>Ga0100389_1004224_pt1 | contig 11136 bp, 9 predicted proteins | sample CryGeymeta201513_FD_81537 | JGI IMG/M metagenome (GOLD analysis project Ga0100389, IMG submission 81537) | Groundwater microbial communities from Crystal Geyser aquifers in Utah, USA - Crystal Geyser metaG 2015-13 | ecosystem: Environmental > Aquatic > Deep subsurface > Groundwater | place: USA... | reverse complement strand
TGGCGCGCGCGCGGGTATCGCGGTCGACCTCGCCGAACATTTCCTGCGCGGTGCGGTTGTGAATGTCTTCGCCCGCTGCGAAGGCTTCGCGCAGCGGGCCGACATCGGCCATGTGCGCTGCCAGCCGCAGCTCGATCTGCGAATAGTCCGCCGCAAGCAGGACATTGCCCTCGTCCGCCACGAAGGCCTGGCGGATTTCGCGCCCGATTTCCGTTCGCACCGGGATGTTCTGCAAATTGGGATCGGTGCTGGAAAGCCGACCGGTCTGCGCGCCGACGAGGCTGTAGGATGTGTGCACCCGGCCCGTTGCCGGATTGAGCGCCTGCTGCAGGGCATCGGTATAGGTCGACTTGAGCTTGGTCAGCTGGCGCCATTCGAGCACCTTGGTGGCGATCGGCGCGCCCGTGGCATCGAGCTTTTCGAGCACGGACTGGTCGGTCGAATATTGGCCGCTCTTGCCTTTCTTGCCGCCCTTGTAGCCCATCTTCTCGAACAGGATTTCGCCCAGCTGCTTGGGGCTGCCGACGCTGAATTCCTGCCCGGCGATCGCGTGGATCTCGCCTTCCAGCCGCGCGGTCTCCACCGCGAACCGTTCCGACAGGCTGGCGAGCGCCGTGCGATCCACCTTGATGCCATGGCGCTCCATCTGTGCGACCACCGGGATCAGCGGACGGTCGACGCGTTCGTAGATGCGCGTTCCGCCCTCCAGCGCCAGCCGCGGCTTCAGATGGCGATGCAGCCGCCAGGTCACCTCGGCATCTTCGGCGGCATATTCGGTCGCACGGTCGAGCGGCACCTGACCGAAGGGGATCGCCTTCTTGCCGGTGCCGCAGATGTCCTTGAACGAGAGGCAAGTGTGCCCGAGGTGGCGCTGGGCCAGCTCGTCCATCCCGTGGCCGCCGCCGATCCCATCCTGCGAACGCCCGGCATCGAGCGCGAAGCTGACGATCATCGTGTCGTCGATCGGCGCAACGTCGATCCCGTGCCGGGCGAGTACGTTGAGATCGTATTTGATGTTCTGCCCGATCTTCAGCACCGCCTCGCTTTCGAGCAGCGGCTTGAGCTTCGCCAGTGCGGTGTCGAGCGGGATCTGGTCCGGCTTCTGGGCGAACATATCCTCGCCGCCGCCGTCCGAACTGTAATGTGCCAGCGGGATGTAGCAGGCCTCGCCCGCGCCCGTGGCAAGGCTGATGCCGACAAGGTCCGCCTGCATCGCATCGAGCGCGCTGGTTTCGGTATCGACCGCCACCAGCCGCGCGGCAGTGGCTTTCGCGATCCACGCGTCGAGACGGTCTTGCGACTGCACGCACTCGTACGCCGCGCGGTCGATCGCGGGCATCTCGGGCAGCGGCTGGCGATTGCCCTGCGGCGCATGGGCCTCGCCCTGATTCTGTGGTTTGGCCGGATGCAGCTGGGTGCTCGGGCCGGGCGCGCTGGTGCCCCCCTCCAGCCGGCGCAGCAGGCTGGTGAAGCCATGCGCGGTCAGGAATTCGGCGAGCGGCTCGGGCGGGATCGCCGCGATCTTCATATCCTCGATCGCGATCGGCAGCGCGCAATCCTCCTTCAGCGTCACCAGCACACGGCTGAGCTCTGCATCGGCGCGATGTTCGAGCAGGCGTTCCTTCAGCTTGCTCTTCTTCATGTCCGCTGCGGCGTCGAGTGCGGCGGTGAGCGACCCGTGGTCCTGGATCAGCTTGCTCGCGGTCTTGGGGCCGACGCCGAAGATGCCGGGAATATTGTCCACCGAATCGCCCATCAGCGCGAGCACGTCGCCCACCAGCTCGGGTGCCACGCCGAACTTCTCCTCGACCTCCGCCGGGCCGATGCGCGCGCTCTTCATCGTGTCGAGCATGTCGATCGTGCCGCCCTGTTCGCTGGTCCCGATCAGCTGCATCAGATCCTTGTCAGACGATACGATGGTGACGTCCCACCCCTTGGCCGCGGCTGTGCGGGCGTAGGAGGCGAGCATATCGTCCGCCTCGACGTCCGGCTCCTCGATCAGCGGCAGGCTGAACGCGCGGGTGGCGTCGCGAATCAGCGGGAATTGCGGCACCAGATCCTCCGGTGGATCGGGCCGGTTGGCCTTGTACTGATCGTAGATCTCGTTGCGGAAGCTGTGGCTCGACTTGTCGAGCACCACGGCGAGATGCGTCGGGCCGTCCGCCTTGTCCAGATCCTCGGCCAGTTTCCACAGCATGGTGGTGTAACCATACACTGCACCGACCGGCGTTCCTTCGGGATTGGTCAGCGGCGGCAGCCGGTGATACGCGCGAAAGATATAGGCGGAGCCATCGACGAGATAGAGGTGGTGCTTATCGGCCATGGCCCCTGCTAGCAGCGGGCCCGCGGCGCGTCAGCCTGCTTCGCCGCAGAAAATGACCAGAAAAAGGCGAAAAAGTGTCCCCATGCCCAAATTGGGCTTGCATTGACACAATCTCGCCACTATTTAGGCAGCAGAAGCCGCCGCGGGACGGGGGTTTCATCCCGCCGCTTCAAAGCTGCGGCAGGATCACATTTTGAAAGGGACTGACATTATGCGCAAGATCGTTCTCGCTTCGGCCATCGCCGTTTCCGCTCTCGGCCTCGCAGCTTGCTCCGAGCAGACCGAAGACAACGCCGCAGACACGATGGATTCGGCTGCCGCTGACACCGAAGCGAACGTTGACGCCATGGGCGACACCATGGAAGACGCGGCCAACGACACCGGCGAAGCCATGGACAACGCCGGCGCGGAAGTCGAAGAAGCGACCACCGAAGCCGAAGCCAACATCGAAGGCGAAACCAAAACCGAAGCCGCCAACGACTAAGGCAGGCTTCCTTCGGTAAACAAAAGAAGGGCGGTGCCTCGCGGCGCCGCCCTTTCTTTATGTCACCCTGTAACCGAAGTCGGTCGGTAAATTACTGCTGTCCGCCGACACCATATTCGGCCGAGGCCCAGACCCGGCCATCGACGACCGGCGCCTGGCCGAAGCCGCGATACAGGGCACCGGTGATCGACGCGATCCGCTCGTCACGCAGGCGACGCGCCGCCAGCTTTTCCGACCGGTTGCCATTCTCGATCGCCATCGATGCGCTCTGCCCGGTAACGTAGATCGCCGCGGCGACCGGGCGACCGTCCGGGGTATAAAAAATTCCGATGTCGCTCGCCGTCCGACTCAAGGTGCCGGTCTTGTGGGCGAGGTTCGCGCTCGACGGGAGGGCCGAGGTCATCCGGCGCTTCCCGGTGACAGTCGATTCCATCGCGCTGAGCAGCACCTGGCGAGACTGCGGGCTGAGCCACAGGCCCTGATAGATTCCCGCCAGCAGGCGGCCCATAGCGCGCGGCGTGGCGCTGTCTTCGAAAGCGATCTGCGAAGCCGGATCGACCCGGCCATCCTCGCGCACCAGCGTGGCGATGTCGCGGGTCAGCTGGAAATCGGAAATCCCGGCCTGGCGCATCCAGGCATTGACCGCGTGCGGCCCGCCAACCGCCTTGAGCAGCGCATCGGTGCAATCGTTGCAGCTGCGGCTGATCATCAGATCGAGGTGCTCGCGCGCCGAAATATAGGTGCCACGGCCGGGCAGCTCGTACACGCTCGTCAGGCTCCAGCGGCCCTGATCCACCCCGGCAAGGAAGGTCGCCGCGATGGCCACCTTGCTGGTGCTGGCCATGGGAAAACGTTGATCGGCGAGCACGCCGACCTCCTTTCCGGTCGTCAGGTCGATCGCATAGACGCCGATACGCCCGTTCGACCCATCGGCCAGATTGGCCAGCTGGCGTTCGAACGGGGTATCGTAAACGGCTTCGAAGGTCTGCGGGGCGCGGACCTGGGTGCCGAACATATCGTCGAACTGGGCTTCGAGCGGCACGCCCCCCGCATTCTGCGCCGCAACCGGCGAAAGCGGAAGTGCGGCCGCTGCCAGCACCAATGCGAATTTCGTCCCAAGTGTCCTAAGCATGACCCCGTCCCTAGCCTGTGACTCGTGTGCGCACCATTAATGCCTGGCCTTAACGAGGCCTCAAGCATAAATCGGTGCCTGCACGAGATTGGCACGACAGGTCTTGCAAATCCTGCGGTGGATTGAGGACCGGGCGGGAACGGATCAGCTTTCCGCGATCACCGAAGCAATCTTTTCAAGCGGTTCGCCGGTCATCGTCTTGTCGAGTTCGCCAACCAGCGTCTTTTCCAGCTCGCTGTGATAGTGGCGCCGCATTTCGCCCAGGGTCTTTGGATCCGCGACCACCAGCAGCTGCGAAACATCGCCCGAAACGGCCTTTGCGTTGAGCCATTCGGCTACCGCCGCGCCATGGGCCAGTTCATTGAGGTCGGTAGCCCCGGTGCGCTGTCCGGACTCGTCCTGGTGGCGCACGCCCGCGCTGAAGTTGCTCGCGTCGAGATCGGGCTGCTCGACCAGCTCCAGCTTCGGTTCGAAAATCTTACCGGTGTTACGCAGGAACATGAAGCGGTTGCCGTCGACGACGGCGACGTGGGCATTATGGGGCAATTTCATCAGGCATTTCTCCTTTGTGACACCAACACGCGAAGGCCAAAATTGTTGCGTGCAACCTTCGCGCAAGGCGCCTCTTCCCCTCGCCGCCGATTTCGGTAAGTTCCGGCGCAACTAAGGGGAGTTACCGAATGACCATCCGCCGGACCATCTGCCGCAAGGCCACCACCGCCAGCCTGCTGGCCGTTGCCGCCACCATCGCCGCGCCGCTCGCCGCGCAGGACGTGCCGATCATCCAGCCGGGCGCGCCGGGCGCGGAAAACCGCACGCTGGATGCAGAGAGCGCCTCGCGCCTCGCCGACATGGCCTATTCCCCGGCGGATGTGCGCTTCATGCAGATGATGATCCCGCATCACGCGCAGGCGCTGGAACTGGCCGCGCTGGTCGAAGATCGCACCAGCAACCCGGACATGGTGAAGATCGCGGGCCGCATCGCTGCATCGCAGGAAGACGAGATTTCCTTCATGCGCGACTGGCTGTCCGCCCGTGGCCAGCCTGCCATGATGCAGCACATGGCCGGGATGGACCATGCGGAGCACATGGCCGCGATGGGCATGGCGACGCCGGAGCAGATGGCGCGGCTCGCCACGCTCGAGGGGAGCGATTTCGATCTCTATTTCCTCGAACTGATGATCCGCCATCACCGCGGCGCGACCGACATGGTGGACGAATTGCTGAGCCAGCCGGGCACCGCCTACGACCCGGTGATGTTCGAATTCGTCAACGACGTGAAGAACGAACAGCAGGCCGAAATCGACCGTATGAACGCCATCGCTGCCGGGATCTCCAGCGATCCGCGCGCGGGCCTCGCGGCGGGTTTCCGCGATGCGGGCGAAGCGATTTCCAACCTGCGCCTCGTCACCGCCATGCCCAAGCCGACCGGCTTCTTCGACCCCGCCAACCCGGCTGAGCTGCAGCCCCGGATCGAGCCGAAGAAGGAAGAGGGCGAAGAGGCTGAGCTGGTCGATGTGACCCGGCCCGACCCCCGCGATGCACCGGACGAAGACGATGAGGACGGCGACAACAAGGACCGGTTCGGCCAGCGCGGATCGCTGCTCAGCTTTGCCAACACCGATATGGCGTTCTCCGGCGATCTGCTGGTGACCGGCAATTATCACGGCTGGAATGCCTATCGGCTTGGCAGCGACGGCGTGCCCAAACTGGTCAGCTCCGTGGTCTGCCCCGGCGGACAGGGCGACGTTTCCATCGTCGGCGACCTCCTGATCATGAGCGTGCAGGATAGCCGCGCGCGGATCGATTGCGGCTCGCAGGGCGTACAGGGCCGGGTGAGCGACGAACGCTTCCGCGGCCTGCGCATCTTCGACATTTCCGACATCACCAACCCGCGTCAGGTCGGGCTGGTGCAAACTTGCCGCGGCAGCCACACCCACTCCGTGGTGTCGGCCGACGACCGCCGCATTGTCGTCTACAATTCGGGTACCAGCTACGTGCGCAACGACGAAGAGCTGGCCGGCTGCTTCGACACGGCGGGCGACGAAACCGCCCTGTTCAGCATCGATGTGATCGAAATCCCGGTGGACAATCCCGGCGCGTCCAAGATCATCGATTCGCCGCGCATCTTCGCCAAGGACGGGCAGATCGCCGGCCTGTGGCGCGGCGGCGACCACGGCGATGGTACGCAGGAAACCTACGTCACCAACCAGTGCCACGACATCACCGTGTTCCCGGCAAAGAACCTCGCGGCGGGGGCATGTTCGGGCAACGGCATCATCCTCGACATTTCCGACCCGCTCAAGCCGACGCGGATCGACGATGTGACCGACAAGGGCTTTGCCTACTGGCACTCCGCGACGTTCAACAACGACGGCACCAAGGTGCTGTTCACCGACGAATGGGGCGGCGGTGGCCGCCCGCGCTGCCAGGCAGGCGATCCGCGCAACTGGGGTGCCGATGCGATCTATTCGATCAATGGCGGCGAACTCAGCTACGACGGCATGTTCAAGCTGCCCGCTCCGCAGAGCGACAAGGAAAACTGCGTCGCGCATAATGGCTCGATCATCCCGGTGCCCGGGCGCGACATCTTCGTGCAGGCCTGGTACCAGGGCGGCATCAGCGTGATCGATTTCACCGACCCGGCCAATCCGTTCGAAATCGCCTATTTCGACCGCGGCCCGGTTGACGAGGATCAGCTGATCACCGGCGGGTACTGGAGCGCCTACTGGTATGATGGCCGCATCTACGCGACCGAGATCGCGCGCGGGCTCGATGTCTTCGCGCTCGAACCGAGCGAATTCCTGACCGCGGAGGAAATCGCGGCGGCGGAAGCGGCGCAATACGAAGGCAACCTGTTCAACCCCCAGACCCAGACGCAGGTTACCTGGCCGCAGGCGGCGATCGACGCCGTCGAGGCGAGCCGCAAGGGCGGTTGATCCCTACTCCGGCGGGGGTGCGGCTATCCGGGCCGTATCCCCGCCACGCCTATTCGCCGTCGTCGCGCCGCAGGTCGGCCTCGGCAAAGTCGTAGTCCAGCAGGTCGCCCGGTCGACATTGCAATGCGGCGCACATCGCGCTGAGCGTTGCAAAGCGCACCCCGCGCACTTTGCCAGACCGGAACAGCGAAAGCTGCGTTTCGCTGATGCCGATCTGCGCGGCGAGTTCCTTGCCCGTGAGGCCGCGCTTCACGAGCATGGCATCGAGCGTGATCCGGCAGGGCATCAGACGAACCCGTCCAGTTCATCCGCCATGCCTGCCGCCTGTCGCCACAGGCCCGCCAGCACCAGCAGCAGTGCGCCCACCGCGCCCAGCGTGAGGGTCGCGGGGTCGTAGGTGAAGATCGGACCCGGCCAACCGTTGAGGAGGATCAGCAGCCAGGGGCCGACCGCCAGTTCGATCAGCGCGCCCACTGCAATCGCGAGGCCGATTCGCGCAAGCAGCGCGGGCATTTCGTCCCCGAAGCGCGCGCCCTTCTGCACCCGCCTGGCCGCGCTGCGGCACGACCATATCGCGTACAGGTAGATCGCGCCCGGCAGGCGCGCCACGAGTGTGTCCATGGTCAATCCCGGCTCGGGCCGGTTGATGATCACGGCGACCGTCTCCACGAGCAGCGCCGCAAGAAATATCAGGAATACCGCCGTCGAAAGCCAGACGGAAAGGCGCAGCCGGAATGCCATGAATTTAACCTTGACTTAAATCGAGTCGCTCGTGAATATTTAAGGCAGAGTTAAATCATACGAGGCGCAATGGCAATGCCACAGAGTTACGCGATCGAGACGAGCGACCTTTCAAAGTCCCTCGGCGGCAGCCCCGTCGTCCGCAATGTCGCGCTGGCAGTGCCACGCGGTTCGGTGTTCGGCTTCCTCGGGCCGAATGGCGCGGGCAAGACCACCGTGATGCGACTGCTGGTCGGACTGCTGAAGCCCGACGCGGGAAGTGTCCGTCTGCTGGGCTGCGATCTGGCCGAGAACCGCAAGCCGCTGATGGGTCGGATCGGCGCATTCATCGAGACGCCGGGGCTCTACGAACACCTCAGCGGGCGCGATAACCTGAAACTCGCATGCCGCCTGCGGCGGATCGACCTGGCGGACATTTCACGCGTGCTCGACATCGTGGCGATGGAGGACGCGGCGGATCGACGGGTGCGGTCCTATTCGCTGGGCATGAAGCAGCGCATGGCGCTGGCGCGCGCGCTGCTGGGCAAGCCAGAACTGTTGTTGCTGGACGAACCGACCAACGGCCTCGACCCCGAAGGGATCATGGCCATGCGGGAACTGATCCGCGATCTGCCGCGGCGGATCGATGCCACCGTGTTCCTTTCCAGCCACCTGCTTGGCGAAGTGGAGGAGGTGGCGGATCGGATCGCACTGCTGCGCGAGGGAAAGCTGATTGCGCAAGGCACGCTGAGCGAACTTCGCGGGACGTCTGCACGGTTACGGATCACCGTCGATCGCCCGGTCGATGCGATCCCGATGCTGCGCGGGCAGGGGCTGGACGTAACGCCGGGGCCGGGGGCCGACGATCTGAGCGTTGTCCCGGGCGAGCAATGTGCAGACTTCGACCCGGCGCAGATCAACCGCAGCCTGGTGAACGCAGGGATCGGAGTGCGTGCGCTCGCACCGGAGCGGCAGGGACTCGAACAATTGTACCGCCAGACCATGGGCCAAAGGCCCCAACTGGAACAGGAGATTGCGTGATGCTGCGTCTTGTCGAAGCCGAATTGCGCAAATTGCGCGGATCGCTGGTCGTGCTGCTGATCACCGTGCCCCCGCTGCTGCCCGGCCTGCTGATCGCACTTGCGCTGGCGAGCCGCGATGGGGCGCCGCAGTGGTCGCAGATCCTCGACGAGCTGACCCTTCCCCTGTGGGCGATGTTCCTCAATCCCACACTGCTCGCGACGCTCGCCACGCTGATGGGCGATGTCGAGTACCGCAATAATGGCTGGGACTTCACGCTGACGCAGCCCTATGCGCGGTGGCGGATCTTCCTCGCGAAGCTGACGGTGATCGTCCCCCTGCACGCGGCGATGACGGCAATTGCGGTCTGCTTCGCGATCCTCGCAGGGCTTACGGTCGGCGCGGTGAAGGGGAACCTGCCGACCGGCGATCTGCAGCTACAGGATTATGCGCTGTTCGTGCTCAGGATGACGGCTGGGAGCTTCTGCATCCTTGCGCTGCAATTGTGGGTCGCGCTGCGGTGGAAGAACTTCCTGTTGCCGCTCTCGCTCGGCATTGCAGGCACGCTGGTGGCGCTTGCGGTGCTGATGACGGGCACCAGCGACGCAGACTGGTTCCCGTGGGTTGTCGCCCTGAAATCCGCGATGGGCGAGGGGGCCGGCGACTCTGCCTGGACCGGTCTCGCGATGGGCGGCGTGGTCTGCACTGCCATGCTGGCCGACCTGCAGCGCCGGACATTTCGTTAGCGCAACGAAAAAGCCCCGCCGGATCGCTCCGACGGGGCCTTTCTTGCCGTAACGGCAGGCTTGGTTGGGGCGAGGGCCTTAGAAGCCCATGCCACCCATACCGCCCATGCCGCCCATGTCGGGCATGCCGCCACCGGCCGACTTGTCTTCCGGAACTTCGGAAACAGCCGCTTCGGTGGTGATCAGCAGACCGGCGACCGAGGCCGCGCCCTGCAGGGCGGTGCGCACGACCTTGGTCGGGTCGATCACGCCCGCCTTGACCAGGTTTTCGTAGGTGTCGGTCCCGGCGTTGAAGCCCTGCGTCTCGTCGCCTTCGCGCAGCAGGTTGCCCGAGACCACCGCACCGTCGTGACCGGCATTGGACGCGATCTGGCGGATCGGGGCGAGGATCGCCTTGCGCACGATCGCGATGCCGCGGGTCTGGTCTTCGTTGTCGCCCTTCAGGCCTTCGAGAGCCTTCGAAGCGTAGAGCAGCGCGGTACCGCCGCCCGGGACGATGCCTTCTTCGACCGCGGCGCGGGTGGCGTGCAGCGCGTCGTCGACGCGGTCCTTACGCTCCTTCACCTCGACTTCGGTGGCACCGCCGACCTTGATCACGGCAACGCCGCCCGCCAGCTTGGCGAGGCGTTCCTGCAGCTTTTCCTTGTCGTAATCGCTGCTGGTGTTGTCGATCTGCGTGCGGATTTCGTTCACGCGCGCCTGGATGTCGGCTTCGTCACCGGCACCATCGACGATCGTGGTGTTGTCCTTGTCGATGGTGACGCGCTTGGCCTGGCCGAGCATGTTGAGCGTCACGTTCTCGAGCTTGATGCCGAGATCTTCGGAAACCATCTCACCCTTGGTAAGGATCGCGATGTCCTGCAGCATCGCCTTGCGACGATCGCCGAAGCCCGGAGCCTTGACCGCAGCAACCTTCAGGCCGCCCCGCAGCTTGTTGACCACGAGGGTGGCCAGCGCTTCGCCTTCGATGTCTTCCGCGATGATGAGGAGCGGACGACCGCTCTGCACCGCCGCTTCGAGAATCGGGAGCATCGCCTGCAGGTTCGACAGCTTCTTTTCGAAGATCAGGATGTACGGGTCATCCAACTCGACGGTCATCTTGTCAGGGTTGGTGATGAAGTAGGGCGACAGGTAGCCGCGGTCGAACTGCATCCCTTCGACGGTTTCGAGTTCGAACTCGAGGCCCTTCGATTCGTCGACGGTGATGACGCCTTCCTTGCCGACCTTTTCCATCGCTTCGGCGATCTTCTCGCCGACTTCGCGGTCGCCATTGGCGGAGATCACGCCGACTTGGGCGATTTCGGCGGAACCGGACACGTCCTTCGAACGGCCCTTCAGGTCTTCGACGACCTTGGTCACGGCGATGTCGATGCCGCGCTTCAGATCCATCGGGTTCATGCCCGCCGCAACCGACTTCATGCCTTCGGTGACGATGGCCTGGGCCAGCACGGTGGCGGTGGTGGTGCCGTCACCGGCGGCGTCGTTCGCCTTCGATGCGACTTCCTTGATCATCTGCGCGCCCATGTTCTCGAACTTGTCGGACAGTTCGATTTCCTTGGCGACGGTGACGCCGTCCTTGGTGATGCGCGGCGAGCCGAAGCTCTTCTCGATCACGACGTTGCGGCCCTTGGGGCCCAGCGTGACCTTGACGGCGTTGGCGAGGATATCGACACCCCGGAGGATGCCTTCGCGTGCGTCACGCGAGAATTTCACGTCCTTGGCAGCCATTGTGTGTTCTCCTGGAATTCGTGTTTGTATTGGGAAGCGGTGCG
>Ga0100389_1004221_pt1 | contig 11139 bp, 10 predicted proteins | sample CryGeymeta201513_FD_81537 | JGI IMG/M metagenome (GOLD analysis project Ga0100389, IMG submission 81537) | Groundwater microbial communities from Crystal Geyser aquifers in Utah, USA - Crystal Geyser metaG 2015-13 | ecosystem: Environmental > Aquatic > Deep subsurface > Groundwater | place: USA... | reverse complement strand
GTCGCGCCTCATGCAGGCGCGTGGATTGAAACTAAAATGAATTGTGAATACACAATATCGAAAATGTCGCGCCTCATGCAGGCGCGTGGATTGAAACAATGTAATGGGTTGCCCTTAATACATTGTTGCTTGTCGCGCCTCATGCAGGCGCGTGGATTGAAACGCTTGGGATATTGTAAACTTTGCCGCGGATGTTTGTCGCGCCTCATGCAGGCGCGTGGATTGAAACACGGACTATTTTATCATTGTGCCAATCATAAACGGTCGCGCCTCATGCAGGCGCGTGGATTGAAACAATAGCCTCGACCCCCTCGTGATCCTCAAGCCAGGTCGCGCCTCATGCAGGCGCGTGGATTGAAACATGGTCGGTCTCTCTATGGGTTATGCCACCAACGTCGCGCCTCATGCAGGCGCGTGGATTGAAACGCTTCAGTAGCTTCATGCTGCATGATCTTGCTTAGTCGCGCCTCATGCAGGCGCGTGGATTGAAACCAAGTGATTTTGAAAAGAAAACATACGTTGAAGGTCGCGCCTCATGCAGGCGCGTGGATTGAAACATGTAGAACTGAATACATCAATATATTTACGATCACCAAACTCCAAACGAGTGGAATCTTGGTCGAAAAAATCCCTTCTCCTCTCTCTTTGGGAGACGTTAGGTGAGGGCATATTTTTATCCCGATTAACTTTTAACCGGGATTTTTTTTATTTTATGGGTAAGAATAACTTAAGTTAAGCAATGTTTGAAAAGGAAATTCAATTTATCACCGATTTTAATCTGAATAAGATTAAAAGGCTCGGTTCTTTTTTTACTTTGGATGATCTGACCAAAGCAAAAGTCCACCCGGCAATTGTGCGGTATATTTCCGCCGAGATAGATTATCTTATTTTTCTCGACCGGCAAAATCTGTTGCAGAAATCGGTTTTTGATTACAGCGGCACTGAACTCGCCCAGCATTTTTTAGCGATAAGTCAGGAAATTAAAAAGAATAAACTCCTTCCTTATGAAGAAGTAAAAAAAATAATTCAGCAGGCGGTAACGTTTCAATTAACCTATCTGCTTCGCCCGGTTTGGACGTTGAAAAAATTTGTTTTTGACACAAGTGAAGTACGTTCTCAAGAAGAAGTGAAGATGTTTTTTAATTACCTTTACTTTTATGATTACTACAAAAAGATTTTTTTAACGATCTTAGAAAAGAAACAGCTGCTCACTATCACTATTTTTGAGTTTGAGTCTTTTCTTGAAAAAATACAGAAGCAACTGCTTGAACAGCAGATGAAAAATGTTCTTGAAAATGCGTTGATAGATATTGCGGAATTTCTGAATACAGGCGAGGTTATAAAAACACGCCTTTCAATTGAAACTCTTGAAATATTCTTAAAAGATAAAGGGCTTCACAATCACATTTTTAGAATAAGGAAACTTCTTTCAGTTGATCCAAAACAAAAGTTTGAACTTTCAGAAATTCAATCGGCTCTTTTTAGCTCCCTCTCATTTGAAGTTGAAGAAGAACTTGCGGAGGAAAAACAGAGGGAAGTTGAACAAAATGAAGCTCAACTTGATATCTTCAAATCAGCAGAGGACTTGTTGAATGATGATGAAAAACAATTGGACGATTTGCTGCAGGGTACAACAACCCCGGAAGTTGAGGCGCCAAAAGTTTTAAAACCTGAAATTCTAAAGCCGGAAGAGAACGAGAGTGGTGATCCTGTATCAGCATCGGATAGCTCGATTAACGGGGAAGTCTTCTCTCACGAAGTTGATTCAATTGATGAAGGAAATAGTGAAGATCATTTTCTTGAAGAAGAGGCTCTGCATCAAAAAGAAAGCAGAAGTGAAGAAGAAGTAGATTTAGCTGCTGAAAGTGTAATTGAAGATGAAGATTTAGCTGCTGAAAGTGTAATTGAAGATGAAGATTTAGCTGCTGAAAGTGCAAACTTAGAAGATCTATCGCTTGAAGAAAGCGCACCACCTCAGGAGGAAGAGACCGTAGCTCAAGTTGAAAATGATTCTTTTAAAGAAGATGGAAGTGAAAGCGAGGATCAGGAAAAACTCGATTCGGTCGAAGAAGAACCCGTTAAAGAAAAATTTGATTCGACCGACAAACCTGAAAATGATATCTTCGGTTATTTCACTACAAAAGAGACAATGAAAATCATTAACGTGATTTTTAATCAGGACAGTTTAGATTTTGTGAATACGCTCGAGAGTATAGCCGAATGTTCCAATGAGGATGAAGCAGACCAAATTATTAAAGATGTTTTTCTTTCTTATCGCGTAAATTCTGTGGGAAAAGAGGCAGTCTTGCTAAAGGAAAAGATAGAACAATTTTTTCGTGATAAGGAGTTTTAATGTTTATTGATTACGCACAAATTAATATTTCAGCAGGGAAAGGGGGAGACGGCGCAATTACATTTCGCCGCGAAAAATATGTTCCCAAAGGAGGTCCTTCCGGCGGCAACGGCGGTAAGGGAGGTGATGTTATTCTTGTCGCAAACAGTAATCTCTCCACACTTTTAGATTACCGTTATAAAAAAAATTATGCCGCTGAAGATGGTGCAGCAGGAGCAAATTCTTTAAAAGACGGAAGAAACGGAAAAGATATTCTTGTTCAAGTTCCCGTAGGCACGATGGTAAAGGATGCGGTGACAGAAAAACTTCTGTACGACCTCAATACAAACGGGATGAAGGTCGTTGTTGCGAAAGGAGGAAAAGGTGGAAAAGGGAATTCCAATTTCGCGACGGCGACTAACCAGACGCCCCGATTTGCTGAAGACGGTAAACCCGGCGAAGAAATAAAAATTATTTTGGAATTAAAACTGATAGCCGATATTGGGTTAGTCGGTTTTCCTAATGCGGGAAAGTCAACTTTAATTTCTACAATTTCAGAAGCTAAACCCAAAATAGCCAATTATCCCTTCACTACCCTTGAACCAAATCTGGGGATTGTGCGGTATAAAGAGTATCAAAGTTTTACCGTTGCGGATATCCCGGGCATTATTGAGGGAGCTTCTGAGGGAAAAGGACTCGGACTTTTGTTTTTGCGGCACATTGAAAGAACAGAAATCCTTCTATTTTTAATTGATAGTCAGTCGGAAGATTATCAAAAAGATTTTTCGATTCTCCTTAAGGAATTAAAGACACACAGCAAAATTCTTGCTCAAAAGAAAAAGCTTATTAGTATCTCCAAATCTGATCTGTTAACAGAAACGGAGATTGTAAAATTGAAAAAGAAAAAATTCCGTGGAGCAGATTCTCCGACCATAGTTTTTTCTTCAGCAACACGGAACGGAATTCAAGAACTTCTGGACTACCTTTGGAAAGAATTAACTTTAATACAGAAAGAGGTGCAAGAATGAAAACGAATATTATCAATCTTTTTTTATCGTTATTTTCAGTTGTTATTCTCAGCTCGTGCAGCGGAAGCGGTGGATTCAATATGTTTTCTGATTCAGAAGATGTAAAACTTGGCCACGATGTTTCTGCTGAAATGTTAACCAATCAAGCTGAATTCCCGGTCTTTAGAGGCGATCCCTCAATTAGAACATATATAGACCAACGCATTTTTCAACAAATATTAACTTCCCCCAAGATCGCAAAAAGAAGTGTATATGATTATAAGATTGAATTAATTGCCGACGATAACACTTTAAATGCTTTTGCTTTACCGGGTGGGAACGTTTATATCTACACGGGCTTGCTTAAATATCTTGATTCCGAAGCCGCTCTTGCCGGAGTATTAGGACACGAAATTGCTCATGCTGAAAAAAGACATGCAACTCAACGAATGACAAAATATTATGGAGCTCAATTTTTGCTTGGAATGCTGCTCGGAAGCCAGCCAAATCAAATTGCTGAAGTTGCTTCCAATCTTTTTGTTGGACTCGCATTTTTGGCAAACAGCAGATCGGATGAAGATGATGCCGACAACTATTCTTTTGAGTATCTTAAAGATACCCGCTTTTATCCGGGCGCCGTAAAATTCTTTTTTGAAGAAATGCGGGATGACGGAACAGTCAGTTCAAAGAGCAATAAAGTAGCAACATTTCTCTCTACACATCCCGACCCTGTTAATCGAATAGCGAAAACCAACCAGCGATTACAAGGTGCAGGAATTGTGATCAAAGATTGGAAATCGAACGACGCAAATCTTTTTAAAAATGAATATGCTGCAAATATTAAAAACAAACTCTCTAAGTAGGCATGAAATATAGAAAACTCGGGAAAACAAATTTATTAGTTTCTGAAATTGGTTTTGGTTCATGGGCAATAGGAGGACCGGTGATGGCGGGAGACGTTCCTATTGGCTGGGGTCAGGTTGATGATGAAATTTCTAAAAAGGCAATTTTAAAAGCAGCAGAACTTGGGGTGAATTTTTTCGACACTGCGGATTTTTACGGGTTCGGTCATAGTGAAGAATTGTTTGGAAATGTTTTTGGCGGAAAATGGAATGAACTGCTTCTTGCCACTAAAGTCGGAAACACTTTATCGGATACTGGATCAGCAAGTTCAAATTATTCCAAACAATATATTTTAACTGCTTGCGAAAAAAGTTTAAAACGGTTAAAAAAAGATGTGATTGATGTCTATCAGTTACATAGCGCGCGCATTCAGCATTTGGAACAAGGTGAATGTATTGAAGCCATGGAACAACTGCAAAAAGAAGGCAAAATACGGTATTGGGGTATTTCGCTTAATACGTTTGAACCGCAGAAGGAGGCAATTTTTTTTATTGAACATAAAATCGGATATACGTTTCAAATTGCTTTCAGCATCATTAATCAGATTGCTTTAGAAGAAGTTATTCCTTTGGCGGTTGAAAATGAGTATGGCATCATTGCCCGCGTTCCACTCCATTTTGGATTATTAACCGGAAAGTTTTCCAGAGAAAAAGTCTTCGCCTTAAACGACCACAGAAGTAAAAGATTAAACCCGGAGTTGCTGAATTTATCACTTGATAGACTTGAAAAGGTTTTTGAGTTAGCGGATGCAAGAGGGATTGAACCTATTGATTTTGCGATGAGTTTTATTTTAAGCCAGAAGGGAATTTCAACAGTAATTCCCGGCATAAGAACCGAACAGCAAGCTGCCGCGAATGTAAAAGAATTTGCCCCTCTTTCAATTGAAGATGTTGATTTTCTTCATTCCTTCTATTTAAGCGACTTAAAGCAGTTAATGGAAGCGTATAAAAAGGGGTAAAAGAGAAAGTTTACTTATAATCATCCGGCAGGAGGTCGAGAGAGAAGCTAAATAGTTTTACCCGTAAAAAATAGTTTAAAGATTTTAAGAATGATACTTTAATTTTTGCTAAAATTGTAATGTTTAGTATATTTGGAAGCCATTTTAACAAGTATGGCGGGGTAGCTCAGTAGGTTAGAGCAATGGAATCATAATCCATGTGTCGGGGGTTCGAATCCCTCCCCCGCTACCATTTATACAAAGAAAGGTGTTTATGTATAGTGTTTTAATAGGAATCTCAGTTATTATATCAATTTTATTGATTATTATTATTCTGATGCAAGCAAGCAAAGGGTCAGGCTTAGCCGGAACTTTTGGCGGATCAAATGTAGGATCTGTTTTTGGAACAAGAAGAACGGCTGACTTTTTAAGCCAATCAACCTGGTGGCTTGCGGGTGTGCTTGTGGTGTTAGCAATAGTTGTAAATCTTTTCTTTCTGCCGTCAGCTAAAAATGATAACACAAACAGTGTTATTCAACAAGGTGGAAGACAAAACGTTCCAACGAATCCTGCTTTACCGCGATAAGATTATCTGCCGGATTCGTAATTGAATCCGGCTAACTTTTCAATTATTTTGTCTTCAACATCTCTATAATAATTTTGATTTTTTTTTGAGAATTCAAAGATCATACTGATAATGAGATCGTCTCCGTTAGCTAATTTTAAATAACCGGAAACTGAAGAAGCTCCGTTCAACGTTCCCGTTTTCCCTCTAAAATTAATATCCGAACCTGAATTATTCATCCGATTTCTAAGTGTTCCGTCTGTGCCAGCAGTACTAAGCGAATTATAGAAAGTATCGAAATACCTGATATCAAAATAAATTTTCTCCAATAATCCGGTAATTGCACCCACCGAGATCTTGTTGTTCCTTGAGAGACCGGAACCGTCAACTACTTTTGTTCCTTCGGATGGAATATCGTTGTCGTAAAGAAATTTATTTATTGTCTGTGCGGCATAGAATGCAGAACCTTCTTTTGCTGAAGAGACTGCGCCCACTATCTTAAAAAGACATTCGGCTAAATAGTTATCACTTGTTTTATTTACAACACTCAGATAATCTTTCAATTTAATTGCATGAGCAGTTAGTTCGGTTGCAGACTTCGGAGTTTCTCCTTTTTTAAAGATCCCGCTAACGATAATCGAAGCTGCTTTTAATTTGTTAAATACAATTTCCGCAATTTTCAGCGGTGGATCTGAAAAGAATTCCGTAACAACCCTATACCTTTTTCTCCGTATCTTTTTTCTCACTTCATATTTATTTCTGTCGAGTACCAGTGCGCTTACCGGAGGTAGAGAAACAGTTTGCGTTTCATCCTCTATCCAATCTTTTCTAGAATAGACATCATCAAAGAAAGTATCGTCTCCTACAACATCACCATTTATTTCAGTAATTCCTTTACGTTTTAAATTTTCTATCATTTGGTCAAGGTCATCGCTTCTAAATAATCCATTCCCATAGCCCTTCAGATAGAGATTTCCATCCAACCTACCCTGATCAATCTTCTTGGCGTCGGTGAAAAATTTGGTTGAGATCGAATAGCCGGGTTCCAATAAGTAAACAGCGACAGCAGTTGTAAACAATTTGGTGTTTGAAGCAGGAACGAGGGGGACGCTCGCATTGTAAACGAAGAGCGTGTCCTCTTTCATAGGATTTAAGACCACGATACCATACCGTGATTGAGCGGGGACTTTTTGAAGTATTTTTTCAATTTCTGCTTTTATGTTTTGTGAATAGCAAGGGACAACAAGACCGAGTATGAGCAGAAATAAAATAAGTTTTTTCATAATTCCATGATTAGAATAAAAGAGAAATAGAGTATATTACAACCCCCAAATTATAAACATATTTTTATTAATTAACTAAAATCTTTATGCAAAAATATAAAGCCTACGAAAAATTGGATTTTATTCACTCAGCAGATGCAAGGGTTATAAGAATTCTCTCTGAATATTTAGAACCCGCCGCCCGCTTTAAAAAATATAATATTTTAGATACGATCGTCTTTTTTGGCTCGGCACGTCTTCGCTCAAAAAAAAATGCCCTGAAGGAATACAATAAAATTAAGACTTCAGATCCCAAAACAACTCCTGATTTTGTTCAAAAACTTCGTACAGCGCAGCAGCACGTTGATATGTCAAAATATTATGAGGACGCGGTAGAGCTTTCTCAAAAAATAACAACGTGGTCTATGAACTTAGGATTAGACAGCAACCGTTTTATCATCAGTACCGGCGGGGGTCCCGGGATTATGGAAGCAGCGAACAAAGGGGCAAAACTAGCCGGCGGCTACTCTATTGGGCTCAATATTTCTATCCCCTTTGAGCAGTTCGTGAACAAATACGTTACCCCGCAATTAAGTTTTGAATTTCACTACTTCTTCATGCGGAAGTTTTGGTTCGCTTATTTTAGTAAAGCTCTAATCGTTTATCCAGGTGGGTTCGGGACGATGGATGAATTTTTTGAGATGATTACTCTTATACAAACAGGGAAAATCAAGAAGAACCTACTGATCATTGTATATGATGAAAAATATTGGAAAAATCTAATTAATTTTGATGCACTTGCTGAAAGCGGAATGATAAGTAAAGAGGATCTAAAATTGTTTTCTTTTTGTAATACTCCGCAAGAGGCTTTGGATTGTGTAAAGAAGCATTTTGAAAAATATTATTTGAAGAAAAAGAGTTGATCAGATGTCTTATAGCAAAAAAGCCGCCCCGAAAGAATCGGGGCGGCTTTTTTTAATCCATAGTATCGTTTCGTTGAGCTCTGCGGGTAGCTTTAATTCTTTCCAATCGTTTTTTCACCGAAGGTTTTACAAAAAAAGTCCGCTTCTTAAATTCTTTAAGAATGCCTGAGCGTTCATATTTCTTTTTAAATCTTTTAAGAGCTTTATCAATTGATTCGTTTTCCGAAATAGTAATTCCTACCAATTAATTCACCTCAATTCCGGGGTAGTTTTAATGAGTTTCAAGTAATTTTTTAAATCCTAATTTTTGGAATTCAACCGTTATTGAGCCTTTTCCATTCGAAAGTGAGAGTTTGGAAATTACAATTCCGAAATCATCCCAGGTTTTGTGGTAAATGGTATCTCCAACGCTAAAAGTTTTTTCGGGAGAATAATCAATTGAATTCTCAAGTATAATTTGATCGATCTTATGTTTGGAATCTCTAACAATCGAATCAGTTTCGATCAGGAGAATTTGTTTGCACTTTTTGCACTTCGCCCATTCTTTTCCTTCGTGTTCAACGGAAGAAAAAACTTCGCCTGTAAGTTCCATTTTTGTAACAGAATTACAAAATTTGCACAATGCTTGAATGTTTTTAACTTTTGCCATAAAATCTAACTTTTTTAGTGAGTAAATATATTGATTTTTCGAAGGATTTGCAAAATTATTATTGTTTTCGACGAGCAGTAAAAGATTTATCCCCTTAAACACGTTAATTCTTGGCAATTGTCTTGTTTTGTGAACAGAATTTACTCCTGGTTTTCAAATTTTTAACGGTGAGAAAGATGGAAAATAAGAGCTAATTTTTTCTCCGAATTCTAAAGAACTTTCTCACGCTATATATACCCTTTGTCATCGGCATAGGTATACAGTTTTGAATAGAGCATTTTTCTTGCACGGTGCAGACGGGAACGAACTGTACCCACCGGGCAATTAATGAAATCTGCAATTTCGTCATAAGTAAATCCCTCAATATCGCTAAGGATAACAACCGTTCGAAAATCTTCCGGAAGAGTTTGAATTGCTTCGGATACTTCATCATCTAACAGGTTGTCAAAAATTTCTCTTTCTAGGTGAGAATCGTCAGTATTTGAAGGTTTGGTGTTTTCGTAAAAATTTTCTATATCTTCGTAATCAACTTTGTTTGGTTCTTTTTTCTCTTTCCGGTATGCGTTGATAAAGGTATTTTTAAGAATTCTAAACAACCATGCTTTACAATTTGTTCCCCCTTCAAATTTATCAAAAAAGCGAAAGGCTCTAAGATAAGTTTCTTGAACAAGGTCGTTGGCATCATCCTCATTTCCCGTCATGCGAATTGCAAAATTTAATAACGCCGCTCTGTGAGGGATAGCTTCTTTATTAAATTCGTCATAAAACCTGGAGGATTTAATCATTCTTTAATCGCTGCGATGGCTTGTTTATAAATATTAATGTTAAGTCTAAAATAAATGAAAATAATTTCGGATAGCAAAAATTTTGAAAAAATCTATTCAGTTTAATCCGGCACTCAATTTTTTAGACGAAGAAGAGATCCGCCCAAGACAACATATTTGGGGATGTCATTTTTATAAAGATAGAATGCAGACTGCCCGCCAACCTTTAACTGGAAATGAAAATCTCCGGGTTCTACAAACTGAAGCTGAAATCTACTCCGGGAAATTCCCTGAAGAGAGTAACTCAATAATTCTTTTTCTACAGGCAAGAATAAAATTCCATTCTCTATAAGTTTTTGAAAATCAATTTCGTTCAGCTCTTCCTCTGTTTTAATTGTTTGAGTATGGACTTTCCCATCCACCAGACTAAATCCGGTGCAATCCATCTCTTCAATTCCATGAAAAATCGAAAGGTCACCGAGATCTTCAATTAAACCTTGTGATTCTCTACCCGATTTCTGCTCAGTTATATTAATAGCGATATCAAGAGAAAAACTCCGACCATTTTTTTCTACGCTAACATTTCTTAAAAGAAGATCAAATAGTTGATTATCATTCATGGGAATTGCTTCATACTTATCCCGTGTAATTTTCTCATAAGATTTCTCTGCAATAGAGTTGAACGCTGACAACATCCCGATGAAATTTATTTTGCGGATAAATTGTTTTTCAACGTCATCTTTCCATCCGCCGGACTCTATCAAAATTGTACTCGTTCCTTTTTTTTGAAATGTATCTCCGAAGGCTCGCGGCTCATAGTCATCGGAATATTTTGCAATATGTCCCGGAATAAATTGCTGTAAAACTTCGGTCATCCTCCCAATAAGTTTTACCGCTCGTTCTCTTTTCTCATTCATTTCTTTTTTATCATTAAATGCCGGGGCTAAGAAAGAAATGGTAGCTTGCTTATAATTTTTTCCAACCGAATACCTTGTACTTTGATCGTGAAGATTAAAACCGAAATCAGCATCCAGGCTGTCAAAAGTGTTCATTAAAAGAATAGCTTCGGGAGTAACCAACCGGCTTGCGTCTCTATTCAAATCAATTTCCAAAATATTTCTTCTTTGAAAAACTTCTGCTCCATCGGGATTAACCATCGGCAAAAAGTAGAGAGTGGTTTCCCGGAGGATTCGTTCTCTCGACTCATTTAAATAGTCATTAGCCGAAAAAAAGTTGAAGATATCAAACAGCGCCATGGTTGCGGTTGATTCATCTCCGTGCATCTGGGACCAGAGAAAAATTTTTGTTTTTCCTGTTCCGATTTTTATTAAAAATAATTCCCTTTTTTCTACAGATTCTCCTAATTTATGCACTACAAATTTTGAGTTATGATGCAACTTTTCGATGAGCGGCAGAATATTCGCGTGCGTTATCCTGCGGGAGTTCAGCGACGGTTCGCGGTAACTTTCGTATGTATTGTAAAGGTTTTGCGCAAAAGAGATTTCTTGACTCATGCCAATCACCGGGAATAAGGTTATTAATAAAAAATAGAAAAACTTCATTTCAAAATTAGCGATTATTGTATATGGAAATTAAGAAAAAATCGGAAGGAATAAGAAAATGAATAAAAGAATTGATCTTGGACACGACGCACCGGATTTCAGTCTCCCGGATGTAAGTGGAAAAAATTACAGCATTTCTGATTTTGCCGCCAGTCCTTTGCTGCTCATTATTTTTTCGTGCAACCATTGTCCTTACGTTCAAGCGTATGAAGAAAGGATAAAAAAACTTCAAAAT
>Ga0100389_1004189_pt1 | contig 11184 bp, 10 predicted proteins | sample CryGeymeta201513_FD_81537 | JGI IMG/M metagenome (GOLD analysis project Ga0100389, IMG submission 81537) | Groundwater microbial communities from Crystal Geyser aquifers in Utah, USA - Crystal Geyser metaG 2015-13 | ecosystem: Environmental > Aquatic > Deep subsurface > Groundwater | place: USA... | reverse complement strand
CTTGACCTCAATGAAGTGAATGCAAGAAAGGCAAAAGATAATTTTGGCTTGAGATTTGAGATTGGAACAGATGCTCACTCAACGGATTCTATGACAAATATGCGTTATGGAGTAGGTGTTGCAAGAAGAGCCTGGCTTGTAAAAGAAGATGTTATAAACACTATGAACCTTAAGGATTTTGAGAAATTTTTAAAGTTAAAATGATAGTACAGATTTACGCAATGACCTCGGTTGAAGATGCAGTTTCTGTGGCAAAATTAGGTGCTGATTATATTGGCATTGTTGTTTCTTACACGCCTGACTTAACAAAAGGAATTATTTCATTTGAAGTTGCTAAAGAAATTATCAATAATATTAGAATTCGCAAGAAAAAAAGTACCGTAATATTTGACATAATAGATATCGATCAGCTAATGAAGTTCATATCCTTAATGAAAATGGATATTTTGCACATTTGCAAAGAAACAGATAATAAAACACTTTTGGAAATAAAAAATTTAATATCTTCTTATGGCATAAAATTGATGTATGCAATTCCCGTAGCTTCGATTGAATCAGTCAAAAAATCACTTGAAATTCAGGATATAGTTGATTTGATAATGCTTGATTCTCCAGGCTTAAGTAAACAAATAGAAGGATTTGTTGGCGCCACGGGCAGAACTCATGATTGGTCAATAAGCAGACAGATTGTAGATTCTGTCAAAAAGCCTGTCATTCTTGGAGGTGGGTTATCTCCCTATAACGTACAGGATGCAATTAAAACCGTAAAACCTTATGGAGTTGATGCAAAAACCTCACTTGATATTCCCGATGGAAATGGAAAAAAAGATATCAAAAAAGTTGAAGAGTTTATTAGAAAGGTGAGGGCTCTTGAATAAAATCCTTGTAATTGGAGATAATTGTATTGACTTAAAAATAAGTTATAATTTCTCATTTAAAAAAGACAAAAATTTTATACCGAAGAATTATTCGCTTACACCTGGAGGAACAGGTGTCAATTTTGCAGTGGCATTTTCTAAACTTGAAGGTGCTTCTTATTATTTTACTCCTATCTCGGATGATCCTTTTGGGAAAATTTTCCGCAAGTACTTTGAAGAAAGTAGGGTTCATTTTGCTGGAGACATTTCCAATAAAAAAACTGCTTTAATTGTAAGTTTTCTTAACAGAATTGGTGAAAGGACAACCTTTGCGCTTATTAATAATGCATCATATACAGATATTTCATATGATAAGTTTGTAGAAATTTTTAAAAAATTTGAATATGTCTATATTTCAGGCGGTATTTTGACAGACATAAAAGTCCAGGGAGAGGTTAAGAAAATAGCAAAGTATACAAAAGATGTCGATAAGAAACTGTTTTTTGATCCACAATTAAGAATAGGTAAAGATATCGAGGGTTTTAATCAGTCAATATCAGAAATTTTAAAGCTTTCTGATATTATTTTTGGCAACGAAAACGAAATTGAAGCACTTGGAAAATCAGAATTAGATTCTATGATAAGGAGTGGAACAATAATTCTTGTTAAAAAAGGGGGAAATGGTGCTTCTGCTTATTCAAGGGAAGGTATTTATGAAGCTAATCCTTTAAAGGTTAATTCGAAGGATACAATAGGTGCTGGCGATATATTTAATGCAGCATTTGTAAAAATGTACCTTCAGAGTGCAAGTATTAAGGAAAGCCTTGATTTTGCAAATAAAATTGCCGCGCTATCAACTACAAGGATTGGATTTTTTGTCCCGTCAAATTTATGAGTTGTGTACTAAATAAATGTCATTTGTGCTGTATTTGAAAGGTGAATGTTATGAATGAAAAATTCAAGCTTGTTTCTGATTTTAAACCCACTGGAGACCAGCCTGAAGCAGTCGAAAAACTTGTTGAAGGAGTTAAAAAGGGCTATAAGTTTCAGACACTTCTTGGAGTTACAGGTTCTGGCAAAACTTTTACAATGGCGAATGTAATTGAAAAAGTGCAAAAGCCAACGCTTGTAATATCTCATAATAAAACACTTGCTGCGCAATTGTACTCAGAATTTAAAAGATTTTTTCCTGATAATGCAGTACATTATTTTGTAAGCTACTATGACTTCTATCAACCCGAAGCCTATGTACCGCAGATTGACCTTTATATTGCCAAAAATGCTGATATAAATGAGGATATAGCAAGGTTGAGACACGCGACTGTTAGAGCTCTTCTCGAGAGAAGGGATGTTATAGTCGTTGCATCAGTTTCATGCATTTATGGATGGGATTCACCCGAAGAATACCAGGAACAGCTTTTTACTGTTAGTGTTGGAGATAATATAAATAGAGGAACACTTGCGATTAATCTTGTACGTCTTCAGTATGAGAGAAATGATTTCAATTTTAGAAATGGAAAATTTAGAATGCGCGGAGACATAATAGATGTATTCCCTAAAGAATCAGAGGCAGCTATAAGAATACAGCTTTTTGAAGATGCAATTGATTCGATTACAGAATTTGATCCTCTAACCAATGAATTCTTAAAAAAGCATTCTCATTATACTTTTTTTCCTGCATCGCAGTTTATTACAACGAAGGAGCGAATAAATAAATATGTGGAGGAAATTCTTAAAGACCTCGATATGAGGATCAAATTTTTTAAAGACAGAGAGAAATTTGTAGAGGCTCAAAGGATTGAAGAAAGAACTAAATATGATCTTGAAATGCTTCAGCAAACAGGTTACTGCAATGGTATTGAGAATTATTCAAGGTATTTTTCTGGCAGGAAGCCAGGCGAAGAGGCTTATACTCTTTTAAATTTTTTTCCTGAAGATTCTCTTCTCTTTATTGACGAGTCGCACATAACTGTTCCTCAACTTAGGGGGATGTACCATGGAGATCACAATAGAAAATTAACGCTTATGAAATATGGCTTCAGGCTTCCTTCTGCTCTTGACAATAGACCTCTTCGTTTTGAAGAATTTTTAAGACATGTAAATCAAGCTGCATTTGTATCTGCAACTCCTTCAAATTATGAATTTTCAGTAAGTTCCCAGGTTGCTGAACAACTTGTCAGACCTACTGGTCTTGTTGATCCTGAAATTGAAGTAAGGCCTATAGAAGGGCAGATTGATGACTTAATAAATGAGATTACAGTTCGAGCCAAGAAAAATGAGAGAGTGCTTGTTACAACGCTTACGAAAAAGTTTGCCATGGATTTAGCTTCTTATCTTACAGAAAAGGGGATAAAAGCGAGATATCTTCATTCCGATATTAAAACGCTTGAAAGAGTTTCTATTTTGAAAGGGCTCCGTTCAGGAGATTTTGATTGTCTTGTAGGAGTAAATTTACTAAGAGAAGGGCTTGACCTTCCAGAAGTTTCACTTGTTGCAATTCTTGATGCTGATAAAGAGGGATTTCTTCGCTCGGAAGTTTCGCTTATACAAACTATGGGAAGAGCTGCAAGAAATGTTTCAGGGAAAGTAATAATGTATGCGGACAACCTTACTTATTCAATGAAAAAGGCAATTCAGGAGACCAACAGAAGAAGAGAAAAGCAGTTAAAATATAATGTTGAACATAATATTACTCCACAAACCATAAGAAAAGCTATCACAGATTTAATAGATCTTCCATGGAAGAAAGATGAAGAAGTTGAAGAGATTAACTTCAAAGACTTAACAGAAGAACAATTCAGAGCCTTAATTACAGAGCTTGAAGAAGAAATGCACCTTAAGGCAGAAGTGCTTGATTTCGAAGAAGCAATTAAAATAAGAGACAGAATTGATAAACTCATTGAGAATTACAGGGGGAAAAAATGAAAATAGGATTAGCGCTTGGAAGTGGAGGACCCAGAGGTCTTGCACACATTGGGGTAATGAAAGTGCTTTTAAAAAATGGTATTAAACCTGACCTAATTACGGGGTCAAGCATTGGTGCATTAATTGGGGGTGCGTATGCTGTATTTGGCTCCATTGATGAAGTTGAGCATCTTGCTATATCCTCCGATATGAAAACTGTTCTTTCAGTACTTTTTGACCCAACGCTCAGGCTCGGTCTTGTAAAGGGACAGAAGATAATAAAGTTCTTCAAAGAAAAAATAGGAAACCCTGATATTGAATCGCTTAGTCCGAAATTTTATCCAGTTGCAACAAACCTCCTCACGGGTGAAGCAGTCGTCTTTGATAAGGGAAGCTTTGCAGAAACGGTCAGAGCAAGCATCTCTATCCCTTTTATGTTTCAGCCTATCAAAAAAGACGATATGCTGCTTGTAGATGGAGGGTTATCTCAGAATGTCCCTGCAAAGATTGCAAGGGATAAAGGAGCAGACATTGTCATTGGAGTTAATCTTAATGCGAGACTTTCCGAATCCTTTTATGGTTTTATGAAAACTCCTGCTGGGCTTTATAAGGTTGCAGACGAATCAATAAACATACTCCAGTACAATCTTGCCAGGGAAAACTGCAAATATGCAGATTTTGTTATTAAGCCCAATGTTTACGGTGTGAGGTGGGATAGCTTCTGGAAGCCTGCAAGTGTCATTGAAGAAGGGGAAGCATCCGCTGAATTAATTTTTCCTGAGATTCTGAAACAGCTTAAAAGAAGATTTTAATCTTTTCTTTACTCATTTGTAACCTATAATCTTCACAATAGGTTATTCTTTTGGAACCGCTTTCGCGGTTAGAGAAGATTAAATTGCTGCTTTTGCAATTTATTGCCACTCTTTTCAGGCGATTTTATAAATCAAAAGCCCCCGTTGTGATTGGGGGCTTATCGTAATTATTGCGTGTTAAGTTATTTAATCTTTTCTTTACTCATTTGTAACCTATAATCTTCACAATAGGTTATTCTTTTGTAATTGCTGCTTTTGCAATTTATTGCCACTCTTTTCAGGCAATTACTTTTCAATGGATCTTTTTCTTCAGTAAATTTCCTAATCTTTTAATTCCTTCTTCAATTTTTTCAGGAGTATTTAACGAAAAGTTTAACCTCATATGATGTTTATCTTCACCATATGGATAGAAGGCGCTTCCTATAACATAAGCAACTTTTTCTTGAAGCGCTTCACGGAACAGTTGATCTGTATCAATGTACTCCGGAACCTCGGCCCAGACAAATATTCCTCCCTGGGGTTTTGTCCAGACTGTTTCTTCCGGGAAATATTTTTCAAGTGCGCCTAACATAGAGTCTAATTTTATCTTGTAGTTTTTTCTTACGATTTCAAGATAATTGTTCAGATGTCCATCTCTTATAAATTTGTCAACAATGTATTGAGTGGAAGATGGTGAGCACAGATCTGCTGCTTGTTTTGCAAGAGACACCTTTCTTGTTACTTCTTTATCCGCAACTATCCACCCCAACCTTAAACCTGGCGCAAGAATCTTGGAAAATGTCCTCAATTCAATAACAATGCCAATTTTATCAAGCTCTAAGAGGGATGGTATTTTTTCACCTTTAAATCTTATATCACCATATGGATCATCTTCAATTATTGGGATTCCATAGAAATGGCTTATTTCGAGAAGTTTTTTTCTTCGTTCCAAAGACATTGTTACTCCTGCAGGATTCTGAAAGTTTGGTATTACATAGATGAATTTTACATTTACATTGTTTGCTTTGAGTTCTTTGAGCTTTTCTTCGAGGATGTCGACCTTTATTCCCTCATCATCGAGTGGTATTGTAGTAAAGTTTGCCTGAAACGCATGAAATGCTTGCAATCCACCGACATAAGAAGGTGCTTCCACTATAACCGAATCTCCTGGATTGATAAAAATTTCAGCAAGAAGACTAAGGCCTTGTTGAGAAGCTGTGGTGACAATTATGTTTTCGAGTTCCACTTCTTTAACAGCCTCCTCTCTCGTCATTTTCAAAAGTGATTCCCGAAGTGGCGGTACGCCCTCAGTTGCCCCGTACTGAAGTGCCTTACTAGCATTGTTTAGAAACACTTCCTTTGAGATGTCTGCAATTATTTCCTTTGGGAATAGCGAAGGATCTGGCATACCCCCGGCAAGAGAAATAATTTCAGGATCATTCACAAGACTTAAAAGCTCCCTTATTGCAGATGCTTTTAATGAACTAACTCGGGCTGAAAATTTGTTGCCCCATTCTACCATCGTTTTTACCTCCTTCTTTTGATTCCAAGAAAATTATACTATTATCGTAAAATTTTCAAAGAGAGTGTATAATAATATAGGGGATATTATGAATTTAGAAAAAATTACAAAATATAAATATATGATGCGAAGGGCAGGCAATATGAGGGTTCCTGTTATCTTATACACTTCAGATAAATTACTTCCCTATATAGAAAAAGACCTTGCGCTTAAGCAGCTTATAAATGTCGCAATGCTTCCAGGTATTGTTAAGTTCTCAATTGGTATGCCAGATATGCATCAGGGTTACGCATTTCCTATTGGTGGTGTTGCCGCCTTTGATGTAGAAGAAGGCGTTGTATCGCCGGGCGGAGTGGGTTTTGATATAAACTGCGGAGTAAGAGTTATCAAGACTAACTTGCGTTATGAAGATATTAAGTCCCATCTTTTAGAATTAGGCAAGCTCTTATTTAAGAATGTTCCAGCAGGGGTTGGTTCTACTGGAAAAGAGAAATTTAGCTTTGAGGAAGCAAGAAGAGCAATGAAGCTTGGTATAGATTGGGCAATTGAAAAAGGTTTTGCTTTTAAAGAGGATAAAGACGCAATTGAGGATTATGGAAGATTAGGGTCCGCAGAACCAGATTTTGCCAGCAAAAGGGCAATCGATAGGGGAAGAGAAGAGTTTGGAACGCTTGGTGCAGGGAACCATTTCCTTGAAATTGATGTTGTTGAAAAAATCTTCGATAAATTTATAGCTTCGAAATTTGGTCTTTTTGAGGGACAAATTGTTATATGGATTCATACAGGCTCTCGCGGACTTGGACATCAGATCGCCACTGATTATCTTTCTCTTATGATGCCCAAAATGGGGAAATATGGAATTCCACTTTTTGATAGAGACTTTGTTTCTTTACCGATACGTGCTGAAGAATCTCAAAAATATCTTGGTGCAATGGCCGCTGCTGCAAATTTTGCATGGGTGAACAGACAGATAATTACATATTTTGTGCGGCTTACTTTTTCAGACATTTTCCGCAAGAAACCAGATGATCTTGGAATGTACTTACTTTATGATGTTGCACATAATATTGCAAAGTTTGAAAGATATACGATCGAGGGAAAAGAAAAACTTTTTCTTGTTCATAGAAAAGGAGCAACAAGATCGTTCCCAAAAGGCCATCCTGTTTTAAAAGGTGTATTTAAAGAAATCGGGCAACCTGTTTTACTTCCTGGCGACATGAGGAGAGGCTCTTATATACTTGTTGGAAATGAAAAATCGCTAACTGAGAGCTTTGGAAGTGTGGCACATGGCGCAGGGAGATTATTAAGCAGAAGCAGTGCAGTTAAGCAAGTAAGTTTTGAGGATGTTAAAAAGGAAATGGAACAAAGTAATATACTGCTATTTGCTGCAGATAAGCGTGTCGCACGTGAAGAAGCACCTCGTGCCTATAAGGATGTTGACGCTGTTGTAGAGCCTATAGTAGGGGAAGGGCTTGCAAACCTTGTTGTCAGGACTAGACCTCTTCTCGTTATTAAAGGATAGAAATGCTATTTGGTGCTCATGTTTCAATCGCCGGAGGCATTTTTAACGCACCATTATACGGCAAAGAGATAGGTTGTGATGTTATTCAAATATTTACCAAAAATCAGATACAATGGAAAATTCCATTTCTTCAAGCAGAAGATATAAAACATTTTAAAGAGAACAGGTTAAAAACGGGTGTTATTCCAGTAACTGTTCATTCTTCCTACCTTGTAAACATTGCAGGGCCAGATGACAATGTAACAGAAAAGTCGATAAATGATCTTGCATGTGAGCTTGAAAGGGCAGAAGTTTTAAATATTCCTTTTGTTGTATTCCATCCAGGTGCTCATAAAGGAATTGGAGAGAAATATGCTTTAAAAAGCATTGCAGAGAATGTTAATAAAATTTTTTCTAAAAGTAATTCGAAAAGTACTTTTCTTTTGCTTGAAACAACTGCAGGTGAGGGTACAACTATGGGCTATAAGTTTGAACATTTTGCAGAGATTTTTAATAAACTTAAGGATTTATCCCGCATTGGTGTTTGCATCGATACATGCCATATATTTGCTGCAGGATATGATTTTAGAGACGAGAAGAGTTATTATGAGACTATTGAAAAATTTGATAAAATAGTTGGATTAAAATTTTTAAAAGTATTTCACCTTAATGATTCAAAATTTCCATCAGGGTCTAAAATGGATAGACACGAAGAAATTGGGTCCGGGGAAATAGGATTAAATGGGTTTAGAATTTTAGTTAACGATAAGCGCTTTAAGGATATGCCTGGAATCCTTGAAGTCCCCGGAGATATTTACGGGTACAAGAGAAACATTGATCTCTTAAGGAGTTTAGTTAATGGGAAAAATTAGCAATAATGTGAAAAAACTTTTAAAAGAAACACCCTCTGATATTACGATTGTTGCTGCCGTAAAAGGAAGGACAGTTGAAGAAGTACAAGAGGCGATAGAAAGTGGTATAAAATATATCGGAGAAAATTACCTTCAAGAAGCTGAGAAGAAATATCCCTTAATTGGAAAGGTTGTTAGATGGCATTTTATAGGTCATATCCAGAAAAGAAAATCAAAAAAAATTGTTGAATTATTTGATATGGTAGAAACGCTTGACTCTATAGAAGTTGCAGAAGAGATAAACCAAGAAGCTTCTAAAATTGATAAAATTATGCCCGTTTTGATAGAAGTAAATAGCGGTAGAGAGCTACAAAAGTCTGGTTTAATGACAGAAGATTTGTTGTCCTTTGTCGAAAAAGTGTCTTGTTTTAGAAATATTAAAATTCGAGGTCTTATGACTATGGGACCTTTTTTTGAAGATCCAGGAAAGTTAAGACCATGTTTTATTGAAACAAGAAAACTTTTTGAAGACATTAAAAAGAAAAATATTCAAAACGTAGAAATGGAATTGCTTTCAATGGGGATGTCCTCTTCTTATAAGGTTGCAATCGAGGAGGGTGCGAATATAATTAGAATCGGCACGCTTATTTTTGGTTCACGTGGTTGATTATGAAATTTAATTCTATTAGATAATCCAGCAAATTTAACCCTCTATAAAATCTTCTTCATCTATTTCTTCTTGATTTCTTTCGAATTTGAGGAACTCGAATATAAAAATAGTTATTCCAATTGTAATAAACACATCTCCAATACTGTAAACGCCTTTAAGAAATTTAATTTGTGGAATTGCAATTATGTCTCCAAGGAAATTTAGATGTGTCTTTGATGACATTACTATGCCATTGTTGAAATGTCCTGCCTGTTTTAATAATTCTACCTTTCCTTGTCCCCAAACAAGTTCAATTTTCATAAGATCCTGAGGCATATATCCTCCATTTGATACAATAGCAACAAGGTTTGACAAGAAGCCAATTCCTGCAATTTTTATGCCTTTATATTGTAAGTTGAGAACCATAAAAATAAGCAGTATTAATAAGGAATAGATATAAAGGATTGGGGTCAAAAAATTTAATTTAGAATACGAAAACTCTCGGCTAAATATAACCAGCTGAATTGCAAAGCCCAGTAATATTAAATAGAACTGTTCGACCTTCTTGTGTTCAATGCCTCTTAGTCCTTTGTTTACTATTATGGCAATGATAATTGCTATCAGAACTATTATTAACATTTAATTATTTTCGGTGACTTTTCCGAGTTTAATCAGTTCGTAATATCTTTCAAGGTCACTTTTTATCATTTCAATAAATGCATCTGCTATTTGAGGGTCAAATTGAGTCCCCTTACATCTTTCGACTTCTTCCAGTGCTTCTTGTATTGATTTTGTGTAAGGTCTGTAATTTCTTGGGGTTATCATTGTATCGAAAGAATCTGTAATGCATATTACTCTTGCCCCGTAAGGTATTTCTTCGCCTTTTAATCCATCGGGATATCCTTTGCCGTCAAATCTTTCATGATGATGTTTTATAAGTTTTGCACCTTCTCTAAACAATGTTAGTTTACTTGCTATTTTTGCTCCTTCTTCTGAGTGTTTCTTAATGATTTCATACTCTTTTTTAGTTAACTTCCCTTTTTTATTAAGCACTGCATCTGGTATCGAGATTTTTCCAATATCGTGTAAACTTGAAGCAATTGCAATTTCATTTGTCAGGTTAGTTGGTAGTTTTAATTTGCTGCAAAGATCTTCAGATAATTTTGCAACTCTATGAGTGTGGTTCATTCTATCTGGTATTCGAGCATCAACTGCATCGGCAAGGGCAAACAGAGTGTTTTGAGTTTCCTTAATTATTAATGCTCTTCGTCTCAAAGCACTATGCACAGACATAAAAACAGGCAGAAGAAGTAAAACCATAATTGGGTTTGTTTCTATCAGATAAATTATGATAATTCCTAATGGGAACAGAGAAAGAATTTCCATTGTGATTTTCTTGATATTGTTTATCCAAAACGTTAGAAATGGTTCTTCATTTATTTTAGCAAGTAAAGAGGAAAGCATTAGTGATCCTGTAAGAAGGTGAACTCCTACTGCGATAGATAAGGTAACAAGGTTTTTTGGAGAGAAAAAAGATGAAGAACCAATCCAGTAAGTATGAAATACCAAACTGGTTAACCCGATAACAATTCCAAGCATTGAACTATTAAAAAGAGTTTTATACCAGGGTTTTTTCCTAGCTATGTCTGTTATAGAACTACTCAAAGAGCCTATTAGTAAACTTGCTAAGGGCTGGAACAGAAAAGCAACGGAGAAATTCAATGCATAAGAAATTGAAAACTCCTCCTTGTTTTCGCTGCCTATTGGGTATATAATTGGAAAAAAATCAGACAATATAATAGCTATTACGAATAAAGCCGGTAAGATTATATCATAGTATATTCCCTTTTGCTGTGCAATATAAAAAGACTTTGTAATTATTAACAGAATTAATAAGAATAAAAATAATAAGTATGTAAAATAAATAAAAAATCTTGTACCTTTATTTAACTTTTTCATTTTTCAGCTCACAAATTATTATAACAAAAATATACTCAGATGCAAGATTCAAAAATCTTATTATTCAATTAATTCTCTTTATTTTTCGAACGTTTTATACTTTGAAATCTTTTTTCCTTTCTTAAGCCCACTTCATATCAGCGGCAATTG
>Ga0100389_1004186_pt1 | contig 11187 bp, 11 predicted proteins | sample CryGeymeta201513_FD_81537 | JGI IMG/M metagenome (GOLD analysis project Ga0100389, IMG submission 81537) | Groundwater microbial communities from Crystal Geyser aquifers in Utah, USA - Crystal Geyser metaG 2015-13 | ecosystem: Environmental > Aquatic > Deep subsurface > Groundwater | place: USA... | reverse complement strand
TCTTAAAAAACTAACAAAAGTGTTCAAGTAGGACATTTCTAAAAAACGCCAAATAGGACATTTCTATAAAACTTTTACAATTATTTTAGCACTCTTGACACAAGAGTGCTAACTGTGATAATATGCTTTTAAAGACATTTTGAAGCGGGAAAAAAACCATATGGAAAGCAGAAAAGCCTTAATTTTGGAGATTATCATCATTGAATATCTCAAAACCGGCCAGCCGGTCTGTTCGGCGGCTGTGGTTAAGCAATACCGACAGGAAAACATTTCTCCGGCTACGGTCAGGAACGAGATGCTTGAACTGGACAATGAAGGCTATATCAGCCAGCCGCACACTTCCGCCGGCCGGATCCCGACGGAAAAAGCATACTTGTACCATTTGGAGAATTTGGCTCAAAAAAAAATCAGGCCGGCGGCGGCCAAAAGCATTGATGAGGCCCTGGGCGAGAAAAGCGAAGAAAATTTCAAACAAGCGGCAAAAATTATCGCGCAAATTTCCGGGCAAGCGGTATTTTGGGCCTTTCATCGGCGCAATCTGTATTACACCGGCTTGTCTAACCTTTTTTCCCAGCCGGAGTTCGCCGATCTGAAGCTCGTTTATGATATTTCCGACGTCATTGACCGTTTAGACGAGATTATTGACAATTTGTTCCATGATTTGCCGGACGCGGTCCAGGTTTTGGTCGGCAGCCATAATCCTTTCGGCGATTTTTGCGGCGCTGTGTTAGGAAAATATTTATTTCGGGGCCAGACCGGACTGATCGGCATTATCGGACCGATGCGCATGGATTACGAAAAAAATCTGGGCATAGTCAAATATGTCCAAGAGATATTAGGCTAATTAAATATAGAGTAAAAAATAAGCAGCAGATTGGAATCATAATAAGTAAAGCAGTGATATAAATAATCTTGCATATGGCGGAAGAAAAAATATTTTACCCGTTGCCGGTCGTCAGCCTCTTCATATTTAATGACCAAGGTAAATTGCTCTTAAGCAGGGAAGGAAGATCCGGGCCTAAATTTATGGCCATCGGAGGAAGCATCAAACAAAAAGAAACGGCTGACAAAGCAGCTAAAAGGGCAGCGCACGAGCAGGCAAACATTGAGATAGATAATATTTGTTTTATCGGCTACGGAGAAAAAACCGATTATAGCTTTGATCCGACGGAAGAAAAAAAGCATTTGATCTTTCTTAATTTTCAAGCCCGGGCGATCGATTATAATGGCCTCAAGCTGGCCGGCGAAGCGTCAGAATATAAATGGTTGAAACCGGAAGATTGGCTCAAAGAGCCGGATCTGCCGGCCGCGATCGGGAAGATAATTAAAACATATTTTTTAGACACGGATAATGTTTCCGATAAATACAAGCGGGCGCTCGCGGATTACCAGAATTTGCTCAAACGGACAGAGCGGGAGAAAGAAGAATTCGCCCGCTACGCCAATGAAAATCTGCTTCAGGAAATTCTGCCGATTTACAGCCATTTGCGTCTGTCCCTTAGACACGCCGTGGTGGCGGACAAAAATCCTTGGTTGGAAGGCGTTCAATTGATTGCCAAGCAATTCCAGGAAGCGCTGAGCGCGCAAGGCGTAGAAGAAATCAGGGCGGAAGGCGAAAAATTTGATCCGGCTACCATGGAAGCGCTGGCCGGACAAGGAGAAATTGTTCGGCAGGAAGCCAGTCCGGGCTACAAATTGCGCGGCCGCGTTATTATTCCGGCCAAAGTCATATTAGATAAATAATAAATAATTTTCGTTTGATCCCGGCGCCGGCGCCGGCGCGGATGAAAAGCGAAAAAGAGGAAAAACATGTCATCATTAATTCGCTGGACTCCTTTCCTCGATCCTTTCGAGGATGTGGACAAAACTTTACGCGATTTTATGCCCGTTTTTCAGGGTGAAAGAAGCGGCTTTATGCCGGCCGTGGATATGTATGAAGACAAGGATAATGTGATTGTGGAAGTGCAGTTGGCCGGTATTGACCCCAAAGACGTCAGTTTGGCTGTTGAAAACAACATTTTGAACATTAAAGGCGAAAGCGAAGAAAAAAAAGAAGTGGAGGAAAAAAATTATTACCGCAAAGAAATCCGCCGCGGAAGTTTTTATCGCAGTTTGCCTCTGCCGACGCGAGTACTGGGCGAAGAGGCCAAGGCCAGCGCCGAGGCCGGCGTATTAAAAATATTCATTCCCAAAGCGCCGGAAGTCAAGCCGAAAACGATTAAGATTGAGACGAAAAAGAACAATTAGTTGGTTGGTAATTAGTTAATCGGGGATTAAATTATCAGTTTTTTCCCGCCCCAATTAACTAATTAATTGCTTAACTAATAAATTTTAAAATTAAAAAGATAACCGATAATCAAAGGTTATCAGGAAAAAAATATGAGTAAAATATTAGGTATTGATCTGGGTACGACAAATTCCGCCATGGCGATCATTGAAGGCGGCAAGCCGAAAATCATTGAAAACGCGGAAGGCGCGCGCACGACCCCGTCGATCGTGGCGATTTCCAAGACCGGCGAACGGCTCGTCGGACAGGCGGCCAAGCGGCAGGCGGTGACTAATCCGGAAAATACGATTTTTGAGATGAAAAGATTGATCGGCCGGCGTTTTGATGAAGCGGAAGTCCAGCGCGATCAAAAGACCATGCCTTATAAGATCAGCCAGTCCGGCGAGGGCATCAAGATCCTGATGGGCGGAAAAGAATATACCCCGCAGGAAATTTCCGCCATGGTGCTTGGCAAGCTGAAAGCCGACGCGGAAGCGCGCCTGGGCGAAAAGATTACGGAAGCGGTCATCACGGTGCCGGCTTATTTTAATGATGCCCAGCGCCAAGCCACCAAGGACGCGGGCAAGATCGCCGGCTTGGAAGTGAAAAGGATTATCAACGAACCGACCGCGGCGGCTTTGGCGTACGGTTTTGAAAAGAAAAAGGGCCAGCAGATTGCCGTCTATGATTTGGGCGGCGGCACTTTTGACATTTCCATTTTGGATGTTTCCGAAGATACTGTGGAGGTTAAGTCAACCAATGGCGACACGCATTTGGGCGGTGCGGATTTTGACCAGCGAATTTTCAATTGGATCGTGGAGGAATTCAAGAAAGATCAGGGCATTGACTTGTCCAAAGATACTCTGGCCAAACAGCGGATTAAGGAGGCGGCGGAAAAAGCCAAGATTGAGCTGTCCAGCGCCGCGGAAACGGAAATCAATCAGCCTTTCATTACCGTCGGCGCGGATGGGCCAAAACATCTGGTCATGAAGATGACCCGCGCCCAATTGGAGGAATTAGTCGGAGATTTGGTGACAAAAACCTTGGAACCGTGCCGGGCGGCCATGAAAGACGCCGGCTTGACGGTCAAGGATATTGAGGAAGTCGTTTTGGTCGGAGGCATGACCCGCATGCCGTTGGTGCAAAAGACGGCTAAAGAGTTCTTTCAGCGGGAGCCGAATTTATCGGTTAATCCGGACGAAGTCGTGGCTTTGGGCGCGGCGGTGCAAGGCGGGGTTCTCCAGGGCGATGTCAAAGACGTTCTCCTGTTGGATGTGACGCCCCTGACTTTGGGTATTGAAACTTTGGGCGGAGTAATGACGCCTTTGATTGAGCGTAATACGACCATTCCCACTTCCAAAACGCAAGTTTTTTCCACGGCCGCGGACAGCCAAACCAGCGTGGAAATCCATGTTTTGCAGGGCGAAAGGCCGCTGGCGGCGGATAACAAGACTTTGGGACGCTTTATGCTGGACGGCATACCGCCCGCGCCGCGCGGCGTTCCGCAAGTGGAAGTCTCTTTTGATATTGACGCGAACGGAATTTTAAACGTCAAAGCCAAAGACAAGGCGACCAATAAAGAGCAGAAGATAATGATCACCGCGTCTTCCGGCTTGTCTAAAGAAGAAGTGGAAAAAATGCGCCAGGAAGCGGAAGCGCACGCGGCGGAGGATAAGCAGAAGAAAGAATTGATTGAGATGAAAAACCAGGCGGACGGAGTGATTTTCCAGACAGAAAAGCTGATTCGGGAATCCGGCGATAAAATCAAACCAGAAGATAAAAAAGAGCTGGAAGAAAAAATTGACGCTTTAAAAAAAGTCAAAGATGGCGCCAACCGAGATGAAATCAAAGCGAAGCTGGATGAGATGATGGCTTTGGCGCAGAAAATCGGTGCGGCCATGTACCAGCAGACCGCCGGTTCCACGGCCGGCCAGGCCGGCCAGCCTGGGCCGGAAAATAATGAGCCGCCCAAAGGAGACCAGGGTCCGGTGGAAGGTGAATTTGAAGAGAAAAAATAAACTTGTGGTTTTTTCGGTTTATGTTATAGTGCTAGCGTTTCCATAGGTTTTCCGAAATAATTTTTTGGAAAACCGCTTGGAAAAACTAGAACATAAAAAAAGGAGGAAAAAAATGAAAAGAAATTACGGAACACAAGTTTGGACAAAAAAGTCGGTATTGGTCAGACAAGAATTTGCCGACAAAGCGCAGGAAAAATTCGGCGTAAAAAGCCTGGCCTTGTTGGCCGACCATCTCCAGTTAGAGTTTGACGTCTTGTCTGCAAAAACAGACGAAGAAATTCTTATTTCCCTGGTCGGCGACGAGCAGAACATCAATTTTTTCCTTTCCCTGACCAAGGGGAAAGCGGTAGAATAGGAACATAACCAGGGCGGAAGTGATTTCGCCCTGTAATTTTTTCCAGAATAAGTTATAATAAGCAAAGAAGTTAAGATACAAGATAAATTTATGAATCAAGGGGAAAACAAACAGGAGATTAAGATCGCGGATAATCTGCCGGGCGCGGAATACGCCAACGCTATGCAGATCAACCATAATCAGGACGAATTCCAGCTGTTTTTTTTGAACATCGCGGGTTTGAGCGGCCGGGTGGTCGGAAAAATTATCACCTCGCCCGGCCATTGTAAAAAAATGATCGCGGCGCTCTCGGAAAATTTGCGGCGTTATGAGGAACGTTTCGGTCCGATTAAGCAAGCGCCGGACGCGGAAAGAGAGATTGGTTTTAAAGGTTAAGAGCAGCGAAGAGCTCGTATTGAGAGCTAATCCGCTCATCACGAATGAATAATTTTTTATTCGTGATGCGCGATTTTCGTATGCATTCGCGGGTTAGTATTATTTTATGGGAAAAGATTATTATAAAATATTGGGCGTGGAAAAAAATGCCAGTCCGGAAGAGATAAAAAAAGCCTTCCGACTGAAAGCGCACCAGTTCCATCCGGATAAAGCCGGGGGCGATGAGGCGAAATTTAAGGAAATCAACGAAGCGTATCAAGTGTTGGGTGATCAGAAAAAAAGAGAGCAATATGACCGCTTCGGTTCCACTTTTGAACAGGCCCAAAGCCAGGGCGGCTTCGGCGGTTTTGAAGGTTTCCGCGATTTTTCCGGCTTTGCCAACGGTTTTAACGTTAATATGGATGACCTGGGCGATATTTTCGGCGGATTGGGCGATATTTTCGGTTTTGACGGCCGCCGTTCCGGCCGTTCCGGCCGCGCGCGCGCCGGACGCGATTTGTCCATGTCCATCACGATTGATTTCCCGGAAGCAATTTTTGGCACGGAAAAGGAAATTGTATTTAAACGAAACAGTCGTTGCGGTCATTGCCAGGGCCTTGGTTATGACCCGGACAGCCCGGTGGAAAATTGCCGCCATTGCGGCGGCCGCGGGCAGGTTAAGCATTCTTCCCGCACGATATTCGGCAACGTGGAAATGCAGTCTGTCTGCCCGGTTTGCCACGGCGCTGGCCGAATACACACCAAAGTCTGCGCGTCTTGCGGCGGCCAGGGTCGGATCCAGGAAAATGCCCGTTTAACTGTCAAGATTCCGTCCGGCATTGACAACAATGAAACGATCCGCCTGCGTGGCCAAGGCGAAGCCGGAGAGGCTGGCGCGGCCGCGGGCGATTTATATCTGCGCGTTTTAGTCAAATCCGATGTTCGTTTTACCCGCGAAGGAGAGAATATTTTTTCCAATGTTTACCTAACTTTCAGCCAGGCGGCTTTGGGCGCGAAGATTGATGCTGAGACAGTGGACGGTCCGGTTTCCCTGAAAATTCCGGAAGGCACCCAGTCCGGTACGGTTTTCAAATTAAAAGGCCGAGGCGCTTTCCGCCTCCATGGCCGCGGCCGCGGAGACCATTTTGTGACCGCGCAGGTGAAAACCCCGACTCGTTTAAGCCGGCGGCAAAAAGAATTGCTCGGACAATTAGCCGCGGAAAATTAATCACAAATTTTTTATGCCGGAAAATTTTTGTTTACCCAAGCTTAAGCCGGATGCTGAAGGCCGGAATGAACCAGCCAAGCCGAATCTTTATATCGGCCGACTATTGAAAGAAATAAAGTTTTTTTTGGAGCCAGAAAACCAGCATATTTTAAAAGCAACGGCTTCGGCCGTAAATAAAAATGATCCGGACTGGGCGAATTTAAGCAAGGACATAGTGAAATTGCGAGACGGTACTAATTTTTTGATTAATGTCTTGTCAGCCGCCATTAAGACAACGATGAAATTAAACGAACAAGAAGCGGACGAGGCGAAAAATATTATCACTCGGCAGATAGAATATATAAAAAAGAAATTTTTTTGGGATTTCTTCCATTTGGATCTAATCGGCCGGCGCCATCCGGACGCGGCCGGCCATGATTTTTCCAAGGCAGAGCAAAGCGGTCTTTTTCCCGACCTGCTCTCCCCAAAAAAAGCGCGGACAAAACCGGTCGGAAAAAAAATTAAAGATCCAGCTCGGCGCGGCGGGCCGCGCGTGATTGAAAGTCCTCATTACGCGGATAAAAATTTTAAAACTTTTCTCGAGCTTTCCCATCCGGATAATGATCGGTCGGACGGCAGGAGTTAATTAGTTATTAATCGTCTGCGGACGTCGAAAATAAATATGCGCAAAAATTTGATAATTTTTTTGTTCACCTTATTATTTTGGCAAGCGTTAGTCTTTCCCGGTCTCTTAAATTCCGACCCGGGGCCGGCCGTGGCGGATAGCCTCCGTTTGGATGACCAAGAGGCGACGATTTTGGCGATCCAGAAAGTCTTGCCGGCCGTGGTTAGCATTGTCATTTACGGCGCAGACCGAGTGACGCAACAGGTTTTGCCGGACGGGCAGATCAAGACGGAAAAGAAGAAACAACTCATCGGTTATGGCACCGGTTTTCTGGTGACGGCTGACGGCTTGATTATGACCAATAAGCATGTGGTGGACGAGGCGCCGGCCGAAGAAGCGCAGTTCCGGATCATCTTATACAGCGGCCAGGAATATTACGCCCAATTGATCAGCCGCGACCCCATTTACGATTTGGCCATCTTAAAGATTTTTGATAAAAATTTGCCTTTTGTGGAGCTGGGCGACAGCGCGCGGCTGATGGTTGGCTCAACCGTGATCGCGATCGGCAATGCCTTGGGTCGTTATCAGCACAGCGCGGCCAAGGGCATTGTGAGCGGTTTGGGACGGAGTGTCCTGGCTTCGGATCAAGTCGGTCAGAACGAAGTGCTGGACAATGTCATCCAGACCGACGCCAACATCAACCTGGGCTATTCCGGCGGACCGCTAATCAACTTGGCCGGACAGGTGGTCGGCATCAACGCGGCCTTGGATGAGGGCGGGCAGGGCATCGGCCTGGCCATCCCGATCAACGACGCGCGCGGCGCGATCAACAGCGTCAAACAGAAAGGCTATATCGCTCGGCCGCGTCTGGGCTTGCGCTATCTGATGCTTACGCCGCAGATTGCCCGTGATCACAATTTGCCGGTGATGAGCGGCGCCTGGATCACTTCCGAGGATCCGGCCGCGCCGGCTGTTATCCCGGATTCGCCGGCGGACAAGGCTGGTTTGCGGGCCGGCGACATCATCCTGGAAATCAACGGCCTTAAAGTGGCCGGAGGCAATTCTTTGCTCTCCGTGATCCAAAAGTACAAGCCGGGAGACAAGATCGGCCTTCGTGTCCAGCGAGGCGAAAAAATCATGGTTGTGCTTGTAATTTTAGAGGAATTTAGATAAACTAAGAGTATTCTCATAAAAAAATTAAAGTTATCCACAACCAGATACTTGCGAAAATAGTTTTTCTAAATATAATATAAAAAATAAAAGAGCTGTTTTTATCCGTAAAAAATGTTATTATTCCGTTTATGATTGAAATTAGCCATTTAACGAGAAAAATCGGCCGAAGTGTCATTTTGGATGATATTTCTTTTTCCGTAAGAAAAGGAGAAGTGCTCGGCTTTCTCGGTCCGAACGGCGCGGGCAAATCCACGACCATGAAAATCATCACTTCTTTCTGGTCGCCAACGGCCGGTTCTGTCAAAATTGCCGGTTTGGACGCGGCCACGGACAGCTTGGCGACGCGCCGTTTGATCGGCTATCTGCCGGAAACCGTGCCTCTTTACGAAGAAATGCGGGTTTATGAATATCTGAAGTTTATTGCGGAAATCCGGGGTTTGGAAAAGGATAGGATCAAAGATCGTTTGCGCGCGGTCGCGGAGCAATGCGGACTGCGGACCGTGATGCGCCAGCCGATTGAGGAATTGTCCAAAGGCTACCGGCAGAGGGTGGGTTTGGCCCAGGCCATCATGCACGAACCGGAAATATTAATTTTGGACGAACCAACCACCGGTCTTGATCCCAACCAGATTGTGGAAATTCGGGAATTGATCAAAACTATCGGCCGTGAAAAAACCGTGATTTTTTCCACGCATATCCTGGGCGAAGTTAGTGCTACTTGCGACCGGGCCATCATTATCAACAAGGGACGGTTGGCCGGCGAAGGCAGTCCGCAGGAATTGGCGGCCAAAGCCGGTGCCAAAGAGTTGATTTATGCGAAGATCAAGGGGCCGCGCGCGGACGTGGAAAAAAGCTTAGCCGCTTTGGAAAACGCGGTTAATGTGACCGTTACCGATCAGGAAAGCGCGGATATTTTCGGTTACGAAATTGAGCCCAGAGCCGGCGTGGATTTGCGGGAAAGTTTGTCTCAGGCGGTTATGAAGCAGGGTTGGAGCATCCTTGAATTCAATAAAAAGAAAATATCTTTGGAAGACGTATTCCGGGAATTGACGAAATGACTTGGAAATTTCCGATATTATATTTATCGTCATGTTTTTTATAATTTCATCTAAAGATTTTTATATTAATAAATATATATATTTTGCTTAAGCAGTTTGATATTGAAAATTAATCATGATCTCATGAGTAAAGATTATTTAAAAACCATATATATTTTATTTAAAAAAGAGCTTTGGTCGTATTTTAATTCTCCGATTGCCTATATCTTCATCGGCGTTTTTCTGGTGGTCGGCAATTGGCTTTTTTTCAACGCTTTTTTCCTGATCGGCCAAGCCAGCCTGCGCAATTATTTCGCGCTTTTGCCGTGGATTTTCCTTTTTCTCGCGCCAGCCTTGACCATGCGTCTTTGGGCGGAAGAAAAAAAGTCCGGCACGATTGAATTCCTCCTGACTTTGCCGATTACGGATTGGCAAGCGGTACTGGGGAAATTTTTCGGCGTTTTGGCTTTTTTGGCCATTGCTTTGAGTCTGACTTTTACTTTGCCTTTAACCGTGGCGTTCTCGGGCAATTTGGATTTCGGGCCGGTGCTGGGCGGCTATCTGGCCGCTCTGCTTTTGGGCGGAGCTTATCTCGCGCTGGGTTTGTTTATTTCCAGCCTGACCAAAAACCAGATCATCGCTTTTGTTTTGTCCCTGGCCGCAAGCTTTTTGGCTTTCATCATCGGCGCCGATTTCGTCCTTCTGAGCGCGCCGCAGATTTTCCAGCCCCTTATGCAGTTTCTCGGTTTAGGCAGCCATTTTTACAATGTGGCCAAGGGCATTATTGATACCCGGGATATTATTTATTACGGCGCGTTCATCTATTTATTCCTGATGCTTAATACTCGGGCGCTCGCCGGCCGGGGAGGAAAGTAAACCGAAGCTGTCCGAAAAAATTGGTCAACGCGCAAAAAACCCGGTTGTTGGATAAATTATTTGTTGTTATATGGATATGAAAAGACAATCAAGAAAAAAAACCGAAGCCGGAATCAGCATTGTTCTGATCATCGGCATTTTGGCGGTCGTGAATTTTTTTTCTTATCAAACCTTTGCTCGTTTTGATTTAACCGCCAATCGTGATTATTCCATTGCTCCGGCTTCTCGCCAATTGGCCGCCGGCCTGGACGACCTGGTTAGCATCAAAGTTTTTTTTTCCGAGCCTTTGCCGCCGGAATACATCACCCTGAAAAGGGACGTAACGGATATTCTGGATGAATACCGCGTTTACAGCCGCGGGCAGATTAAAGTCGTTTATCTCAATCCTTTAGCGGATGAAAACGTGGAAAGGGAAGCGATGATGCTCGGTATCCCGGCCATCCAGTTTAATTCCTATGCCAAAGATAAATATGAAATCGTCAAAGGCTATCTGGGCATCGCCGTGATCAAAGGCGCTCGCTCCGAAATTATTCCGGTTGTCCAGAATACGGGCAATTTGGAATACCAGATCAGCCTGGCCGTGAAAAAAGTAACCAGCCAGAGCCGGCCGGAGATTGCTTTGGTAAAAAGCCATGGTGCCTTGAGTGCCGAGGGAGAAATCAGCGCCGCGGTCAAACAATTACAAGAATTATATGAAGTTAAGAATATTGATCTTAAGACGGAGGAAATTCCCACAACGGCCTTGGCTCTGATCATTGCCGGTCCGAAAGAAGCTTTCGCGGACGCGGAGTTGAAAAAAATCGATCATTTTTTTCTGGCCGGCAAATCCTTGCTGGTCCTGTGGGACGGCGTGAAAGTCGGCGAAGGCTTGAGTGCCGAGAAAAATCCGGCCGGTCTGAATACGATTTTGGAAAAATACGGCCTTCGCGTCAATGAAGATTTGGTCCTGGATCGTGCGGCCGGCATGGCCAGCTTTTCCCAGGGCTTTTTCGCTTTTACCTTGCCCTATCCTTATTGGCCGAAAATCACCAAAAACGGCTTGAACCAGGAAAACGCTGCCGTCAGCCGTCTGGAATCGGTCGTCCTTCCCTGGACCAGCAGTTTGAATATCAAATCTGATATTTTGACGGATAAAACCAGAGTGGACATTCTGGTCAAGACCAGTCCGGATTCCTGGCGTTTGACCGATAACTTCAACCTTTCCCCGCAACAGAATTTTTCTCCGACCGGCGGTCAAGGCAGCCAGGATGTCGTTGTTTATCTCGAGGGACATTTT
>Ga0100389_1004185_pt1 | contig 11188 bp, 10 predicted proteins | sample CryGeymeta201513_FD_81537 | JGI IMG/M metagenome (GOLD analysis project Ga0100389, IMG submission 81537) | Groundwater microbial communities from Crystal Geyser aquifers in Utah, USA - Crystal Geyser metaG 2015-13 | ecosystem: Environmental > Aquatic > Deep subsurface > Groundwater | place: USA... | reverse complement strand
TTGGCGGCGTTGATGGCGTTGCCGTCTTCTTCATCGTCGCTGCTGCGATTGACGTGCACCATCTCGCTCCACGACATCAGGGCTTCAGCCCGAAACGGCAATACCATGGCGTTGCGGCTTTGCTCGTGCTGGGTAGCCTGGGTGCGTCGGCGTTGTGCATTGGATGCCGATGCCGGACGGCTGGGCGCGGGGGTGGCTTGGCCGCTGGCTGCATGGCCCACAGCCGTAGTAGCCTGGAGCCAAAGCCAGACCGGTGCCACATCTTGGGGCAGATAAGGCACTGGGCTGATGCCCTGCCCCTGCAGTGCCGCTTGCACGGCGGCCTCTGCTAGGTCGGCCACCTTGCAGGCTGCTGCCGTGTCAAGGCTGGTCAGCTTGGGACGTTGCGCCAAATGGGCTTGCAGCAAGGCCTGGTAACGTTTGGCAAAGCCCGGAAAGCGGGTCAACGCCCGCCGCGTTGCAAGGACGTTGTCATTGATCCAATGCCCGGTAGGCTCAAAACTGGCTGCCTGCATGGCCAGCCAAAAGTACAGATCCTGGTTCAGCGGTTTGGAGTCAAAAATGGCCAACACGGCGGGCAAGGCAAGCACATCAGGCTCGATTTGTGCGCAGTCAGCACGCAGTCCGCTGCCGGCGAGCTTTTGCAACCAGTGGCGTTGCCCGCCCACCGCTTGCGCGCTGGCCGGTGCAACCCGCAACGCCGCTGCTCCGCCAGCAGCGCGAAACATGATGCCAATCGCTTTTTGCATGTCTTTTAGGCTTGCAGCCCTTTCTGGATATGCGCAACCAGCTATCGAAGTAATAGTGTTATGCCACCACTTGCCAACCATTTCTTCCATCAGTCACGCTCCGTTTCGGGGCGCTTGCGCTGGCGCAGGGTTTCGCGCAGCGCCTCCAGCCCCACCTGCCATTCCAGGTTGGGCGTGCGCCGCTGTGCTTGTTGTGTGGCATCACACGCTGTTAAACATTGGCCGCACTGCACGCATGAGAACATCATGCGTTTGATGTTGCGCGGGTTCAGGCGCATGGGGCAGGCGTGGTCGCAAGCCGAGCCTCGGGGCTGGTCACAGGTTTTACAGTCGCGTGCCCGTTCACGCGCAAAGGCCACAACCATGCCTTTGGGGTTGGCCATCCAGACCAGGCTTTGAAACAAACCCACGGCACAGCCAAAGCGGCAAAACAAATGCCTGGCAAAGGCGAATTCAAGCGTGAAGAGCGTGCTGGCAATCCACAAAAACCGGGTTTGATTGGGGGTTAGGCTGCCGTGCAGCAAGCCGCCCCAAATCACGGCAGGCGGCAGCAGGTAGGTCAGCAGCGTGATGGCCCAAACAAAACCCATCAGGGCACAACTCAGACCAAACAAAGGCCACCAACGTGCTTGGGGGGTGGCTCCTGCGCGCGGCGTAGGTCGTTTGTCCCAAAGGCTCAATTTGCCACAAGCTCGGTGCAGCAGGGCATTGAGGCCTTCCACCATCGAGAAATGAGGGCATAGCCAGCCGCAATACAAGCGACCATAGCGGTAGGCCACGCCCAAAAAAACGGCAATCAGCAGCAACGTCGGCACAAAGGCGCGCCACACCAGTTGCAGTGCTGCGGCAGTGGCATCGATTTGCCCGCTAGCCAGCGCATCAATGCCAAGAGACCAGCGTTGACCCAGAAACCAAAGCTGGGTTTCATACAAGTCAAAACGCAACAGATTGAGGGCTGGAGCCAGCACAAACAAAACAAAGAAGCCAGTTTGTGTGGCCAACCGCCACGACTGCAATCGGGCCGGGTTGAGTCGATCCGGTTGAACTGTGCGCATCACCTTCACCCTTGAATCAGTCGCGGGCGGCATCGCCAAACAGCGCACGCACCACTTCAGTCAAAGCCTGTGCGGTGGCAAGGTCATCGGTCAGGGCATCAATGATGGCGGCCTGGCAAGCCGTGTGCAGCGGCAAACCAGAAGCCACCAATCGACCCGCCGACACCAGCAAACGGGTGCTGGCAGTTTCTTCCAGATCATGCTCGGTGAGCGAGCGCAGGGCTTTAGCCAATTGCACCAGTTGTTGGGCTTGCGCCTCGGACACACCGGCCTCTTTTTTCACAATGCCCACCTCAACCTGCGGCGTGGGGTAGTTCATGCTCAGGCTGACAAAGCGCTGGCGGGTGCTGGGTTTGAGCCCCTTGAGCAGGTTTTGGTAACCCGGGTTGTAAGAAATCACCAGCATGAATTCCGCCGGGGCGATCAATTCTTCGCCGGTGCGCTCCATCGGCAAAACACGCCTGTCATCTGCCAGCGGATGCAGCACCACGGTGGTGTCCTTGCGCGCCTCCACCACCTCGTCAAGGTAACAAATCGCCCCCATGCGAACAGCCCGTGCCAGTGGTCCGTCCGACCACTGGGTGCTGCCGTTGCCAATCAAAAATCGCCCCACCAAGTCAGCTGCGCTGAGGTCATCGTGACAGGACACGGTGACCAGCGGCCGCTGCAGGCGCGCCGCCATGTGCTCGACAAAACGGGTTTTGCCGCAGCCCGTGGGGCCTTTGATGAGCAGCGGCAGTTGCTTGCGCCAGGCGTGTTCAAACAGCGTGCATTCACCGGCCTGCTCAGCGTAAAACGGAACGGCTGGCATCGTCTTAAGCCCGTGCAGGCATGACACGCCGGTGCATCATGCCGTTGGGCACGACCACCTCGTCTTCATCCGCACCGGGGGCCGCAAAGAAGCTGTACAGGTAGGTCAGCAGACCCAGCAGGAAGCTGACACCGCCAGCCACACGCAGCCAGTAGAAGAAGCGCAATTGGTCTTGTGTGGCCATGAAAGGCATGGCACCTTCAGTGGGCATGCGTTGCAACCAGACTTGCAAAATGCCTGCGCCCGTCAAGGCCAGCACCATCAAGCCCATGCTGATGGTCATGATCCAGAACGACCACATCTCAAAGCTTTGCGCCCGGCGGCTGTTGGCCTCACGGCCGCGCAGTGTCGGCATGGCATAGCTGATCATGGCAATCACTACCAGCACGTAAGCGCCATAAAACGCCAGGTGACCGTGCGCCGCCGTGATTTGTGTGCCGTGGGTGTAGTAGTTGATGGGGGCCAAGGTGTGCATAAAGCCCCACAAGCCCGCACCCAGAAAGCCCACCACCGAGCAGCCCACGGCCCACAACAAGGCGGCCTGGTTGGCATGGTCACGACGGCGGCGCTGCACCATGTTGAAGGCAAACACCGTCATCATGAAGAAGGGAATCGGTTCCATGGCCGAGAAAATACTGCCCACCCACAGCCAGTAACCCGGCATGCCGATGAAGAAGAAGTGGTGACCGGTACCCAGAATGCCGGTGATCAGCGCCATGGCAATGATCACGTAGAGCCACTTGTCAATCACCTCGCGGTCAACCCCGGTGGTTTTGATCAACACAAACGCCAGCAGCGAACCCAGAATCAGCTCCCAGGTGCCTTCCACCCACAGGTGCACCACAAACCACCAGTACATCTTGTCACGCACCAGGTTGGCCGGATTGACAAAGCTGAACAAAAACATCAACGCCAGCCCCCACAAGCCCATCAACAGCACCAATGCAATGCTGGTCTTGCGCCCTTTGAGCACCGTCATGCTGATGTTGAACAGAAAGCCCAAGGCAACCACCACAATACCGAGTTTGGTGGGCAGCGGTTGCTCTAAAAACTCGCGTCCCATGGTAGCCAGCAACTCGTTGCCGGTGAGCTCCGCCAGCTTGGCGTAGGGCACCGCCAGGTAGCCCACAATGGTTAGCGCGCCTGCAGCCAGAAAAATCCAGAACAGCACCAGCGCCAGTTTGGGGCTGTAGAGCTCGGTTTCAGCTTCTTCGGGCACCAGGTAATAGGCCGAGCCCATGAAACCAAACAGCAGCCAGACGATCAGCAGGTTGGTATGCACCATGCGTGCCTGGTTGAAGGGGATGTATGGAAAGGCCAAGTCGCCAATCACATACTGCAGCCCGAGTGTGATGCCAAACAGGATTTGGGCGGTAAAGAGTGCCAGAGCGGCGATGAAGTAATACTTCGCCACCCCCTGGGATTTGTATTTGAGTGTGATCGCTTGCATGTTGTGGTTCCTATTGAGTTGAGACGGGCGTGACGCATCAGCCTTCAATGTTTGGCGGCCAGTTCTCGGTGTTCACGTTGTTAGTCCAACGCAAGAACTCCACCATGTCGTCAAGTTGTGCCTCGGTAAAGTTGAACTGGGGCATCTGGCGGCGACCGGGGATGTGCGTGGGTTGCGAGGCAATCCAGGCCTTGATGAAGTCCGGACCGCGGCGTTTGTATACATTGCCCAGTTCGGGGGCAAAGTAGGCGCCTTCACCCAGCAGGGTATGGCAGCCAATGCAGTTGCGGGTTTCCCAAAGGCGTTTGCCGCGCTCAACCGCCGGGGTAATGGCCTCGGCGTTGGATCGGGTCGGAATTTTGCGTTCGCTGTCGAAAATCAGCGCGGCAAAAAGCAGAATAAAAAACAATGACCCGCCATAAAACATGTTGCGGGCCATCTGCTTGGTAAAGCCTGTGGCTTTGACTTGATTCATGCTGTAGAACTCCTTAAAAAAAATGGGTTTTGCTGGGCGACACATTTGCACTTGCATTGGCAAATAAAGTCAATTAAAGATTCATTTTGCATGAATCATATATCAAGCAAGCACCTCACATCCAAAAAAATGAGCGACTAGTTCTTTGGAACTATGGCGGCAAACACACACATAGTTCCATTGATCCGCCGCTACCGTTCCTCAGAGGGATACCGCAAAACGGGTCTGAACCCTACAGTCTGGTCACTTAAAAACAGGAGTTTTATATGACCAAGAAAGGGCAAGCCCTCTCGGTACTGATCGTCAGCACCTTCGCCTTCACCGTGTGTTTCATGGTGTGGATGATGTTTGCGGTGATCGGCATCCCGATCAAAAAAGCGTTAGACCTCAACTCGACCCAATCGGGTCTGTTGATGGCCATGCCGGTGCTCACCGGTTCACTTATCCGCGTGCCGCTAGGCATCTGGACTGACAAGTTTGGTGGGCGCATTGTGTTTGCCGTGCTGATGGCCTGCACCGTGCCCGCCATCTGGCTGATGACCTACGCCACCGCCTATTGGCACTACCTGGTGATTGGCCTGTTTGTCGGGCTGGCTGGCGGCTCGTTCTCGGTCGGCACGCCTTATGTGGCGCGCTGGTTCCCCAAAAAACAACAAGGCTTTGCCATGGGCATCTTCGGCATGGGCAACGCCGGAGCAGCACTGAACAAGTTTGTTGCGCCTGCAATTATGGTGGGCTTCGGCTGGACCATGGTGCCCAAGGTTTACGCCTTGATCATGCTTGGCACGGTGGTCATGTTCTGGCTGTTCTCACACAGCGACCCAGACCACCATGCGGCCAAGCAAGTGCCCTTCATGGCGCAGCTCAAAGCCTTGAAAGACCCCACCGTTTTCAAATATTGCCAGTACTACAGCATTGTGTTTGGTGGCTATGTGGCTCTGAGCCTCTGGATGGTGCAGTACTACGTCGGCGAGTTTGGCCTGGACATCCGCACCGCCGCCCTGCTGGCAGCCTGCTTCTCATTGCCCGGCGGCGTGTTGCGCGCCTTTGGTGGCTGGTTGTCTGACAAATACGGCGCGCACTCCATGACCTGGTGGGTGCTGTGGGTGAGCTGGGTCTGCCTGTTTTTGCTGAGCTACCCGCAAACCGATTTCACCATTGCCACCGTGAACGGCCCGCAGACCTTTCACGTCGGCCTGAATGTTTACACCTTCACCATGCTGATGTTCACCTTGGGCGTGGCGTGGGGCTTTGGCAAGGCCAGCGTGTTCAAGTACATCAGCGACGACTACCACCACAACATTGGCGCTGTTAGCGGCATCGTTGGCCTGGCCGGTGGCATGGGGGGCTTTCTTTTACCCATCATGTTCGGCGGCCTGATGGACCTGACCGGCATTCGCTCCAGCGCCTTCATGCTGATGTATGGCGTGGTCTGGGTGTCGCTGATCTGGATGTACTGGACAGAGGTGCGCGGCAAGGAATACATGGCCAGTGGAAAAGCCAATGGGCGCGGAAGCGAATAAATTTCATCACAAACAATCCATTAGGGCATGAATGCATGGCGAGGTGAGTTGCAAGGCAGTTTGGCTGGCCGAGAGGCGTTCATAGCCGTAGCTATGGACGACGAACGAACGGGCAAAATGGCCGCAAATCACGCCGCCTGGCATCATGCAGGCGCGAAGTTCCGCCTAATGGATTGTTTGGGATAATCCAAATCCATATGCATTTATTGAAGAAAACAAGCGGTCAACTGAGGAATCTAGGCTAATTGATTATTTGGGTTTAGGCTGTCGCGACCGCTCAAACTACCACGCTCAAACTACCACGCTCAAAGGCATCTTATCGCCCCAAGCCCATGCCATAGTTGTTTTTAAGCGATTGGATCTCTGTCACTGCAATGTGTTGAGCCAGCAGACTTCATGATGTTTCGTGTCGGACTATTTGCCATGAAAAAATGGCACAACTTGGACTGCACATTGGGCAACTGGCCTCGGCGCTAGAGACCTAGGGTAAGAATGGGGTTGACTAGACATCCAACGTCAACTAAAAGCTTTCTGTTGAGACAAACGAATTGATATGAATATGGCGGCCATGCAAAGCAAAGATCAAAAAACTACCCACGAAGTGTTATTTGTTGGAACCGACACAGATCGCAGAAGGCAATTCGAAACCGAATGCAAAACGCAAATTGGGCGACGGCATTTCGTGACCACGACAGAGGACGCTGCCACTCTGCTCAAACAGAGGGTCATCGACTTGTTAGTCCTTGATTTGGAGAGCTTTACCCGACCCACACATGTACGGTCATTAGGTGAATTGATGGGGTTGCGCTCAGGTATGGAAACGCTGGCTTTGTGCCCAGCTAGCGCGGCTGCTTGGCTTTTGGACTTGATGCCGCATGGACTCAAGCACTACTGCCTAAGCCCTTACCTTTCAGCAGAATTGACGCGCCGCGTGCAAGACATGACACTCAAAGTCGATGCGTTTGACATGACACAACGCCTGGATGACCGTGGAGACATTGTCGATCTCAATGCGACCTGGTTGGATGCGATGGGATACACCATTGACGAAGTCATAGGGACTCCATTTGAAGACTACGTGAACCCCGAAAGTCGCCGTGCTGTGCAACAGGCGCTTATCACTACCCACACCAACCGTCGCACTGAAACGGTTGTCTGCCAGCTGCGCCGCAAGGATGGCTCAATTTTAGACGTTGCGCTCAACGGCGTGGCAACCTACAACACCCACGGTGAGCACCTTCAAACCCGGTGTGAGCTGCGCGGTGTCAACTATTTTTTGGCCGACAAACTCAAGTCCGAGAGCCTGCTGCAAGTGGAGCGCGAGCTTAAAGTGCTGCTGCTTGTTCGCTCTAAATTACAGCAAGCGTTGATGGGCATTAAAGACGTGAATGAGCTGTCATTTTTGATGTGCCAAGAGCTACGAAAGTGTCCTGGTATTGTGGGCGTAGCGTTTTTGCACAAGGACGCGAACGATGTCATGCAACTCGATGCGTGCATGTCACGCGACGACCAAGATCGCGTCAGTTTTGTTAAGGGCTGCGAAGACATGCTGCAATTGTCCCGAGGTAAAAGCCTGGGTGTGTTGTCAGCCCTCATGCAGGGAGAGTTTGTCATCGCTGATTCGTTGGCCAAAATTGGAGGCCAAAGAGATCTAAGGTTTTTCCATGCAATGGGAGTCCGCACCATTGTTGGCACACCAATAGTGGCGGAATCCATCATGTTTGATGAGGCTGCAAAAACCTTGGGCGCTTTGTGTTTGATGCTTGATCGCCGCCACAACTTTCCACGCGAATGGCTGGAAGTGATGGCAGATCTTGGCGCGCTCGCAAGTTTTGGGTTAAATATTATCGAGTGGGGTCACGAAAAAGCCGACCTTATGCGCCAACTGCGCGACATGGCGATGACCGACACCCTCACAGGCGCGGCCAACCGACGCAGTGCCAACGAATTCATGCAAAGAGAATACGCCCATAGCCAGAAAGAGGGGCTGCCGTTCACGCTGATCATGATGGACGTGGATAAGTTCAAAAGAATCAACGACACCTACGGCCATGAGCAGGGAGACCAAGTGCTCAAGGCCATCACGCGCGCTGCCAAAGACTTGCTGCGTGGGTCTGATTTGCTGGTTCGTTGGGGCGGTGAGGAGTTTTTGGTGGTGGCACCCAATACCGATGCAGCCGACGGATTTGCGCTGGCAGAAAACATCCGGCTCGCTATTGAAAAAACTCCCATCGAAGGTTGTCACAACGTCTCAGTGAGCATGGGCGTGAGTCTGATTGCAGCAGGCAAAAGCATTGAAGATGCTTTGGGTCGCGCGGATGCAGCGCTTTACCGCGCCAAGGAAACCGGACGCAACCGCTGCATCATGGCCGAGGACAAACTCCCGCCAGAAGCAACGACAACGACCTAAAACCGCTGCAATATCTGGTATCAAGCGCATGGTGATGGTGGGAGAGCGGGGCATGATCGCGCAAAAGGCCATTGATTAGATGAGCAAGGGTGTCGATGTGGCCTGGGTCACGGCGTTGCGCATCAGTGCCATTCGCACGTTGGTGGCGCAGGGTGCGGTGCAGATGGCAAATCCACCTCGTGCGCGCAAGGGTAGTGTTGACCGGGGCTTACGCTGAGGCGGCATTGGACGGGCTATACATCAACCGCACGATGGTCAAGGCTGCGCGCATGAATGCGCCTATTTGCGTGCGCACCTACAAGACTCTGACGCAGGTGGAGCAGGCTTTTCGCTCGATCAAGACGATGGATTTGAAGCTGCGCCCAATGAACCATCCCAGTTAATGCCCATCTATTTCAATACGGATTCTCAAACCCCAGCCGCGCCATGATCTCGCTCTCGCGCAGTTCCATCACTTGTGCGTCTTCATCCAGCTCATGATCCCAGCCCTGGGCGTGCAGCGCGCCGTGTACCAGCAGGTGGGCGTAGTGTTCTTCTAGCGTTTTATTCTGCGCTTTCGCCTCACGGGCGACCACTGGCGCGCACAGCACCAGGTCTGCGGTCACGATCGGCTCCTGGGTGTAGTCAAACGTCAGCACATTGGTGGCGACGTCTTTTTTGCGGTAGTCGCGGTTCAGCGCCTGGCCTTCTTCGGCATCCACAACGCGCACCGTTAGCTCGGCATCTGTTTGCAGCGCATGGCGCAGCCAGCGCGTGACTTTGTGGCGCGGCAAGGCGGCGCGGTGCAGGGCTACGTCGGCAAATTTGGCAAATTGCAAAGACAGGGTGAGTTGCTTCATGGTTTCAATTTTTATATGGCTTATAGGCCTCTAGCCCTTGAATAATAAGCGCAGTTAGCTATATATATTATAGCAATTAGGCAGTGTGTGACCGGCGTCGCGCTGGCAGATCATAAGCATCCACAATGCGTGCCACCAGCGGGTGGCGCACCACGTCTGCGCTGGTCAGGCGGCAAATGGCAATGCCTTCCACGCTTTTGAGCACGCGCTCGGCATCAATCAGACCGCTGAGCTGGGTGGTGGGCAGATCGATCTGGCTCACGTCGCCGGTCACCACAGCTTTGGAGCCAAAGCCAATGCGCGTCAAAAACATTTTCATCTGCTCGGGCGTGGTGTTTTGCGCCTCGTCGAGAATCACAAACGCAGTGTTCAAGGTGCGCCCGCGCATGAAGGCCAGCGGGGCGATCTCAATGGTCTGGCGCTCAAAGGCTTTTTGCACCGCCTCAAAGCCCATCAGGTCGTACAGCGCGTCGTACAGCGGGCGCAGGTAGGGGTCGATCTTTTGCGCCAGGTCACCAGGCAGGTAGCCCAGGCGTTCTCCGGCTTCCACCGCCGGGCGGGTCAGCACAATGCGTTGCACCGTGCTGCGTTGCAGGGCATCTACGGCACAGGCCACCGCCAGGTAGGTTTTGCCGGTGCCAGCCGGGCCAATGCCAAAGGTAATGTCGTGGCTGGCAATGCTGTCCAGGTAGCGCGCCTGGTTGATGGAGCGGGGTTTGAGCTCGGCACGCTTGGTTTTGAGCGCTGGGCCGTCGACCCCGTTCACATCACCGTCACCTGAGAGCATTAGCTGCACGGTGCGCGGCTCAATCGGGCGCGCGGCCATTTCATACAGGGCTTGCAGCATTTCCATGGCGCGCTTGGCGTTGGCCTTGAGGCCATCCACCTTGAACTGCTCGTGCCGGTGGGCAATTTTGACTTGCAGCGCAGTCTCGATGCTGCGCAGGTGCTCGTCCATGGGGCCGCACAAGTGCGCCAGGCGGGTGTTGCTGGGGGGAGAAAAGATGTGGCGCAAGATCACGTTGATAATTCCTGAAATGGGGACGTACAAAAAACCGCGCCAGCGTCGTTGAACCTTCTTGCCGTACGCATCGTACTGTCTTCGAAGGCACGCCTAGCTGGCACGATTTTGCTTGCGTCCTGAAATGTTCTCCATGATAGGCAAAAAATGATCGCAAAACTGACCGGCACGCTCGATGCCAAAAACCCGCCCGCCGTGGTGCTGGATTGTCAAGGCGTGGGCTACGAGGTTTTTGTGCCCATGAGCACGTTTTACAACCTGCCTGAGCTGGGTGCAACGGTGACGCTGCTGACGCATTTTGTGGTGCGTGAAGACGCGCAACTGCTGTACGGCTTTGCCAGCAGCCAAGAGCGCGAAGCGTTTCGCCAGCTGGTCAAAATATCGGGCGTGGGGCCACGCACGGCGCTGTCGGTGTTGTCGGGTATGGGGGTGGCAGAGCTGGCGCAGGCGATCACCCTGCAAGAGGCGGGCCGACTCATCAAAGTGCCCGGCATTGGCAAAAAAACCGCTGAGCGGCTGCTGCTGGAACTCAAAGGCAAGCTGGGCCCCGACATTGGCGTGGTGGCCAATGTGACCAGCGACGCACAGTCTGATATTTTGCAAGCCCTGCTGGCGCTGGGCTACAGCGACAAAGAAGCCGCGCTGGCCCTCAAAGCCCTGCCCAAAGACGCCAGCGTCAGCGACGGCATCAAGCTGGCGTTGCGCGCGCTAGCCAAGTAATTGATCAAACCAGCAAGCACCATGAAAAAACTCTACCGCAACTTTGACACCCAGGCGCAGATCGACGCGCAGTACAACCCGTCGATCAAACTGCCCGATGCCACCGCTCCCATGCGGCATTACGCGGCGCGGTCT
>Ga0100389_1004177_pt1 | contig 11200 bp, 13 predicted proteins | sample CryGeymeta201513_FD_81537 | JGI IMG/M metagenome (GOLD analysis project Ga0100389, IMG submission 81537) | Groundwater microbial communities from Crystal Geyser aquifers in Utah, USA - Crystal Geyser metaG 2015-13 | ecosystem: Environmental > Aquatic > Deep subsurface > Groundwater | place: USA... | reverse complement strand
TTTTGTTTTTACTGCCGACCACGGACTGTGGGTAAACCACGATGACTTTGATGATCCGATCAATGCCAGAATCCCCCTGTTGATCTATAACCCATGGATAATCCCACAGGGCAGATCCATCAATACGGTAACCAGTCAGGCGGACATCCTTCCTATTTTATTGTCATTGCTGGATTTGGATGATTCCGCCCCCCCGCTGTGGGGTAAAAATACGCTGGCGTCCGCAGACGGATTCGCATGCCGGGTGGTCAATGACCAGATTTATTGGTATGAAGATGATTATCAATACAAGGAGATACTCGATCAGAAAAAGGAGTGCTTTCGCATTTTACCCGATGGAAACCGATTTATTGAAACGGACATAAATATCCAGAATACTCTCGAAAAACATTGTAGGAGCTATTTGCAAACCGCCTATTTTTCATTGAAGGAGAAAAATGTTATCGGGCAATCCACCCAACCTCAAAATGGCATGAACGTCGTAAATTTGAATCATAATTCTGATAAACAATAAGGAACCTGAATGAGCGTACTAACCATAGGAAACCGGGAAGTTGGCGGGGATAATCCGACTCTGATCATCGCCGAGATCGGTATTAATCATCAGGGGGATGTAAAAATTGCCCGGCAATTAATCGACAAAGCAAAAGACTGTGATGCGGATGTGGTCAAATTCCAAAAACGGACGGTCGACCGGATATTGACGAAAAGCGGGTTGGACGCTGCCTATGATAACCGGAATAGTTTCGGCGCTACCTATGGCGAACACAAACGAGCCCTGGAATTGTCTGAAAAAGATTACCGTAACCTTAAAAAGTATGCCGAGATGAACGGATTGATTTTCTGTGCATCTGGATGGGATGAAGAAAGTATTGATTTTTTAAACGATCTGGGAGTGTTATTTTTTAAAATGGCATCGGCTGACCTGACGAATCTCCCATTACTGGAACATACGGCGAAAAAAGGAATACCCATGGTTTTATCCACCGGTATGGCCGATTTTCCCATGGTCAGGGCTGCTTATGACCTCGTGTCCCGGTTTAATGATCAGATTGGTATTTTGCAGTGTACTTCTACCTATCCATCCAACTTTAATGAAATTCATCTAAATGTTTTGCAGACGTACCGAAAAGAATTCCCACAAGCTGTGATCGGATATTCAGGACATGAACTTGGGATCGCTCTGCCCCCGGTGGCAGTTGCTCTCGGCGCCCGGATCATTGAACGCCACTTCACCCTGGATCGAACCATGAAAGGGGGAGATCATGCCGCATCTTTGGAACCTCAGGGTTTCTCAAAAATGGTTCGGGATATCCGCCATACCGAACAGGCATTGGGGAGTTTTGTGAAAAAAGTGCAGGAGTCCGAATTACCCGTATTTAAAAAGTTAGCCAAAAGCATTGTGACAACGGTTGAACTTTCCCCCTGTACAGAAATAACCGCTGAAATGCTCACCACAAAAGGACCCGGTACCGGGATTTCACCCATGCGGATAAACGACGTGATTGGGAAAAAAACAAAACATCACATTCCTGAAGATACGGTGATCAATGAGGATGACCTGATCTGGTGATCTCTTTATTTCAACGGAATTTACTCATCCGGATTTACCTATGCCCGGCGATATAGTGAAACTCCGGTCACCGAATATCCGGCTGGTTGCCAGCGATATCGACGGTGTTTGGACAAATGCAAAAATGTATTATACTGAAAACGGTGAGTTCATGAAGGCGTTTTCCACATATGACGGGTTCGCGGTACAACTGCTTCATCAGGCGGGTATTCGCGTCGCGATTCTGACAGGAGAATCCTCGCAATCCGTTGAGAAACGCGCCGAAAAATTACAGATCGAACATGTTTACCTTGGGGAGACGGATAAACTTCCCCGGATATGGTATCTTTGCAAACGGTTCCACATCGGTCCTGAGCAGGTGGCATACATGGGCGATGATCTGAATGATCTGGACGTGCTGAAATCTGTGGGCATATCTGCTATGCCGTCCACGAGTCCCATATTATCCTTATTTACCCCGGATATCGTCACCAAAAGAGGAGGAGGGGATGGCGCATTTCGTGAGTTTGTGGATATTTTACTATCCCATCGGTAAATTTTTTACAAGATGGTCTTTTATATTATCTATCTTGTGCTTTCGCCCGGGATATGGATACTGCTTCATACCGTCGGTTGGCTGATCCCCAAAATCCGCACTCATATTATTCACCAGTATCCTGCCCTGATCTCAGCCAGACGAAAAATTCATGATGATAACCGCAGGGTAGTCCTTTTCCATGCCGCATCCGCCGGTGAATTCGAACAGGTCAAGCCCGTTCTCAAACGGATGGATCGTACCCGGTATCTGCTGGTTCAGTCTTTTTTTTCCCCGACCATTTTTTACAGGGAATACGGATCGGGGCTTTTTGATATCTGTTGTTATCATTTGTTCGATTTTCCATGGTCAGCGATCATTTTTTTCAGGACATTATTGCCGGATTATTACATTATTACCCGCCATGATATCTGGCCTCATCACCTGTTTATCGCCAAAAGGCTGGGTATTCAGGTGATCCTCATTAATGCCAACCTGCATGACCGTTCTGCACGGTTACATCCCTTCAGCCAGTCTGCAAACCGGTGGTTGTTTTCTCAATTTGATACCATATTCACAGGTTCATCCCGGTTAAAAGCCAATCTTCTAAAACTTGTCCCCGAACCAAAGGTTGTGATTACGGGAGATACCCGGTTTGATCAGGTTCTGGAGCGAAAGAACGAAAACCACCGCACGGTGCTCCCTAACTCATTTTTACGATCTCAAAATATCATTTTCGGGAGCGTCATTTCATCAGACATTGCGATCATCCATGAAACCCTCGGTCGATACTTTATGCAGGGTACAGACTCCCTTATAGAAAAGAACCGACGGTTGATCATCGTTCCTCATGAGACGGATGACGAGACTCTGAATGAATGGAAATCCATGCTGATTTCGCTGAATATGAAGCCGATCCGATGGGCTGAGGCGAACCCCCTGACTGATACCCGTGTTCTGTTGGTCGATACTGTTGGACAGTTAGCCGACCTTTACAAATATGCGTCCATCGCTTATGTGGGTGCGGGGTTTGGCGCTGGCGTTCATTCGGTCATTGAACCTGCCGTTTATGGCTGTGTCGTTGTATTCGGACCCAATATTCACATCCTCGATGAAGCGGTTGATCTTTACCAGGAAAATATTGGCGTCATGGTTCATTCTGCCAATGATTTCATAGGATTGTTAATTCAGCTGGAAGACGCAAATAGCCTGAAATCCTATCAGGAAAAAACACTTCATTTTGTGAAATCCCGTCCATTAAGTTCTGAGCGGATCATTTCACATATTTTTTGATCAAATGAATAAGTTAAACTCAATATTTATACTGTTTTCCATAGGGTTGGTTTTGTGCCAGGATCAATTTGTACCTGGCGAGAAGCTTATTTTTTCAGCCGGTTTTCGTTTCTTTTCCGCAGGCGCTGCCTCGATCGAACTGTATGCCGATACCCTGAATGGCGTACCCCTTTACCAAATTATTTCGAAAACCCGTTCTGAAGGTCTATTGGATAAATTTTATAAGGTCCGGGATGAAATTGACATCTGGGTTTCCAGTGAAGACTTTGGCCTGATCAGGATGAATAAAAAGATCCGTGAGGGCAAATATAAACGGGATTTTAATGTTGAAATCGATCGTGAAACCCGGGAAGCGGTCATGGGATCAAAAAGGATGTCCATCCCTTCACAAGTTATGGACCCTATTTCTGCGATCTATTATTTTAGGACAAAGAATTTAAAAACTGGGAATATTTATTCATTCATATCATTCGATAACGGTAAGATAAAAGACGTTCAGGTAACCGTTACCCACGAAGAAACCATCTCCGTCCCGGCCGGGATCTTCAGATGCTGGGTGCTGTCCCCTTCGTCACCCGATGGAACAACCCTGTTAAAAAATCAGGGAGAGATGACAATTTGGTTTACGAAGGACGATCAAAAACTACCGGCAAAGATTGTACAAAGTACCTCATTAGGATCTATGATCCTCGAATTAAAGGACGTCCTCCTTCCGTTACCCAAAGAGCCTGCTGATGTCATTGAACATGACCAGAACAAATAATAGAAGCAGAAGCATCACACCCACCTGCTGAACGCTCATTTTCACTTTCGTCGGAAGCTTTCGACGGGAAATACCCTCTATCATTGCGATAACAATATGTCCTCCGTCCATTGCCGGGATTGGAAGAACATTTAATAATGCAAGATTTACACTGATAATCGCCATAAAATTCAGAAAGGATAATATCCCGTATTTGACAGACTCACCTGTGAGTTTAGCGATCATGATAGGTCCGCCGATTTCTTTTAAAGATGCATGTCCTGTGACTAGCATCCTAATGGAATCGAAAATGATGTCCAGCCAGTAGAAGGTCATGGATAACCCTTCCTGTACTGACCGGATAAAAGTCGCCGGAACCACATCCATCCTTGGGGCGATACCGATCATACCCACCGACTTTAATTCACCCTCGATCATACTTTGATTGGATACCGTCACGAGCGTGTCAATGAAGATTTCGCCGTTTCGTTCAATTTCCAATACGACAGATTGTTCAATGACTTCATGGATCTTCTCTGTCATTTCCGCCCATGAGGATATCTCCGCCCCATTGACGGAGAGGATTTTATCCCCGGCGATAATCCCCGCAGATTCAGCGGGATAATCAGCCATCACATCTCCAACAACTGCCCTTTCGTCCGGTATGCCAACGCCAACATGATAAACGATTCCGGTAAATATTACAATAGCCAATAGAAAATTCATCAACACACCCGCAGAGGCGAAAAAGATTTGCTGTAAGGGATTTTTCGACTGATATTCATAGTCCGCACCGGAACTCGAGGAGTCCATACTTTCATCGAGGATACCGGATACTTTGACGTACCCGCCTAATGGAAACAGACCAATACCATATTCAGTATCCCCCCATTTTTTCTTCAATCCGATACCGAAAAGATTGAAACCGAGGTAGAATTTTTCAACACGCATACCTACAGATCTGGCGGCAAGAAAATGTCCCAGTTCGTGGACGAAGATTAATACACCCAACAGAATTACAAAATACACAAATGTCATAAATCAATTATCCTTGAAGTTTTGAATTTAAAAATTGAGTTGTCCAGGCCATGAGTTCCCTGATTTGTTCAACATCCGGATCATTTACAGGGTTGTGACTGCTCATTGCCAACTCAATCACTCCTGGGATTTCTATAAAGGAAATTTTTTTTTGAAGAAATGCATATACGGCAAGATCATTTGCAACGTTTAAAACCGCAGGATATGATCCACCGGAATTTATCGCCTCATATGCCAGACTGATACAGGGGAATTTATGCAGGTCTGGTTTTTCAAACGTCAGTTGTCCGATAGATACAGGATCAAAATGCTTCCACGATACCGGGGCATGATCGGGATATGTGAGTGAATACTGGATTGGGATTTTCATTTCCGGATACCCCAGTTGTGCTTTTACAGATCCATCTACAAATTCAACCATTGAGTGAATGATAGATTGGGGATGGACGACAATATCGACCTGACTCGCCGGAATGTCAAACAGCCATCTGGCTTCAATTACTTCCAGACCTTTATTCATCATAGTAGCGGAATCAACCGTGATTTTCTCGCCCATTTTCCAGTTGGGATGTCTGAGGGCGTCTTCAATAGTGATCGTCGAGAAGGTGTCTATCGGACGAGTTCGAAAGGGTCCCCCCGATCCTGTGAGAATCAAGCGACGGATCTGGTCATGCTGCTCCCCAACCAGACATTGCCAGATAGCGCTGTGTTCGCTGTCAACCGGGAGTATCTTTACACCATTTTTCCGTTGTAATCCGGTGATTACTCCACCGGCGAGAACCAGACTTTCTTTATTGGATAACGCCACATTTACACCGGCGGATATCGCCCGAATCGTCGGTTCCATTCCGGATGATCCTACCAAACCATTCAGTAAAATATCCACATTATCCCGGCCTGCTAATTCTAAAAGTCCATCACGGCCGGAAAGGATTTCAATGTTACCCGGCGGTAAATTTTTGACGGCTTCACTACCCGTCACGGAATCTGAAATACAGATGGTTTTCGGTCGAAATTCGGCTACCTGACTGAATAGCAATTTTACATTCCGGTGTGCGGAAAGTGCGACGATCTCAAACTGATCCCTATGCTTTCTGACCACGTCCAGTGCCTGTGTTCCGATGGACCCGGTACTCCCCAAAATGCTGATCTTTTTCATAACGCTGTTGAGAATGTCATGACCGTATTCATATTTATAAGATTTCCGTCACGATACAAAACCGCCTGTAACTGCATTCCGATAATTTTACAGATAACCCGTGAGACGATAATGGAAAATTGTTCATGATACCATCCGGGATCAGATAAATGAGTCCACGTGAAATGAATAGTATTGTGTTTATAATTAAATGATTGACCGATCATTCCGTACTGCCATTTGTAGCTCTTTTCACCATACCATTTCAATTGAAATATCCCTAGTTCGAAGGCAGTCGTGCCGGTTTTTAACCAGGGAAGTTCGGGGACATATCCGAGACCAAGATGAATCAGAGGACTGAGGTGAGCATCGTATTTCCCGGGAGAAATTCCACCTTTCATATACAGGTTCGGGGAAACCCATAATTGAGAATTTAATGCGAATTCCGGGTTCGTCTTGTAGTAAAAGAGCGAAGTAGAAACGATGATATTTGAATTTTCAATGGTATCGTGGGGGATGAAAGAAAGAGATTTTGCCAGTTCTTTTTCCGGGATATTCGCAAAAACACAAGCCAATAATAGAAAAAGTTGGAACTTGAATTTTAAAATGTTAAATAAGTCCACGACTGCTGGTTTCTATAAAATGAATAATTTTCTGAACTTCTGTCGTCTGTTCCATCTCATTTTTTATCCATTCCAAGGCTTGGGAAACATTCATTTTAGATCGAAATATTTTATGGTACACTTTTTTAATGGTTGCTCTTTGTTCTTGTGAAAAACCTCTTCTTCGGAGACCCACATTGTTCAACCCTGCATACTTCATGGGTTCTCCGGTTGCCAGGATATACGGGGGCACATCCTGTACAACCCGATAAGCTCCCCCGACAAATGCATGTTCACCGATTTTGCAGAATTGATGTACGGGAGTCAGTCCCCCTATCGTCGCATGATACCCAATCTCAACGTGGCCTCCAAGTGAGATACTGTTTGCAAGAATAACATTATCACCGATAATGCAGTCATGTCCCACATGAACATATGCCATGATGAGGACGTCACTACCGATTTCAGTCTTCCCGTGGGCTGATGTTCCTCTGTTCAGGGTACAATATTCTCTGACACGGGTCCGATCTCCGATAACTAATTCTGTCTTTTCACCATCGAATTTAAGATCCTGTGGCAAACCTGCGATGACTGCCCCCTGGAAAATATAGCAATCCTTTCCTATTCGGGTGTGGGCTTTAATTGTGACGTGGTCATGGATTTCTGTATTGTCGCCAATGACACAGTCGCCTTCGATAATTGAGAAAGCGCCAATGGAGACATTGCCTCCGATAACCGCATCGGAGTGAATAATAGATGAAGGATGGATGGTAGTGGAAATTATTCTCTCCTATCTACAACCGAAGCCATCATTTCAGCTTCAGCCACGACTTCACCATCCACCGTAGCTATTCCTTTTATTTTGCAGGTTCCCATCCTGAATTTAACCAGAGTGACCTCGAACTCAACCTGATCTCCCGGTACAACGATTTTTCTGAATCTCGTATTGTCAATTGCAGTAAAATACATGAGTTTTGTTTTCGGATTGGGAATTGAATTTAAAACTAAAAAGCCACCTGCCTGTGCCATAGCTTCGAGGATCAATACGCCGGGCATCACGGGTTGGCCTGGAAAATGCCCCTGAAAAAAAGGCTCGTTCATGGTGACATTTTTAATTGCATGGACAATTCTGCCAGGTTCTACGTCTAATATTCTATCAACCAACAAGAATGGATACCGGTGAGGCATGATCTGAAGGATTGCCTGAATATCAAATTTTACTTTCGAATCTTTTTGGCGGAGTTTCTTTTCCTTGATCTTTTTACCATATACCTGTTTGATCCGTTTTACCAGTTCTACGTTTGCCGCATGACCGCTTCTCGCAGCGATGACATGCCCACGTATTGGAATTCCCAATAATGATAAGTCGCCAATCAGATCCACCACTTTATGCCGGACAGGTTCGTTTGAAAACCGCAATTTGACACCGTTCATTATTCCATTTTCACCGGCAAAAATGTCGCTTTTGATGTTAAACATTTTCCGGATAGTCTCAATTTCAGTTGATTTCACTTCCCGGTCGAGAAACACAAGCGCGTTATCTATACCACCGCCCATGATCAGACCCAATTCTTTCAGTTCGCGAATTTCGGAAAAAAAACAAAACGTCCGGGCGGGAGCGAACCGATGGATAAAATCATCTTCCAGAGAATACATCGCCGTATATTGAGTTCCTAAGGAGGGAAATTTATAATCGGTCATAAACGTGATTCGAAATTTGTCAGAAGGGAGTACGTGTATATCAACTCCACGCTCGGGATCGCTATAAGTGATGGTTTGGTCGATGATCAATTCATCGCGGTGAGCGCTCTGTTCAACGATCGTCGCATCCAGCAGAATTTTAACAAAGGGCTGGGCGCTTCCATCCATCACCGGGGGTTCTTTATTGGTAAGTTCTATGAGAACATTATCAATTTGAAGCCCTACCACCGCAGCCATGACGTGTTCAACGGTATGAATCCTTACCCCATTCTGGCTGATGGTCGTTCCCCGTGAAATATCGATGACATGATCGATATCAGCTAAAATTTCAGGACTGTCTTTTAAATCAATCCGTTTAAACAGGATTCCGGAATTGGGCGGTGCAGGTTTAAAGATAGCTGTGGAATCAACACCTGTATGAAGCCCGACGCCGCTAATTTTAACTTCCTTACCAATCGTTCGTTGATATTTGGAGTGTTGGTAATTAATTTTATCGTTCAATTTTTTCCCTTCGTTAACGCATCGAAACGATCTTCCAATGCTCGTAAACGCCGGGCAATTTCAGGCAGTTTTCGAATGACGACGTCCTGCCTTTTCTTTTCATAGTGAGGTCTTGCGGGGATACCGGAGATAAAAGATCCGGGAGGAACGGATTGCATCACCGCTGATTTTGAAGCAACCACGGATCGGTCGCCGATACGGATGTGATCAACGACACCCACCTGACCAGCCAGGGTTACAAAATCACCAATTTTTGTACTGCCGGCGATACCCACCTGACCGGCAAAAAGACAACCCCTGCCAATTTCAACATTATGCGCAATTTGAATTCCGTTATCCAATTTTGTATTTTCATTTATAATTGTATCATGAAATGTACCCCTGTCAACAGTACAATTTGCACCAATCCAGACATTATTTTTAATGATTACTTTACCAATTTGAGGAATTTTATAATGAATATCCTTCACCGTAACCCATCCAAACCCGTCGGCACCAATGACCGAACCGGCATCAATAGTCACATCCTCGCCGATGACACACGAGTGATAGATCGTTACATTAGGATGGAGTGTGCACCGGGCTCCGATGATACTTCCCTCACCAATGACAACATTCGCGCCAATGCAGGTATCGGCTCCGATGGATACGTTTTTCCCAATCACAGCATTGGGAAGTATGGTGCAGCTTTTCCCCAGTGATACATTTTCACCAATCACTGCGGTAGGATGAATCCCGTGAGCAGGGTTCGGTTTTGTACCAAACAGTTCAAGAACCAGGATCAGGGCAATATCCGGATTTTCAACTTTGATAGTGGTTTTTCCTTTAAGATCGAGATCAAACTTGCGATGTACAATTACCGCCGAGGAGGCGGATTCATTAAAATATCGGTCAAATTTTGTCGATCAGATGAGAGAGATGAATCCCGCTTTACCATCGTCGATACTGCACACGCCGGAAATCCTCAGATCAGGATCTCCCTGAATGATTCCACCAATTTTTTCTGCTATCTGCCGGACAGTGAACAATACTGTAGAGAGCTAATTCCCCGTTCCCGGTGCCGGTGTTGCAGGTGCTTTCAACTCATCCAACACGAATTGGGTAAGATCGTGGGAATCCAACGCATAGACAATAGCGCCGGACACAGCGTCGAAAATATAATCATAACTTCTTTCAGCGCCAACTTTCTGAATTGCCGTATCGACCTTTTTCAGAACCGGCGCTAATAGCGTTCTTTGTTTTTCATAGATTTCACCACTGGGTCCAAACTTTTGAGTTTGAAAATTTTGGATATTGATTTCCATTTCTTTGATTTGGGCATTTGCTTCCTGCCGTCTCGTGTCGCTCATTAATAAACTTTGTTTGGTAAACTCGGTTTTCACACTGTCTAATTGTGCCACAAGTTTGTTAAAGTCAGTTTCCATTTTCCTCTGTTCTTTTTCAACGGCTGCCTGAACGATGGCAACTTCTGAATACTCGTTCATTATTCTATTTGAGTCTATGTAACCGATTTTCATTTCAGCAAAAATCAAAGCCGGGAATACAAATATTGCCCCCACCAAGGCTGTTTTTATGTACCTATTCATTTTTTCTCCTCGTAATTAATTAAAATGGCATCCCAAAAAGGATATGATAATTCCAGCCCTGTGGTCTGTTGTCGCCATCTACAATGGTATCATCAAACCCATATCCCATATCAAAACCAATCATCCCAAGCATTGGCATGAACATTCGTATCCCAATCCCAGCAGACCGTTTAAGTTGAAATGGATCAACATTGTCAAAGTCATTCCATACATTACCCAATTCGGCAAACATGAGGGTGTAAACGGTTGGATTTTCAGATATTAGAAATCTCATTTCCAGGGTATATTTGAGAATGATGTCTCCTCCTAGAGGGCTGTATACGCCCATAGGACCGACGGTATTATCGTCATATCCTCGGAGCATTTCACCATAGGGTATTCCGCTTCCTCCCATGAAGAATTTTGCACTGGGCGGGATAACCGAGCGTTGGGAATTTTTTTCAGGGAGTGATTTTAACACTCCCATCTTCATATTTTGCCTTAACACTACTTTTTTATAAAAGGGAGAATAG
>Ga0100389_1004162_pt1 | contig 11229 bp, 13 predicted proteins | sample CryGeymeta201513_FD_81537 | JGI IMG/M metagenome (GOLD analysis project Ga0100389, IMG submission 81537) | Groundwater microbial communities from Crystal Geyser aquifers in Utah, USA - Crystal Geyser metaG 2015-13 | ecosystem: Environmental > Aquatic > Deep subsurface > Groundwater | place: USA... | reverse complement strand
GAACCGCGTGACCTTTGTGGAGATCAGGTTGACGAGTGACGAGTAAGGAGCAACATGTGCTTGACAAGGTGACAAGGTGACAAGGTGGCAAGGTGACAAGGTGACAAGGTGATGCCGATGCGGGCATCGTCTCGATGCACAGCATCGGACAACCTCGCTTTGGGGCCGCGGCGAGTCTATCAACCCCGACGCGAGTGTCCGCCGGTTACTCATCACTCGTTACTCGTTGCTCGTTGCTCTTTACGGCGACTCCGCGCTGAGCCAGCGGGCTTTGAGTTCGGCCAGCGTGCCATCTTGCTCCAGCGCAGCCAGCGTCTCATTGACCGCCCCCAGCAGGTCCGGCGCATCGACCGGGACCACGACGACATAGGGATCGGGTTGGAGCGGCTCGCCCACGATGATCAGATCGTGGCCGGCCCGGTTGAACAGCGCCAGGCTTACCGCGTCCACGATGGCCGCGTCCGCATCGCCGGTGACCACGGCTCCCAACGCCGCGTCAACTGACTCCCGCAGGACGAGCTCGACGTCGGCTCCGAGCTTCTGCTGGATCGTCCGCGCCTGGGCATCGCCTGCGCTGCCCCATTCGACGGCCACGCGGCGGCCAGCGAGATCATCCGGCCCCGCGATGGCGCTGCCAGGCGGCACGGCCAGGATCACCCCTGCCTCGATGTAGGGCGCCGAGAACGCGACATCCTTAGCCCGGTAGTCGATGATCGGCAGGGCAGAGATGGCGCTGTCCACGCGGTGGGCGGCCACGACGTCGATCAGTTGGTCGAAGCCCACGCCCGCGAACTCAGCTCGTACCCCCCACCGCGCTGCGATCGCCCGGGCTAAATCCACGTCCAGGCCAACCGGCTGACCCGACCCCCCGTCCAGTTCCTCGAAGGGTGGGAAGCTGGGGTCCATGCCCACCCGCCAGACGCCGCTCTCCTGGATGCGCGCCCAGGTCGGATCACTGCTGCGGAACAGGATTCGCCCCACCAGCCAGATGGCCACCAGCGTGACCAGGGCCAGCAAGAGCCAGGGCCAGCGTCGGCCTGGCCACTGGCGCCACTGCGACGCGGTGACACGGTGACAAGATGACGCCGATGCGGGCATCGTCTCGATGCACAGCATTGGGCGGTGACACGGTGACATGGTGACCTCTGGCAGGATGACACGGTGATGGGCGACAGGGCGACCTTTAGCAGGGGATAGGATGACCGGGCGACTGCCCACCAACCCACCCATCCTCTCTTCCTCCCATCCACCAATCTACCAATCTACCAATTTACCAACTCCCGAGCTACTGATCCCCAACGCCGCGCGCGTAGTCTTGCACCGCGAAGTAGATCGGCTTGGGCCGAAAGTCGACGTCCACAAAGGTGTAGTAGTCCTGGTAAGTGCCGGCCGGCCGCGGGTAGCGAAAGGCCCAAATACACAGCGCATCGACCCAGGGCCACTCCTCCTGCGCCTTTTGAAACGCCCGAATTGTATACGCCGCGCGCTGCGCCGACTGCACGGCCTTGGTCCAGCGCGGGTGATCGTTCCAGCCGCCTTCGGTGATGATGATGTGCTTGTCCGCGTCGCCGTTGCGGGCCATCACCTCCCGCAGCAACTCCACCCGGTTGAAGTTGACCGCGTCCGAGCTGGCCGGTTCATCCGGGCCGAAGGTCCAGCCGTAGTCGTGGGCGGCCAGGATGTCGAAGTAGGCTCCCGCGCCGGCGTCGTACATCGCCTGCAAGAAAGCCAGGTCGTTCAAGCCCCACTCGCTGTCCGCTGGCGCCAGCGTCGGCGCGAGCGCGCCGCCCAGGATTTGCACATCGGGGTTGACGGCTTTGGCCGCGCCGTACGCCCGGCGGAGGAGTTCGGTGTAGCCGGCCGGGTTCACCGGGCGGTAGCCCCATTCCTGGCTCAGGTTGGGCTCATTCCAGATGATCACGTAGCACACGCGACCGCGGAAGTGGTCGACGAAAGCTGCCACGAACCGGGCAAACGCGTCGTAGCCGGCTTCATCCAGGTAGAGGGCCGAAGTGCGCGGCGGCCTGGCCCATTCCGGCACGTAGCCCAGCCGGGCGATCAGCGTGATGCCCTGATTGACCGCGTGGTCGACCACCAGGTCGGCGTGGGTCCAGTTGTAGACGCCCGGGGCTGGCTCGTGCGCGGCCCACAGGAAATACTCCACGGCCCAGGACGCGCCCATCTCGCGCACCATCTGGAAGGTGCGCTGGATCTTCCACGGCTCGACCTCGTCTGTCAGCCGCGTATGGACGCCCATCTTGGGGTTGACGGAGACGACGTGTTGCTGTGGGCCGAACTCGACCCACGGCCGCTCGGAACGAGCGGCCAGGATCAGGATGGCCGCCAAAGCTATCACGGCGGAAAATCTGGCTGCGACTCTACTCACCCAGCATCTGCTCCAGCACCTGTCGTCAGTTGAGCTCTTCCAGTTGATAGATCACCGCCTCTTCACGTACCAGCAAGCTTCCGGCGTCAGTGACACGCTCGAGAAACGGGATGGTGGCGCCGTGGGCGTGGTGCTGCGAACCAGGCTTTTGCGCGCCCTTGCGTTCTCTGTTACAATGCGCCCATTCGGACAACGTACCCAACGGGAGGTGCTCCGTGTCTTTGGCCAACTGGCGCGATCTCTCTATCGTCTTGCTGGTGATCGAGGCCTTCATCATCAGCCTGGCGCCGGCGGTCGCGCTCTATTTTTGCGTGCGGGGCATCTCCTGGGTGCTCAAGCAGCTGCGCACCTATGCGCCGCAGGTTCAAGGCTACTTCCGGCAGGGCGCCGAGATCGCTGAGGACCTGAGCCAGAAGATCGCCGCCCCGTTTTTCGCCGTTGGTGCGGCGGCCGCGCAAGTCCGGCGTTGGCGCGCCGCGCTCTCGCCCTCACAATGGATTCAAGAAGAGGTATGAACGTGTCTTCTCGCAACAAGCTGATCATCGTTGGCGGGCTGATTGGAGCTGCGATCGGCGCGATCGCGGCCTGGGCCTACTCGCAAAACCAGGATGACAAACGCCTCGACAGCCAGCACAAGGCCGGTGCGTTGCGTCTGAAGGCCGGCGCACCCGAGTACGTCAAGATCGGCATGGCCGTACTGGCCCTGGTGCGTCAGGTCGCAGAGTTGTTCAAGCCGGTCTGATCCGGGCGCAGGGAACGTGTGCTGTGGCCGCGAGCGCCCGCCGCGGTGCGTCCCACCCGTCGTCAATCCCCGTCCCACCCGGTCTCGTCACCCTCGGCTGTCTCATCGAGTGACATCTCCGGCGTCAATAAGCCCGCCCCTGCTTGTTCATCTGCGCTCGGCGCGTCAGACGCCTCTGCGAGGACCGGGTGGGCCGGTGGCTCGATGGGCGTGGGCAGGACCAGCGGCGGCGGGGGCGCCGCCGGTAGCGGCGCAGGGATCGACTCGGGGTCGGGCCACGCCTCGGCCAGGGTGCGTTGGCTGCTGTAGAGCGCCGGCAGATACTTGGCGAACAGCCCAACCGGCATCCGGCTGCGCACCGGCTCGACGCCGCTCTGCCACAGCGCCCGCAACGCATCGCGGTCCAGTTCCGCGGTCAGCAGCCCTTCCGAGCTGGCCGTGCCTATCTCCACCAGCACACCCGAGTAGCGGGGCGTCATCTCCAACGGCGCGTAGATGCCCGACTTGCCCACAAAGGTCTTCCCGACCGCCTCGTCTGGGGCCAGATAGTTCTTGCCTACCAGGAAGCTGGTCAGCGCGAAACAGCGGTTCTCCTGCGCCTGAGCGATCGTCGCCTGCCGCACGTACGCGGCCAGCGCCTCGCTGTCGGCCGCGGCCAGGGTTACCAGCAGATCGGCGCCCTGATACGCCAACACTCGCCCGGCCTCCGGGTACAGCGCCTCCTCGCCCAGCAGGATGCCCAGCCGGCCTGCCGGGGTGTTGACCACTGTCCACACGTCCCCGGGGACGGCCAGTCCCTCGTCCTCGGCAGCCAGCGCCATCTTGCTGTGACGCCCCAGCACCGTGCCGTCCGGCCCGAAAACGGTCGCGCGGTGGCGGATTACCCCCGCAGGATCAGGCAGATATGCGCTGCCCCCGACAATCGTGATGTCATAGGCCCGCGCCAATTCCCCGAAAGTTGTCTCGTAGGTCGCCAGCAAGCTGGCCGGGTCGGTCTGGAGGAGTTGGCCAAACGCCTTACGGAAGTCGGCTCCCAGCAGCGCGGCCGTGCCCCCCGCAAGCGCGCCGCGGGTGCGTGTCCACAAAGAACGTTGCTTGCGTCGGCGCCCATCGGCTTGCTTGAGTAGATTGATGCGAAAACCCTCGACCATCGGAGCCGCGGCCATCACGCCGGCCAGTCCGGGGAAGATGATCAACTGGGCGCCCTTGGCCCGCGCCATATACAGGAAGCGATTCAGCTCCTTCCGATAGCTCTCCAACGAATCGAACAGCCGCATCTGCTGTTGTGCGCAGGCTACGGTCAGCTTTTTCATAGGTTGCCCCTTTGCTCGCGATGCTTGCGTTGTCGTCCTGGACGATCATGTCCTTATGGTGAGATTCTACCACAGCGCGCGAACGGCCACAACTTGTCGCGTCCTGGCCATCCTATCACGCCGACCTTGCGAAGGCTTCGAGCAGCACTTGCCCGAGGATGCGGCGGAGGAACAGAGCCCTATTTGCGCCTATCAGCGGTGTTGCAGCAGCCTTCGCAAGGTTCTTTTCGGGCCACGCACCTTGTTTGCGTTGCCGCCGGTGGGGGGGTATAATGCCCTCGTTTGGCGCCCGGCCGGGGCGCTCACAGCGCGTACCGCTTTGCGAGGTCCGCCCATGCAATTCGCTACAGTTATCGGCACGCTGGTTGCCTCCCAGAAATACACCGGGTTGGAAGGGGTGAAAATGCTCGTCGTCCAGCCCCTTGATCGGGACCGCCATCCGGTGGGTGAGCCGGTCATCGCGGCCGACGCTACCGCGCAGGCCGGTCCCGGCGAGCTGGTGTTTATCGTCGCCAGCCGTGAGGCCGCGCTGGCGTTGCCCGAGCCCTTTGTGCCCGTTGACCACGCAGTGGTGGGGATTGTGGATGAGGTAGAGCTAGAAGCTCGAAGCTAGAAGCTGGAGGCTGGAGGCTGGCAGACTCCCAGTATCCAGTATCCAGTTTCCAGAATCACGGAGTACACCATGTACATCGGTCAAGTCGCCGGCACCGTCGTTGCCACCATCAAACACCACATGTTTGCCGGCCACAAGCTGCTCCTGGTCGAGCGGCTGGACCTGGACGGCAGTGTGCTGCCGCGTTACGACATTGCCGTGGACAGCGTGCAGGCCGGCGTGGGTGATCGCGTGCTCGTGCTCGACGAAGGCAACAGCGCCCGCCAGGTGTTGAAGGTAGAGCCGTGGGGACCGGTGCGTGCGGTGATCGTCGGGGTGATCGACGAAGTAGATCTGCCTCACGACAAATCAAGTTTCTCCGAGAAATCTGGTTTGTCGGTTGCCAGAGGTGCCGCGTGAGCTACGGCATCTATCCCCGTGGCGTCACAACCACCGAACGGGCGCTGCGTGAAGAATTCGTGCGCGTCGGCCAACTGATGCACAGCCGCAACTACGTGGCCGCCACCGACGGCAACATCTCGGCCCGGCTCGACGACGATCGTTTCCTGGTCACTCCCAGTGGTCTGAGCAAAGGCTTCATGACGCCGGATCAGATGGTCGTCATCGACTGGGACGCCAAACCGGTGGGCATGGGCGCCTACGGACCCCATCGATATGGCGCGGCCCGTGACCTCCGCCCCAGCTCGGAGATCTATCTGCACCTGGAGGCCTATCGCCAGCGCCCCGACATCAGGGCCGTGGTCCACGCCCACCCGCCCACGGCTGTGGCGCTCTCCATCGCAGGCATCTCCATGGCGCGTTGTCTACTCCCCGAAGTGATCGTTACCCTGGGATTGATCCCCACCACCGAGTACGCCATGCCCGCCAGTCCAGAGGGCGCAACCGTCATCCGGGACCTGATCAAGAACCATGACGCGATCATCTTGCAGCGTCACGGCAGCGTCACGGTCGGGAGCTCGCCCTTCGACGCGTATCTGAAGCTGGAAAAGGTCGAGCACACGGCCGAGATCACGTTGCGGCTGTTGCAGATCGGCCAGGAGCAGCCCTTCCCCCCTGGGGCGGTGGGGCAACTGGTCGCCAGGCGCCAAGACCAGGGGCTCATGTTGCCGGGCCAGTTCGAGGAGATCCAGAGCGCCTGCAACGTCTGTGGATTAAGCACGCACTGCCCGCTGCCGGAGCGCCAGCCTCGTCCTATTTCGAGCGGAAGTTCGCTGCGAATTTGACCGGCCAAGTCAACTCTGGTAGAATGCGCTTTGTTCCTGAGCATAATGAGTGCCGCGCACGTTGCGCCGCACGCATTTCGCTTGTCTGCCCCCATCGTCTAGAGGACCAGGACACAGGCCTTTCAAGCCTGGTACAGGGGTTCGAATCCCCTTGGGGGCATATCATTACATCAATTCCAATATATGAACGGCGTTGGAGTTTTCTTTTTGTCTGGGCAAGCAGGTGCCTCGACCACTGGAATAGAGGTTACGGGCACGCCCTGACGTGCAGATAGCGCTGGCACTCCTCGTCTGTCAGCGAGCGCTGCACACGGGCATGGGCCAGTTCCACCAGCTCGTCTGCGTCCAGCGTGTAGAGGCGCACGGCGCTATCGCCGCCGGCCGTGGCCAGGTGGGTTTCATCTGGGCTGAGAGCCACGCCAAACACGTTGCCGCCGTTGCCGTAGAAGGTGGCCATCTCTTGCCCGCTGGCCACGTCCCACAGCTTGGCGTATTTGTCGAAGCTGGCCGTGGCCAGCCGCCGCCCGTCCTGGCTGAAGGCAACGCGCAGCACCAGGCCGCCATGGCCGGTGAGCTGCCTCACCTTCTCCCCCGTCGCCAAGTCCCACAGCGCCACGCTGCCGTCTGCCCGCCCCTGCGCCAGTAGCTTGCCGTCAGGGCTGAGGTCGACGCCGTAGACGTCCAGCCCATCGCCGTAGAAACGACGCAGCTCTTCGCCCGTGGCTGCGTTGAGCTCGCGGGTGTAGCGGTCGCTGGCGGGTATCCTCTCAATAATCCGGGGTGGCTGTGGCCGGTCTCCTGACCGAGCCACCGTGGCTCGGTCAGGAGACCGGCCACAGCGAGCGATTCCCCGAAGAATTGAGAAGATACGCTGGCGGTATAAACGCGCTGGCCATCGGGGCTGAAGACCACGCCGAAGACCATGTCCGTGTGATCGGCATAGGCAGCAATTTCCTCCCCCGTCTCCAGGTCCCACACCTTAGTCGTCTTGTCCCAACTAGTGCTGGCCAACCGCTGACCATCAGGGCTGAAGGCCAGGCCCCAGATCATGTCGCCGTGCGCCGGCAGGGTCAGTTCCACTTGGCCGGTGCGGGCATCACCGATCAGCACGACACCGTCAACCCCGCCTGCGGCCACGCGCCGGCCGTCCCGGCTGAAGACGACGCTGGAAAAGCCGGGCGAAGTCGTGTCTGGGAACAGGGTGAGCGCCAGCAGGCCCGTCGCCGGTCTCCGAGTTGACCGTAACCATCACCGACGGCACGTGCAGCATCGAGGAGCCAGTGGCGCTTAAGGCAGGCGATGTGCAGGTGACGGTGAATGTCAAAGATGAGAACCGGGAAGGCTACGCCGTCGTCTTTCTGACCCTGGATGAAGGCAAGGATTTCATGGATCTCATGGCTTCGACAGCGACTGCATCGCCGCCCGAATGGTCTGATCTGCGGCATTACGAGGAGGTCGGGCCAGGCGCGGCCAGCACGTACACCATCCAGACCAATGCGGGACCGCTGTACGGCATCTGCTTCTCCAAACCGCCGGATCACCCCATCGGCAACTTGGGGCCGATCGAGGTCAGCCAGTAACACGGCGGGCTTGGAGCCAGGATCATCCTCTAGTGGGCCGTTTGACATGCTTATGCCCTTTGGATCCCCGTAAGAAAAGGGCATGAACGTGGCAAATACCCCACTAGCGTAAGTTTTGTGCAATCAAAGACCGAATCGTGGATTCATCGCGCCGTGAACACAGACGGTCACGCCCGCCAGCGGATGCACGTCCGGCGGCTCGAAGCCGGTCTCCCCGTCGTAGACGCGGCCTTGAAAGACCCATTCGGTCGCGGGCGCGGCCGCCCCGACGGGTTCTGCGCCCACGACGGGCGGCTGATCCACAGCCCAGGTGAGGAGAATAACCGCCACCAGGGCCGGGATGATCGGGGGGCCTCGTTTGAGCCAAGTCTTCGATTGCATGGGATTACCTCCACCGGCTATGGTAGCCAGTTGTACGCGCAAAGTGCGTTACTTTTTAGCGAATGCGCAGCGTCAGCGGCAGGTAGGTGCAAAAATGGCTCGCCCCCAACGCGCCGACATGGATCATGGTGTGGTCGGGTACGCTGCTCACCCGGCCATCATGCACGACCAGCTCAACCTCGTATGCCCCCGCGCGATCGGCGAAGAAGCGGGGGGTCTGGGCTTCGGGATCGCTGAACCAGGCCGCGCTGCCCGCGGGTTGAGTCACAATCGACCAGAGATGGGCTAACCGGTCGCCGTCATCGTCCCTGGAGCCGCTGCCATCCAACGCCACGGCGCAGCCGTTGGCCGCGGTCTGGTCTGGGCCGGCATCAGCCACGGGCTGGAGATCGGATCGGGCGATGATCTCGAGCTCAACCGTGGCAACGCCCGTTTGGCCGGCCCGGTCGCGGGCCTCCAAATCTCCGGGATCTCGCAGGTCGGCGTCCGTTACGGTTGGCGCGGTGCGCAAGGTGTCGAACAGCTTGCGATACGTGTAGGGTGAAATCCACTGGTCGCCCCCGCCGTAGGACATGAAGTCGTGGACGTGCGCGCCCGTCGGATCGCCGGGGACAATCGCCCGCCGATCGGTGGGGAGAGCGTCAAGAGCAACAAGAGCAGCAGGGCCAGGCCCTGCCAGGATCGAAGCCATCGCGCTTTCATGGAACACCTCCTTCGTCGGGCAAAGAGGAACACAATTGGAGTGCATATCGGTTTGGTGCTGACTATCAAGCCAGGGCTGTGTTATCGCAGCGGTTGGAGACTATCGGTCGAGATGTAGGCCTGCCGGCCATCCGGTAACAAGACCTGGGCATAGCTGCCCGCATCTTGCAGCAAGGTCACGCGCGTGCCAGCGGCCAATGTGCCAGCGGCAGGCCGGGCCTGCTGCGGGCCGTCCAGGTAGAAGGGTGTTTCGGTGATGAGCGTGTGCGTGGCGTCGCTGGCCTGACAGCCGGCCAGCGACAGGATGATCAGAGGAATCAGGGCCAGAGCCCAGCCAAATTGTACCCACGTCGTCTTTATGGCATCCTCCTGAGGATCGAGGGGGGACGCGCCGCGGGCTTGTCATACGCAGCCTAATGCGACCATTATAGCACACGAAACGGGTGTTGTGACTACGAACGCCTGGAAGTCGCACCGGTTGGCCTGGCCGACGTCCGGGCGCGCGCGCGGGAACACCATGGGCGCAGTCGAGTGTATCAAGCAGTCCACACCAGCAAGCCCGAGTTGGCTCTCACCGCGTGGCGGTCCTATCTGTGCCGCGGCGCCAACGGCAGGTAGGTGTGCCTCCCGCCTGTAGCAGGTGGCGTCCGCGTGAGCGTCGCACTGGCCGTTGCGGTGGGCGTCGGCGTTCGTGAGGACTACCGGCCGCCGCAAACCGCAGGAATTCCAAATGTCACCGAAAGCGGAGGCGCCCTGAGCGGAGTCCCGGCCGTTTTTTTTGCCGGGACGCAGTCGAAGGGCGTCGGAGCGGGGCTGGCAAAGCCGCATCCTTCGACTGCGCACGGCGAGAGTGCCGCCGTGCTCCGCTCAGGATGCTTCCTTGTGGCTATATTTGGAATTGCTGCGCAAGCCGGGCGGCAATTTGTAAACTGACATGGTTATGGTATAGTGCGTCTCACCATGACCCGCGCAACAACCTCTGCGCCGCGGCGATTCAAGGGTAAGTCTCACGTCTCCAGCAACTACGACAGGCTCAGCCGGTGGTATGACCTTATGAGCGGGCCGTTCGAGTCCCGCTGGCGAGATCTCGCCGTGCGCAGGCTGAACATCGCCCTCGGCCAGGCCGTCCTGGAGATCGGCTGCGGCACCGGGCACGGCCTGATCAAATTGGCCGAAGCGACCGGAACGGCCGGCCGGGTCTACGGCGTTGACCTGGCGGCGGGCATGTGCCGGGTGGCGCGTGCTCGCGTTACGCGATCCGGCCTGATGCAGGCGTCCGTGATCCAGGGCGCTGCCGCGGCGCTGCCGTGCGCAACCGGCTGCTTCACGGCGGTCTTCATGAGCTTCACGCTGGAGCTCTTCGGCGGCGCGGCGGCGGCGCGGGTGCTCAGTGAGTGTCGGCGGGTGCTCGGCGCAGATGGGCGCCTGGGTGTGGTCTCGCTGGAGCGGCGGGGACGCGACACGCTCATCACGCGCGCGTACGACTGGGCGGGTCAGCGCTTTCCTGAGTGGATCGACTGCCATCCGATCCCGGTCGCGGACCTGCTGTCTGGCAACGGCTTTCGCCCCATCGACATGATCCAGGGCGCTATTGGGGGGTTGCCCGTGGCCGTCGTCATTGCGCAGAAGATCGGCTTATGACTCAACCCGCAAGCACCATCAGAACGGAGAAGCCATAGTGGCTCACGTCTCTCACAAGCTCAGAAACGCCCTTGAAGGCGCGCTGGCCGGCGGAGGGGACCCGGCAACTTCGCCCCTGTATGTATTTGGGCCCTTCTTGAGTCTCATCATGGCATCCGGCGCGGCCCGGATCGTCTTTGGTGGGTCGGTTTGGCTGGCCGTCCTGACCATCGCGGTGGTCTCGGCCATGTACCGGCTGGTCATGCAGTGGGTCACCGATGGCTCCGGCGGGAGCGGCCTGAGCGAAGAAGAGTTCGGCGGCTGGGCGGTCAAGGTCAACGCGGCCATCACTTTCATCGAGTACACCCTGACCTTCCTGGTCAGCATGGCCGCGCTGGTCACCTTTATCGCCGACCGCTTCCCGGTCCTCAACAGTCAGATCCTGGGGTTCCCCTACCGCACCCTGGTCGCGGTCGGGCTCAGCCTGTTGACGGGCTGGCTGGTCAACCGAGGCCCCAGGATGGCCGCCCGCACCTTTGGCCCGGCCACCGCCGGCGTGCTGGTCTTGCTCTGGCTGATGATCCTGGCGACGCTGTTCCGCACCGGCTTGCATCTGCCGGCGCTATCCTTCAAAGCCTTCGTGCCTCCGAACCTGCACTTCACCGTCGG
>Ga0100389_1004154_pt1 | contig 11238 bp, 11 predicted proteins | sample CryGeymeta201513_FD_81537 | JGI IMG/M metagenome (GOLD analysis project Ga0100389, IMG submission 81537) | Groundwater microbial communities from Crystal Geyser aquifers in Utah, USA - Crystal Geyser metaG 2015-13 | ecosystem: Environmental > Aquatic > Deep subsurface > Groundwater | place: USA... | reverse complement strand
TTTCCTTTGAGTGTAGGGAGAGATAGGGGGAGGTAACAAGCCTTTGCGCAGAGGGAGCTGTATTCTTGTAATCGTTCACCAGAAACGGAAAAACGTGGCTAAACCTAAGAACTCTAACCGTTCAGCAGTGCCGCAGATGCGCACCCCACAAGGGGGGTATAAACTTCAGAGGTCTGCGAAGTGTGCTGATTGCACATGAGCAGGCCGATGACAGCTAAGCGAGCCTGGAAAAGAACGGCAACGGGTTCGAGCCCGCAGCCTGCTTTGTTATTGGGCCGTACGCGAGCTTGGCATGACCATGAGCGCCATGTCGCTGCAACTCGGTCTTTCGGTCCCGGCAATGGCCATGACAGTGCGCCGCGGTGCGGCCATGACCCACGACAACGGATATTCATTGCAAAAGGCATTAAAACTTTAAATGTTAAGAACGTCCCCATGTTGCGTCCTTAGCCGCTTGTAACGGGAGACATACCCTTCAAAAAGCACCATGATTTACAGCATAATCCGAAAAGATTCCAAGAGATCGACGAGGCACACAATGGATAATGATTATTGTTTGGCAGGCGATTGAAACGCCTGAAGATGAAACTGGGAGGGATAACGAAACTTCGAATCGATAGGCGAAGCTTTGGAGAGATATAAAATTCATTTACATTCTCAGTTGTTACGTTAGACAAATCATTTATTTTGAGATAAAATTTGTCAATATTTATTTTTTTGTTTAATCGGAAAAAAAACAGAAGTCAATGATAAAAAACGGCAGGTAAAATTTAGGGATTGCTCCGGCCACAGTTTCACGGTAGCCGCTATTCTGACAATCTCTAAACCAGCCCCCTAGAAAAACCCACCGCGCTCAGAACCGCGTAGACCAGCAGCCAGAGGGCCGCGTAGGCCCTGGCCTGCCTGCCGATTCCGCCCCGTGCCGGCAGCAGGCAGAGGCTGACGATGAAGGTAAGCGGAAAAAGCACCCCGGCCCAGAAGGGCTGCACGTAGCGCAGCAGTTCCTGAAGGCCAAGAAAGAACCAGGGGCCGGCGATATGCAGCAGGCCGAGGCGTTCCGGTTCCATTGGTGCCGGCCAGAGGGCCGAGACCAGCAGCAGGGTGCAGACGAAGTAAGGGTGGAGCCAGACCCGCACCCGGTAGCGGCGGAAATGGTCCCAGGATAATACCAGCCACAGGACGCCCAGGCCGACTAAGTGGTTGGCGTAGACCCGTTTCATGGCCGCCGTGGTTACGGCGAACAACAGTTCATTGAGCCAGCGCCCAAAGCCCGGGATGGCCAGCAGGATATTTTCGGCAATCACCCCGGCCGAGGCGCCGGTGGCGTCGCCCCGCAGCACATAGCCGGTGAAAAGCAGCAAGAGGGTGGTCACCAGGCCGCCAATGAGCAACACCCACTTGCCGTGCGGAATCATGACGTGCTTTCTGGTCAGGATAATGGCCACGAGGTGACACAGGGCAAGCAGGAAGAAGAGCTGGCTGGCGTAATAATGCAGGGCCCGCCAGAAGGCGCCGAACGGCACCAGCACCTCGATGGTGGAGAGGGAATAGAAGGACTCGGCCGGGTCGTACTGCATGTCGTGTACCGCCCCGGAGAGCACCGAGAGATAGAGGGTGACGATACTCTTTTCGCCCCAGCGCACCGTCAGAAACAGCCGCCGGGCGCCCAGAAGCCAGCCGGCCGGATCAGATGATGACGACATAGCCCGCCCCGTCCGCCGCCGGCCGCCCTTCCACGGGAAAAACCGTCAGATCCCGGCGGGCCGGACCGTCGACCCGCTTGCCGTCCGGGCTGAACCGGCTATGGTGACACGGACAGACAAGTTGCCGCTCCTTGTCCAGATAATTAAGCCGGCAACCGAGATGGGTGCAGATGCGGGATACGGCCCAAGGCCCATGTTCCCCGGCAAAGAGGACGAAATCATGCTCCTGGATAAAGCCGCTCAAGGGAATGGCCTTGGGCACCAGAATCCGGCGGGGTTGCCGCCGCACCCGGTAGCCGAGAAAACTGAAGAGCGGATAGCACAGCACCCCGGCCGCCGCCAGCCGCAGCCAACTCCAACCCTGGCGCAGGAATGACCGACGGCCTGCTGCCGCCGTCGCCACCTCTTGTCTGCCCCGCTCTTCTTCCACCACGTCGCGCATCAAAAACCAACGGCCCCGGTCTCAACCTTTCAGGAACCGCTCCCGCAGCCGCTCGCAGACATGATCCGGCACCAGGCCGGAGACATCGCCGCCGTGGCGGGCCGCGTCCTTGATGATACTGGAACTGATGTAGATCCAACGGAAACCAGTCATCAGAAAAACCGTTTCCACCTCCCGCTCGATGCGGCGGTTCATCAAGGCCAACTGGAATTCATAGTCAAAGTCAGATACCGCCCGCAGGCCCCGGATAATGGCCTTGGCCCCGCGGGTGTACGTATAGTCCACCAGGAGGCCATCCACCACGTACACCTCCACCGGGTCGTCGGGCTTAAAGCACGCCCGAATCATCTCCACCCGCTCCTCCACGGAGAAAAGCGGTTTTTTTTCAACATTAACGGCCAGGGCGACGATCACCCGGTCAAAGATATGCAGGGCCCGGTTGACGATATCCAGATGGCCCATGGTGATGGGGTCGAAGGTTCCGGGGTAGACCGCGATGGATTCCGTGGTCTTGGCCCGCACAAACGGCTTGTAGGACATCAAGTTCCCTCCCTTGCTCGGTAGAGCCAGAAGCCCGTGTCGCCGTAACGGCGTTGATCAAAAAGGCACAGGCCGCGAAGCTCCGCTGCATAGTCTGCCTTGGCATCATCCTCGGCCACCAGCGTGGCCCCGGCCGCAAGCAGCCCGCGGCTGACCAGATCCCGCAGCATAAACAGGCCCAGACCCTGACCATAGGGCGGATCTAAAAAGACCAATGAAAAGCCGCCGTCAGGCACCATGGCCTTTGGCAGCGAAAGCCCTTGGCGGAGATCACGCCCCAGTACCTGACTGGCCTCGGCAAAACCGCAGGCCTGGATGTTGCGGCGAACCAGGCCCAGGGCCTCGGTCGCGAAATCCACAAAAAGGGCGGCGCTGGCCCCACGACTTATGGCCTCAAGGCCCAGGGCGCCGGTCCCGGCAAACAGGTCGAGTACCCGGGCCTTGACTACCGCCTCGCCCAGAATGCTGAACAGGGCCTCGCGGGCCCGATCGGCGGTGGGCCGGATGGGGCCCCGGCCCGCGATCCGGGCCGGGGTAAACAGTCTGCGGCCCCTGGCAGTTCCGGCAATAATCCGCACGGCTCCCTCCCCGGGCCTACAGATATTCCCGGATCAGCACCTCGGCAATCTGCACGGCGTTCAAGGCCGCGCCTTTCAGGATGTTGTCGGAAACCACCCAGAGGTTGATGCCGTTGGCAATGGACTCGTCCTCGCGGATGCGACCCACCATGGTCTCAAAACGACCTTCGCAGTCAATGACCATCGGGTAGCGTCCCTTGGCCGGCTCATCCACCAGCTCAACCCCGGGGGCGTTGGCCAGCAAGGCCCGCACCTCGGCCGCCGTGATCTTCTTCCTGGTCTCGATGTTCACGGCCTCGGAATGGCCATAAAACACCGGCACCCGCACCGTGGTGGCGGTGACGCCGATGGTCTGGTCCTCGAAGATCTTCCTGGTCTCGTTGACCATCTTCATCTCTTCCTTGGTGTAACCGTTCTCCAGGAAGACATCGATCTGCGGCAGGCAGTTGAAGGCGATCTGGTGAGGGTAGACCGCGTGCTGCATGGGCCGGCCGGCGACATAATCCTCTACCTGCTGACGCAATTCCATGATGGCCTTGGCACCGGTGCCCGACACCGCCTGATAGGTGGAGATCACCAACCGTTTGATACCCACCCGGTCATGGATCGGTTTAAGGGCTACCACCATCTGGATGGTGGAGCAGTTGGGGTTGGCGATGATGCCCCGCTTGGTATATTGGGCAATGGCGTGGCTATTGACCTCGGGGACCACCAGGGGGATCTCCGGATCCATGCGAAAGGCGCTGGAATTGTCCACCACCACGGCGCCCGCCGCCGCGGCCGCCGGCGCAAACTCCAGGGAGCGGGAGGCCCCGGCGGAAAAGAGGGCCACATCAATGCCGGCGAAGGAATCCCGGGTTAGCTGCTGAACGGCAATCTCCTCTCCCTTGAAGACCAGCTTCTTACCCACCGACCGCTCCGAGGCCAGCAGCCGCAGCTCCGCCACCGGAAAATCCCGACGCGCCAGCACGTCCAGCATGGCTCCGCCCACCGCGCCGGTGGCCCCGGCCACCGCAACATTATATCGTCTCTGCTCACTCATGATCTCATCCTTGATTGAACGCAATGCTAGCCGCTAGCTGCTAGCCGCTGGCTTTACACCGCCGCAACGACCAAATCCCCTACTTCCTTGGTGCCATAGCCCATCTTGCCGGCCGACATGCTCTGCATCTTCTCGGCCACCACCTTACGGATGGCCAGTTCAATGGCCTGGGCCGCCTTGGTTTCACCCAGGTAATCGAGCATCATCTGACCGGCGCCGATGGCGGCCAGGGGGTTGATGACATTCTTGCCCGTGTACTTGGGCGCCGAGCCGCCAATGGGCTCGAACATGGAAACCCCCACCGGGTTGATGTTGCCGCCGGCGGCAATGCCCATGCCGCCCTGGATCATGGCGCCCAGGTCGGTAATGATATCGCCGAACAGATTGTCGGTGACAATGACGTCGAACCACTCCGGGTTCTTCACCATCCACATGCAGGTGGCGTCGACGTGGGCGTAATCCGTGGCAATATCCGGGTATTCCTTGGCCACCTCATAGAAGGCACGCTCCCAGAGGTCGAAGGCAAAGGTCAGGACATTTGTCTTACCGCACAGGGTCACCTTCTTGCGCTTGTTACGCTTGCGGGCGAAATCAAAGGCGAAGCGGATGCAGCGCTCCACGCCCTTGCGGGTGTTAATGGATTCCTGGATCGCCACCTCATCCGGGGTGCCCTTCTTTAGGACGCCGCCGGCACCGACGTAGAGACCCTCGGTGTTTTCCCGCACCACCACGAAATCTATGTCCGCCGGCCCCTTGCCCTTCAATGGGGTTTCCACATTAGGATAGAGAATCACCGGTCGCAGATTGATATACTGGTCGAGCGCAAAACGCAGGGCCAGCAAAATGCCCTTCTCCAGGATGCCGGGTTTGACCTTGGGATGGCCGATGGCGCCCAGAAAAATGGCGTCGTGCTTGGAAAGTTCGGCCACCGCGTTGGCGGGCAACACCTCGCCAGTGGCGAGATAGCGGTCACCACCGTAATCAAAATGAGTCAACTCCAAGTTAAAATCAAACTTTTTGGCCGCGGCCTGCAGGACCTTGATCCCCTCGTTAACCACTTCCGGCCCAGTGCCATCGCCCGGCATGACGGCGATCTTATATGTCTTTGCCATTATCTTGGTTCCTTGTCAAAAATGGAGATTATTGGAGAGAAACAACAAGACGCCCCCTCATGAGGCCTCCTGTTCCAAGGGCTTCGCAATTTCCTTCTTCAGATAAACAAGCCGATTAAGGCCGTTCAGGTACGCCTTGGCCGCGGCGGTGATGATATCCGGGTCCGCGCCCTGGCCAACCACCACCTTGCCATGGTCCTCGATCCGCACCATGACCTCGCCCTGGGCGTCGGTGCCGCCGGTGATCGAGCTCACCGCAAAATAGAGGAGCTTGCTCCGGGTTTCGGTGAGCCGGGCAATGGCCCGGAAACAAGCGTCAATGGGCCCCACGCCGATGGCCGAGGCCTCCATTGCCTGGCCATTGATCAAAAGCTGCACCGCGGCGGTGGGCAGGGTCCGGGAGCCGCTCATGACCCCCAGGGAGAGGAGCTGGTAGGTCTCGGAGATGCGCAGCACCTCGTCCATGAGAATGGCCTCCAGATCCTCGTCGAACATCTCCTTCTTGCGGTCGGCCAGGGCCTTGAAGCGTTCGAAGACCCGGCCGAGCTCATCGTCCGAGAGGGTGTAGCCCAGGGTTTCGACCCGGTCCTTCAGGGCGTGGCGGCCTGAATGCTTGCCCAGCACCAGATTGCCCTTGGACAGACCGATATCCTTGGGATTCATAATCTCGTAGGTGGAGCGCTCCTTCAGCATGCCGTCCTGATGGATGCCGGATTCGTGAGCAAAGGCGTTGGCGCCGACAATGGCCTTGTTGGGCTGCACCGGCATGCCGGTGATGGTGCTCACCATCCGACTGGTCGGGTAAATCTGCTCGGTGACCACGTCGGTGTGGACCCTCATCAGGGCGGCCCGGGTGCGGACCGCCATGACCACCTCCTCCAAGGCCGTGTTGCCGGCCCGCTCGCCCAGACCGTTCATCGTGCACTCCACCTGCCGGGCGCCAGCCTTGATGGCGGCCAGGGAGTTGGCCACGGCCAGGCCAAGATCGTTGTGGCAGTGCACCGAGAGCATGGCCCGGTGGATATTGGGGATGTGGGCCATGAGATAGCGAATCTGCTCGCCGTACTCGTCGGGCAGGGCATAGCCGGTGGTGTCTGGGAAGTTCAGCACCTTGGCGCCGGCCTCGATCACCGCCGTAAACACCTGGCAGACAAAGTCCAAATCGCTGCGGGAGGCGTCCTCGGCGGAGAACTCGACGTTACCGGTGAAGCCGGCCGCGAACTTCACCGACTCCACGGCCAGCTCGAGCACCTGGTCGCGGCTCATGCGCAGCTTGTGCTGCATATGGATGTCCGAGGTGGCCAGGAAGGTGTGGATCCGCGGGTTCTCGCCACCCTTGAGGGCCTCCCAGGCCGTTTCAATATCCTGCCGATTGCAACGGGCCAGGCCGGCCACCTGCACACCAACCAGGTTATCGGCAATATTCTTGACGCAGTCGAAATCACCCTTGGAGGCCACGGGAAAACCGGCCTCGATGACATCGACCCGCAATTTCACCAATTGCTGGGCCAGCCGGAACTTTTCCTGCATGTTCATGCTGGCGCCGGGCGACTGTTCGCCGTCCCGCAAGGTGGTGTCGAATATGAAGATCTTGTCTGACATGCGTCTCTCTCCCAAGCGGGCCCGCCCCGATCAGAGGGCCGGACGTAAACTCACGCCGGCTTTTCCAGCTTCTTGCCCTGCCGCCGATGGCCCAGCACCCGGTAGGCGCTGGCAAAAGGGGCCGAAAGGATATAGACGAGACCCAGGACGAAAAGGGTGACCTGCGGTTCGGTGGCAACCACCATCACAAAGAGCACCATGACCACCAAAAAATGAAAGGCCCTGGCCCGGTTGGTTTCCGGGTGCTTGAAACTCAAGTACTGGAAGGAACTCACCATGAGAAAGGAGAGCAGATAGACCAACAGGAGCATACCAAAGTCCTTAACCTGGAACAGGAAATCCGTATAACGACCCAGGCCGTTTTCCTCCAGAAAAAGATAGAACAGCAGGGAGGTGGCGAGCATGCAGGCCGCCGCCGGGCATGGCAGGCCGGTAAAGGTCTTCTTGGCCGTGCTGACGTCCTGACTGTTGAAACGCGCCAGTCGCAGGGCCGTGGTGGCGACATAGAGAAAGGCCGCCAGCCAGCCAAGGCGGCCGTAAGGCTTCAGGGTCCACTGAAAGGCCAGCATGGCCGGCGCCACGCCAAAGGCAACCAGATCGGAGAGGGAGTCGTATTCCATGCCGAAATGGCTGGTGGTGCCGGTCATTCGGGCCACCCGGCCGTCCAGGCCGTCAAAGAGGGCGGCGATCATGATGGCCACGGCCGAATGATAGAAATCGAGTTTAACGGCGGAGACAATAGCATAAAAGCCACTGAACAGACTGAAGGTGGTCAGCACACTGGACAGGATAAAGATCTTACCCTTTGGCCCATCCGGACCCTTGTCGTCAAATTCATGTTTCATGTCAGACTCAAGACTTTCGACCATGCTTTCTCCTTGGTGTTCAACGGTCAGCTCTCCTGCTCCCGGATGAGCCCTTAGCTTAGACCTATAGGACTTATAGGACCTATGGGACCTATGTGTTTCGCCCTCTTTGCCTTGAGCCTTGTGCCTTGAGCTTTCAGCTTCTATTCCTCAAGCCGGCAGATACCCAAGCACGCTTTCCCCGGCCCGCACCTTTTGCCCCACGCTGACCTCAAGCTGGACATGCTGGGGCAGGTAGAGATCGACCCTGGAACCGAAACGGATGAGGCCGAAGCGCTGTCCCTTGGCCAGGGTGTCACCCTTGGCGGCCCAGCAGACGATGCGCCGGGCGACCAGCCCGGCCACCTGCACCACCGCCAGCTTGCGCTTGGCCGGGGTGGTCATGATCAGGGCGCAGAATTCATTCTCCAGGGCGCCCCGCTGGGTGTTGGCGGCGTAAAAACGGCCGGCCGCATAGCGGACCCGTTCCACCCTGCCGGCGCAAGGCGCCCGGTTGACATGCACGTTAAAGACGTTCATGAAGATGCTGACCTTGTACACATGCTCTTTGACAAACCGGTCGTCGAACACCTTCTCGATCAGAATGACACGGCCATCGGCCGGGGCGACCAGCACATCCTCTTCGTCGGGAATCACCCGCTGGGGGTCACGAAAAAAATAGAGGAAAAAGGCCGTGCAGAAAAGGGCGGCAAGCGCCAGCAGGTCGTAGCCCAGAATGGCCGTCAACAGCGCGACATAGGCCGCCAACCCGATGAAGGGGTACCCCTCCCGGGCCACGGGGATGTGTCTTTCGATCATTGGATCCACAGCATTCTCCAACCAGGCCTTTAACAGCAAAAAAGAGCGGTGCGAACCGCCCTTCCTTGTCACCCCCTTGGCCACGCCGCCCATGCAGCCGGCGCCGGCCGTTTACACCTTCTTTGCCCTGGCCATGGCAATCTTGCCGGTACGGACGATTTCCTGGATACCGATGGGCCGGAGGATATCGATTACCGCCTGTAACTTAGTGCTCGAGCCGGTGAGTTCCACGGCATAGCTCTTGGGGCTGACGTCCACCACCTTGCCCCGGAAGATATCAACGACCCGCAGGATCTCGGCCCGGGTCTCGGCCTCGGCCTTGACTCGAATGATGACCATTTCCCGCTCCACATAATCCAGTTCCCCCATATCAGTGACCTTGATCACGTCGATGAGCTTATGGAGCTGTTTGGTGATCTGCTCGATGATCTTGTCCTCGCCATCGGTGACCAGGGTGAGACAGGAAACCTCGGGATCCAGGGTTTGGGCCACGCACAGACTCTCGATATTGAATCCCCGTCCACTGAAGAGCCCGGTCACCCGGGACAGAACCCCCGGCTTGTTCTGCAGCAAGACTGAAATGGTATGTTTCATAATGTTCCCCTATCCTTTCTCAGTAACCCCGGCGGGCAATCCCGGAGCGTAACGCATTGTAATGAACCGAGCCACAAGGGGCCGCGGCCCGCGGCTAGACCAGGAGCATCTCGGTGGTCGCCTTGCCGGCCGGCACCATGGGATAGACCCCTTCCTCGCGGGAAATGACAAAATCCATGAGCACGGTGTTATCCGTGGCCAGGGCCTCCCGGATCACCGGTTCCACCTCGCTGGGCTTGGTGGCCCGCAGGCCGACGGCGCCGTAAGCCTGGGCCAGGAGGACAAAGTCTGGCGCCACATGAATATCGGTGTGGGAATAGTGCTTGTCATAGAAAAGTTCCTGCCATTGGCGGACCATGCCCAGAAAACTATTGTTCAAAAGGGCAATCTTCACCGGCAACTTATACTGCCGGGCCGTGGCCAGTTCCTGGATGTTCATCTGCAAGGAGCCGTCGCCAGCAATGTCGATGACGGTGTGGCCCGGGGCGGCCATCTGGGCGCCAATGGCCGCCGGGAAACCGTAGCCCATCACCCCCAACCCGCCGGAGGTCAGAAAGTGGCGCGGCTTGTTGAAGTGATAGAACTGGGCGGCCCACATCTGATTCTGGCCCACCTCGGTGGAAATAATGGCGTCACCGCCGGTAAGTTCATGCAGCTTCTGCACCACGAACTGCGGTTTGATGATGTCGGTTTCCTCGATATAGCCCAGAGGGTGCTTGTTTTTCCAGGCGCGAATTTCATCCAGCCAGGCCTCGTGCTGCTCGGCCGCGGCCTGCTCGCTGAACTCCTCGTGCCGGTCGAACCAGGCGTTCATGGCGGTCAGGGCATGCTGGCAGTCGGCCACGATGGGGATATCGACCGCGACATTCTTACCAATGGAGGTGGGATCGATGTCCACATGGATGATCTTGGCGTTGGGCGCAAAGGCATCCACCCGGCCGGTCACCCGGTCGTCGAAACGGGCGCCCACGGCGATGAGCAAATCGCTCTTGGCCACCGCCATGTTGGCGAAATAGGTGCCGTGCATGCCGAGCATACCCATGGACAACGGGTCGGTGCCCGGAAACCCCCCCAACCCCATGAGGGTCATGGTCACCGGGATATGCAGCTTGCGGGCCAGGGCGGTTAGTTCCTCGTGGGCCTTGGCGGCGATTACCCCGCCGCCCACGTAGAGCACCGGTTTTTTGGCCTTCAGCATGGCGCGGCAGGCCTTGTCGATCTGACCGGGATGGGGCTCGTAGGTCGGCCGGTAGGTCCGCATCCGCACCGGCTTGAACTCCGGAAAGGTCACCATGGCGTTGACCACGTCCTTGGGCAGATCAACCAGTACCGGGCCGGGCCGGCCGCTCCTGGCGATATGGAAGGCCTCCCTGATGGTGGCCACCAGCTCGTCCGGGTTCTTCACCAGATAATTATGCTTGGTGCAGGGCCGGGTGATGCCGACGATATCCACCTCCTGAAAGGCGTCGTTGCCGATCAGGGCGGTGGGCACATTGCCGGTGAAGACCACGATGGGGATGGAATCGGCATAGGCCGAGGCAATCCCGGTCACCGTATTGGTGGCGCCCGGCCCGGAGGTGACCAGGGCGACGCCCACGTCGCCGATCACCCGGGCATAGGCATCGGCGGCGTGAATGGCGGCCTGCTCATGCCGGACCAAAACGTGGGTCAGCTTATCGTTCTTCATCAGGGCTTCGTAAATGTCGATGACCGCGCCCCCGGGAAAACCGAAGATCACCTTCACATTCTGTTCTTCAATGCATTGCATCAATGCCTGCGCACCTGTGATTTTCATATGCCTTCCTGCCTCTGGATTATAAGCTTGCTCATCCTCGAAGAGCCATCGCCCGCGCCCGGACGCCGCACGAGCGACTCGAGGGCGACGCTGACCCCCAACTGAACAAAAAGATTACAAATATAGAGTAATGGCCGTGAGGTTGTCAACCCTGATTCTGCTGTAT
>Ga0100389_1004137_pt1 | contig 11255 bp, 6 predicted proteins | sample CryGeymeta201513_FD_81537 | JGI IMG/M metagenome (GOLD analysis project Ga0100389, IMG submission 81537) | Groundwater microbial communities from Crystal Geyser aquifers in Utah, USA - Crystal Geyser metaG 2015-13 | ecosystem: Environmental > Aquatic > Deep subsurface > Groundwater | place: USA... | reverse complement strand
TGCTTGCTTATATAACCCATGGAGGCGCATTTTGGCAGGCCGTGCCTGTTTATATCAAGATGATATTACAATGATTTTAAGTGGTTCCCAAAAGATCTACACCCATGTCATTTCGAGTGAAACGAGAAATCTTTCCTTGTCAATGAGCTAGAAAGATTTCTCCCTGCGGTCGAAATGACATTTCAAGATTGACATGACACCAGTACCCTGTAACTTTTAAGTCCAACCCCCCTCAATCCCCCCTTATCAGGGGGGAAGTATTGAAGCCTCCCTTGATAAGGGGAGGCTTGGAGGGGTTAGATGCGAAAGAATATGTGTTCCATGATACTAGCCAGTTTACGCACGTAAAACGTGCGGTTACCGGCGCAGCAGTTCCAGCAGGCCCTGCAGCAGGGTGATCGGCGTGGGCGGGCAGCCGGGGATGACCGCGTCCACCGGGATGACGTTGGCCACCGCGCCGCAACTGGCGTAGGAGATGCCGAACTCGCCGCCGCTGGCGGCGCAGTCGCCCATGGCGACCACGAATTTCGGGTTCGGAGTAGCCTCCCAGGTACGTTGCAGGGCCGCCTGCATGTGGCGGGAGACCGTGCCGGTGACCAGCAACAGGTCGGCATGACGCGGCGAGGCCACGAAGTGGATACCGAAGCGCTCTATATCGTAAAAGCCGTTGTTCGCGGCGTTCATCTCCAGTTCGCAACCGTTGCAGGAGCCGGCATCCACCATGCGGATCGCCAAACTGCCGCCGAAACGGGCGGCGATTTCCCGGCTGAAGGTGGCGCCAATTTCGGCCACCGCCTTTTCGGGCTGCGCAACCGGTTCGGTAAGCCTGCCGGTGCGCATTATTTTATCAAATATATGCAGCATATCAATAACTCCCCGCCTTCACCCATCACCCTTCACCCGTCACCCTTCACCCATCACCCTTCACCCATCACCCTTCTCAAAGATCATGTCCCGCGTATGAGCCGTTGACCGATTTATTACAGACCGGGAAATCCGGGACAATATTGTCATGGATCAGGCTCTCGAGCACCGGCCAGTTCAGCCAGCTCGGATCCCGGGGAAAGTAGCGCAGCACCCTGCCCGCCGCGTCGAGGCGCAGATAGCAGACCGTCTCGCCGCGCCAGCCCTCGATCAGGCCGAGCCCGGCGCATTCGTGGCCGGATGGCGGGCAGTGGGCGAGCAGCGGCCCCTCGGGCAGATCCCCTAGCATCTGCTCAATCAGACCAAGGGCCACGCCAATCTCGTCGCCGCGCACCCGCAGCCGTTTGGCGACGTCACCCTGCCGGTAGGCCGGAACCTCCACCCGCAGCCGGTCGTAGGGCGGATACGGGGCGTCTCGTCGCAGGTCATCCTGGAGATTACTGGCTCGGCCGACGAAGCCAAGGGCGCCAAGGCGCCGGGCCAGCACCGGCGCCAATACGCCGGTGCCGCGCAAGCGGTCCTGCAGGGATGGATATTCAAGCAACAACGGCAGCAACTCTTCGATCTCGGCGCGCAGTTGTGTCGCCTCGGCCTGGAACGCCTCGATCATCGGGGCCGCAAGGTCAATCGCCACCCCGCCCGGCACAATCCGGTCCATTAACAGCCGGTGCCCGAAGGCGCTGAGACTCTGGCGCTGCCAGAGTTCACGCAGACGGGAAAATTGCACCTGGGCAAAGGTAAAGCCGACATCGTTGCCAATCGCGCCGATATCACCGAGGTGATTGGCAATCCGCTCCCGTTCGGCCATGATCGCCCGCAGGGCGAGCGCCCGAGCTGGCACCGTCACCCCCAGGGCCCGCTCGGCTGCCTGACAGGCGGCCCAGGTGTGGGCCACGGTGCTGTCGCCGGAAACCCGACCGGCCAGACGCGCCAGCCCGGCCAGGTCGCGGCCCTCGGCAATCTTTTCGACCCCCCGGTGGACATAACCCAGGTGTTCTTCCATGGCAAGGATGGTCTCGCCCACGGCCTGAAAACGGAAATGCCCCGGCTCTATGATGCCGGCATGCACCGGGCCCACCGGAATCTCATAGACCCCCTCGCCGACGATGGTCTGGAAGGGATACTCGTAATCCGGCGGCGTCTCGGCCTCGGGCGTCCCGGCCACGGGGAAATCCTTACGCAGGGGGAACTGGTCCTGCCACCAGGCTTGGTGGCACATCCAGCGTCTGCCGTCCGGGTGATCGACGAAATAGACCCCGAACATGTCCTGGATATAGCGTTCGGGCCGATTGGCCGCCGGATAATGGGGGGTCTGGGAGGTGAGTTCAGCCCCGGCCTCGGGCAGCGCCGTCCGCAGCAGGAGATGTCCGTCCTGACCAAATAATACTGCGGTAACCAAAATTTCCGGCGGCCGGTGTTCCCCCCAGACGGCGGACCAGCGCAGCCCAAGGCCGGCCGCGACCCCGGCGGCCTTGCCCCAGTTGTCGGGCGGCACCATGAGCAGGGAGGCCGGGCCCACCGGGCCGGCGTCCGGCCGGGCCGCTATCCCGGCCGCCCGCAGCGCTGCCGGCAGTTCGGCCACCCGTCCTTGGGTTACCGTGGGTTGCTCCCGGCCGCTCATAGCACCCCCTCGCCCACCACCATGATGGTGGCCTGGTTGAGCCAGTCGACCAGCACCCCGGGGATGGCTATCCCCAGCCAGAGGACCAGCAGCAGATGAAGGATGACCGGCCACATGTTGGCGACCACCGCGACCTGCCCGGCGGGAGGCTCCCCATAGACCATGCGCTGCATATGCCTGAACAGCCCGGCCATGGCAATCACCAGCCCGCTGAGCAACGGAATCACCAGCCAGGGGAAACTCTTCATCGTGGCGGTAAACAGTAAAAACTCACTGGTAAAGATGCCGAAGGGCGGAAAACCGGCAATGGCCACGGTGCCGATCAGGAAGCACCAGCCCACCACCGGCTGGGTATGAATCAGGCCACGGATCTTGTCGATGGCCTGGGTGCCGGAGATATGGGCGACGTGGCCGACGGTAACGAAAATCGCCGACTTGGTGAGCGAGTGGACAATCATATGCAACAGGGCCCCGAAGGTGGCGAGCGGACCGCCGATGCCAAAGGCGAAGGTCATGATCCCCATGTGCTCGATGGACGAATAACTGAACAGCCGTTTGACATCACGCTGCCGATGCAGCAAAAGCCCGGCGACGGTGAAGGAGAGCATCCCGAAGCCCATCATCATCCGTCCGGCCAGATGGTTGCCCAGGGCCGGATCGACCAGCATCTTGAAACGCACCACGGCGTAAAGGGCAATGTTCAACAACAGTCCGGAGAGGATGGCCGACAGCGGGGTCGGCCCCTCGGAGTGGGCGTCTGGCAACCAGTTATGCAGGGGCACCAGGCCCACCTTGGTGCCATAGCCGACCAGCAGGAAGACAAAGGCCAGGGTCAGCACCCGCGGCTCCATCTGGCTGGCGTGGTCGCGCAGCACGCTCCAGAGCAAGGCTTCGTCGCTGCCGGGCATGATGTGCTCGGCGGCGAAATAGATCAGCACCGTGCCGAAGAGGGCCTGGGCGATACCGACCCCGCAGAGGATGAAATACTTCCAGCCCGCCTCGATGGATTGCGGGGTGCGATAGAGACTGACCAACAACACCGTGGCCAGGGTCGCCCCCTCGACCGCCACCCACAGCACTCCCAGGTTGTTGGTGGAGAGCGCCACCAGCATGGTCAGCAGAAAACCCTGGTACATGGCGTGATATAGCCGCATCCGGGCGTCGTCGACCCGGCCGATTTCGACCTCGTGGGCCATATAGGGCCGGGAGAAGATGGCGGTGGTCATGCCGACCAGGGCGTTCAACAGAATCAGGTAAACATTGAAGGCATCGACATAAAAGAGCTTGCCGGGCGAGATCAGCGTGCCATGGCTGAAGACGTTCAGTGACAACTGCAACGCCGCGGCAAAGGTGGCGATGGTAAAAAGCAGATTGACCGTCCCGGCCTGGCGCCGATGCCCCATGATGGCGAGGCAAAATACGCCCAGCAGGGGGAAAAGCAGGGCCAGATAGAGGGCGGTCATTCTTCCTCCTCCTCGTCCCCGACGGCATCCACCTCGCTGAGCCGGTTCAGGTGATCGACATCGAGGGAGCCGATACCGGCCCGGATATGGAAGAAAAAGATGCCGAAGAGGATCGCCGCCACCAGCACATCAAAGGCGACCCCCAGTTCCACCACCATCGGCATGCCGTAGGTGGAGACCACGGCGGCAAAGAAGAGGCCGTTTTCCATGGACATGAAGCCGATGACCTGGGCCACCGCCTTGCGTCGGGTGATGATCATCAGCATGCCGATCAGGATCACGGCCAGGGTCACGGCAATGATGTTGCGGGTGGAGAACAGCGACAGTTCGCGGATCGGCATGACCACATAGTAACTGAACAGGGTCAGGGCCCCGGCGGCGATCATCACCAGCAGGGGGCCGCCGACCTCGATCTCCACCTGCCGCCGGATATCGAGGCGCTCCACCATCCGGCGGAGCTGCCAGGGGATAAAGAAGACCTTCAGCGCCAGGGTAAGGGCGGCCGACACATAGAGATGATGACGGCCGAAGGTGGCGGCCATCAGCACGGTGGTCAGGCAAAGCAGCCCCCCCTGCCAGGCAAAGGTGTGGATCAGGCTTACCACCCTGGTCTGGGCCAGGAGCAGAAAGGAGCTGAAGAGAATAAGCGCGGCCAGGGTCAGGATCATCTGATCGGCAAAAGGCAGAACGGCGGGCGGCATGGTCAGCGCACCTCCAGGATGACGTGGCTCAGCATGCCGATCAGGCTTAGGATGAAGGCCAAGCCGAGAAATTGCGGCACCCGGAAGAGCCGCATCTTGGCAAGACCGGTCTCGGCCGCCGCGAGGACAAGACCCAGCCCCAGGAGTTTGCCGGTCGCGGCCGCGATGGCCGTGGCGATGGCCGACGGCGTGCTGCTCAGCGCCACGCCCCAGGGCAGGAAAAGATTGACGAGCAACACCCCGTAGACCATGAGCTTGATCATCGCCGCCCATTCCATGAGGGCCAGGTGGCGGCCGCTGTATTCGAGGATCATGGCCTCGTGGATCATGGTCAGCTCGAGATGGGTGGCCGGGTTGTCCACCGGGATGCGGCCGGTCTCGGCCAGGGCCACCAGCAGCATGGCCATGGCCGAGAAAATAAAGGATGGATAGAGTTGAAAGGGGGCCGCGGCCAGGCGCGTGATCACGGTTGCCAGGTTGGTGCTGCCAACGGTCATGGCCAGGGTGAACACGGCCAGCAGCATGGCGGGTTCGGCCAGGGATGAAACCGTGACCTCCCGGGATGAACCCATGCCGCCGAAGGCGGTGCCAACGTCCATGCCGGCCAGGGCCAGAAAAAACCGGGCCAGGGCGAAAAAACCGACCAGCACGATAACATCGGCGATCGCCGAGGTCGGCAGGTTGACCATGAGCAACGGCACCACCGACCCGGCCAGGGTGGTGGCGCTGAAGACGATATATGGCGCCATCCGAAAGATAGGCGAGGCCGTCTCCGCCACCACGATATCCTTGCGGAACAACTTCAACAGATCACGATAGGGTTGCCAGGGGGGCGGGCCCTGCCGATTCTGCAGCCGGCACTTTAGCCATTTGACCCAGCCGGCCAAAAGCGGCGCACAGAGGACCATGATGCCGGTCTTGATGATGGCAACCAGCCAGGCGGTCATACGATCCACCATAGCATGATGAGAATGGTAAAGAAGGAATAGGCGAGATAGACACGGATATTGCCACCCTGGATGATGGTGACCCGGCGGGCGGCGGCCAGCAGCATCCGACCCATGGGTTGATAGACCGTCTGCCAGGCCCAGTCGCCAACCTTGAGGTGATAACGCCGGCCGGCCGAGGTTTCCTCGAGTCCTTCCTCGATGGGCCAGACCGGTCGAAAAATGCGGCGGATGGGCATGGTAAAGGCAGTGGAGGTGTATTGCATCCGCGGGGTCAGGCCACCAAACCCGCAGTCCCAGGCCGGGCCGACCCGGACTGATCGCGGCCCGCGCCGAGGGTGGAGGAAGAGATAGGACAGCATCCAGGCGAGGGCGATCCCCAGGAGTACGAGCGGCGCCCCGTAGGAGGCGTTGTGGGTGGCAACCGGCGTCAGCCACAGCCAGCCGTGGGCGGTCGCCTCCGGCAGGCCGCGACCGAGAAGCTGCCGCGTAATCCGGTCAAGCACGCTGACCGTCCAGGTCGGCAGGACGCCCAGGACCAGACAGAGCACGGCCAGAACTCCCTGGCCAAACATCATGCGCGGCTGGGCCAGGCGGGCCTTGCGGGCGTGCCGGGTGCGCGGCTGGCCGAGAAAGGCCACGCCGAAGACCTTGACAAAGCAGGCGGCGGCCAGGGCGCCGGTCAGGGCCAGCACCGCCGCCGCCATGGGAATCAGCGAATCCAGCACCCCGTTACCCAGGGCCGGGGCCTGCAGGGCGGCCTGAAAGGTCAGCCATTCGGAAACAAAGCCGTTGAAGGGGGGCAGGGCCGAGATACTGATACAGCCGACCAGGAAACAGACGGCGGTAACCGGCATCCGGCGCAGCAGACCGCCCATTCTTTCGAGATCATGTTCGTGGCTCTTCTGGAGGATGGCGCCGGCCCCGAAAAAGAGCAGGCTTTTAAAGATGGCATGGTTCAGACAATGATAGAGGGCGGCGATCAGGCCGAGGGCGGCGAGCCCGGGGAGGCCGTGGCCGGCGAAGAGCATGGACAGACCGAGGCCCATGTAGATGATGCCGATGTTCTCGACGCTGTGATAGGCAAGCAGCCGCTTCAGGTCATGCTGCATCAGGGCGTAAAGGACCCCGAGGATCGCCGAGGCGCTGCCGATAATCAGGGTCGGCACCCCCCACTGCCAGTGAATATCGCCCAACAGGCCATAGGTGAAGCGGATGAAACCGTAGATCGCGACCTTCAGCATCACCCCGCTCATCAGGGCCGAGATATGTGAAGGCGCCACCGGGTGGGCCTGGGGCAGCCAGACGTGCAGGGGCACCACCCCGGCCTTTATGCCGAAACCTATGAAGGCGAGAGTGAAGGCGATGGTCGCCCAGCCGCTGCCGAGGGGGGCGGCGGCCATGGCCTGGAAGCTGAAGCCGTCGCCGAAACCGGCCAGCACGCCGAAGGCCAGCAGGATGCAGAGACCGCTCACCTGGGCCATGAGCAGATAGAGGAAGGCGGCCCTGCGGTTGGCGGCTTGCTGGTGCTGAAAGGCTACGAGGAAATAGCTCGATACCGACATCACCTCCCAGGCCATCATGAACGAGAAGGCGTCGGCAGTCAGCACGAGCAGGTACATGCCGGCCACGAAGAGGCCGGTGAAGATGGTCAGGACCGCCAGGGGTTGAGGGCCGTTTTCATATTCCCGGACGTAGGCGGAACCGTAAACCGCGGCGACCGTGGTAATCAGGCCGATGATCACCAGGAAAAACCCGGCCAACGGGTCGGTGTGCAGATGACAGTGCAGCCAGGGCAGGCCGATGGGCAGAATCAGATCGGACGGCGCGTCGGCGAAGAGCGCAAGCCCCCCGGCAATCAAGGCCGCCAGACCGGAGAACCCGAGGAGAACAAAGGCCATGGCCTTCAGGAGACGATTCGAACGAAAAAACGGCAGCGGCGCCAGGGCCGAGGCGAGGGCGAACAACACGGCCAATTGGGCTATGGACAACGGCATCATGAACTCCGCGGGCGTTGGCAACTGTTACCGGCAGGCGGTTAACAAATTTCGGCCTCACGCTTCGGCGTGACAAGCGGGTATTGGGCAATGGTGCATTGGGAAAATGCTGCCTTAAATTACGCCCTTCCCTGTCCCATGTCAAGCGGTTTCCCCGGCGGCCGACGGCCAAAAACCTAAGCCCGGCAAGCTTCCTTGCCTTTTTTTGCCTCGCGTCCTGGTTCAAAAAAACCAGGGATACCCCTTTTCGTTGCCTTACATTTTTTCGCCGGGAAACAAAAAAACAGGCTTTTTGGCAAATTATAACGTATAGTACACTCCGCCTAAGCAGTTAGTCAACGCCGGGTATCGTCGCTTCCTCTTGTCATCCAGGTGTTACATGTGGATAGCACAGTCATGCGGTTAACACTCGGAGCCAGTATGGGTAAAAAAACGTTACAAGCCCCATGGTTGCTGCCCAGCCTGCTGGCGCTGCTCGCGCTTGCCGATGCGGCATGGGGTTTGCCAGGGGGTGAGCAGGTGACGGCGGGGGCCGGAACCATCCGGCAAGGCGGCGCCAATCTCACCGTTACGCAGCAAAGCGACCGGCTGTCGATCAACTGGGACAGTTTCAGTATCAACGCCGGTGAAGCGGTGCGCTTCAATCAACCCGGGCCCGGCTCAATCGTGCTGAATCGGGTGCTGGGGCAAGATCCATCAACGATCCTCGGCTGCCTTTCGGCCAACGGTCAGGTATTTCTCCTCAATCCCAATGGCGTGTTGTTCGGGGCCGGGTCGCAGGTCGACGTCGGCGGTCTGGTGGCGTCAACGCTGCAATTGTCGGATCAGGCCTTGCTGACGGGGCGATACAACTTCGCTGGCCATGGCACGGCAGGCAGCGTGGTGAATGGCGGCACCATCCACGCCGCGGACGGCGGCTATGTGGCGTTAATCGCGCCACGGGTCAGCAATGCAGGCACGATAACCGCACCAGCCGGCACGGTGGCGCTGGGTGCGGGTAACGGCGTCACGCTGACCTTTGCCGACCATCGGTTGCTGAGTCTGGCGGTGGATCAAGGCGCGGTAAGGGCCCTGGCGGAAAACCGGCAACTTATCCAGGCCGATGGCGGCCAGGTGATTCTTTCGGCCCAAGGCCGGGATGCCGTGCTGGCCGGGCTGGTAAACAACGAGGGCGTCATCCAGGCGCGTACCGTGGCCAATCGGCAGGGGGTGATCACCCTGCTGGGCGGCATGGAACATGACCGCGTGCAGGTGACAGGCGCCCTGGATGCGGCCGCGCCCAATGGCGGTGACGGTGGCTTCATCGAAACCTCGGCGGCACGGGTGCGGATTGATCCGAGCGCGACAATCACCACCGCCGCGCCACAGGGCAAGACCGGCCAATGGCTGCTTGACCCGACCGATTACAGCATTGCCGCCAGCGGCGGCGACCTCACCGGCGCCGCGCTCGCCAGCCAGTTGAACACCAGCAACGTCACGATTCAGACCGAGAGCGCCGGCCCCGGTAACGGGGACATTCTGCTTAACGACGCCGTTGCCTGGAACAGCGCCAACCGCCTCAGCCTGAGCGCGCACCACAACGTCAACATCAACGCCACGGTCAGCAATGCTGGGACCGGCGGGGTCACCCTGCGGGCGGATTCGCAAGGGGCCTGTGTGCCAGGCGCGGCAAACTGCGGGACGGTGCTGTTCGGTGCTGGAGGCGGGATCAGCGTTAACGGTGGGGCAGTGCGGCTCGACTATAACCCCGCTGGCGCCAATGCCGCTAGCCCCAGCTATGCGACGCCCACCGACTACACCGCCAAGGTGACCCTCGCCGACGGCAGCACGTTCACGCCGCGCATGCTGGTGAACGACGTCACCCAACTGCAGGCCATGACCAGCAACCTGAGCGGCGACTACGCCCTGGGCCGCGACATCGACGCCGCGGCAACTTCTACCTGGAATGCCGGGGCCGGTTTTCTGCCGATTGGCGACACTAGCGTTAATTTTACCGGCTCCCTGGACGGCAACAGTCATGTGATCAGCGATCTGTACATTAACCGGCCAGCCAGCAACAACGTCGGCCTGTTCGGCGTTACGCAATTGAATGCCGGTGGCTTGCGCAACCTCGGTTTGCATGGCGGCAGCATCACCGGCAGTTACTGCGTCGGCGCGTTAGCTGGACAAAATAAGAGCGGCGGGCCGATAACCAACGTCTATGCCAGCAGCACCGTCACAGGAACATCCTGGCAGGTTGGTGGCCTGCTTGGTGCTAACACGGGCAGCTCGATTACCGATTCCCATAGCAGTGGCCCAGTCTCGGGAAATTTCTTCGTCGGCGGCCTGGCAGGCTTGAATCAGGGCGTCATGACCAATTCGTCCGCCACGGGCAGCGTCAATAACACGGGGAGCTTCACCGGCGGCCTGGTCGGCTTTACGTATAATGCGTCGTATAACAATGTCTACGCAACCGGCGCTGTACAGGGATCCTTCAACGTGGGTGGCCTGATTGGTTCTCTCGGTAGTTCACCGGTCAGCAACGCCTATGCCACCGGCTACGTCTATGGAACCACGCAAGTCGGCGGCCTGATCGGTAGCCAGTCCGATGCGGTGATCAGCAATTCTTACTGGGATACCCAGACCAGCGGCCTGGCGACGAGCGCCGGCGGCAGCGGCCTGACCACCGCGCAGATGATGCAGCAGGCGAATTTCGCGGACTGGGATTTCAGCAACACCTGGGGCATTACGAGCGCCGTGTCCTACCCGTATCTGCGTGCCATCAACCCGGCCGGTGTCCAGGTGGTCTCGGGCACCGTCACCGGGGCCGCGGTCGGCGCCCCGGTCTCCATCGCCAACGACGGCACGCTTATGGCCCTTACCGCCACCGGCGGCAACGGCTTTTATTATGCCATGCTGCCAGCCGGCTCCTTCACCGCCAGCAATAACCTGCTGGCCTGGTTGAGTGGCGCGCCGGCCGTCGATGGCGCCGTGGTGGCGCATGGCGCCAATACCGATGTGACGCAGGCGGACATCACCACCGGCGTACTGACCCTCAAAATGCAAGGCAGCGTCAGCAATGCCACCCTGGCCACGGCCAAGGGCGGCTTGGCGGATGCGCATATTCCCTACACCGTCAGCGGCAGTGACCTGGCCTTTGGCAACAGCACTGTCACGCAGTTGCTCTTCCTTGGCGGCAGCGCCAACTACAATCTGACGGACAGCGGGGGCAGCATCGATACCGTCGCGGCCCTATCAGGCCCGCTTTCCTACACGCAGCCCGGCAGCCTGGCGGTGGGAACGGTGGCCGGGCGGGCGGGGATAACGGGATCGTCAAGCGCCTCGGTCACGCTGGCCACCACCAACCCAGGCGCCAACCTCACCCTGGATCAACCGGTCAGCGCCGGCGATGCGGTCGTGTTGTCGGCAGGCGAAAATTTCATCAACAACGCCGGTGCCACGGCTATAGCCGCTGGCGGGCGCTGGCTGGTTTACTCCAGCGATCCAGCCACTGACACCTTCGGCGCCTTGCTCAGCAACAACACCCCATTGTGGAGCAAGACCTACGCCGATTATGGCCCCGGCAGTGTCGTGGAGACCGGCAACCGTTATCTGTTCGGCTA
>Ga0100389_1004130_pt1 | contig 11270 bp, 17 predicted proteins | sample CryGeymeta201513_FD_81537 | JGI IMG/M metagenome (GOLD analysis project Ga0100389, IMG submission 81537) | Groundwater microbial communities from Crystal Geyser aquifers in Utah, USA - Crystal Geyser metaG 2015-13 | ecosystem: Environmental > Aquatic > Deep subsurface > Groundwater | place: USA... | reverse complement strand
GTGAGTTCCTTCTGGAGTATGGCCAGTTCGGTTTCCTGCTCGATCAACTTCTGCCGCCACTGCTGAACGACCGGGCTGTTGGCGGGAAGGGACATCACGTTCTTCGCCTGTGTCTTGAGTTGGGTCGTTACAGTATCAATCTGGTTACTGATTGCCTTCGAGGAGATCTCGGCGGAGGTCTTCTTCTCGCTCAGACTTGTCACCGTGTCGATCAGGGCCTTGACCTCGTCGGAAGGGGATACAACTTTGCTGGTCCGCTGGAACGTCTCCAGCCTTGCCTGTGCCAGCCTCAGCGCCACGCGGGCCTGGTCGGTTTGCGCCTCCATGTATTTCCGGTACTTCTGACTCTGGAAGATGTTGGAGTCGGTCAGGTATTGCTGCAGGAGCTCAAGCGACCGATTGGCAATCGGGGCGCTCAGTCTTCTGCACTCGATATCGTTATTGCCCCACGGCCCGTCATGCCGAATGCCCATCAGTCTTCCTTGCGGAGTCCCAGAAAGGGCGGCGGTTACGGAGATCATTCCGGACTTGGGATCGATGTTTATGGAGACGACGTTACCCATCGCTTTGAGCTGTTCTTCCCGGTATTCAAGCTGAAGGAGACGGTCGAGTCTGAATTCCCGTACCAGAGACATTCTTACCGAATCGCTTTCCAGAATCGCCTTGTAGGTGTCGCCGAGACTGGGCGCTGATCCGACCAATGCCGCCAAGCCGTTTCCGCTCCTCCCACCGACTCCGGGCAGCGCAAGAATCTGGCCCATTCCGGCCCCTTGGAGTTGTTGTGGCAGCAGGACTCGCGTGGTAGCCTCCCATCTGCGGGGAATGAAGAAGAGGGAGTAAACGCCGCTCACAAATGCGGCAATAAAAGTGACCAGCGCGATAGTACGCCAGTTCCGACGGAGGACAATCCATTGGTCCAGCAGGTTGATCTCATCTTCTTCCCGGAATGGTTCGGCCTGAGAATTGATCGCAACGGTGATCATGGGTTCCTCGGTGGCGGTCCTGTTCATGAGATTAGGTCAAGCACCCACGCTGTGCAGCACGCGCAGGGGAGCTATTGCGTGTCATTACCTGAGTGATCCGTTCGCTCGCGTGCCCATCGCCAAGTATGGTTGGGTGCGCCAGTGGCGGCAGCAAGGACAGGGCGACTTCCACGATTCGCCCGGCTGCCGCGCCGACCAACACGTTCCAAGCCGCGATCAATGTCTCCACCCACTCAGTCTCATCCCAAAACGCGATGCGCGGCGAACGGCGCTCTTGAACAACTGCCCTGGGTTCTCTATGAGTTCTCCGCGGACGCTGCGTCCTCAAGACATCTTCGCATGGACTGATTGGTGGCGCTTCTGAAAAGCCCGCTTTGCCTCTTCACTTCACGTCATCCGGCAGCGACGGCTTTTCGCTATCGGCAGTGTGCGCCGGCGCGTCGCCTTCCGTCGGCACCGTCACACTGGCCGCCGCAAGGAGATTCTTGAGCAAAACCTCATCGACCTTTCGAAGTCCCTCCAGGAAGATCAACATAGCCTCCCTGGACCGTGGCAGCATCACATAGAGCTTTTGCCGTCCCTCCTCGAAGATCGACATATCCTCGCATAAGCGTAGCAGCTCCTCCCTGAGTTTTTGCAGTCCCTCGCTGGAGCTCGGCATCTCCTCGCAGAACCGTCGCAGCTCCTCCTTGCGCTCTTTCAGTCCCTCCCGGAAGCTCGACATCGCCTCGCTGGCCAGTCGCAGCTCCTCCTTGCGTCCAAGCGGCTGCCGCGGCAGGCCAAAGAGGAGCTGAAGACTCTAAAGGAGGAGCCTCCCCGGACCAATATGGACCCGAACGCTCCCCAGGAGGAATCGCGCATGGCCAGATAGGAGTTACAGGCTCCTGATGAGGAATCTCGCACGCCCAGTGAGGAGTCGCACGCGATCAAGCTGCGGTCTTCCAAGTCGGGGGAGGCGTCTCCCGCGTCTGCGGAGAAACCTCCCGACGTTACCGGGCTTATACGCACACCCATACACCAACACTCCCCACCCACCGGGTCAACTTCACGACAACAGTCGGGAGATAGGAGCCGTCGACAGACACAGACGCTCTGCTCTCACCCGCAGCACGGGAAACGTGTGACACGAAATATGGCGCCATGGGAACCAAACAAGCGCCGACCACGCACAATACGCGCATCAGCTTTGCTCCGCCAACGTTGTGGCAATACGCTGGCTCGCCTTCCCGTCACCGAAGACCGGTGGACGCACTTCGGGTGGACTGAACCCCAAAGTGGACTCCACGATCCGATTGGCTACAGCACCCGCGACCACGTTCCAGCCCGCCTGCACGGTCTCCACCCATTCGGTTTCGTCCCGTAGAGTGACACAGGGCACTCCCAGCCAGTACGCTTCTTTCTGGACACCTCCCGAATCGGTCAGGATGCAGCGCGCATGCCTTTCCAGGAGCAGCATGTCAAGATACGGCGCTGGCTCAATAACCCGCACGGGACACCGCTCCAACGAGAGTAGACTACTCGATTCCAGGGCGCGGCGTGCCCGAGGGTGCATTGGCCAAACAACGGGATGGGTGTCGTTCAGTTGGCAGAGCCCCTCCAGGATTCCTGTCAGCCTGGCCGGATCGTCGGTATTCTCCGCGCGATGGACCGTGGCGAGGAAATACTGCTGAGGACGTAGGTTCAATCGCCCCAGGACGGAAGATGCTGTCTGCGCGAGGCTCAAATTTTCCAGTAAAGCGTCATACATCACATCTCCTACACAGTGGACGCCCCCCACGATACCCTCGGCCCGCAGATTGCTGACCGCTGTCTCCGTTGGACAAAAGAGCTGTTCCGAAACATGGTCCGTGAGGACTCGGTTGATTTCTTCCGGCATCTGCCGGTTGCGGCTCCTGAGACCCGCCTCGACGTGAGCCACCGGGATGTGAAGCTTGGCCGCGGCTAACGCACCGGCGAGGGTGGAATTGGTGTCGCCGTAGACGAGGGTCCAGTCCGGTTTCTCCTGAAGCAATACCTCCAGCAAACTCCGTTTGGTGCCCTTTTTGCCACGATCCGCTGGACTAGGCCCCGTACCTTTTCCCCCCCAACGGGGCTTTCGTCATCGCCCCATCCATGCTTTACCACTCCCAATCGAGTCCCTTTTTATCGTCGTATTCCTCGACACCCAATTGCCACAAATGCTTTAATACCCCTGCTCGCTCCCATTCTTGAAAACGGTCATGCACCGTGCTGGAAGCTCCCAAGCAACGGGGGAGGGCGTTCCATTGGCATCCCGTGCGAAGCACGAAGAAAATGGCCGACAGGGCCTGCCGATCAGGCATCCGAGGACGCCCCGGTTTCTTTTTCGGTTTGGAGGGCGGAAGAATCGCTTCGATCCGCTCCCACAACTTGTCAGGTATCTGAAACGCTTCCCTCACCCCGATTCCGAAGTGTCCCGCGTCTCTTCCTGCTCGTTTTGTTTTTTGGTTGCCATGATGGTTGCCTCGTTCCTTGCATCAGTGATGCTGTGATGTTGCTGTGTATTTTAACCATTCTGACAGACCAATGCTACTTTTCAGGACTTTTCGGATAGGCTCTTAACCTTGGAGACAGGCTGATCGGGATGAGCCGGATTGGGTATCAACCGCTGGTTCACGCAGTCTGGCAGCAGGTCCAACTTCTCCAGAGCCGTTTGGCCTAGAATCACCTCGTCTCCCAGGACCATTGCCGTTTCCAACTCTTCGCGGCCCAGAACTCGCAGCATGAAGGGTCCTGTGAGGTCCACGGTGTCCAAACGCCCGTCGGCATATTGCGCCACGCGCTGCCCAATCGACTGCAAGCCCAGTTCCTGCGCCACATGCGAAGGCAAGACACACCGCACTGCTCCGGTATCCACGAGTGCATCGGCTTCGTAGGATCGCACTTGTTCAGCAGTCACCTGGCCGCCATGCGCAAGCATCTCATCCATCGCATTCGTCAGCTTCACCTTCACTCGAACTTCTCCCATAGTCTGCACCTGCCTTGTTCCAATTCCTTTATTCTCTACTCTCTGCAACACCAGCGACCTCGACCATTCACCCCGCGGTAGACCCCTTTCGGAGGTTCTCTGAAGCAAATGTGACAAAGATTGCGAGCATCAGACCCTCAACCATCGCCAGCATTACATTCTTGGCAATTGAGGGCGATGACTTCTTCTCTGGAGCCACCGCGCTGTCCAGCAGGACAAACCCCGTCGGCTCTTTCGCCGCTGCCATTGTGGCTCTCTCCAGTTCCTCTGCCAGCATCCTGTAGCGTCGTTCCGTCACTTCCACGTCGTCTTTCAACTGTGAATAGGTCATCATTTTGGGTGGCAGGGAAGATAATTCCGACTGTCCGTGCGGATCCGTATGGAGAGATTGGAGATCACGTCGGACTCCTTGAGTCCGCGATGACAGGGCTCTATCTTGCGATTCGGCGGAGATCTGTTGCACCACAAGATCCGTCAGTTGGGGCGTCAGTCTCTCATCCGCGGACTTCAGAACGCGGTTGACTTCTTTGGTCAACTGCTTTTCGGTTTCTTCAATGGCCAACTTCTGTTTCACCACATCAGGATGCGATTCGGTGAGTTCCTTTTTCAGTATGCCAGATTGGTCTTCCCGTCCATACGGATCCGCACGGACTCGATCAACTTTTTACGTGGCTGCTCAGGCTCGCACGAAGCCACCAATCCACGGAGAGAACGATCAACAATTCAACACAGGAACGATGGTTCGCGGATTCCCACACGGGCCGTGAGACCCCGGGACTGCATACGGGTCGTCAACGCAAATCTTCGGCCGCATGACGCAACACGTGATCGGCCCACTGCTTTGCCTGCACCGCCAAGAGGCTGCGCTGGAGCGTGCCCTGCTGAGCTTCGGGCCAGGCCCGGCGCCAGAGAGCCAGCAGGACTTGCACGTTGACCATTTCTTCAGCCATTTCGGGAGGCGCCTCGGCGGCCGTCCACTCGATCAAGTGTTGGCTCTCTTCCAACATCAGTGCGGTCGCCGCCCCTCCCGTTGGGCGACGGGCCGACGAGGCGACTCGACTGAGATCGGCTGCCAGGTTGACCAGCCGTTCGGGCAACGCATCCTTGAGGAAACGCTCACGAATCCGCTCACAATTTTTCACCTCATCTCCCAGGACCATCGTGGGCGGTACTGCTTGCTTTTAGCCACGAATTGCACGAATCTTTACCAATTCTTTTCGTGTTAATTCGTGGAATTCGTGGCAGATTATTTCACCACCCGCTGTTGCTGTAGCGATTCGGCACCGAAGTTCAATAGGATCGCCAATCGCAGTCCGGTGGCCGCCAAGTAGTTCTGTGCCTGGGCTTCGTGCTTGGGATGCAATCCCGAGACCCCTTTGAGCTCCAGAATGATCTTGTCCTCCACGACCATATCGGCCCCGTAATCACCGACCAGGACACCTTTGTACGTCACCGGCAGCTTCTTGAACTGCTCGAAGTGGATGCCGCGCAGGCTCAGTTCGTGGGCCAGCGCAGCTTGGTAGACCGCTTCCAGAAAACCAGGGCCGAGAATGCGATGAACTTCCATGGCAGCGCCAACGATCGCGTAGGAGAGTTCTTTGTATAAAATCTCGGCCATGCACCCACACCTTTCCTTTGCCACGAATTATACGAATTTCGCGAAGGCCGATAGATCACGGTAGCTTGTTGGTTTGTCCATAATGAGCAACGTAATGGTTGAGCTCTCGATATAGAATCACATGGACTGCCAGATCTCCCATTGCCGCAATCCCAGATGGCAAATGTCAAATCTCACATACATCAGAACCCGTTGCGCTCTTGGCGGCTTTGCGTGCGGGGAGCGACCTGAGACGGAGAGCCTTCCGATTATCGTTAAGCCCCCGGCTTCCACCGCGTCAGGAAAGCGACACGGTCGAAATCAACATCGTTACTGGCCAAATGCTGAACTCCCAGTTGCTGGCATATCACAACATGCGTAGCGTCGGAAACGAATATCTGAAAAGATTTTCCGGATGAACAGCCCTCGCGATAGTGGCTCTTCTGCACGTCCAATATTGTGAGTCCGCCCTCCTCCAGAACATCCAGAACATTCAAGAACTGCTCAGCCGCCAACCAACATTCCGTAGCGAGCGTACCGTCCATTGCCATCTGCCGATGCAGGCGCCTCCGATCTGATATCCCCAAGAGGTTGGCGGCACGCTGAATCTGAGCTACATAAATCACTTCATTGACGACCACGTTTGTGGTAACCGCCTCCACCTCGCCGCGCTCGACCCTATCCAGGAAATCGCGAGAGTCGGGACCAAAGTCAGGATGACCTGCCTGGTGATACACGAAGATGTTGGTGTCTATAAAAATCGAATCACTCAGCGTGAAATCCCGTAGCCGGTTCGCCATGATCTATCGTTGCTCCTCCCGCCTCGACGTCCTCCAGAATCCCCTCCAGCACCGTCGAGTCCCCCCTCAACACGCCATACGTCAATTGTGTGACGCTTCGGGGCCGCACGACAATCTGAAACGGTCGCTCCTCAACTGTTATTTCGCCCCATCTGGCCAGCATCTCATTTGGAATGACGAGCCCTTGCTCAGTCAAAGTCGCTTGCATAGCCTTACCTCCCTGTGTAGATGCGGATTTCGGAATGCGGAATGAACCAGCGTTTTCATCATTTGTCACCGTATCTCTCATTGTCGCTGGTGTCATGGTGCGCCTCCATAAAAGAACTTTGCGCTCTTGGCGGCTTTGTGTGCCAGCTATGTTTGAGTCGGGAGCGATAACTGTTCCGATCACAAATCAGCGACGCACATTCCGCTCGGATTGCCAAGTCCGCAGATTGCACAGATTAAAGCCGATGAAACAGAGCAACCAGGGAAGATCAGACAAATCAGTGTTCATCAGCGTCCAATTGGCTCCCTCCCGGCTGAGCAGTTACCCACGATCTCGCTCAATGCTCGTCTTGGCCAAGACGAGCATTACAGAGACCATCAGGCCCACAATCATCGCCAGCAAAACATTCCTGGCATTTGAGGGCGATGACTTCTTCTCTGGAGCCACCGCGCTGTCCAGCAGGACAAACCCCGTCGGCTCTTTCGCCGCGGACATTTTGGCGTTCTCCAGTTCTTCCGCCAGCATCCTGTAACGCCGTTCTGCGACCTCCGTATCGCCTTTCAACTGTGAATAGGTCATCATTTTGGACGGCAGAGACGACAGCTCCGACTGGAGGTTGGAGATGACGGATGACAGGGCCCTGTCTTGCGATTCTGCGGAAATCTGTTGCACCACGAGATCCGTCAGTTGTGGCGACAGCTTCTCATCAGCAGACTTTAGCACGCGGTTGACTTCCTTTGTCAACTGCTTCTCCGTCTCCTCAATCGCCAGCTTCTGCTTCCTCACATCCGGGTGCGATTCGGTGAGTTCCTTCTGGAGTATGGCCAGTTCGGTTTCCTGCTCGATCAACTTCTGCCGCCACTGTTGCACGACCGGGCTGTTGGCGGGAAGGGACATCACGTTCTTCGCCTGGGTCTTGAGTTGGGTTGTGACCGTATCAATCTGGTTACTGAGTGCCTTCGAGGAGATTTCTGCGGCGGTTTTCTTCTCGCTCAGACTTGTTACCGTGTCTATCAGGGCCTTGACCTCGTCGGAAGGGGATACAATTTTGCTGGTCCGCTGGAACGCCTCCAGCTTTCCCTGCGCCAGCCTCAGTGCCATGCGTGCCTGGTCGGCTTGCTCCTCCATGTACTTCCGGTATTTCTGAGACTGAAAGATGTTGGAGTCGGTCAAGTATTGCTGCAGGAGTTCGAGCGACCGATTGACAATCTGGGCGCTCATTGTTCTCGCCCTGATATCGTCCCTGCCCCACGGCCCGGCATGCCTACTTCCCATCAACTTCCCTTGCGGGGTTCCGGCGAGGGAGCCGGAGATGGATATCATTCCGGACTTTGGGTCGATTTTCATGGAGAGTATACTCCCGACCGACTTGATCTGCGCTTCCCGGTTCTCCAAGTGAAGCAGACGATCGAGATTAAATTCGTGCACCAGCGATAGTCGAATGAAATCGCTCTCCAGAATGGCCTTGTAGGTGTCGCCGAGGTTCGCCCCTCCACCGACCAGTGCAGCCAACCCCCCTCCTCCTCCTCCTGCGCCAGGTAAGGCAAGGAGCTGCCCCACTCCAGCACCTTGCAGTTGCTGGGGTAGCAGTATGCGGGTCGTTGCCTCCCACTTGCGGGGAATGAAGAAGAGTGACCAAATGCCGCTCACAAACGCAGCGAAAAAGGTGATCAGCGCAATAACGCGCCAGTTACGGCGAAGGATGATCCAATAGTCCAGCAGATTGATCTCATCATCCTCCCATTGTGTAGGTGGAGATTCTGTTGTGACGGCAGGAGAATTCAACTCTGAGGATGGCATGTTTCGCCTATTCCGGATTAACGTCGCAACTTCATTGCGCGACTAAGCTATGACTCCACTGAAAAAAGGATTTCCCCCGCAGAATACGCGGAATACGCGGAAGCGTTAGTACAGATTCTGGGTTCTAAGGTGGTCTTTTCCTTCTGCGATTTCTGCGTATTCTGCGGGAGCTCTGGTTCTTTCAGTGGACTCAGATGTTATTGGCGTTCGGCGGTTCGCCATTCTTGGACCGCCAGGATTACCCGTCGAGCCTCTTGAAGTGAAGAGCGGGCCGCTTTTTCCGCCATTTCAGCGGACTCCTCGTTGAAAAGGTCCCAAGGCAGAGTATATTCGGTCTCGTCTCCATAGTCCGTCAGGAAGTGTTCGGCGCTGCCCAGTGCAAGTATACTCGTTAAGGCTGAAACTCCACCGTTAACCTCGTAGGATAAAGCTCCAGCTTTGTCAGTGGCAGACCTCTTTCCCGCAATTCCAATGTGCATCTGACAAAGCTGGAGCTTTATCCTACGGCAATCTCCGTAATTCCGGGATGCCCCCCATCCTGTTCAGCCTCTGCAAGGAAACCTTCGGCAAGCTTGAGGCGATAGTCGACGTCGTCACGCTCGTTCACGATACCCCTCCCAGCTAAGTTCCCATGAACCAGAGGGCAACTGGGGGAAAATCCACATCCACGTGCCTCCCACTTTGCGCCGTTGGAGCCCCGAGTCCCGTAAGGCTGCCAGGGCTCGATTGCGATAGGGCTGGAAATACGTGTCACCATACAGACAGAGCCCGTCGACACATACATCCAATAAGAGGGGCGTCAGGTTCGCCTCCATTTCGCCTGGAGTTTTAGCAACGAAGTTCACCACGCCAGGAACATCGTCGGGAAGGAGTGGCAGTATGGGCTCACGTACTATTCTCTGACGTTGCACCGGATCGCGTGGTAATCCATCTATCAGCACGAGCAAGTCGTGGTCGCTGCCTCGACGAGCCTCGCCGCGCGCTGCCGATCCAAACAAGACCGCTGCCTTCAGTCGATCTGAGAAACGCTCACAGAGGGCCGCTACGATTTCCTTGTATTGGGCGCACTGGTCACGCGCTGTCACTTCGTCCATTTTCGCACTTCTCGCGGACGCATTCAAGAACGGGGCAACGGCCGGTATGGGGCGCGCCGTTGTGGGTTGGCCGTAAGTCCCCTCCTGTGTGAAACTGGGGGCTTTGCCCTTATACTCGTCAAGGGTGGAAACACACACTCTCTCGGCTAAAGCCCTTATAATGGACACGACAAGGTCGATTTTCAACTGCAACGAGTATACGTTCACGATTCGAAACGGCGGATTAATGCGGCGCTCTCTCAACATTCTTCTGCAACTCTCTCATGAACGCCTGAGCTGCGGATTGCGCCCCTTCCGCTTCTTCCTGGGACGGCTCCCCGTGAGGTAGCAGTCCTGCCTCCGTGAGATACCGTCCCCGATAGATACTATTCAGCAGGATGGCGTCATCCATAGACAATCCAGGATCCCAACCCAGTTCAGTGGTCTTATTCCGAAGATCAACAATGTCGTGGGTTCTTCCGGGTCTCTTTCCCTTCTCCATGATGAGAGCCTTGAGCCCCTTTTCAACGCATTGCTGACTGTGATAACAGGAGGCGCGGAATTTCTGGTGTTCGAGCAGTACTCTCGCCGAGTCAAGCTCTTCTTCCGCGTTCTTAACCCAACTGCTGGTAGCCTTTCTCATGTAAACAAGTCGCCCGTTCTCCATGATTTCCTCAATCAGCGGAGCGCCGATGGAGAATAGGTAACGAAACTCGCGTGGAGTATACACAAACAGGTCGAGAGGAACTGCTCGGTCTGCGAGGAGGGCTTCGACCTCGGCTTGCCTGTCGGATGGGCGCTTTTCGTCATCTTTGATTACCAGCAAATCAATATCGCTGTCTTCACGTGCCTCATGCCGTCCATGTGACCCAAACAGGACGATTCTTTCAGGCTTGTAGCCCTCGATCAACCTCTGTGTAATGTCTTCGATGGACCTCGTCATTCCCATCGCTTACCGGTGCGCCGCAGATGCCACTGAAAGAGCAAGTCGTGGTCGCTGCCTCGACGAGCCTCGCCCCGCGCTGCCGATCCGAACAGGACAAAATAGCCTTTAACCGATCGGAGAAGGCCTCACAGAGGACGGCTACGACTCCATCATACTGGGTTTGCTGTTCGCGTGCTGTCAATGCTGCTCTCTCGTGGTGAAAGAAGTCATGCCAATCCCGCACAGAAGAGAACGGATACGCTGGAGCTGGGAGCGGAGCTGCGCTGAACGGTATGCGTGCCTTGTGACGTTGTGACGGTGGGGCGTGGAAATACCCGTCAAGGGTCACCGATGTACGGGTGTGCGGCCCCCCGCGCCATCCAAGTCTACAGGGGTGTCGATCTGCCTCAGGATCTTCTCCATACTAATGCAGCCGCCAGTCCCTTCCCACCTGTGTATGCAAGCATAAGGTGTGGAACCAACAGCTCCCGTATCAGGGACCCGACACCCAAACATGTCCCTCTTGTTGCCGGAGTCGCGTGTTGCGCCATCCCCCAGAGGTTTTGACGACTCGCGCGAGTATTGAATCCGGTGGCGCACAGCATTATACCCGAAGCCAGCGGCTATCGTCAAATCCGACTGAAATTCCAGCATAAAGATGAGATGCCGCGATTTTGTATCGGAGGCGGACGCGAGGCGCCGCCACACCCTCCAGCCCCGGAGGAACGATATTAATTCGAGAGCACATCCCCGGACACTCGGTACCACCCCTCCGGGGTTGGGTTAACTTTATCCCCACCTGTTTCCGGGGATTTACATCCCCGGCTACACAATACCGTCCCTCCGGGACTAACGCCTTCGGCGACCTGGTGACAGTTCTGCCGAATTTCGTCGGCGC
>Ga0100389_1004116_pt1 | contig 11284 bp, 10 predicted proteins | sample CryGeymeta201513_FD_81537 | JGI IMG/M metagenome (GOLD analysis project Ga0100389, IMG submission 81537) | Groundwater microbial communities from Crystal Geyser aquifers in Utah, USA - Crystal Geyser metaG 2015-13 | ecosystem: Environmental > Aquatic > Deep subsurface > Groundwater | place: USA... | reverse complement strand
TCATTTGAAAGCCATTGTTTCTGTCACCACTGATAAGTGTTACGAAAACAAGGAATGGGCTTGGGGGTATCGTGAAAACGAACCTATGGGAGGACATGACCCTTATAGCAGTAGCAAAGGTTGCGCTGAATTGGTAACAGCTGCCTATCGCAGTTCTTTTTTCAATACCAATGATACTCCTAATCTTGCCTCTGCAAGAGCTGGTAATGTGATTGGTGGCGGTGATTGGGCAGACGATCGTTTGATACCCGATATCTTAAAAGCCTTTGAAAAAAGCGAGCCTGTGATTGTCCGAAATCCGATGGCAACACGCCCTTGGCAACATGTGTTAGAACCCCTTTCTGGGTATTTGGTATTGGCACAGCACTTGTATGAAGAGGGTGCTGCCTACGCCGAAGGCTGGAATTTTGGCCCTAAAGATGAAGATTGTCAATCGGTGGGTTGGATTTTAGACAAGATGGTTACTAAATGGGGTAAAGGCGCTGCCTGGGAATTGGACAAAAACAACAATCCACACGAGGCAGGGTATCTGAAACTCGATTGCTCTAAGGCAGCCATGAAATTGCATTGGCACCCCAAATGGAATTTAGAATACACCCTAGATAGTATCGTCAATTGGCACCAACATTGGTTATCAGGAAAAGATATACAAGAACAATGCTTGCATGAAATTGCGGCTTATCAAAACAACAAAATATGAGTAATACATTAGAAAGTTTAAGAGCGGAAATCGCAACTTTAGTATCAGAATATGCAAAAGTACAATATGCACCAAAAGCTTTTATTCCTGGAGTGTCAGTAGTGCCTCCTTCAGGAAAGTTATTGGGTGAAGAAGAATTGCAAAACATGGTAGCCGCTTCTTTGGATGGTTGGTTGACCACAGGAAGATTCAACAAATTGTTTGAAGAAAAATTAGCCCAATTCTTAGGGGTAAAATACTGTTTGTCTGTGAATTCAGGTTCCTCAGCAAACTTAGTAGCGTTCAGTACGATTACTTCTCCAAAATTGGGTGACAGGGCCGTGAAAAAAGGTGATGAAGTGATTGGCGTTGCTGCAGGTTTTCCAACCACCGTAAACCCTATAGTGCAATTTGGCGCGATACCAGTGTTTGTGGATGTAGATATCAAAACGCACAACGTGAATGCCGATTTGATTGAAGCTGCCATTACACCCAAAACCAAAGCCATTATGTTGGCACATGCTTTAGGAAATCCTTTCAATGTAGCCAAAGTAAAGGAAATTTGTGACAAATATAATTTATGGTTGATTGAAGATACCTGCGATGCATTGGGCGCAGAATTCAATGGACAAAAATGTGGTACTTTTGGGGATATTGGGACGTTAAGTTTTTATCCAGCACACCACATGACCATGGGCGAAGGGGGAGCCGTGTTTATGAACAATCCAGAATTGAAAGTGATTGCAGAATCTTTTAGAGATTGGGGTAGAGACTGTTATTGCCCACCAGGATGTGATAATACTTGTGGCTGTCGTTTTGAACAAAAACATGGGGACTTGCCTTTTGGATACGACCACAAATATGTGTATTCCCATTCAGGATACAATTTGAAAATTACGGATATGCAAGCGGCTTGTGGTTTGGCGCAATTAGACAAGTTGGATTTTTTTATCCAACGTAGAAGAGAAAATTATGCGTATTTAAGAAGCCGTTTGGAAACGTTGACAGATTTCTTAGAATTGCCTGAGCCAACACCCAATAGCAACCCATCTTGGTTTGGTTTTCCATTGACCGTAAAAGAAGGTGCAGGTGTTACTAGAGTAGCATTGACCCGCTTTTTAGACGATAACAAAATTGGCTCTCGTTTGTTATTTGCAGGGAACTTGCTAAAACAACCCTATTTTAAAGATATTGAGTATCGAGTGGTGGGCGAATTGACTCATACAGATACTACCATGAACAATACCTTTTGGATTGGGGTACAACCTGCCTTGACCAACGAGCAATTGGATTTTGTGGCTGATAAATTGGAAGAGTTTTTTGGATTAAATTTTTAAGGAATTGAAAAATAAGATACTCATTACAGGAATTAATGGCTTCCTCGGAAGCCATTTGGCAAAGCATCTTAAAGCAACTTTTGAAGTTATTGGCTTGGAATATCGAATTGATAACCTACACAGAATTGAAAACGAGGGTTTTACCGTTTATGAAAGTCATGAAGCTAACCTAGAAAATATTTTCAAAGAACATTCTTTTTATGCGGTACTTCACGTAGCTACAATATATAGAAGACAAGACGAACCCATTTTAGATTTACTAAAAACCAATATCAATTTACCTGTTAGGTTGATAGAGCTGGCAATCAAATACAACGTAAAGCTATTTTTAAATACTGATAGTTTTTTCAATGATGCAAAATATACATATTCTTATTTGTCAGATTATACTTTATCAAAAAAGCATTCTTTAGAATGGATTAAATTGTTAGCTACAAATTCTTCTTGTAAATTGGCAAACATGAAAATTTTTCACATGTATGGTGAAAATGATGCACCTGGAAAATTCATTCCATTTTTAATTGAAAAAATTAAAAGCAATCAACCTACATTAGATTTAACTCCCGGTGAACAAACAAGAGATTTTATATATGTAAAAGATGTAGCAACAGCTTTTGAAAAAGTGTTATGTAATTTTGATGTATTATATCAATACCAAGAATTTGAAGTTGGAACTGGGAAAAGTATTACCATAAGAGAATTGGCAACACTTATTAAAGAAATTACTAACTCACAGACTAATTTAATTTTTGGTGGAATACCTTATAGAGATGGAGAGATTATGGAATCTTATAATGATATTTCTTGTTTAAAAAAGTTGGATTGGATGCCAAAAACATCAATAAAAGAGGGATTGTTAGAAGTGATTAAGTTTCAAAAAATTAGAACATAAAAGTTAATAATCAAATTGTTATGAGGGTTTTGTATGCCTTAGAGAGTGACTCTGTTGATAGTGTTACCAATTTTATAAATAGTGGCAATGAGTACCCAAAAACCTATATCTGGTGGGATTATATTAATCCAGATTCACGTTTTAAAATTGTTTTTATAAAAAGCAGAAAAGGAAATAAGATTGTAGAATTTATCGGGCGAACATTTTTGATAAGACATTTACAATATCAAATTGATGTTATTAGAAGACAAAATGAATACGATGCTATCTTTTGCAGTTTAGATCATTTTCATGTGCTAATCTATTTGTGTAGATTATTAGGAATTGTAAAAAAACCAATTTTTGGGATTGCTCATTATTCATTCAATTATAAAGTTTCTTGTGAGAAGTGGATTTGGAAGTACCGATGGAGAGTCTATAGCTTTATAGCTATTCGAGGGTTCGATTATTTGGCTTTCTTTTACGAAAATCTTTTGAAAAAATCACTCGAAATAAATAATTTACCAGCAAAAGCGAGAAATATTATAGAATGGGGCGCTGACGTTGATTTTTTTGACAACTACGTTCAAGATTTTGATAAAGAGTTAAAAGAACCCTATTTTATGTCTATTGGAAGTTCGAATAGAGATTATAAATTATTAGTTGAAGCTTTTAGAGAGAATTCACATAAATTAAAGATATATCAAAAACTTGGCCTTTTTTCAACTAAAAATGTACAAATACCTGCTAATGTTTATTTCGATGATGAGTTAGAGAATGGTAAAAATTTAGAAAAACATCAACTCATTCGCAAGGCATACAAAGAGTCTTATGCGGTTTTGATTCCATTAGAAAGGCAATTTGATAATTTAACAGGTGTCACAGTTTTACTTGAAGCTATTGCCTGTGGAAAAGCAGTGGTTGTTACAGACAATGTATTGTTGCCCTTTGATGTAGAAAAGGAAGGAATAGGAATTAAAGTAAAATATGGAGATAAACAAGGCTGGATAGATGCTGTCAATTTTTTAGTAGCCCATCCTGAAGAAACCAAAATTATGGGTGAAAGAGCCTACCAATTAGCAAAAAATAAATTTAATTACAATAATTATAGGGAAAAATTATTTAATGAGTTTGCAAAGTTTTCTGAAACGTATAAATTAAATTAAAAATGAGTACAGCAAAGCGTGTTATGGTCAATTCTTCATTTTTATACATGAAAATGATATTAACGTTGTTTATCTCTCTGTATACTACCAGGGTTATATTGATTGCTCTTGGTAGCTCAGATTTTGGTCTTTACACTGTTATTACTGGGTTTACAGTAATGTTAACTTTTTTTAACGCCACATTAGCCGCTTCCTCACAAAGATTTATGGCTGTAGCTCAGGGGGAAAATATTTATACGAAACAACTATCTGTTTTTAACATTAGTATTTTGTTACACATATTTGCAGCACTAATCATTGCATTGATCCTTATAATTTTGGGATTTTATATTTTTGATGGTTTTTTAAATATTGACACCTCTAGAATTGAAAGTGCAAAAATTGTATACAACTTTGTGATTATAACTACAGTATTCAGTATTTTATCAGTACCATTCGATGCTGCTGTAAATGCACACGAAAAAATGATCTTTGTTGCCATACTTGGTTTTTGTGAAGCTATATTAAAATTGACAGCAGCTTTGATTTTAACATATTTAAATATGGATAAACTTATTTTATATGGTGGTTTACTTACAATTATTAGCTCTCTTCTTTTTATTAGTAAGGCAATTTACGTTTCTAGAAATTTTAAAGAGGCAATATTTAAGCCAAAGACCTATTATGATAAATTCTTATTTAAAGAGATGCTAACTTTTTCAGGTTGGGGTTTTTTAACAAGCACTGTGTCTATGGTTGCAGGTTATGGTCAAAATATTTTGATTAACATTTATTTTGGTACTGCTGTCAATGCAGCGCAAGGAGTAGCGAGTCAAGTTGTAGGGCAGGTAGGTTCAATAACTAATGTGTTTTTAACTGCATTGACTCCTGTAATTTATAAAAGTGAAGGTGCCTCAAACAAAACTTTGCTATTGCAGTCAATAAAATCAGGTAGTAAAATAGCATTTATGTCTTTTGCTCTTATTGCCGTTCCTATCATTATTGAAATGGATTTTCTTTTTAAATTTTGGTTAAAAACAGTGCCTGATTATACCATAATATTTTGCAGATTACTTTTGGTTACCTATATATTAGCACAATTAACAATTACATTAAACTCAGCAATTTCTGCAACTGGTAGAATTAAAAATTTCACCATTTTTTTTTCAATTGCAGGGATGACTCCAATTATTGTAAGTTTTATTTTATTTATAATGGGGTATGATGTGACCTTTTTATACATTACCTATTTAGTGTATGAATTATTTAGACTCTTTTTTTTACTGTATTTTGGCAAAATAATATGTGGATTATCTATTAGAGATTATTTGAGTGATGTTATTTTTAAATGTCTATTCATCACCATTCTCATATTGCCTGTTTTGTTTTTTATACATTATAACATGGATGAAAGTTTTCTAAGATTAGGTGTTGTATTTTTATGCTCTTTTACATTGAATATCATTTTGTACTATTTTTGGGGATTGTCGAATAGAGAAAAAGAAATTATTACGAATTTATATCAAGGAGCGAAGTTATTTTTGAAAAAAAATTAGATAATTTTTTAATTTAATTATAGTATTATAATAAATATTAAAAAATAAAATAAAATCAATAATAAATAAGTTATGATTACAGGATCTGGAGAGATGTTATCACGATAAAAAAAGGGGGAACAATTAAAAATAGATTTATTATCGGTCTCCATGTATCATTGAAAAATATTAATTTTAATAAAATTTTATTTGTGTTTTTGATGTTACTGTAAATATGATTAATAATAAAATTTAAAATATGATTTCTATAGTAATTCCGATATACAACAAGGCACACACAATTGTTGATACATTGCAAACTGTCTTAAATCAGTCATTTACTGATTTTGAAGTTCTTTTGATAGATGACGGATCAACAGATGATAGTCTGAAAGTTATTAAAGAATTATTGTTAGACAAGCGTTTTCGGATTATTTCACAAACAAATCAAGGAGTGAGTGCTTCTAGAAATAGGGGTGTTGAAGAATCAAAATATGAATTGATTGCTTTTTTAGATGCAGATGATCAATGGTTTCCTGACTATTTAAAAAAGATGGTTGAAACCATTCATAATTTTCCAGATTGTGTAATGTATAATTGTGCTGGTATAGTTAGAAATGCGGATGGATCAAAATCTAATAGAATTGCGATAAAATATATAGACACGATATCTACAATAAATTTCTTTGAAAATCCACATGTTTTTCTCCATACTAGTGCTACTATTGTAAAGAAAGCAGTATTCAATACTTTAGGCGGTTTTCCACTTAGTATGAAAAGAAATCAAGACTTTGCATTGTTTTATTCCATTGCATTATATGGAAAAGTAGGGTATTGTGGTTACCCCTTAAGTATCTATATTGGAGGTGTTGAAGGGCAAGCAACAAGTACACCGTTTATAAAAGTCATGGAGCATATTGCAAAGAGATACAATCATGTGCATCAAAACTACTTATTAGCCGGAAAAAAAAATAGAGCCTATTTGATATTTTTAAAATACGAATTAAGGCATTTATTTAAGATAATTTTAATAGACGAAGGTAGTAAAATTGTCGAAAAGATGATGAATCTTTTAGATTATGATATTATTCAACAGTTTTCTAATTTCGAAATTTCACTCTATAAAAATATCAGGTTAAAGTCTTTAACTTTTTTATTTATTACCATTACAAAACTTCGATGGAGGCTCAGAGGATACCCAAGAGTGGGTAAATAAATTAAAAGAAATACAAATTATGATTCAATCAAAAGAAGACCTAAAACATTACATCTCAGAAGACGCAAAACAATATCCTGCTAATAGATTTGGTGATAGCATTTTGGAGCGCCCAAAGCATATGATAAAGAGGTATCTCTATTTTTTACGGAAGGCGGAATATGCAGTCAATGTATTACAAAATAAAAAATCGATCATCGCAACTTTTGGCAAAATTGCGCAAATTTATTATCACTATAGAATGCGTAAATTATCTTGGAAATTGGGTTTTCAATTCTTTGAGAACGTTCTGGGACCGGGAGTTAAAATATATGCATATGGCACGATAATTATAAATCCTGGAGCTTCCATTGGTAAAAACTGTACAATTTATCCAGGAGTCACTATTGGAGGTAAAGGTAAAAATGAATACCCGACAATTGGTGATCATTGTTTTATTGGTTTAGGAGTTAAAATTTTAGGGGGGGTTACTATTGGTGATAATGTTTACATTGCGCCAAATGCGGTAGTAGTAAAAGACATAGAATCTAATAGCATAGTAGGCGGCATTCCTGCCAGAAAACTAAAATAAACGCAGAGTGCTATTGGTTTAAAAAAACATAATGAAAAAAATTACTTTAAAGAAAATAAAAAATAAATTATGGAGTAAATTGGTGAAATTTACTTTTGGAAAAAAATTGTTTGCTTTTATCTACAAATCGTATTGGCATTATTTATTTACTAAAAGTAAGGAATTAACGTCAAGTTTATCGTATTTTACAGCAATGCCTAATTCAGGAGCAGGTATTGGACATCAAATGGCAAACTGGATTTCAGGATATTGGTTTGCAAAGCAGTTCGGAGTCGCATTTGCTCATAGCCCATTTTCTTCAACTCAATGGGAAGTATTTTTAGGTTTCGGTGAAGATGAAATAATGTTGCAAAAACTAATAAATAAAAAAGGATATAAAAAAGTTAAATTACCACTATTTGATGAAAATAATCTTAAAGAGTTGAGTTTGATTCAAAAAATCATAAATTCTTACAAAGGCAAAAAAGTAGTTTTTGTTTGTGAACAAGATCAATTTTATAGAGACCAATTTGGCGTAATCAAAGAAATACAACAAAAGTTTTATAATTCTCCTTCAAGAAAAGAAGATAAGCTATTATTCGATTTGAATGCCTATAATATTGCCATTCATGTAAGACGAGGAGACATTGTTGCAGGTCAAAATAAAATTGATAATCATACTATGCGTTGGATGAATAATGAATATTTTTTAAATACCTTACAAAACACACTAGATTTTATTAATACAGATAAAAAAATTTGTATTTATTTATTTTCTCAAGGTAAAAAAGAAGATTTTATTGAATTTGAACAATTTTCTAATTTAATCTATTGTCTAGATATGGGAGCAATAGATTCTTTTTTACATATGGTTTATGCGGATGTGTTGATAACGAGTAAAAGTTCATTTTCTTATAAGCCTGCTTTATTAAACAAAGGATTAAAGATTGTTCCAACTAATTTTTGGCACGGTTATCCAAGTACTAATGATTGGATACAAGTCAATAATGAAGGGATGCTATTAACTTATAAAACATGATATTATGCATAAATATACCATATTTGTATTAAAAGCAAGCCGAAAAATATACAGCTCTCTATTGGGTGGTGTAGATTTTAAGGCAACAGATTCTGAGAAAAATCCCGATGTTGCAGGCCAATTACTATACAACTTGCTACTAAAAGATGAGCCTTGTATGATTACTCGTTTTGGTAGTACGGAATTGACGTGTATGTACAATTATCTCGGAGTTTTAAACAAAAATAACAATTATCTAAAGTTTATACAAGGGAAAACACCTCCATTATGGTGGGAGCCAGCCATACTTAAGCAAATGCAAACGTATTCTGGTTTTTTTCCGCCAACCAAAGATAAAATAGAACAATTTTGTGAATTAATGTTGCAAGAAATACCTCAAGCAGATATTTTAGGCTCTTGGTTAACCCTAGAAAAGCAATTTGAGTCCTATTTAAACGCTTCAAAAGTGCACTTTCAGTTGCTGGAGCCATTTTGGTCGCAAACACCTTGGACAAAGGCATTGGAAGGCAAAAAAGTATTAGTTGTACATCCTTTTGCAGAGACTATTGTACGTCAATATATGCACAGAAAACTATTGTTTAAAAATCAAGATGTATTGCCAAAGTTCCAATCATTACAGGTAATACAAGCCGTTCAAAGCTTGGGCGAGGGAGATACTCGTTTTAATGATTGGTTTGAGGCGTTGGATTTTATGAAAAACAAGATTGATGTCAGTGATTACGATGTTTGTTTAATAGGTGCTGGTGCTTATGGATTTCCTTTGGCAGCTCACGTAAAACGTAGTGGGAAAAAAGCAGTACATTTGGGGGGTGCCTTGCAATTGTTGTTTGGTATAAAGGGCAAACGTTGGGAAGACCCCAACTATGGGGTAAAAGAATGGGGTATACCCTATGGTAGTTACACTAATCTAATCAATGAATATTGGGTGAGACCAAACGATCAGTTAAAACCTAAAAATGCAGAGCAAGTTGAAGGAGCTTGTTATTGGTAACCTTACTAAGTAAAAATGAAAAACATTATTTTTCTTATACTGAATTGGATTAATGCTGCTTATCTTAAAATATTTTTAGGAAATACTTTATTTAAAGAAAAGTCTCGATTTATTTTTGTGAAAATATCTGAAACGCTCAGAAATCAAAATAAAATCAAAATCAACTCTTCAGTTGTAGAGAAAAGTGTATTTAAAATTAAAGGAGAAAAAAATGAAATTGATATTAACGGGTCATTAATTTCTAATAGTAAAGTTAGCATTACAGGATCAAATAATAGGTTAATTATAGCTAATAACACCAAAATAAGAGAGGTAATTATTATTATAAGAGGTAATAATTGTATTATTGAAATTGGAGAAAATACCACTTTTGGTGGTGCACGGATTGTAAATGTAGGAATTGACAATAGTATTACTATTGGTGAAAACTGTTTGTTTTCCGATCATATTGAAATTTGGGCAAGTGATACGCATTCTATTTTTAATGAAGATGATGTAATGATTAACCACGAAAAACCAATTGTTATTAATGACAGCGTTTGGGTTGGTAGTAGGGTTATCATTTTAAAAGGAGTAACTATTGGAGCAAGCAGTGTGATTGGAATGGGAAGTATGGTTACCAAGGATATAGATGCAAATTCTATTAATGTAGGAAGTCCTGCAAAGAAAGTTAAAGAAAATATACATTGGAAACTAGACTATAAAGATATATTATGAGAGTATTGCATATTTTTAATGAATTAAAATTTTCAGGTGCAGAGATCATGTATGTTGATGCAGCTAGCATATTTCAAGAAAAGGGTTGTGAATTAACAGCCATGGCAACTGGAACGAACATTGGAGAATATTCAACTTATTTTGAAAATGCTGGTTATACAGTAATACATAAACCTATGCCAGCTATTAGAAATTATTTTAAGCGTATCGTTTATTACAAAAATATTACAAAATACCTAAAAGAAAACTCTTACGATGTTGTTCATATTCATAGCTCTGCTGCACGTTGGGGTTTTGCATTTTGTGCTTGGTTAGCCAATGTAAAATCTGTGTATACATTTCATAATGTTTTTAAATCAAGGAAAATAACGTACCCTTACCATTATTTATTGAGATGGTCTGCAAAGAATATTTTTAAATGTACCTTTCATACCATTAGTGATTCAGTTTACGAAAACGAGTTAAAGTATTATTTTAATAAAACAAATAGAATACATAATTGGTACAATAGTTCTCGTTTTTATCTACCCACTTTGGAAGAAAAAGTAGCTAGTCGGATTAATTTAGGAATCCCAGAAGGGGCACTTGTGCTTATTTCTGTTGGAGGTTGTAGTTCCGTAAAAAGACATTCGGATATTATAAAAGCTTTATCGTCAATTCTTAAAAAACATCCAGCCACTATTTATTTACATCTAGGTAAAGGTTCATCAGAGAATGTTGAGATGACTTTATCACAGGAATTAGGGGTATCTGAACACATATTATTTTGTGGAAATGTTACCAATGTTAGAGCGTATTTAATTGCTGCTGATATTTATCTCATGCCAAGTAAATTTGAAGGAATATCACTAACAACAATAGAAGCCATGGCTTGTGGAGTGCCTTGCATTTTGTATGATGTTCCAGGTTTGCGTGATTTTAATAAAGATTTAAAAACAGCTATTTTAATTGAAGAAGATTTTACAATTCTAGCTCATGAAGTGATACGTTTATATGGTGATATAAAAAAAACACAGGCTATTACTCAAAATGCTTTCTTGAATGTCACTAATTCATACAATATGAAAAAGAATGCTTTAGATATATTAAAATTGTACCAATAACATGATAAAAATTAAAGGCATTTATTTTTTATTTTTTGTTCTTATAACTATCCTATCAGTTAATAATTGGACATCTCTGCCCATAGGAAATACTTTTTTTT
>Ga0100389_1004115_pt1 | contig 11286 bp, 10 predicted proteins | sample CryGeymeta201513_FD_81537 | JGI IMG/M metagenome (GOLD analysis project Ga0100389, IMG submission 81537) | Groundwater microbial communities from Crystal Geyser aquifers in Utah, USA - Crystal Geyser metaG 2015-13 | ecosystem: Environmental > Aquatic > Deep subsurface > Groundwater | place: USA... | reverse complement strand
GCATATTTGTAACATTAAACCAATTATCAACGTCACCATCGAGGGGATGATGAATATAGAAAACTACTTCTTGCCCAGGTTTAACCGACATTAATTTTTCTTCAAGCCAATTTAAATCTTCAACAGAAACGTGTCCTCCTCCTCCTCGCCAGTAAACACCGCTGTTTATTCCTATATGAGCAGTGCCGTTGTATTCGAAGAAAAATTTATCATCGCCCCAAAGCCCGGCAAATTTTGCGCATCCGCTTTCGCTCCATTTTGTATCGTGGTTGCCGGGAATTAAATGATATGGTACTTTAAGTTTTTTAAGAATTGATTCTGTCGTTTCGAGTTCTTCATTCCGTCCTTTTTCAGCTATATCGCCGGTTAATATTACAAATTTTATTTCTGGTCTCGTATTGATGTCGTCTACTACATTTTCCAAATCAACATCTGCGCCGGGTGATCCGATGTGAATATCGGAAAGCCATGCATATTTATATTCCTGAGCAAATGATAAGACTGAAATTAATAGAAAGAAGTAAATAGTATTTAAAAACTTTTTCATTTGTTTTCCGTATTTTGATAAAAATATTTTTTAAGATAAAAAGTGTTATTATTAATAGTAAATATTTCAATTTTTTAGATTAATTAGAAGTCAAACCGATGGATAAATTTGTAATATTAAAAAAGAATGAAGATCGAAGGATTAAAGCGGGGCATCAATGGATATTCAGTAACGAAATTTTTGATTCTTCAGGAGATATTGAAAACGGTGAATTAGTAAAAACATTAGACAGCAAACACGCTATACTCGGCTGCGGCTTTTATAATAAAAATTCTTTAATAGCGATAAGATTCTTAGATAGCAAAGTTATTGAAGATTTATCCGTTCTCTTTAAGAGCCGTATTTTATATGCGTATCAATTGCGTAAACAATTGTACCCGGAAAGAAATTCTTTTCGATTATTATTTAGTGAAAGTGATTTTATTCCGGGACTGATTATTGACAAATATAATGATACGTTCGTTCTTCAAGTTCATTCGGCGGGCATTGAAAAAAATCTTAATTTAATAGTTAATATCCTTCAAGAAGAATTTAATGCGCAAAATATTATCACAAAGAACGAGGCTTATTTTAGAACGCTGGAAGGGCTTCCAGTTGACGATACAATTTTGTTAGGCGAGTTAAAGAAGGAGATAATTTTTGACGGCGCAGTTAGTTTTGAAATAAATTTTACTGAGGGGCATAAAACCGGTTTTTATTTCGACCAGAACGACAACCGGTTTTTCATTGAAAAGCTTGTAAAAGAAAAAACGGTGCTTGATGCCTTCTGTAATTCGGGTGGATTCGGGCTGCACGCAGCAAAGGCAGGAGCTGCAAAAGTTGTCTTTGTGGATTCATCATCAACCGAGATTGAATCGGCAAAACATAATTTTAACTTAAATAAATTAGAAACAGAGGCGGAGTTTATAGATGCCGATGTTTTTGATTATTTGGGTGAGTTGATAAATCAAAACAAAAAATTTGATGTTGTTATGATTGACCCGCCGGCATTTGCGAAGAGCAAAAAATCTCTTCCAGCAGCGCAGAAAGGTTACGAGAAACTTAACCGTATGGCGTTAAATATTTTGAATGTCGGCGGTTATTTAATTACTTCTTCCTGTTCATATCATCTTTCTTCGGCTGAATTTATTTCAATTATAAATAATGCGGCTGCAAAAACCGGGAAGAAGATTCAGCAGATTTATTTTAACGAGACGTCGCTCGATCATCCGAGGATACCTGCAATGCCGGAAACTTCTTACCTTAAATTTGCAGTATATAGATTAATCAATTAGAAGTTTTTGAAAAACATCTATCCAGCCGATAATTGATTATTTGGTAAAAAGATTTTAACTTCGCCCCCGAAAGATTAACCAACAAATTTATTTTCAAATAATATGAGGAGTTTTATGATTAGATATTTAGTTGCTGTACTGTTTTTATTTGTTTCATTCATGGCTGTCTGTCAGGATCAACCGGAGGCAGATATGATGAAAGCCTGGCAGGAATACATGACCCCGGGTGAAATGCATCAGATGCTTTCCAACATGGTGGGCGAATGGAATTCAGAGATAACGATGTGGATGGACCCTTCACAGGAACCTACTAAATCTACCGGAACTTCTGAAATTAAAGCTATATTCGATGGCAGATATTTTCAGGCGGAACACAAATCAACAATGATGAATATGCCGATGACCGGATACGAGTTAAGCGGCTATGACAACGCGAAGAAAAAATTCTTTTCAACCTGGATTGATAATTTTGGAACTGGCATAATGTATCTTGAAGGAAGTTATGACTCAGATTCAAAAACAATTACATATAAAGGGGTTTCAACCGATCCGTTAGGGAATGATGTTAAAGTTCGTGAAACAGTGAATTATATTGACAAAGATAATGTCTACTTCGAAATGTTCATGGAACAAAGCGGACAAGAATTTAAGTCCATGGAAATAAAATTTAAGCGAAAGTTATAATCGCATCTGGAAATTAATAATGAAGCGGCAAAAAATTCCGAACTTTTGGATTTGGCTTTTCACATTTAATAAATTTTACAATACATATTTTTTAAGCCAAAGCCGCTTCATTTTAATCTCTTTTCTGAACAAATCCACCGGAAAGTCAATCGAAGTTTTGTGATTCCCATATCCAGGATTGAATAATTCTGATTGTGTTCGTTTAATACTTCATTAATGAGCGATAAAAAAATAATCTAACCTTAACTTGACTAACCATTTTAGTTTTGCAATTTTATAGTAAATTAATACGAGTATAATTTTAATTTATGAGTTACTTTCATGAACTGTCACTCATATTTTTCTTTAAAAAAATTAATTCTATGACATCAAAAAAAGCATGGATTGTTGCCGCCGATATGGGTTTCGGACATCAGAGAGCGGTTTATCCTCTGAAAGATTTCGCGGAAGAAAAAATAATTTCGGTCGGTTCGATGGAAGCTGCTTCGAAGGCGGAAAAAAAATTATGGAAACGAACACTCGGCACATATGAATTTTTATCGAGGGTAAAGAGTATTCCTGTGATCGGCAATCCCATTTTCGGTATGCTTGACGCTTTTCTTCACATACCATCATTCTATCCGATTAGAAATTTATCACATACAACTTTCCAGGTTAATCTGTTAGAATCAAGTATCAGAAAAGGATTGTGTGCAGGGATGCTTGAAAAAGTGAGGACAAAAGAACTTCCGATAATCACTTCCTTTTTTGCTTCGGCGATCGCTGCCGATATGAATTTGCTTCACAAAATCTATTGCATTATTTGCGATGCTGATTTGAACCGTGTGTGGGTTGCTAAAAATCCTTACGAAAGCCGTATTGAATATTTAGCGCCATGCGGCAAAGCTGTTCAGAGATTGAAAAGTTACGGGGTAGCTGATGAAAGAATTCATCTTACAGGATTTCCGCTTCCAATCGAATTATTGGGGGATAAAAATCTCGCGACATTAAAAAAGGATTTAGCTCAGCGGTTATTTTATCTTGATCCGGCAGGTAAATTTTTTGCAAGACATGGTGAAAATGTAAGGCATTTCCTTGGCGAGGGAAACTGTAAGTTTAGAAGAGAAAGAAAACTTACGATAACCTATGCAGTAGGCGGCGCCGGCGCTCAAAAAGAAATTGGCGGAAAAATTGCAAAAAGTTTAAAACAAAATCTTCAGGCAAATGAAATAAAACTTAACCTCGTTGCCGGAACAAAAGAACTTGTGCGTGATTATTTTCTTGAAATAAAAGAAAAGATTAATGGAAATATTGAAGTTGTTTATTCAAATAATATCGATGAATATTTTGATGCTTTTAATAAAGTACTGAAAGAGACGGATATCCTGTGGACGAAACCGGGGGAACTTTCCTTTTATACTGCGCTTGGACTTCCTATTGTTATTACAAACGCAATTGGTTCGCAAGAAAAGTTTAATCAAAAATGGTTGTATGAAATACAGGCAGGTATCAAACAGGAGAATCCCGATTATACAGCGCAATGGCTTTTTGATTATTTGAAGCGGGGGCGTTTTGCCGATGCAGCATGGAGCGGATTTTTGAAAGCAAGAAAACTCGGCACATTCAAAATTATTGAACTAGTCGAAACCGGAAAAATTGAAAGAGAAACTTCACCTGTACTAAGATGAGTGAAAAAAAAGAGAAATATATTTTCTTCTATTTAAAAACCGGAGGCGGGCATTTAGCTCCGGCAAAAGCTATCGCCGATAAAATCAAAAAAAATTATCCGACAATCGAGCCGTTACTTATTGACGGTTTCGCCGAATCACCGGGTTTCGTCCGATACATTGTGGAAGACGGTTATCGCAAACTTCAGGCGAATGCTAAATGGGTGTACGAGTTTTTATATTTAGTTAGTAAAACACGACTGACAGCAGAGTTAAATACTTTCTATCTTTTTTTCTTCACAAGAAAATTTATCGAGCGAACAATTCTAAACGAAAAACCGGCAAAAATTATTATTCTGCATTTCTTTCTAATCAAACCGGTTTACAATGTAATTCGAAAACACAAATTAAGTATACCTGTTACTACTCTTGTAACCGATCCCTTCACAGCTCACCCGATGTGGTTTCTTCAGCGAAAGCAAAATCTTGTTTTATTTAGTGAACGATTGAGAGAAAAAGTTAGGCGTAATTTCCCTGAAGAAAAACTAAATGTGTTTCCTTTCGTATTGAATGAAAAATATTCTCATCCTTTACTTGAAGAAAAAATTTTAAGTCTAAAAAAAGAATTCGGGATTGAAGGGAAAAAAGTTATTTTGATTTTAGGCGGGGGAGACGGCATTCCCAAAGGAGCCATGATTATTAAAGAAATTGTAGAAGCAAATTTGGATGCTCACCTAATCGTTGTGTGCGGAAAGAATAAAAGATTAGAAAAACAAGCCGAAGCAATAAATAAAAAATATAACGCGTCGCTTAAAATTTATGGATATATTGAATTTGTTTATGAACTGATAAACATTTCAGATATTGTTATTTCGAAATGCGGCGCTTCTACTATGATGGAAATATTACTTCTCCAAAAAGTGCCGATAATCAACAGTTATATTTGGGAGCAGGAGAAAGGGAATATTGATTTTATAATAGACAATCACCTTGGAATTTATGAACCGTCTGTTTACAAACTTGGAGCATTACTTTCGCGTTTGATTGATGATGAGAGATTTTATAATTCATATAAACAAAAAATTGCCGAATCAAATTTCAAGAATGGACTTGATGAAGTAACCGAATATTTAATTAAACTTTAAAATTATTTTTTGATTTTCTGTTTATTTTTGTCTTGATATTCTGGATAGTGAAATAAAAATTTTTATCTTTGAACATCAGTTAATATACTTTTGCGGTTTGGCAGAAGTTATTTATTTATTCAAGTTGAGTTATTTGGTTATTCAATTATTTAAACATTAAGAGGAATGTATGGCTCAAAACCCCGCGCAAACTTCAAGCGGAATTAAATCATTTCCGCGCAATTACTGGACAGTTATCGTAATGGAGTTTTTTGAAAGAGGCTCCTATTATGGTGTAATGTCAATCCTTTCTGTTTATCTTGTTTTATCCACAAATGAAGGAGGTCTCGGCTTTTCGAAAGAAAGCGTAGGCGTTATAAAAAGTACAATCCAGCCAATCCTTTACATCCTCCCGATATTTGCAGGCGCTTTTGCCGATAGATTTGGCTACCGTATTACTTTAATGTTTGCTTTTACGGTAATGAGTATTGGTTATTTCCTTACGAGTATGGCAACATCTTACGTGCTGGTTTTTTTGAGCCTTATATTTATGGTAATTGGAGCGGGAACTTTTAAACCAATTATATCCGGGACTATTGCCCGCACAACAGACGAATCAAATTCAACTCTTGGCTTCGGAATATTTTATTGGACGATCAACCTCGGAGCGTTTTTATTTCCGTTAATACTTGTCCCTTTTCTAAAAGATATTTCCTGGTCGTATATATTTGTTATGGCTGCTATAGGCACGGGCTGGCTTCTCATTCTAAATATTTTTGTTTACAAAGAACCACAACGTCCTGCAAGCGCTAAAAAAGTATTTGATGTGCTGAAAGGCGCTGTGATGGTGCTCGGTGATTTTCGCTTTATTATTATGATCGTTATCTACTCCGGCTTTTGGATACTTTATTTTCAGATGTTCGATACCGTACTCTGGTATTTAACCGATTATGTGGATATGACCCCGATGAATAATTTTGTAAATGGATTTCTCGGATTGTTCCTCTCTAATCCTTCATGGAAATTTGAAGCTGAACATGTTACTGTTATTAATGCCGGTACAATCATCGTGCTTCAAATTTTTATAAGCAACATTGTTAAAAAGACAAAGGCTTTACCCACGATGATTACCGGTATTGCAATCGGCACATTGGGAATGGCAATACTTGCAATCTCTAACCACGCCTGGATTTTTATGGCAGGTATAATCATTTTCTCTATCGGCGAAATGACTGCGCATCCTAAATTTATAAGTTATGTGGGATTAATTGCACCGGAAGATAAAAAAGCTTTGTACCTCGGCTATTCATTTTTATACGGATTTTTCGGCAGCCTTATAGGTCCGCTGCTTGGTGCAAATTTGTACGTTCACTTTGTAGATAAACTGCATCAGCCCGGCACACTGTGGTTGATCTTTAGTTTAATCGGAGTTGTAACAATTATCGGGTTGCTGTTATTCAATAAGTTTTTAGCAATCAAACCAAGGACAAGCTCTTAATCGACAAAATATTTTCAAAGCGGCTGCTTACAATAATTTCAATCCGCATTTTTACTTTAAACAAAACTATAAATAAGAGATACATAAGACCCGGTACGCCGGGTTTTTATTTTGGGAAATATTAATGAGTCTACTATAAAAAGGTTCTATTGAATAATGTCATTGCGATCCCGCATTGCGGGAGAAGCAATCTACCGAATTTAGCGCAAAATCAAAAGATTGCTTCGTCACTCCGTTCCTCGCAATGACGGGAAATACCTTTTTAGACCAGACTCATTACTCACACTCCGAATTGTCTAAAATGATGATCGAGATGAGTATAAGCTAATCTGCCCCACTGCCAGTGATCCATTTTCCCAAAAGCCGGATGTACGAAAAACTTTTTAGTTTCAAAACTTTTATCAAAATTATCAATTAAAGCAATTAGCAACTTTTTATCATTTTCAAAATTAGTGGGGGCACTTCCGCCAGCTCCTTGTTTTAATTCCTTTACGGTTTTTACTTTCCCTTTGGGTGCTTTCAGAATCGTTAAAATCAACCATTTTAAAAGTGTCGTTGTTAACAAGCTGCCAGAAAAAACAGAATGCTTTTCTCCATTTGCTAAACGTAGTTGATCAGCACAGTGACAGAGCATCTGGTTTGAATTCATTTTACCCCATTGTCCCGGTGAGTTATCTTTTAACTTTTCGAGCCTTGAAATGATTTCATCTTTACCCTTGTCGTTAAATAAGTTTTTCATTTTATCCTTTTTATTTTTGAATCAAACTTAACAAAGATTGTTTTTATAAAAAACGCCCATTAGTTTTAACTGTTTCAATGGGATTACTGTAAAATAATAATTCTGTCATTCCGAACCCGTTCTATGGGTGAGAAATCTTTCGTATTAGAAGAGATTTCTCTACGTTAGCCAACGGTTCGAAATGAAAAAGCGATATATATTTATTTTGTGACTCTAATAATGAAATATTAACATCATCGTATTATTTGTTTATTAAAAGTAGTAAAAGTTGAAATCTTCATGACTGAAATACGAAGTAATAACGTTAAGACGAACGTCGGTAGTATTAAGAAATTTAACATCTCTTGATTCTTCATAAGCGCCTTCTTATTTTAACTATAGTAAAGTGAACTGAAACTAAATCAAATAAAAAGTTACGGAATAAATCTAATCACAATTTAAATTTAACTTTGGAGAACAACATGGATAGACAAATTTATCAGATTCAAGTAGCGCTAAAAAATTTCAAGCCCAAAATCTGGAGAAGAATATTAGTACCGTCTAATTTATTGTTGTCTGATTTTCATAAAATAATTCAGACTTCAATGGGCTGGACAAATTCACATTTACATCAATTTATTAAAGATCAAACTTATTACACTGTGAGAATGAAAGACGATGATATGTGGGAGGATATGAACAGTGTAGATTACAAAAAAATGAAAATATTCGACTTGTTAAGTGTTGAGAAGGGAAAAATAATTTATGAATATGACTTTGGCGATGGATGGGAACATGAAATTATTTTAGAAAAAATTCTTCCGGTTGATAAGAAGTTAAAATATCCTATCTGTCTGGCGGGTAAAATGAATTGCCCTCCTGAAGACTGCGGAGGAGTATGGGGTTATGCAGAGATGATTGAAATACTTAAGCAGCCTAAACATAAGGAGTATGAAAATATTATAGAATGGTTAGGAGATGAATTAGACCCTGAATATTTTGACAAAGAAGAAGTGAATGAATACCTTCAAACAAAAGATTACGGATGTATATCTTTATTCTGATCATAAACAAATGAGCGCACTCAAAAAAAGTTTTTTTGTATTTGTCATTGTTCGTTGGCTAACTGACGATAACATCGAAAAAGACGTTGCATAACAAACAACTCAATTTAAGTAAAAATAGATTCGTCAATAGACTTTATAAATTCGTGGAATGAGCAGAAAATTTACAGATAGAAATGTTCCCATGGCAGTCATGAAGTATAAAGTCAAACCAACATAACTAAATATTTCCCTTATTATAGGAGGATGCTATGAATTTTAAAATCACATTTATCTCATTAAAATTATTATTGTTGAATTGTTTCCTGTTGTTTTTGCCGTTCTGTGAATCCTTTGCAATGCAGTCTCTGGATACTATGTGGACAAAAACTTTCGGAGGTAGTAATATTGATGTTGGATATTGTGTACAACAGACATCAGAAGGCGGATACGTCATAACTGGTTACACCCGTTCATTCGGCGCAATAAGCGGGCGAAATGTTTGGCTCATTAAAACAGATGCAGCCGGCAACGAACTTTGGAATAATACATTCGGCGGAAACAGCGACGAAGAAGGAAACTCAGTCAAACAAACTGCTGACGGCGGCTATATTATAACCGGATATACTAAATCTTTTGGCGCAGGTTCAAACGATGTTTTTTTAGTTAAGACTGACACAGTCGGAAATCAATTATGGAGTAAAACTTTTGGCGGTGCGCAGGATGAGGAAGGATATTCAGTAGTGCAAGCAAACGATGGCGGATATATTATTGCCGGCGCTACTTCTTCGTTTGGCAGCGGAGGCAGAGACGTTTGGCTAATTAAAACGGATCAATCGGGCAATCAAGTTTGGCAAAAAACTATTGGCGGTATGAGTTCGGACGGAGCGAGATGCGTTAATAAAACTATGGATGGAGGATATATAATTACTGGATGGACATTTTCACAAGGACCGGGCAACATCGGTAATGAATGGTTAGTTAAAACTGATTCACTTGGTAATCAGCAATGGAACAAAGTCTTTGGAGGCACAGATGCGGATAGAGGTTATTCCGTTCAACAAACTGCCGATGGCGGTTATATCATTACAGGTTATACAGGATCTTTTGGCGCAGGTTTGTACGATATGCTTCTTATAAAAACTGATGCATCAGGAAATCAAGTGTGGTTTAAAACTTTTGGAGGAAGCGGTAGAGATTATGGTAACTCGGTTCAACAAACCTCTGACGGCGGTTATATAATAACTGGTTATACTCTGTCTTTTGGCGCCGGCGGAGATGATGTTTGGCTTGTAAAAACAGATAGCAGCGGAACTGAAGAATGGAGCAGTACTTATGGCGGTACAAGTTCTGATGTGGGTTACGACGTTATCGAAGCAGGCGACGGTGATTATGTTATAACTGGTCATACGTTGTCTTATGGCGCAGGCGTGCATGATGTTTGGCTGATCAAAATCGGTGCGGTTGTTCCTGTTGAATTAGCAAGATTCACTGGAGAATTTGTTGATGGAAATGTTTTTTTATCCTGGATTACAGCAACTGAGACAAACAACAAAGGATTTGAAATTGAAAGAGTTAACGTAAACTATTCACAAATAATGAACTGGGAGACGATTGGATTTGTAAAAGGAAATGGAACTATCACCAAACCAAGAAGTTATTCTTTCATAGATGAAAACCTTAAGCCTGGAATTTATAACTACAGATTAAAGCAAATTGATTATTCTGGAAAATTTGAGTATTCAAATATTACTGAAGTAAATGTAGTGATCCCAAAAGAATATTTGTTAGAACAAAATTATCCCAATCCTTTTAATCCTGCGACAAAAATTTGTTATAGCATTCCTATTGTAGAGACGCACGGCAGTGTGTCGGTACAAAACGTTTTATTGAAAGTTTATGATCTGCTTGGAAGAGAAGTGGCAATTTTAGTAAACGAGCAAAAAGAACCCGGCGCATATTCAGTTGAGTTTAATGCTTCATCCCTCGCAAGCGGAACATATATTTACATTTTACAAACTGAACAACTAACATTGCAAAAAAAAATGATTGTGATAAAATAGCAGGCATCAAGCGTAATCCTATGTATAATTTATAGCAGAATAAATGATCTTGGAGATATTAACTAAAGCGGTTAATATTTTTGCTCGATTGATAAAAACTGCCTAAAAGATTTTGCTTTGAGATAATTAATTGTTTAGCTAAGTTTCACATAACAGTTTCTATCTCTTTGGCTATATATGAGTGCGTCATGAAATCGCTATTATGTTTCTGTAATGCTCTTTTCACCCTCATCCTCATAATCAATAATTTTATCCAAACTTTCTTGCTGCAAATACATAGTCCCAATATCCATTTTGATACGGGTGATTTAACGAGTGGAATGTATTTCTACCACTTGAAGACAAATTCATTTCCCGACAAAAAAACTTATTCTGCTGAGGTGACAGATTAATAAAAAGCAATTCTGAATGAGTAAAAAATATTTTTAACAATCTTAGAAAGAAAAGCAGAGCTATTTAAATTAAGCAATGAAACTCATTATAGACAAAAGGTGTAAAGTAAACACTTTAACAAAAGAGTAAAATAAAATGAAAAAATGTACGATTTTTATTATAGTATTGGAGAGTAACTTTTTGTTTTTTATCTCAAACGTGTCCCGCATTTGCGCATATGCGTCAACTTAATTTTATTAATAATTTGTGTAAATCATTAAAATATAATTGAATATGGTTACTAAATGCTTCTATTT
>Ga0100389_1004102_pt1 | contig 11302 bp, 10 predicted proteins | sample CryGeymeta201513_FD_81537 | JGI IMG/M metagenome (GOLD analysis project Ga0100389, IMG submission 81537) | Groundwater microbial communities from Crystal Geyser aquifers in Utah, USA - Crystal Geyser metaG 2015-13 | ecosystem: Environmental > Aquatic > Deep subsurface > Groundwater | place: USA... | reverse complement strand
TTGAGTTCCTGGCCGAAAACCCCGCCGTAATAAGAGTCGGTGAACAAACGGGTCACCGGCGACTGGAACACGACCGCTGAGCGCATGGACGGCGCGCGCGTGCCGGTCAACGGCCCGGCCACAAAGATCAGTGGGTTGCCAGGGTCGAACGGCTCAGCGCGCGGGTCCTGATGCTGGGCCAATAAATAGGCCCCTACTCCCTTGCCGCCGACGTAGCGCGCCAGCACGTCCTCCGGCAAGCTGAAGGTCGACCAGGCGCCAGTGCTCAGATCGATCTGCAGGTAACGATTGTGATAAGGTGTCGCCATAGAGTAGTTTCCTTCCGGATTGAAGATCACGAGGTCAGTGCCGCGGCGGCGGCACGCCGGCGGCGCGCCCTCGGCGCGCAAAGGATTCAGGTCCGTTGCACCTCTTCCACCTCCTCATACCAGGGGACCCGTTTGCCCACCCTGGCCCGCAGCCTCCACCCCAGCGTCTTGGGCGCGGCGTCCATCGCGGCCTGAAGCGTTGCCAGGCGCGCCTTGATCTGTGCCACCTGCTGCTCGCTCAACAGTTCGGCCTCGCCCCGATCCACGAAGCTGTGCAGCCGCTCGATGTTCATCGAGACGGTCGTGTAAAGCCCCCAGTCCCTGGCACACAGGCCGGCAATCAGGTCTGTGTTGATCGTCTCATCGTCCGATGGTCCGACCTCGTGATCCAGAAGCAGCGCCAGCATATCGAGCGCGTCCTTGCGATTCAACCCCACAATCTGCGCCTTGGTCAAGAAAAGCTCGGCCAGGGGAATCGTCAGCGGCTCGATCTCCAGCCGATCGGCCAGCGGCAGCTTGTGACACATGGTGAAGTCCCCAATGAAGACATCGATCTGGCGGGAACGTTCCGTATCGTAGTAAAGCTGCCGGCGGTCACCACTGAGCGTGTTGAAGGTCGTATTCGGCTGATAGCCCATCTCAACCATGAACGCCTCCAACTTGATCGAGCTCGGCTTGTCGGTGACAAAGTCGATATCGGGATAGGAGCGCATCAACGCGCGATGGGTCGCGCGCGGCGAGTGGGTCTTGACTGCCAGGCCGCCGATCAGGCGCAAGAAGATGTGGCGCTGTTGAGCTTCGGAAATCAGCCGGTGCATCTCATCTTCTAGCTGGGGAAGTGTCTGCATAACCGATCCTTCCAAAAAACGCTGTTTTGAGTAGCATCTCGGTATTCGGGGACACCAGACTTCCGAAGTCTTCACGACACCGAAGACTTCGGAAGTCTTCCCGTTCTATCCCACCGCCGCTACTCGACCGGGATCTCCTCGTAGATCTTGTCGATGTCGATGCCCTGGCGCTTGCGATAGAACTTGAACCCCAGGTAGATGACCAGGGCCAGCAAATACAGCGCGGCCATAAAGATCACCGAGCTGGTGTTGGAGATGCCGATGCCGTAGAGCGCATTCGGGTCGATGATCCACTCGTACAACAGGAAGACCAGGAACCCGCCGAAGATGACACCCGCCACGGTGATGAGCGGGATGCTAAACACCTTGTACTTGGTGATCGGCGAAGCCTGGTAGAGGTCGGGCTTGATGTACGGCAACAGGATCGCCGCGATCGTGGACCCCAGATAGGTCACGGCAATCACCAACGTCGAGCAGAGGGTCAGCGTCTGGAAGTTGAAGATATTCCAGGCGAACAGTGCGCCGACCACCAGGGACGGGATCACCATCAGCATCAAGGCGTAAATGGGCGTGCGGCTGCGCGGCTCCACCTCGGCCACCTTCTCCGGCAGCAAGCGGTCGAACGCGGCCGCGAAGATGACGCGCGTCGAGCTGAGGAACACGGTGCCCGACCAGCCAAACCACCAGGCGCTCATCGCCAGGACGACGATGAACTGGAGCGCCCGGCTGGAGGTCAGGAACCCGGCCAACAGGGCGGGATAGGGCCAGACGGGCAGGGGCGGCAACACATCGGTGTAGCCCCAGGCGTAGTTCCACCAGGCGCCGTTGGCCGCCATGTACCACTTCCACCCCATGGTCTTGTTGATCAACAGGAAGAAGACGGCCGCCAGGATCGTGGTGACGATCAGCGCCCAGCCCATGCCCCAGAAGTTGCGCTTGAAATCGGTTGCGCCACGCACTTCGCCATAGAGCGTGGCGCCCCAGTTGGGCCAGAGGTTGAAGAAGGTGATGTAGCCCATTGCCAGGAAGATGGCGGCCAGGGAGCCCCCCACCAACGGCGCCACTGCGCCTGCATCAGCGCCTGCGGCCAGGGTGGCCTCGTAGACCCCCGGCTGGGCGCCGAACATCGCCACGGCGTCCCGCTCCAGACCGGCCTGGAAGGCCGCGTTGTTGCCGAACAGCAGGAACAGGAAGACCACCAGCAGGCCCGCTGTGCCAACCCAGAAACAGTACTTCTGCAAGCGCGCATACCACTTCATCCCCTTGGCGATGAAGAAGGTCACGAACGCGCACATCAGGAGGACCACGATGAAGTGGCCGAGCGGCTGGTGAGCGAACCACAGCGCGGCATCCTTGATGCCGAGGATGCCCAGCAGCGGCACGAAAAAGATGGTTGGCGCGCCAAAGTGCTGGGGCCGGTCTCTCGACCGTGCCCCCATATCCCATCGCTTTGGCGCGCTAACAAAAGATGTGGCGTAACATATCCGCGTAGAGCGGTACCCATAGCCAGAGGATGAACCACCAGCCCGTAACGGCCAGCACAAAGCCGATGCCGCCGCCGAGGATCCGGCTCTGCCAGACATAGTCACCGCCCGCCCGGGGCATGACTGCGATCAGGCTGGCATAGACGATGACCTCGAAGATGATGAACACACCGCTGATGATCAGCGTGGGCAACAACCCGCCCTCCAGATAGTACATCTGGCTGAAGATGTACAGACCCAGGGTGACCAGGTTGATCGAGAAGAATGCATAGACGAAAGCATCGAAGACGGACCACGACCGGACAAGCCCGGTGGCCTTCCGCAAGAAGAGACTGATGTCTTGGGCTCCCTGGCCCTCGGAAGAACTCGCCATTGTTCCACCCTCCTTATATTACATGTGGTATCTTCTCAATAATCTGGGGCGAACGTGCCTGGCACTTCCGAAAAGTGCCAGGCACGTGATGGCGATGCCCCTATCTATTGAGAGGATACTACATGTGATCGGTTGCAACAAACGATTGCCGACCTGTCGAAATCACTCACCTCCTTTCTCGCGGCGCCCGGCACGCAGTACGCAGTCCGCAACCCGCCGGGTCAACCATCCACCAGAACACTTCTGGTCCTCGGCCTCAGCCGGTCGTCAGAACGTAGCTCTTGACCTTGTTGCGGTCCAGATTGACCAGCGCGCCCAACAGCCGGCCCTGTTCGTACATGCTGCCCGGGTTGATGCACAACGTGCGCCCCATCCTGGTCGCGCCCTTGCCCTCGTGGATGTGCCCAAACAGACCCAGGAGCGGTTGATACTCCTCCACGATCGCGCGGACCGCGTGGCTGCCAACCGGGATCAAGGACCGTCCCGCGTCCTTAGGCCGCATGTCCGCGGTCAACTCAGGCGCCTCATCCAGCGTCGAGCCGTAAGGGGGAACATGCAGGTTGAAGACGCTGTTCTTCGGATCCTTGAGCTGCGGCAGCATGGCATCAAAGCGCGCCCGGAGCTGGTCCTCTTCTTCCTCGCGATAGGTGTGCCACGGCGTGATATTGCTCCACCCAGAGCTGATCATCTCGTGATGCGCATCCAGTTGCACCACCCGGCCCTCGGCCAGCTCCACGTGTCTGGCCGAACGGATCACGTCGTCCAATGCAAACATGTCATCGTTGCCGGGCGCCACATAGCAGCGGATGCCGCTGCCCGCCAGTTTCTCGTCCGCATAGGCTAACCACTCCTCGGCCCGCCGGAGCGCCTCTGTGGCGAAAAGCTGGTCCACTTTGTCGGGATGCGCGCTCAGCTCAGCGATTTCGTCCGGGGTGGTGCGATACGGGTAGTACCCCCGGCTGGTGATCTTCCTGGCCATCTCCTGCACTTCGCCCTCGTCGTGTAGCAGCGACTCTTGCTGCAGCAGGATCGCCTTGTATGTGTCGCCACCCTGGTGGATGATCGGCACGATCGCCTTGCCGGTCATATCGCCACCCAGGACAATAATGTCGGCCTTGTAGAACTTGCCTCCGCTGATAAATTTCTTCCAACAGATATCAGACCCGTGGACATCGGTAGCGAAGAAGAGTGTAGTCACGCGCGTGTTCCCTCCTTTGAGAAATGGGGATGATTAAATACAAAGAGCCACCGCTTCCGCAGGCAGACCACCTCACGGAATGCGCTGGCTCCAAGACTTGTTGTAGAGGGCTGCAAGGAGCGCGCCGATACCGAAGATCGAAAGCAACAGCATTGTAGGCCGATTTGGGGGGAGATAGCCATGACGCATAGGTCACAACTCCAATTGCGCATTGCGTAACAGACCACGCACCACACTCGTTCTGAAATGCACGCGTCTGATATATACTGAGTATATGTCAGATTTTCGGCTTTGTCAAGCGCAAAAAACAATGATTTCAATCACCGGCCCGCATGGCTGAAGTCATGCCAAACGACCCACTAGCGAAGTAAACCCCGGACGTAGGCGCCCACCGCGCCGATCGGCACGCTCTCCACGTCCGCGCCATCACGCCGCTTGATCTCGACGACGCCGGTCTGCAGGCCGCGCGCTCCGATCGCAATCCGCAGCGGCCACCCCAACAGATCGGCATCGTTGAACTTCACGCCCGCCCGCTCATCCCGGTCGTCATACAACACCGCCACGCCCGCCGCGGTCAACTCGGCGTAGATGCGCTCGGTTGCTTCGACCACCCCCGGCCTGGCCTTGCCCACCGTCATCAGATAGACCTGATAGGGCGCCACGGTCGCGGGCCAGCGGATGCCCTGTTCGTCGCGATGATTTTCCACCACTGCCGCCAGCAGCCGATCGGTGTAGATGCGATAGCGCCCCAACGCCAACGGCTGCCCGCGGCCTTCCCGGTCCAGGTAGGTCGCGCCCGCGGCGCGGCCAGGGCCAGCGCCTGGCCGCGCCAGGGCGGCCAGTTCAACCCCCGGGACCTCGGCCAGCGCCGCGCCACACTCGGGACAGCGGTCGCCAGCCTGCGCCAGGGTGATATCGACGATGAGGGTCGCCTGATAGTCCCGACCCAGGTTGACGTTGAGGGTGTGATAGCCAGGCCGGTTCGCGCCCGCGACCAGGTTGGGCGACCCCGCGACCAACTCGTCCACAACCACAGTGATGCCCTGGAGGCCCACCGGCGAGCCGTAGCCGGGCTCGGCCCCCGCCGCGCGGATTTCGGCCTCGGTAGCCGGGCCGACCGCCTCGGCCTTCAGGGCCCGGCGCAGTTTCGCCTCGTTCAGGTCCGTATCGCCGCGCACGATGGCGAACACAAAGCGCTCCTCCCCGCCCGCAAACCCGGCGACCATGAACACCGCCTTGGCCGTGCGCGCCGCCTGGATTTGCAGAAATTCCGCCAGCTCGGCGATGGTCTTACAGTTGGGGGTCTCCACGTCTTGTCTCGGCAGCAGCGCCTCGCCGCTGGGCGCCTCCTTGCCGGTGCGGGCGATGGTCTGATCGGCCGCATAGCCGCACGCCGGGCACTGGACGACCCGTTCTTCGCCAGCCCCCCACGGGAAGACCATCTTGTGGGCCGTGATCCGGCCCGCGCTATCGGTCACCGCGGCCGCAACCACAACCGGCACACCACACCGCGCGAAGACCCCGGCCAGGGCTGTCTGGACGCCCTCATAGAACTCCGCCAGATCGGCCTCGTCGGCATGCAGGCTGTAGCCGTCCACCACGCGCGTTTCCCGCAGGCCGAACAGGCCGCCCGATATGCGTTCCTCGTCACAGAAGCCCGTCCATGTCTGGAAGAGCAGCAAGGGAAGCTGACGATAGGACTGCACAATCCCCCGCACGGCCGCCAACACGGCCGCCTCGTGGCTGGTCGCCAGGACCATCTCGTGCTGGTTGCGGTCTCGAAAGCGAAACACCCGCCCGCCCAGCCGATCCGCATCAGAGACCTCCTGCCACACCTCGATGGGCTGGACTACCGGCAGGGCGATCTCCTGCCCGCCGGCCGCGTTCAACGCCTGGCAGACCAACGCCTCGATCTTGTTCCGGGCCAACACGCCGAGCGGTAGATAGCTGTGCCCGCCCAGGCCCATCGCTCGAACGAAACCCCCGCGCAGGAGCAGTTGGTGGCCGGCCGATTTCGCCTCGCCTGGAACCTCGCGCAAGGTTTGGAGGAAGAGTTGTGACATCCGCATGGCGACATCTCCGTAGCACACTAGTGGGTCATTTGACATGAAGCTGGCCATTCCAACCCGCAGCAGGCGCCCCTCGATACGCCCTGCGGGGCACTCGGGATGCCTGCTGCTGGAATAGCCGAAGACGAAGCAAACGACCCACTAGGGTGCGAATTTCCAGACCAACGCCAGGGCCGCGATGGTGATCAGCCCAAACTCAAGCAGGACGCGCCGGTTGACGCGCCTTTGGAGCGCGTTCTGCGACAGCCCGACGACGTTGTAGAAGAGCAACAGCAAGACCAAACCACCGGTCAGGCTGTCCAGCCGCCAGTAGTTGAGGGCCCAGGTGGCCTCCCCCAACACCAGGCCGATGATCCCGGCGTACAGCGTCACCAGCCGGGTGGGCCGTTCGCTGCCCCGCAGCAGTTCGAGCGCGAACAGGCCACTCAGTAACATGACCTCCGTGGCCGAAAGAATACTCCGCACGCGCGTGCGATAGACGACCAGAAACAGCACCAACGCCACACCGTAGGTCAACGCGTTCAGCCCCAGGCGCGCCCGCCGATAGCCGGCGGCAAACGGGTCCACCGTGTAGTAGATGCCCGCCATCCCCAGGCCCAGCGTCATGCCGGTCAAGATCAGGCCCAACAGCCAGTAGAGCCGGGAGGGCGCCACGGGAAGCAGGAGCAACGCCATGATCACCAGTGCGATCGGCAATGCCCAGAACACCCAGTGATCGGTCAACAGGGACGCGGGGAGTGCGCCGGCCTCACGTTCCCAGCGCGGGTGGGCGCGCACCACCGCCTCGGCGCCGCTGGCCACCAGCCCGGCCAACAGGACGCCCAAAATCGTGTTGACCGTCAGTGTCAGAGTGATCGGTGAGCCCAGAATCGTGAGCGCAAGAGTGCGGACCGGCAGCGACAGCAGCCGTTGGGCCGCCAACCCCATCACCACGACCCACACCAGTACGCTGACGCGATCACGATAATCAACCAGGGACATGATGCACACCCCCCTCATAAGGTGACCTATTCTAGCCTGTCGGTAGGTCTTTGTCAACAATATGCCGCCGGCGCGTCCTTTCGATCATCCGGAGGCTGTGGCCGGTCGGTCGCAAGGGGTACAACGCGAAACTATCGGGGCATGTCACCCTGAGCGGGTTAACGACGAGCGGCGCGTTGCGGCATGTCACTAGCGAAGGGTCTCGTCGCGGCAAAGAGATTCCCTTCGATTTCACTCAGGACATGCTTCGCTGGGATCACGCCATCGCGAGAGATCAGGGGCAAACCCGCTCAGAATGACACCGAGGTTACCGGCACTTCTGCGGTATACCCGGTCGCAAGGATTGACTACTTGATCGTTGTGTGCTAGATTATCCGATATCAATGGTGCGCTACCGCGCGGTAGCGCACCGCGCAGTGCGCTACCATCAGCAGGGGGGCCCTCGTGATTTACAGCGATTTCACCATCACCATCACAGAGCGCGGGGCCGCGGGCTATCCCGTGTTCGCCCTGGCGCAGGGGATCGGCCGCGTCAACACAACGTTGCCGCACCCAGATGCGCGCCTGAAGACTCTGCTCAGCCAGGCCGCCGAGTTGTCTCCTGACGCCAACGACCAGGCCGGCTTGCGTTCGGCCGGCGAGGCGATGTTCGGCTGGCTATTCGGCGGGCCGCTCTATGCGCATTGGCGCGTCGCGTTCGATCGCGCCAACCAGTTGGGGCGGGGATTACGGCTACGCCTGAGCATCGACGCGCCCGAAATCAGCGCCTGGCCTTGGGAGCTCCTCCACGATCCGCTGCGCGACCACCCCTTCGGCGCCGCGATCAGCACGCCGTTGGTGCGCTACCTGGATCAGGCCAGCCGTTTCGGCGCGCTGGCGGAACAGGAGGCGGAATTGCCGCTGGAGATGCTGGTGGTCCTCCCCAAGGCCTCCGGCCTGAACCTGGGCCGGGAGCGGGCGTTGATCGAGGAGGCGCTGGCGCCGCTGGAAGGCGCACTGAAGATCCGGGTCTTGGAGGGCATCGTCACACGCACCGGGCTGGGGGACGCCCTGCTGGCCGCGGCCTACGACATCATCCACTTTGCCGGTCACGGCGGCTTCGAAGGGGGCCAGAGCTACATTGTCCTGAACCGACCGGATGGCTCCCCAGATTGGGTGGACGACAGCATGCTGGCCCGCTTCGTCACCAACTATCGCAGCTTGAAACTGGTCGTCTCGAACACGTGCAGCAGCGGCCGGATTGACGATGCCCGGGCGTTTCGGGGCATGACGCCCCAACTGCTGCGCAGCGGGGTACCGGCCGTCATCGCCATGCAATACCCGCTGACCGACCAGATGGCCGCGACCTTTGCGCGGGAGTTCTACCGGCAACTGTGTCTGGGCGAACACGCCGGGCAGGTCGATGTGGCCGTGACGCACGCCCGCAACATGCTGGCGATCCTCTACCCGGGCAGCCCCGCGTTTGCCGCGCCAGTCCTCTCCACGCATGCGCCCGACAGCGTGATCTTCTCCCTGCCCCAGGAGCCCGCGGTGCAGGCCGTGTTGGATCCCAGCAGCCAACGCGCCCGGCTGGCCATGTTCGTCAGCTCCCTGCAAACCAGCGCCGATTTCGAGGAAGACTGGGCGCTGGCCGGCGCGGATGACCTGGAAGGGTGGCGCCACGTGTTCAAACAGGCTGAGACCGCGTACCGGTCGCACCTGGAAAGCCCGCGCGGCGACCTCCAGAAGGCAGCGCAACAGGGGCTAACCCTGGTGGAGGGCCGGCTGGCCGCGCTGGAAAAGGCCCTGGCGCAGGTGGACACGCGGTAAGAGGGTGCCAGGCGGCATGGCCGGCCGCTCTAGGTGCTTGCAAAAAGATAGCTTTCACTTTGCTCGGGCCGATCTCCTGACCGGGCTCGCTTGTGCCCAGGACTTGTTTCTTTACAGCTACAAAAGCAGGAGAGATGATGGAGGAGATCCTCACCCGGTGCGGCTACCGTTGCGACCTCTGCCTTGCCTACCGGCCCAATGTCGAGGCATATCCATCCAACCAGCAGACGCTCAGCGATGGCTGGCACAAGTACTTCGGCTTCCGCATTCCCCCCGAGCAGATCATCTGCGACGGGTGCATGGCAAACGAGCCTGGCCTGATCGACACCGCGTGCCCAGTCAGGCCCTGCGTCATCGAGAGAGGCTACGCCAATTGCTCACAGTGCCCAGACTATGGATGCGAGAAGCTCGTCGAGCGCCTGGTGGTCTATGAAGATATCGCTGCGCGAGCGGGAGGCGCGATCCCGGAAGAGGATCGGACGAGGTTCATCGCGCCTTACGAGAACCAGCGTCGGCTCGAGCAGCTCAGACGGGAAGCTCACTGAGAGATGTGTACTCAAAGGTTCAAGATCACCTTGGCCACGCTCAGGTAAATCAACAGGCCGGTGGCATCAACCAGCGTGCTCATGAACGGCCCCGAGACAATGGCTGGATCGATGCGGAGCCTGGTGGCCAGCAGCGGGAGCACCGAGCCCATGATGTTGGCCCACGTCACCACCATGAGAAGCGCCGCGGAGACCGCCAATGCCACGTTTTGTCCTGTGCCCCATAGCAGGGCTCGCCCGAATCCGATCACGGCCATCGCCACACCCAGCAACATTCCAATGCGTAATTCGTGCCAGAGCACTCGCATGCCATCCCGGAACCGAATATCCCCCGTCGCGATCGCGCGAATGATCGTGCTCGTGGTTTGAGAGCCGGCGTTCCCACCGGTGCCGATGAGCAAAGGAATGAAAAACGCCAGCGAAACGACTGCCGCCAACTCATGCTCAAACAAGCGCAAGACACTTCCGGTCAGGGTCTCTGTGACAAATAGCAAGGCCAGCCAACCCGCTCGCTTTCGCGCAATACCCAGCACCGGAGTCTCCAGGTAAGGACCGGCCAGCGGGGCCGAGCCACCCATCAGTTGGATATCCTCGGTGGTCTCTTCTTCGACGATATCGACGAAGTCATCGTGGGTGATGATGCCGAGCAGCCTGTGCGCCGAGTCCACAACCGGCAGAGAGAGCAGGTCGTAGCGCGTCATCAGGCCGGCCGCGACCTCCCGGTCTGCGTCCGCCCGGGCCGACAGCACATCCACATCCATGACATCGCCCACCCGTGCCGCAGGGTCGGCTTGCAGCAATTGATAGAGGCTCACCACCCCCCGCAAGATCCCCGCGGCGTCCACCACGTACAGGTTGTACAACGTCTCTGCGCTGTCCTTCGGCGCGAGCTGGCGGATGGCCATCAGCGCCTCGCTGACCCGCATCCGGGGGCGCAACACCAGAAAATCGGTGGTCATCAGGCCGCCAGCGCTCTCGTCGGCGTGCATCAGCAACGGCCGCACCTCTTCGGAATCCTCCATGCTGTCGAGGATCGCCTGAACACGGGCGTCGGGCAGATCGCCCAACAGATCGGCGGCCTCGTCCGGCTCCATCTCGTTCACAATCCGCGCCAAATCGGCGTCGGAGAGCGCTTCGGCGAGCTCGACGGCCTCTTCATCCTCCAATTCTTCCAAGATATCGGCCGAGTCTTCGGGCGCCAGATTGGGCAGCAAGCTGGCCTGTTCCTGATCGGCCAGCTCGGAGAAGACGTCGGCCTGATCGGCCGGCCGCAAAGCCTGAATGAGCGCGACGGCCTGAGCCTGATCGCCAGACTCCAACGCCGCCCGCACCAGCCTGAGCACATCGTCGAGGTTGAGATGAAATACCCGCTCCATGGCTGCCTCCGTGGGAAGAGTCAGAACACCGCAAGACAGGGTCGGACCGCGCGCGGAGAAGATCAAGCACGGCGTTCAAGACCTGGTGATAAAACCTGTCAGGGCCTAACCAGTTAAATCTTTGCACGACAGACAAGGATTTCCTGATGGCATTTGCCTGGTTGGCTCTGGCTGTATCCTCTCAATAACTTGGGGAAGACCTGTCAGGTTTCTGTTGCGCATCGCACAGGTTGCACAGATGGCCAGAAACCTGACAGGTCTACGTTGAACGCCCCGGATTATTGAGAAAGTACCTCTGGCTTGTAAGCGCA
>Ga0100389_1004101_pt1 | contig 11302 bp, 9 predicted proteins | sample CryGeymeta201513_FD_81537 | JGI IMG/M metagenome (GOLD analysis project Ga0100389, IMG submission 81537) | Groundwater microbial communities from Crystal Geyser aquifers in Utah, USA - Crystal Geyser metaG 2015-13 | ecosystem: Environmental > Aquatic > Deep subsurface > Groundwater | place: USA... | reverse complement strand
GTCAACGAGAAAGGGGTCAGACACCTTTGTTTTTTAAAATGTGTGGTGTGATTTATTTTGCTCGGCAGGGCAAAACGCTTTTGTCCCCACAATAATCACAAGGTTCTGCCCATTTTTGCAGATGCGGTATACCGGGGTCATGTGCTAGAATGACACGACCATGGCGAAAGAATTCAAATCAGGCCCCATGCGTATTCCGCCACAAGACATTGATTCGGAGAAAGCACTCCTCGGTTCCATCATGCTCAAACCCGAGACGATGCACGATATTGTTGATGTTGTCGATTCCGAATCATTTTACGCGGAAAAAAATCGCCTTATCTTCAAGGTGATGCTTGACCTCCATTCAAAACACGAGCCGATCGATCTTCTTTCGGTCTCTTCGCGTTTGCGAGAAAAGAAAAAACTTGAAACGATCGGCGGAAGTTCGTACTTGACCGAGCTTGTCAACATCGTTCCTTCGGCCGCCAACATCAAACACTACGCGAAAACCGTCCAGAAAAAACGCGTTTTACGAGAATTGATTGATGCCGCGGATCATATTTCCGAATTCGGCTATGATGAGAGCGAAGATGTTGATACTTTGCTCGACAAAGCGGAGAAAAAAATATTCGGGATCACCAATTTTGGCATTGGGCAAAACTTCATCAGTATCAAAGACGCATTGGGAGAAGCATGGGAACGATTTGATAAACTCCACAACTCGACCAACACGTTGCGCGGAATCCCTACCGGGTTTACCGGACTTGACGAGAAGCTCTCCGGTTTACAACAATCGGATCTCATTATCCTTGCCGCTCGCCCATCAATGGGAAAAACGGCACTCGCGCTTGATATCGCGCGCCAAACCGCGGTCATGCACAATATACCGGTTGGCATATTTTCGCTTGAGATGAGTTCTCAACAGCTTGTCGATCGCATGCTTGCCGCAGAATCGCGCGTCGACGCGTGGAAACTGCGCACCGGCAACTTGAGAGCGGATGAAGAGTTTCAGAAGCTTCAAGACTCTCTCGACCGATTAGCGAAAGCGCCGATCTATATTGATGATCAACCGGGCAATAATATCATCAATATGCGTTCCGCCGCGCGTCGTCTGAAAGCCGAACACAATATTGAACTTATCATTGTCGATTATCTCCAACTCATGAATACGACGAAAAATTACGATTCGATGGTGAATCAAGTAACTGAAATCTCTCGTTCGCTTAAAAGTCTTGCTCGGGAGATCAAAGTGCCGGTACTTGCGCTCTCTCAACTTTCACGCGCCGTAGAACAGCGCCGCGACAAACCACGGCTCTCTGACTTGCGTGATTCCGGATCAATCGAACAAGACGCTGACGTGGTGATGTTCATTCATCGTGATGACAAATACAATGAAAATTCCGAAAAGCCGAACATAGCCGAAATCCTCATTGAGAAGCACCGTAATGGTCCGACCGGCATGGTGGAGCTGTATTTTGATGATAAAAAAGTGACATTCCTCAATGTCGACAGCAATAGACGCGATCATGATCAAAACCTCGAGGATTTCTAAGAAAAACCCGCCCCATGAGACAATTTCTATGAACAATACTATCGAAAAACTAGCGGAATATTTCACAAAATTCCCGGGCATCGGAACGCGACAGTCGAAACGATTGGTGTATTTTTTGCTTTCGCGGGATGATCAATTTGTGAAAACACTCGCCGAGCTTATTTTAGATGTCAAAAGATCAGTCGGGCAATGCTCTGGTTGTTATCGTTTCTTTCCAAAAGAAACCCGCGGACAACAAGAGCTATGTAAAATATGCACTGATCCAAACGTCGATACCAGTATACTTATGGTCGTTGAAAAAGATACCGACCTTGAAAATATCAAGAAAATGGGTGTTTATCATGGGCTTTTTTTCGTACTTGGCGGAACGATTCCCATTCTCGACAAGGCTCCCAAAGAGCGTGTGAGAGCGGCGGAGTTGGTTGCGCGTATTAACACCATTTCTGCAAAAAACACCTCGCTTGAGGTCATTTTGGCCATTTCAGCGACCACGGAAGGCGAGAACACAACTCTCTATATACAAAAAATACTTGAACCGTTCATCACAAAAAACCGGCTTAAAGTATCAACACTGGGACGTGGACTTTCAACTGGTACCGAACTTGAATATTCTGACGACGAAACACTCAAAAACGCTCTTAAAAATAGAGGATAATACCTTTTTCTCACGTCTCGACATCGACTTGAGTAATAATCTGGCGGTTAAAATCTGAAACGGCTAAAGGCGGTAGGATTACTTTCGCAAAACCTTGACAGAATTGCTTATTCATCCTACATTGTCGGCAGGATAATTTGTGTTGTTCAACCCGATCCCAGGAGGACCAGATGAGCATCTCCCCAAGTATTGCTGTTGTACAGAAGGATGCGGGTGTTGCCGAAATGTGTAAGGATGGTCCGATCTCGCTGTGGGGAACCATCCCGACCAGTTACACGGCTGTGCCGTGGGCATTCTATGCGTGTTGGCATCAGCGATTGCTCCCCTATGCCGGCACAAAGATGTGCGCAGAGGTCAAAGGTGACGGACTTGTCCGCGTCATCTGCAGTTTGGGCTTGAGTATGGAAGAAATTCCATCAAGGGAATTTATACTCGTGGCAAAGCAGGAGCGGGTTGTTTCTCTGGACGGAGAGGTGTTTCTGGGCAGGGGACGACTTCGCGTTTCGACGCATTACGCCGACAAGGCGCTTACGGCGCTCGTGAACGTCAACACCGATGGAGTTATCCTATTCGACGGGTGCGGAAATGTGGTGGAGTGCGCCGACATCGACATCGACATCGAATAGAACGTTAAAAAGACCGACCGTATAATACGGTTGGTCTTTTTTAGAGAATGATACAATGCTTTAAGCCGCGCTGACAGACGCGATCGTTACTTTTGAATATGGTTGCCGGTGTCCCCGCTTCTTGAAATACCTGCTTTTTTGTTTGTATTTTATTACTGTTACCTTACGCTTTTTTCCTGTTTCCTCAAAAGCCGCTTCAATTTTTGCGCCTTTGATATAGGGAGTCCCGAGAACGGTCTTTTTTCCGTCATCGAAAAGGAGTACCTTGTCAAAGACCACCGTGTCTCCTTTTTTATAATCTCCGGGAAGTTTCTCGGTAGTTAAGGCGGTGCCTGTAAAAACCTTATACTGCTTTCCACCGGTTTCTATTACCGCAAAATCCACATTCATATTGTCGTGTATAATACCCTAATGTTCTTGATCGCGCAAGCTCCCGACTCGTTATTTTTTAGGGATATCTTTTGAACTGTTCAAATCATCGCCTACGAGGTAGGGTTGCCAATACTGCCTGGTGATATACGAAATGATAATAATGGCAATAAGTATGATAAACCAGAGAGCCCATCCAGGCAGTTGTTCCAAGGCAAAGAGCGCCGCGGCAAGACCTCCCAAGATACCACTAGCCGTCATTCCCATAACCGTGAATTTTTCTCCATTTCCGTTTGTATCGCTTTCAATCGGAGTGGTAGTGTCGTAAGCGCCTTCGTTTCCCAACCCAGGAGTCCGGTTATCGTTGCCCGGAGGAACGATTGCGCTTTCAAACGAACCACCCATTCCGCTTCCATCTGATCCGCTGCCGGAAACGATCTCTAATCCGTTTTCGGAAAAAATGAATTGATGCTCTTGGCTCAATGTCGGTATCGAAGTATTCTCACGAGAAACGACGCGATAGCTGTATTTTTCACCCGATTTGAGACCGGCAACAATAACAATATGCGTGGTCGTTCTGTTCGGATTTTCGATGGTTGAATGCGCATAACCAAAGTTTTGCTGTGTTATATTAATACTGTACGGACCTTCCGAAGCATTCCCAAACACCACCTGGCTTGTGGCGGGACGATTAGTATTCCATACAATGACCGCGGTGCCGTTCGCAATGTTAATATCACTGATATGTTCATTGGTTATGAGAAGGTTCTCACTGATAACGATTGGACCATTACCGCCTCCACCACCACCTTGTGAGAGAATAACATTTTCTTGGCTTCCGCCCATACCGTCTTCGCCTGAATCACCGCCGCTATTACCATCTCCGCTTCCACCCGAACCGGAGTCATCTCCCGTGTCGCCGCTACCATTGTCGCCGCTTAAATCGACAGTACTAAAACCGATAACGAGATCAAACGAGATTGAACGTCCTTGGTAGCTATTACCCGTAGACAAATCAAGCGTGGCGGTAAGGTCATAATGCGCCACGTCGCCCGGTGCGATAGTGCCAAGCACGATCTCTCCCGCGTTTAAAAATGTGGCAACCGTATCGTTGAACGGAGTACTCGTCGCCTCGTGTATCTCGAAAGAAAGTTTATCTCCAATACACACATCGGAACACGCGTCAGTTGAAGTGCCGCGCACGATCACTTGTCGGGTTGTGGTTCCGAGATTGGCGACATCAATATAGCGCGCGATGCTTTCTCCGGGAGCTAGATTAAGGTCGTTAAAGAATGGCTCATTCCCGAAACTAACATCAATACTCTGGGCATGGACGAGAGATACTCCAAGCGTCAACATGCCAATCACAAGAAGAGATGACGATATAAATAGTTTAAATGGTGTTTTTTTCATAAATAATATTTACCGTGGCGCTTGCGACGTTTCCACAAATTCTTCCGTCGTAGTTTGATTATCGCCATCATTATCGAAAGTATGTAACAGAATATCAGTGACTATCATGTCTGCCGGCTCCAGAGTGACCGGTATAGTACGAACATCAACATAATTATCAACTATTTCTTTTGCGGTATCTCTATCAGCGCGATTACCTTGCACTATCGTGTCAACTTCAGCGACAGAAAGCACCGCATCGCCTTCGCCCATTTCCTGTATTACCGCCACGTCAGTCTCACCATGAACTATTACCTTTATCTCCAACACAACTTCATCATCGGTTATCTTGTCATCCTGCTCTGTTTTAACGTCTTCCGTATTTATTACAGTCTCTGGTGTTGATTTTTCATTCATATTACCGCTTTCAGAAAGAACGCTGTCGGCGCTGACATCTGTCGTTATAGTATCTACTTGGTCGAGAACGGGCTCTTCTGCCACTGTTTCAATTTCGTTTTCTTCGCTCTCTATTGACGTTGTTGACATTTCCAGTGTCTGGCTAATCTCGCCTGATACAAACTCACCATCGTTCCGGTTTATTTCAATGTTATGGTTATATGGCACCACCTCGTCCTCCGCTAATTCTTCATCTGCGTCTGCCACAGAGCCAACAGTTTCTAGCCGGTCAACGGTGTCGGAAAGCACGACTTTCCCCTCGTCTGCCGTATCCGCAATAATCATATCTATGACGCCATCCGGGTCATTCTCCCACATTTTCGTCGGGAATGGGTCATATATCTTTCCACTGGTTGTTTGGCTTGAGAGCATCGGATTTTCCGGAGCCGTCGCGACAACCCTTACCCAGATATATCCCACAAACCCACTCGGAACTGTCCAGTCGTATGCTCCGCTATTGGCAATGTTGTCTGCTATGACATGTATAGTATCAGCGTTGTCGATAACTTGGTTATGATTTTCATCTTTGATGTAATACAGATCAATTGAGAGATCCTCGTTACTCCCGTGAAGATTATCGGCGTTCCAGGTAATCGCATAAGACTGACCCCAATACCAAAACCTACTATCATCGGCTTCGTCCGGACTCAAAAGGTCGACAGTCGGCGGAGCCATTTCCTTAAAATCAGACGCGGTATCCGTGTCAACATTCGTTATTCGGCCAAGCGCGTACCCCTCACCAAGAACAAGGGGAATCCCTGGGTTCCAATAGCTTGTATCGGTGCCCCAGTTCATCGCGTCAACGACCGTGGCATCTGATCTCTCGAGCGTCAAAATATCACCGGCATTGCCAAGACCATTCCCTATCTTGCTATCGTCGATTACGATTTTCGCAAAATTGTCGGGAATATTCCAGTATTGCCATGTAGCGCTTGTCGCGGAAACAAGCGTGTGTCCGAAACCGGTAATGTATGATCCTTCGGGCAGTTCGTCACATGAAACGTTGTCGCACAGTCGCCATCCGGAGATATCAACGGTGGATGACGCGTTATTGCGGAGCTCGATCCACTCGTTCGCTTCCGTGCCATACTCCGTGTTTACATCGTAGTAAACCTTATTGATCATTACCGAACTTTCCGACACTCGCTCGTTGAGTGAAGCCGCGTCAGAAAAACCATTTTCACCATAATTCCCAACGTTTGTCTGCCACGCGCGAAAATCAACATCAAATGAACATGCCACGCCCTGTTCATACCCGATGGGAAGCGTTAACAATAATGAAATATCTCCGGGTGTGGTCGTCGCAGAAGTGGTCGCATTTTCAAGAGCACCGGAATATATCGTTTGGCCAGTTAGGCGGATCTCCGCGTCAATCCCAATACACTCCGCCGAAACAGTGGTCGAAGCGTTGTATTGGAACGGCAAAGTTCCAAAAGATGCGATGCCGATCGTTTTTTCCGCTGTGGTCGTTCCGGTGGATCGATCGAATACCCACGGAGACAATGTGGCAACCAGACCAAGATCAAGTGTTCCGGCTCCGATGACATTCCCCGCCGAGCTTTCAGTGGCTGTTTCATCGAAATCGGCAAAAGCGATATTCCCGAAAGTTCCCAAGTTGATTCCGATCGACAAGACTGCTATCAGTATCTTTGAAAAAATTTTTGCTGCGTGGTGTTTATTCATATTGGTTCATCCTAGCGCGTCAAGCTATTCAACCACACTAGATAATAAAACTTTAACCGCCAGAACAGTCATGTCAACTGCGCGAAACAAGCTTAAAAATACTTTTTTTTCGATGTCAAATAGCACCCTATAGGACAACTAGCAACGGCTTTATAAAGCCGTAATATATTGTCCTATACTAATTGTCCTTGATGAAAAATCGAGTTGCCAATTTGATTTTATGTGCTTTTCTTCGGAAGTATTTTAATGCTTCATTGTTTTTAATTAATTTTCAAAATCGCATCAAGTGCCAAGGCGTTTCGAATACTCTTTCCTCTTTTGTAAAAATGTTTTTTTCATGTTCGACAGTCGATATAATATCGAATTTTTACTTAAAAAGACCATTGCTCTCAAATGAAACAAATGGGTCATTGTCTGAAAAAATTCACGGCTTTTGGCGCGTGCTTGCGTACATTTTCAAGATTGATGGGCGTTTTGCTTCACGGTTCCGCGATAGCCCATCCCTCGTCACTTTCCATGCTTTCGAGTGTAAACAACGAAGCGATAAGGACAACTTTTTGCTTTAAGAAAAGGATTATTTACTAAAGAAAGCTGGTAAACCTTACGAATGCCGCCATCCTTGAGAAGTAGCGCGACAATTCGTCGTGATAGTTGAAAAAAAAGACGGTTGAAATAAGCATGATATTTATCATCACGAGTGGAGTAAGCGCTTCGGTAATTCCCGTGATACTTGCAATGATATAAGCGAGTGTCGTGCCATTCGCGAACAGAGCGGCTATCCCCTGCGGAGAGTCAAGGTCATAGAATAGCCGCCTGTGCGCCTCTTCCCGGTATGTCGAGTAGAGGAGATAGAGTATCAAATATGTCAACGCGAGATATACGAATGCGCCATTGGTACCACCACCGTCGCCTTTTGCCAGATCGCCAAGTCCGAGCGCGAGCATAAGATCAGCGAATGAGTTTGGTCTCGGATCGGGCTTCTCAAGCGAGCACACCTCGCTCGGGTCAAATTCCGTAACGGATATTTCGTCGTTCCCGCCATCTTCGATAGTAGCGCTATCTCCTTTCATAACTTGAATGCCACGGAAAGGTTTCTCGAGCAATGCGTAGGTACTGTTAATATTCTTGGTCAAAATAGTGTTCTGCGCAATAATTGAACGAGTTGGCGGCGTTGCGTTCTCCATAACGACAGAGGTAGCATTGCTCCATGGAGTCTCTCCAAAAAACGTCATAGGCGGGTTTCCAAGGATGGTAATAGTACTGGTAGTTACTTCTGAATCCGCAAACCACCCATAAAACGGATCAAGAGAGGCATTGCGTCCGATCGCGTGTACTTGTGCTGTGTTTGTATATCCTCCCGGCGTGGTGCTTGCAGTGAAAAATATCGAATAATCAACGGTTATCTCTTCATTCGGAACTATTTCACCAAGATCCCATACCTCCTCATTAATAACATCACCTTTTTCGTTTTTTAGTGTATCAACCACTACTGAGTGGTATGCGCTCCCACCTTTATTTTTTATCGTGATGGTGTAATCAACCGTACTGCTTGCCGTTATGGGACCAGTGGTGTTATTCGTTTTTACTACGAATAAGTGCGGATCAGGCGTAAGAATCACATCAGTCCAGCTTATAGCGGATGGTTTGTACACATCAAAGATTACCATCTCTCTATTATCCGCATTATTTTGGTCATTTTCCGCGCTTGTTGCGGTTACTGTGTTATCTATCGTCATGGTGCCGTTTGGAATATTACCGCTCGTAACCTGCGCATCAAGCTCAAGCTCAACTGTCCCGCCGGGCACTATAGTGCCTATATGCCACACGATAGTGTCGCCGCGCAATTCAGCGTTGGCGGGCTTGCGATATTTCAGATGACGCAGGTCGAGTGTGTCTATAACTGATACATCAGTTGCATCCGCGTCGCCTCGATTAACCACGGTAAAACGGTATTTCATCCATGTTCCGGGATCAACGGGATATTTTTTGGTTTCCACCATACCGCCAATCCACAGGTCGGGCTTCCCAAAGGCGACATTGCCGGTCCAATTTCCAAATATGTTCACGATTGCCAAAACCCAATTCTTTCCGACAATATTCGCGTTTGCGACGTTGACAATATTCGCGGCCGCGTAGGCGTTTCCCGTATTGATCAAACTATTCGCGCCAGCGACCTTATTATCGCCAGTCAGAGCATAAACATTGACATTATTGGTGATATTCGCGAGATTGTTGTTTTTTACATCATTATTTACATTAGTAACGGCGTTTTTCTTGCTATTCGCACTGTTCTCGGAGAAATCTCCATTAAAGAGCATTATTCCACCCGGAGTTTCTTGCCATGCGAGTTCGTTTGGTGAACCGAAGATATTGCCGATCCAGTTCCCATGAATTCTAAAAATAACCAAAAATGAATCAGTGTTAAAAATATTTTGATTGACTATATTTTCAATATTCGCCGAAGCAACAGCGTTTCCAGTCCGTACATCTGACCCGTCGCCAGCGCCGGTGATCTCGTTTCCGCCAGTCAAAGCATTTGTCGTGACATTATTTGTCACGATGGCATCGTTGGCATTGCTGATATTCGCCGTGTCTTCATCTTGCTCCGCGGCGTTACTATTTCCAAAACCGAATAAACCGTTAAGAGCGCCGCTCGACGGGAACACGAAGTCTCCAAACCAATCATCAAAATTGTTGATCTCGAGAATAAGATAATTTGAGTCAACAATATTGGTATTGGCGATATTCACCACATTTGCCCCCACATAAGCGTTTCCGGTATCAATGGTCGCGTTATCGCTTGTTGCCATGTTTTGCCCCGTATTTGCCCGAACCACGACATCATTTATAATCTGCGCGGTGTTGATATTCTTGGAGGCGATTGTAGAGCTTTGCGCGCACACATCGGGATCGCACGGCTCATCTTCCGCTTCAAATGCGCCTTCCGAATTCTCGATAACTGGATCGGCGCTCGTGGAAGGAAAATAAATATTTCGGAGATCAAAGTCGTCCGTAACGTTGAAGAAATTATTCAAGAGAAGCAAAAGACCCGTTGAATTGAGTACGTTTGTGTTGATGACATTGATAATATTCGCTCCGGCGAACGCATTACCGGTAGTGACGGAACTTATGCCCGCGCCGGATGCTTCATTGCCCCCGGTCTGCGCACTCGACTCAACTGTATTTTCCAGAATCGCGTCGTTTTCGTTGCTTACAACGGTATTATTGTCCGGCGATTCGGGTGATGTTTCGGCACTCTCGTCGGAAAGTGAAGATACGGAGGCGGTATCTTCGGTTGGTATTGTATCCGAAGAAATATCCGGCGTCGTTTCCACCGCTTCCTCCGCGGGAATAAACGATGCATCGTCATCGACGACAGCGGAATCGGTGTCGGTAGTATTTGTATTAACCGTATTCGCAACTTCTGCCTCGCTCATCGCGTTGCCCGTCTCAATGATTGCCGATGTTTCCGACGCGGTCTTCGCGAGTGGCGCATCATTGCTTTGGTCAACGGTATCAACGACTGCCGTCTGATCGTTCGCATCGTCGGCAAGCACAATTGGCATCGGAAAACGTATCGAAAGAAGCGAAACAATAAGTATTCCGCCGATTATTCGCCACCTAAACGAATTCGCCCTCGTATTACGCGTTAAAGAATGAAAAAACATATGAGAGAAGATGATTAAAAGCTAAAACAATCGATTGGCCAAACGATAGTGAAGCTTGTTCTAAAGCGGCGGGTGTTTCCTCAACCTCGATTTCCGTTTGTCCAAGTCCGTGGTCCCCGGGAAAAGTATCTCTCTTTACGAAAGCGGTGTTTTCCGCTGTGGTCGTCGCTCCCGCCATCAGAGCCGTATCGTCAGCCACGATGGAGGCAACCACGGTATTGGTGCGTATCTCGCTCGTTTTCTCAATCCGGACATTCATAGGATCCTCCGCATACTCATCAATCGATTCAACAGTGGTTCCATTGACAATAGTTTCGATATGGACGCTCCCTTTCGCATTTCCCCCATTCCCGCTCGACGCTCTAACCGATACCGTGTTGATAATATCAACCGAATCCGCCGCAACACACAAAGGGAATCCTCCAAAAACAAGGGCGACGCCCGCCAATGACAAGAAACGTAACTTTTTTACCGATATATGCATATTGATAATGAATACCCTCGCATAAACCAGCAATTGGTATCTTCAGCCGCGAAGAACGCATCGACTGGCTTATCCGAAGGGAGGAGCAAGACTCGATTCCAACTCCTCACGCTTCGTTACTCGTTACCCAGTTTATTGGACACTCGGTGTTCAATAAAATCCACTGAATATAGACGGAATTACAAACCCCGTGTGATGCGAGTAATGTTGGTGTTTACAACATTCGCAATATCGGAAAGCGCATCCGCGTGTCCGGTCACAACCAAACCGCCAGTACCGCCAGCTCCGCCATTCCCGGCATTGCCAGCATTAGCGGCTCCGTTGTTTTGGAACCACCACCAGACATGGCTACCCGTCGCGTTTCCGCCGTTGCCACCCTGGTCGCCATTTCCGCCGTCAGCGGTGTTGTAACCAGTGTTTGCGTTGACAGCTACC
>Ga0100389_1004097_pt1 | contig 11306 bp, 19 predicted proteins | sample CryGeymeta201513_FD_81537 | JGI IMG/M metagenome (GOLD analysis project Ga0100389, IMG submission 81537) | Groundwater microbial communities from Crystal Geyser aquifers in Utah, USA - Crystal Geyser metaG 2015-13 | ecosystem: Environmental > Aquatic > Deep subsurface > Groundwater | place: USA... | reverse complement strand
TTTCCTTTTCCTCAATAAATTATTGGCCATAAATATGCAGGGCCGAACCAAAAACTTGAAGTCTTCGCCATCCACTTTTTGCCCGAATCATTTTTCTCACTTTTTCAATCCTTCTTATTTTTTTATTATATTTCATTATATAGTTGTTAGTTATTAGTTATAAATTAGGCTGTCGTAGTGACCATCTTTTTGACGGCTTTCTTTCTAATTTCTTCATCCTCATATTTAATCCCTTTGCCTCTATATACGTCCGGCTTTCTTAATTGCCTAATTTTTGCCGCGGTATTTCCAACTAGTTGTTTATCAACACCCTTAATGACAACTAAAGTATTTTTTTCTACTTCTATTTTTATTCCTTTTGGAATTAAAAATTTCACTGGATGAGAAAATCCTATATTCAAAACCAAATTTTCTTTTTCTACTTTTGCATTAAAGCCAACACCAATAAGTTGAAGTCTTTTCTCAAAAAATTTTGTCACCCCTTTTATCATATTCTCTATCAATCTTATTGTTGTTCCTTGCATTGCCTTTTGGTGTTTGTCTCCAATGTCTTTTATTTCCACCCTTAGAGATTTGTCTTCTTTTTTTATTTTAACAAATCTATGAAAATTATATTCTAATTCACCGAGAGGTCCTTTAACTTTAATTTTTTGACCGCTAATTTCTACTTCAACTTTCTGAAGAATTTCAATTAATTTTTTACTAATTTTTGACATTTTTAGTATATTTTACAAATTACTTCTCCTCCCAATTTTTTTTCTCTGGCTTCTCTGTCTGTCATTAAACCGACAGGGGTAGAAATAATTAATAAGCCGTGTCCGCCTAAAACCGGCCTTAGTTCTTTGACTTTGAAATAAAGTCTTCGACCAGGCTTGGAAACTCTTTCTATATATCGGATCGGCGAAACACCTTTGTCATATTTTAAAACAACTTTTATTTCATTATTTATTTTTTTGCTTTGTTTTTTCTCGCCTGAGACAATCTCCTTCCCCAGCTCAGATTTTACTATTTCCACTTTTGCAATTAGATTTTTATCTTCTAAAATTTTAAATATGGAAAAAATTAATTTAGAGTATAGCAAAAATACTTCTGATTTATGAATTTTTAGAGCATTTCTTAAACGAGTTAAAGAGTCCGCGATTGTATCAGTCATATAAAATTTAAAATTTAAAATTTCTCATCTCTCTGATGGTTACCAACTCGCCTTTCTTATGCCTGGCAACTCTCCTTTGAGGGCTAGCTCTCTAAAACAAATGCGACAAAGTCCAAATTCACGTATAAATCCTCTTGTCCTCCCGCAACGCCAACAGCGCCGAACAATTCGGGTGGAATATTTTGGTTTTCTAAATGATTTAGCTATTTGTGATTTTTTGGCCATTATTTTTGACTAATTTGACTAAAAGGAAAGCCGCAAAGTTCGAGCAAGTCCTTAGCTTTTTGTCTATCAAAAGCCGTTGTCACCACAGAAACCTCAAAACCGTGTGTACAAGGCGCCTCAGCCGGGTTAATTTCTGGAAAAACTACCTGTTCCTGAAACCCAAGAGATAGGTTTCCTTGTTTATCAATAGCCTCTTCCCGAATACCTCTAAAATCTCTACCTCTTGGTAAGGCAATATTAATTAATTTATCTAAAAAATCATACATTCTTCTTCCTCGTAAAGTCACTTTCAAACCTACCGGCACACCTTCTCTAATTTTGAAATTAGAAATCGATTCTTTCGCCAAAGTAACAACGGGATTTTGACCAGTGATTTGTCTTAACGTGTTTTCTAACCATTTAAGATAATCTTTATTTTTTTCACTTATGGCTCGATTAACACCAATGCTAACTACTACTTTTTCTATTTTTGGAGCCATTAAATTATTTTTATAACCATATTTTTCTTTAAATTTAGAAACTACTTCTTTATTATATTTTTCTTTTAATAACATACTTGAAATAATTATCAATTATTAATTATTAATTATTAATTTTTTAGATAAGCTCGTGACATTTTTTGCATTCTCTCTGTTTCTCGCCATTAGCTAAAATCCTATAACTAGCTCGCGTGCCTTGACCACATTTTGGACAGACCAACATCACATTTGAAATGTCGATAGGCATCGGAATTTGAACTTTTTGTCCCTTCGCCCCTTCCCTTTTTGATCTAACATGTTTTATCGCTAAATTTAAATTCTCTAATAAAATTTTGTTTTTTGGGGGGAAGACTCTTAAAACTCTGGCTTTTCTGCCTTTGTCTTTACCAGTGATTACTTTAATTGTGTCATTTTTTTTAATTTTCATAACACTTCTGGCGCTAAAGATATTATTTTAGTAAAACCTTTGTCCCTCAGTTCTCGAGCGACAGGTCCAAAAATTCTGGTTCCAATAGGCATTTTTGTCTTTGGATCAATAATAACTACAGCATTGTCATCGAAACGGATGTAAATCCCGCTTGACCTTTTAAATTCTTTTCTAGTTCTGATTACAACCGCTTTTTTAACTTCACTCTTTTTTACCGTTCCATATGGAGCTGCCTCCTTGATAGCTACTGTAATTATATCCCCAGGTTTAGCAACTGATTTTTTGCCAAAAAGATGAATACATTGAGCCTTTCTTGCTCCTGTATTGTCAGCGACATTGACCTTTGTTTGACGTTGAATCATACACAATTAACTAATAACTTATAACTAATAACTTATAACTAAGAAGCGCTTACCAAATTTTGTCCTTCTGAAGCGCCTTTGCTTCATAGCGCGAGGAAGGAGCAAAATTTGGTATAAAAATGTCTTGTTATTTAATTATCTTGAATAAACGCCATTTTTTTTCTTTCGAAAGAGGACGGCAAGATATAAAACTAACTTTGTCTCCTACTTTTGCTTCTTTTTTTTCATCATGAATTTTGTATTTCTTACTGACCCAATATTTTTTTCGATAGAGAGGATGCATTTTCTGTCTCTCAATTTTGACGACTATTGTTTTATTCATTTTATCAGAAATGACCGTTCCTTGCAAAATTTTTCTTTTTATTTCCATAATGATTAAAAATTATTACGAATTGATTATTGTTTTAATTTTTGCGATTAATTTTTTAACTTTTCTTAAATCTCTTACATTTTTCAGTTGCTTAAGACTGATACCAAAATATAAATCTCTTAATTTATTCTGAGATTCTTCAAGCAATTTTTTTAATTCTTCTTTTGTTTTTAATCTAAGTTCTTTTGCTTTTAGCAGCATAAAATAATTAGCGAACAATAAATTGAGTTTTAATAGGAATTTTATGAGAAGCTAAACGAAAAGTTTCGCGAGCTGTTTTTTCATCAACACCCGTAATCTCAAAAATAATGGTTCCTTTTTTAACTGGAGCGACATAATGATCAACCGCTCCTTTCCCGCTGCCCATGGGGGTTTCAGCTGATTTCTGAGTGACTGGTTTATCAGGGAAAATTCTCATCCACAGTTTACCTTTTCTTTTAAAACTATGCATGATAGTTTTTCTCGCTGCCTCTAATTGATTGGATGTAAGCCAAATGGTTCCTAAGGCTCTTAAACCAAATTCACCAAAACTGAGCGCTGTTCGGGAAGAAGCTAATCCTTTTTGGCGTCTTCTGCCTTTATGAGATTTTTTGTATTTTGTTTTTTTTGGGGAAAGCATAACCTTAAAAATTTCTAATTTCTAATTTCTAATTTCTAAAATTTTAGTCATTAGTCATTGGGGTTTGAGATTTGATTAGATATTAGAAATTAGGATTTAGACATTTATTTTTTAAATACTTCTCCTTTATAAATCCAAATTTTTATTCCGATAGCGCCGCGAATAGTGAAAGCTGCCCCAGAAGCATAATCAATGTCAGCGCGCACTGTCGCTAATGGCAACCTGCCCCATTTAATTTTTTCAGTTCTAGCAATTTCTACACCGTCCAATCTGCCATTTAACATAATTTTCCCTCCTTTAGCTCCACTTGATTTAATTTCTGTGATAATTCTTTTTAAAACTCGGCGGTAAGGAACTCTTTTTTCTAAATCAACCATTGCTTCAGTAAAAAGTTCTTGCGCCGAGAAATTTGCTTTTTTCTCTTTGATCACATTAATTTCCAGAGTTTCTTCTTTTTCTAAAAATTTTTTCTTGATTTCTTTTTTTAATTTTTCTATATCAGTTCCTCCTCTACCAATGATTAAACCGGGCTTAGAAGTATAAATAATTATTTTAATATGTTTTGACAATTTTTCAATTTCTATCCTTGAATAACCGATATTTCTTAGTTTATCAGCTAAAAATTTTCTAATTTTTACATCCTGAATTAAATTCTTTTTATATTGGCTTCTTAAAGAAAACCATTTAGATGGCCATTCTTTTATGGTAGGGATGCGAAAAATTATTGGATTAGTTTTATGAGTCATAATTAAACTGTTTTTCTTCTAAAAAATCTTTTTAAGAATCCTCCTTTTTCTTTCATTTTTGTTTTATCAAGATGCTGTTTGTGACGACCAGAAGCAGCTCTTCTCTTGTCAAAAATTTCCTTGCCCCTCTCTTCTAATTGTGGAGATGGTTTGGAAATTTCTTTTTTTAAAGGGCCTGAAATCATTTTCTCTCTTGGTTCTTCAATTTTTCCTTTTTTAAGTTTTTCTGCTTCGGTTTTTTTCTTTATTTCTACTTCAGGCTTAGTTTCTAAAATAATTCTTAAATGTGAAGTTCTCTTTTTTATAGGCGCCGCGCTTCCCTGAGCTCGAGGAAACCAACGATGAAGAGGCGGTCCATCGCCAACTAAAATTTCTTTGATTAAAATATCTTTAGGTTGCAAATCAAAGTTATTTTGCGCATTAGCTAAGCCAGATTCTAAACTTTTTAAAAGAAATCTAGCGGGTTTTTTGGCCAAAAATTTTAATTGATCTGTCGCCTTCCCAATTTCTTTGCCAGTTACTAATCGAGCAATTGGTTGCATTTTTTTTGAAGATATTTTAAGATATTTTGTAGAAACTTTTATTTGCATACAAAGTTTATTTATTATTTCTTCACGGCAGGCGCGGCAGACGCGGGGGGCGGGGTGGCAGATAATTTTTGAGTTTCCTCTTGCTCCAACTCTCGTTGCATACGACCACCATGTTTGACAAACTTCCTAGTTGGCGCAAATTCTCCTAATTTATGACTAATCATCTCTTCAACAATATAAACAGGAATATATTTTATTCCGTTATGAACTTCGATGGTTAAGCCAACCATCTCGGGAGTAATCATTAAAGAGCGGCGCCATGTTTTAATCTTGATATTTTCTCCAGCTCTAACTTTTTCAATTTTTTTTTGTAATTTAGGATCCGCCCAAGGTCCTTTTTTAAGTGATCGAGACATATTGTTTAAATAAAATCAAAAATCAAAAATTATTATTTCAATCTTCTGCTAATAATATATTTATTTGTCCACTTTTTTTTCTCCCTCGTTTTAACCCCTAAAGCCGTTTTACCAGTGTATGTTTTAGGATGTTTAAGACCGATAGGATTATGTCCTTCTCCGCCGCCATGCGGGTGATCAACAGGATTCATTGCTTTCCCTCTGACACTGGGCCTAATACCACGATGACGCGTTCTACCTGCTTTCCCCCAACGAACTAATCGCCATTCATCTCTTGAAATCTGGCCAACAGAGGCGAAACAAGTGTCTTTTACTAATCTCACTTCTTTAGAAGGTAATTCGAGTTGAGTAAAACCATTTTCATGAACTTTAACAACAGCATAAGAACCAGCAGACCTAGCCATTTTTCCTCCTTCGCCTGGAACTAATTCAATATTATGCACAAAAGTGCCGGGAAAAATATATTTTAAAGGCATCCTGTTCCCTGTTTTAACCTCAATCTGCTTTTGAGAACTTAAAACCATGTCGCCTGTTTTTATATCTTTAGGAGCTAAAATATATCTTCTTTCTCCATCCTTAAAACAAAGACGAGCAAGGTAAGCCGTGCGAGTCGGATCATATTCTAATCTCTCTACCTTAGCTGGTAAATCAAATTTGTCTATTTTAAAATCTACATTTCTTAAAAGACGTTTTTCTCCTCCCCCTTTGTGTCTAACTGTTATTCTTCCACGCAATCTGCCAACCGCTCTTTTCAATCCAAAAACAAGTTTTTTACTTTTTTTATCTCTTTTTAAAACATCTTTATCATTGGAAACACTCGTTCCTCTTCTGCCAGCAGTAGTTGGTTGATAAATTTTTAACACCATAAATTATTTAAATTCTAATTTATCTCCTTTTTTTAAAAAAACAATGGCTTTTTTCCAGTTTTTTGTTCGACCAATTGAACGACCATAACGAGTTATCTTGCCTTTAATATTAATAATGTTTACTTTTTCAGGCGTCACTCTATATTTTTCCTTAATCGCTTTGGCTACTTCAATTTTATTTACTTTTTTATCAACTTCAAAAGTATAAAGATTATCAGCCTGTTTTTCTACGGCTTTCTCAGTCAAAATTGGTCTATGTAGAATTTTTGCGCCACTTTTATTCATAAATAATTTTTAATTTCTTCAAAGCCTTTTCTGTTCGTTAATAAATAATCGTTTTTGATCAGTTGATAAACATTTAAAGAATCAAGAGGGGATGATTCAACATAAGGAAGATTCTTTATCGCCGTTAAAACAAAATTTTCTTTTTTTGGTAAAGCGATTAAAATTTGAGAAGTCCTGCCCTTGTTTTGAATTATCTTTTTTAAAAATATTGACATTTCTTTTGTCTTGCCACCCCTCCGGCCTGCTCCTTCTTTCTGAAATGAACTTGGAAAATCTTCTAAAATAATTAAGTGATTTGTTATTGCTTTATCTTTTAAAACAATTGAAAGCGCTTTTCTCCTTATTTTTTTATTAATTTTCTTTTCAAATTTTCTTGTTTTCTGTGGGCCGAAAATAGCGCCTCCTCCTCGCCATAAAGGAGAACGAATTGAACCAGCTCTTGCTCGACCAGTCCCTTTCTGTTTCCAAGGCTTTCTTCCACCGCCTCTCACTTCTCCGCGCGTTTTAGCATGAGCAATAGGTTTTCTTTTACTACTCAAATAAGCGATAATGACCTGAGAAACTAATTTTTTATCAGCTTCAGTGATCTTGTTAAATTCAGGAAGTTCTTCTGTTGTTTGAGCTTCTCCTTTTTGATTATAAATTTTTATTTGCATATTTCATTAAAAATGAGAAATTTTAAACAGTTCGGCCCTGAGCTCACTGCCGAAGGGTTTTGAATTTTAAATTAATAATCTAAAATTTATAATTTATAATCTAAAATTTATTTTGACATTATTTTCAACAAGGTATTTCTCTTTCCGGGTACGGCTCCTTTTAAATAAAGTAAATTTTTCTCTGGCTCAATTTTAAGAATTTCTGAATTTTTTATGGTCTTCTTCTCTCCGCCCATTCGACCGCCCATCCTTTTTCCTTTAAAAACCCTTTGTGGAGCAGTCGCGCCTATAGATCCAGGCATTCTTTTATCGTGTTTAGTTCCATGAGTAGAGTCTTTACCATGAAAACCATACCTTTTAACCACTCCCTGAAATCCTTTTCCGATAGAAAGACCTTCTATGTCAACTTTTTCTCCTTCTTTAAAACTGTCCACCTTAACAATATCACCTTTTTTAAATTTATCGGTTTCTTTTATTTTAAATTCTCTAATCCAACGCGGTTTTATATCAAAACCTTTAAATTGTCCGAGGATCGGCTTATTGATCTCCTTTTTTTTCCCAAAGGTTATTCTAACGGCCTGGTAACCGTCTTTTTCTTTAGTTCTCAAGTCAACAACAAGACAAGGGCCAGCTTCCACAATCGTTGCGCCCAAAACTTTATCATCTTGAAAAAGTTGAGTCATTTCTTTTTTAATACCTAAAATAAAAGCCATACACATAGTTATGAGATCCTTCGTTTCGCCACGCTCAGCGTGACTTCGCTCAGGATGAGGATGTCTTCAACAGTCTCACATAATGGAAAAACTGGGCAGTCCCCAGTTTTTAAAACTTCTCGACTATCCTTTCTAAAAATATTTTATATTTAAATTATAGCAATTAAAAAAAACATTTTATAAATTTAATTGATATGGTTACATTTTAATCTCAATATCTACACCAGCAGGTAAATGCAATGTTTTAAGCGCTTCAAGGGTCTCCGGTGTATAGTCTATAATATCAATCAATCTTTTATAAATTCTCTTTTCAAATTGCTCACGAGAATCTTTATGAACAAAAGTTGAACGTAACACCGTATAAACTTTTCTTTCTACCGGTAAATAAATAGGGCCAATTATTTTTGCGCCTGAATTATAAATAACCTCTAAAATAGTTTTCAAAGCGGCGTCTATTAGTCGGTGATCAAAAGATCTTAATTTTATTCTTATTTTTGGTTTACTGTAATCAATTTTTTCTTCTTCTTTTTTCTTTTTTACCATTGGATTTATGCTCACCCTGTTAAATCCCGCAAAGCGGGAGCGACGAAGTCGCTATTAAACAGGGTAAAGAACAAATTAGTTGTCGGACGAATTTATCGATTTATTATTTAATAATCTTAGTGACTACGCCTGCTCCCACCGTTTTACTGCCTTCTCTAATAGCAAATTTTTGCTGTTCTTCCATCGCTATTTGTTTCATTAACTTAACCTTTATATTCAAGCTGTCTCCTGGCATCGCCATTTCCGTCCCTGCCGGCAAATCCACCTCAGCTGTCACATCAGTAGTCCTGAAGAAAACTTGAGGTTTATAACCAGTAAAGAATGGCGTATGTCTTCCTCCTTCTTCTTTAGAAAGGATGTAAACCTGGGATTCAAATTCTGTATGAGGAATAATAGAGCCTGGTTTAGCTATTACTTGGCCTCTTTCTACCTCTTCTTTCTTCAAACCTCTTAAAAGAAGGCCAACGTTGTCACCGGCCTGAGCATAATCAAGTGATTTTCGAAACATTTCAATACCGGTCACGATTGTTTTTTGTGTTGGTCTTAAACCAACTATTTCTACTTCATCATTTAGATTGAGCTTCCCTCTCTCTACTCTGCCAGTAACCACTGTTCCTCGACCTTCAATCGAAAAAATATCTTCAATTGGCATTAAAAATGGTTTTCCTATATCTCGCTTAGGTTCAGGGATATAATTATCTACTGTTTCCACTAATTTTAAAATTGGTTCGCATTCTCCAACTTCTAAAGACTTGAGCGCCGAGCCTTCAATAATCGGAATTTCATCGCCGGGAAATTGATATTTTTTTAATAGGTCTTTAATCTCTTCTTTAACCAAATCAAGTAATTCTTTATCTTCGACCATGTCAGTTTTATTAAGAAAGACAACAAGAGAAGGAACACCAACCTGACGAGCCAAAAGAATATGTTCTCTCGTCTGGGGCATTGGTCCGTCTGGAGCAGAGACAACTAAAATCGCTCCATCCATTTGCGCAGCGCCGGTAATCATATTTTTAACGTAATCAGCATGACCAGGACAATCAATTAAAGCATAATGTCTTTTAGCTGATTCAAATTCTACGTGAGCAAGAGCTATGGTTATTCCCCTCTCTTTTTCTTCTGGCGCATTATCAATTTGATCCACTGATTTTTCATCTGCCTTTCTGCCGGCTGCTTTTGAGCATTTAAGAATAGCGGCTGTTAAAGTAGTTTTACCATGGTCAACGTGACCAATGGTGCCAATGTTTACGTGTGATTTTTCTCTAATAAATTTTTCTCTTTCTGCCATAATTTTAACCTCGTTAAAATATTAAATTATATTTATATATTATAAGAACCCTTCGCTTCGCTCAGGAACCTTGAAATTAAACTTCAGATATATTTTTTAAGGTAGTTTAATTATAACAATAACACAAAAATCTGTCAACTATCTATTTTTCCACACCCCGCCCCACCCTAAGCTTTTGGAGTCACGATTTGTTCCGTAATATTGTTAGGCACTTTCTCATATTTTGAAAACTCCATGGTAAAGCTCCCTCTCCCTTCAGTGATTGAGCGTAAATTAGTAATATAATTAAACATTGTTGCGAGAGGAACTTGAGCATCAATAACTCTCATTTGCCCCCTGACTCTTGTTCCTTCAATTTGAGCTCGCCGTGAATTTAAATCGCCAATTACTTCTCCTAATTGCTTTTCTGGCACCACCACTTCGATCTTCATAATAGGCTCAAGTAAAACTGGTTTGGCCCTTGAACTACCTTCTCTGATTGCTCGAGCAGCTGCAATTTTAAAAGCCGCCTCTGAAGAATCAACTTCATGATAAGAACCATCAAAAACGGTTACCTCCATATCAACTATCGGATAACCCGCCAAAGGACCTTCTGTCAATGCTTCAATCACTCCTTTCTTAATAGCTGGAACAAATTCTTGAGGGATTGCTCCACTTTTTATTTTATCAATAAACTCAAAATTTTTGCCTCTTTCTAATGGTTTAAGTTTCAGCCAGCAATGACCGTATTGTCCTCGTCCACCGGATTGATGAATATATTTTCCTTCGCTTTCCACTTCTTGGGTGATTGTTTCTTTGTAGGCAACTTGCGGCGCTCCTTTTTTTACTTCTAATTTAAATTCATTAAATAAACGTTCAATAATAATATTTAATTGAAACTCTCCCATTCCGGAAATGATAGTTTGTCCAGTTTCTTGATCGGTTTTTACTTTAAAAGTTGGATCTTCACTGGTTAACCGCGATAAAGCTAATCCTAATTTTTCTTGATCTATTTTATTTTTTGATTCAACCGCCACAGAAACCACTGGCTCTGGAAAAATAATTTTTTCTAAAATAATAGGGGCTGATTCGTCACATAAAGTGTCGCCAGTGGTGGTATTTTTCAAACCAATAACTGCTGCAATATCGCCAGTAGCAACCTCTTCAATTTCCTCTCGATGATTAGAATGCATTCTTAAAATTCTACTAATTCTTTCTTTTTTCGAAGTAATTGGATTAAAAACATAAGAGCCAGCAGAAATTTTTCCGCTATAAACTCTGAGGTATGACAAACGACCAACATAAGGATCGGTCGCAATTTTAAAAACTAAAGCACTAAAAGATTCGCTATCTTCCGGTTTCCTTGTTGTTTTTTCATCGGCAACAAATCCTTCTATCGCTTCTTTGTCAAGAGGTGAAGGCAAAAAATAACAAACAGCGTCTAAAAGTGGTTGCACTCCTTTATTTTTTAAAGAAGAACCAACTAAGACAGGGATTATTTGCGCTTTAATCACTGCTTGACGCAAGCCTTCTCTTAAGTCTTTAACAGATATTTCTTTGCCTTCCAGATATTGAGGCATTAAATTATCATTATGCTCAACAATTGCTTCAACTAATTCATGACGATATTTTTCTACCTCTTCTTTGTA
>Ga0100389_1004093_pt1 | contig 11319 bp, 13 predicted proteins | sample CryGeymeta201513_FD_81537 | JGI IMG/M metagenome (GOLD analysis project Ga0100389, IMG submission 81537) | Groundwater microbial communities from Crystal Geyser aquifers in Utah, USA - Crystal Geyser metaG 2015-13 | ecosystem: Environmental > Aquatic > Deep subsurface > Groundwater | place: USA... | reverse complement strand
GATCTACTTTCAGTTTAGCCAATGTAAAATTATTTGTCAAGAGCAATGTAAAAAAGTTATACACAGCTATATTTCGGCTAAAACATCAGCGATTTTTTGCTCCATTATTCCCACCAGTTTTTTATTCGCCTCAATAATTTTTTCTTGTTCTTCCATTTCCGCGACAAGTTGTTTTTGGGTTTCTAGTGGTAAAAGGGCAATTTTAATTGATCTTATTTTTTCTTGATTCATAATTCCTCTCAACTTCGGCTTGCCCACACACCAAAATTTGGTAGTGATGGGCCTAAATTTTGATTATTTCTACTTTTTGAAAATATTGCAGATATCAAATATCTGCAAACGAATACCTTGCCCACACATAATTGTTTATCCCATTAGAGATTCCCAAATAAATATGATTACCCTCTAATTTATTAAGTGTTTGGAGTGCTATTGCCCTTTTATTTCCCTCTAAAACAGTAAAATTTCCTTCAATTGCGGGAGCAACCAAAATAAACTTTTTATCAAGAGAATTTATATTATTTTGATAAAGCTTTTCCTTTTCTTTAATATCTCTTACCTTCTCATCGCATATATCGTTATTTATCGCATTAGCAACATCAACCAGTTTAAATGTCTCAGTAAGTTTTCGCCAGTCATCAGAAGAGATAATGTATAACTTCTGTAAATCCTGTTCTTCAATTTTAGCTAAATACCACTTAATATCACTTGGTAAATAACTCCTAATGTCCCTCCTGAAATTATCATCTGAAAATCCTTCTACCTTCTTCCAATGATTCCACACTTCGTCTTGTTTGCATTCCTTTAACAATCTCATAAAATTTATTCATTTTTATCTCTGTCCCTCATCTTGAATTACAAAATCAATTAAATCTTCTATGGTGGGGTGTTGAGAAACTATTTCTTCCAATTCTCTCAATGGTCGGTTTTTATAAGTTGCTCTTGATTGAAGTGTTTTTGTCAAAATTGTCTTCTCGTCTATGTCTGGGTTTTGTCTTCTCCAAGCCCTCTCTAAAGCGTAATAAGAAGCTAACATAGCGGTTCTTGTCCCTCTTCTCCCCCAATGAAGCCAAAACCAAAACAAAACGATAACTATTATTATGCCTATTATTATTTTCATAGATTTATTTGATTTTATCTTTGTCTATTTCACAAAAAGGACAAAGGTGTTTTCGCCACACTTCGTCTTTATGCTTGTTCAAATGGTCTTCGTAGTAAGCCAATAATTCTTGTTTTTCCTTTTCTACACTCTCTCTGTGGAGCTTATAGGCGACAACTACGGCTACTATGATAATTATATAAATTAAAAAATCCATTATTATTTAGTCTTATGCTTTTTAATAAATCGTTTATCTACCTCCAAGATAGCCCGATTTTTTGAAAAATTCAACTCAAAAACCGCCTTGCGGCGGCAGTTTTTGTTAGAGTTTATAAAATTATTTTCCAACAGGGATAATTTCAAAAGTATCGTGATCTTTTTCAAACTTAATACGATATTTATCAAAAAAACCTTCTTGTCCTAAGAGAAGACTTACGGTAGGGCTCTCAACAAAACAAATAGGAATTTCCACTGGATTATCTAACCCGTCTACTTTAATTTTAATTTTTTCTAAACGATGTCCGTCTATCTGGCCACTAATCCCTGTAAATCTAGCTGGTTTAGCTTTTGATAAATCAATGCCAAGCGCTTCGGCTATTTGAATATTGAAAAGTGAACAATCCGCCCCAGAATCCACGAGAGCATCAAAAGTTTTGCTGTCTTTTGGGCCAAACACTTCTATTGTAACAATTGATTTTTTTATCCATTTGAGTGTTTTATCGGGTGGAAAAAAGAAGAATACCTATATTTCATAGCCTTTATATATTTTTAGGCATATAAAAAGAATCTACGGGGAATACCTTCAAAAAAACAACATCTTTTGATTGAGCTTTTGATATCACTTCCTTTAATTCATTTCCTTTTGCAATAACCTTCCTATGATCCCGAGATAAAGCCACCCATTTGTTTGTGTATGGTTTTAATAGTTTTCTTAAATCGTGATTTTTTTCTTTTGTTATCATAGTTTTTCTATATTTTTATAATAGCAGAGTAATTAGAAATACGCAATATTTAAATTTTTATATAGTTAATAGTTTTTAATTTTTTACTCATACCTCAACGCGTCCACCGGTTTTAGTTTAGCGGCGCTGCGCGCGGGAAAAAATCCAGACAAACAGCCGACGCCAAAAGAAAATAATAAGCCAAATAAAATTATGCCGGGAGTAATGGACGCTTCAATATAAAACAGGGGGTGAATCTGACCGAAAAGCTGAATTAATTTTGCCAAACCTAATCCCGGTATCATCCCCCCCACTCCGCCGACTAAACCTATAATGCCGGCTTCCATTAAAAAAATTGTAATTATAGTTGAATTTTTTGCACCGACAGCTTTTAAAATTCCGATTTCTTTGGTCCTCTCCCTGACTGAAGTATACATTGTATTCATAATGCCAATGCCCCCAACTAAAACCGCGATGCCGCCGAAGACGAAAACCACCGCTTGGATTATTCCCATAATGTTTCCGACGAGTCCTGACATCGCTTGACTGGTCAAAACAGAATAAGAACCCTCTCCTTGCTGACTGGCTTTTCTTTTTGCCTGCTCTTCAAGGTTAGCTTTGATATTTTTTGCCACTTGGTCTACGGAAAAACCGGCAGCGATTTTGGCAATTGCCTGCGGTGCTCCTTTTCTCTCACCGGTGACGCTCCGATAAATATCCAAATCCATGCCAATCATAGAATCATCCTGCTTTGAGCCCAAAGACTTTAAAATCCCGACAATTTCAAACTGCTTTCCTTTAATGGTGGCTTGGGTATTTATTTTCAATCCCGGAAAAACATCAGTCGCCACCAAACTGCCGACTATAATTTCCCTTTTGCCGGCTACAGACCAACGACCTTCGGCTATTTTCATACCGATATCTTCCTGATAAATACTCAGGGCGTTTTTCAAATCCATTCCCATTAAAAGCACTGTTTTACTTTCCTGCTGATATTTCATAATTTCACCTTTGTAAACATTCGGAATTACCACTTCCACTCCCGGCGTTCGCTTGATAACATTCAAATCTTCCTCGGACAACTCAACCCCGCCCATCATGGTGGTCATTATATCGGAAATATTTCCGGGCATAATCATCACAATATCCGTACCCACGGCTTTTAATTGCTGCAAAACCGTGTTTTTCAATCCTTGGCTCAAAGAAAGCAAAGACATTATCAAAAACACGCCAATGACAATACCCAAAATCGTCAACCAGCTCCGAAGCTGTCTGGTTCTTAAATTTTTGATGGCGATTTTGAAATATTCTTTCAGCATATTATTTTATTTATTATTTCCCCACAGTACTTTTTCTTGCGCGAAATGGTTTGCCGCTATTTGCCCGTCTTTAATGTTCACGACTTGGTCGCTGTAATTGGCAATGGTCGGATCATGAGTGACCACCACAATGGTTTTTCCTTCGTTCTGGTGGAGATTGACTAAAATTTCCATAATCTTTTTACCGGTCGTTGAATCCAGATTTCCGGTCGGCTCGTCAGCCACGATAATTTCCGGGTTATTAGAAAGAGCTCTGGCAATGGCAATTCTTTGCTGCTCTCCTCCTGAAAGTTCAGTCGGCCGGTGAAAAATCCTCTCTCCCAACCCCAAAGAATTAAGAAGAAATTTAGCTCTTTCTTGCCTTTCTTCTTCTGATTTTCCCTGGAAAATCATCGGCATCATCACGTTTTCCAAAGCGCTAAGATTCGGCAATAAATTAAACTGCTGAAATATAAAACCGATTTTCTGGCCTCGGTTTTTAGCTAATTCATCTTCAGACATTTGGGAAATATCTCTGTTGTCTAAAAATATCTTTCCTCTGGTCGGCAAATCCAGGCATCCAACCATATGCAGCATAGTTGATTTTCCAGAGCCCGAAGGGCCCAAAATTACAACAAAAGCACCTGGAGCAACCTCCAGGCTTACATCTTTCAAAACCGCCAGTTCTATTTTTCCAAATTGGTAGACCTTCCAGACATTTTCCAATTTTATTAGAGCTCTTTCTGCCATTGTTTTACTTCAAAATTACTTCTTCGCCTTGCTGGAGCCCGGAAATTACTTCTACCAAATCATTGCTTCCTTGCAAACCTATCTGAATTTGCCGCTCTTCATTTTTTCCATCTTTTAAAATCTGGACAAATGCTTTATCATCCTTTTTTCCAATCGCTGATTTGGGAACAGTCAAAACATTCTCTTTGGAATCAGTTTTAATGGTAATATCAGCGGTCATGCCGGGTTTAATTTCCCGGGGAAATTCTTCAAAATAAATATTAACTTCGTAATATACTACACCGTCAATTAATTTCTCAGCCGGATCTATATTAAATACTTTTCCTTTGAATATTTTATCAGGAAAAGCGGTCAGTTTTATATCCACGGGATTATCTACCTTAACTTTAACGATGTCTTCTTCATAAATATCAGCTGTTATTTGAAAAGGAACCGAAGGTAAAAAAGAAATTATGCTTTCCGTCGCCTTTGCTATCTCTCCTTCTCTTTTTTCTATTTTTATTATTTTTCCGTCAGCCGGGCTTGAAAGAACACCTTCCTGAATTTGATTTTGCAAAAGAGAAATTTTAGCTTCTGCCTGTTGAACTTTAGAATAAAACAAACTGTTTGTTTCCTCGGTCAGCTTATTTTCAATCTCTCTTGTCAGCTGTTCGGCATTGTTGATATTGGCCGTATTGTTGGTTTTGACCGTTGAAATATTCTGTTGGGTGTTTACAACCGAAGTATAGGCAGTATTAATGTATGTTTTATGATTGTCTAACAGAATTTCATCGGTGCTTGAAACAATGTTATAATAACCGCTTTTTTCTATCGTTTCCCTGATTGTCCCCAGAGAATTTATTATTTTAAAAAGCGCATCCTTGGTTTTTGAAAGAGCTGTGTCTATGTTTTCATCGACTTTCGGGGCAGCGTTGATAATCTCGCGGTGATATTTTATTTCCTCAAAAGCAATTCTTATAATTGCTTCATTATCTGCAATAATAATGCTTTCTTGATCTCCCCGCTCAAAATAATCGCGTTTTATAGAATTAACCAAATTGGAAGCATTATAAGCCTTAACATAATAATCTTCCAAATTAGTGACGGCGTTTTGGTAAGCGTTTTTCAGCCCTTCCTCTGCTATTTTCTTAACATCTTCAAGAGAAATATCGGTATTCAATTTTTCTGCCTGAATTATTTGAAGGCCGGCCTGCGCCTCTTTTAATTGAAGAATAATTTCTCCAGTATCCAATTTTGCCAGCTCTTGGCCTTTTTTTACTTCATCGCCTGATTTAACGGAAATTTTTTCAATTTTTCCTGAATTCTTAAAACCCAGGCTTATCTTGTCTCCCATCTTAACGATTCCGGTCTCAGAAATTTCCTGGACTACATTGGCTCGAGAAACCTTAGCCAAAGAGTATCCATTTTTTTCTTTTTTCAAAAAAATAAAATAAGAGGCGATAATGATTATCACCAAAATAATAACACCGACAATGATTCTTGTTTTTTTCATAAAATAGAATTTATTTAGTTAAGTGTTTGAATTTAGCAAGTTTTTTGTCAAACTCAGAAATCATCTTCCCAAAACGATTTGCAGGAATAAAAATCACTGCTTCAGAATGGGCAAAAAAAACTATAAATCTTTCTCCGTTCTTTACTCTTAGCCTCTTCCGAATTTCGGCTGGAATCACCACTTGTCCTCGCTCGCCAATGGTAGCGGTGCCAAAAGAAGTTATATCTTGGAATGGTTTTGTTCGCATAGGTTTAAGGTATGATTTATATGAATTATACTACCTTTCTTATTTTAACCAACCAGAAACCAATGTCAAATCCTTATTTCGTTTTCCAGTGTTTAAAGTAAATCAGCTTAACAATTTCGCTAACAAAAAAATAACTGAAAACCAAAGACAGAACAATTAAGATGTTGGGCAGGGCCGGAGAAACAAAATGGAAAGCATCTCTGCCGAAATTAGTAAAAGGTAAAAATATTGTTAAAAAGACCGTCAGGAAAGAAATAAACAATAAAGAAAAGCTGGGAATTTTTGTTTTCAGAAAAAAATGGGAAGTTCTGATAGAAAATATTAAGAAAATTTCTGTCAAAATGCTTTCAATAAACCAGAGCGTCCGAAGTAAACCAGGGTCGGCTTTATGGAAAATACCGAAAAAAATAAAATCAAAAATTGTACTTACCAATGCCAAAAGAATAATCAGCGAAATTAATTTATTCAACCGATATAATTTTGGTTTTCTCAGTTCTCCGGCATCCACCTTGTCTGACGCAATGGAAATTAAAGGAAAATCTGATAAAAGATTGACCAACAGAATTTGAATAGGCAGCATTGGTAAAAATGGAATGGCTAAAGAGATAACGGCAATTGAGTAAAAGTTGCCGAAGTTTGAAGCCAAGGTGCATTTTATATATTTATTAATATTGGAAAAAATATTCCTTCCCTGAAAAATTCCGTCAATGATTATTTTTAAATCTTTTTTCAGTAAAACTATATCGGATGCTTCCCGGGCAACGTCAGCCGCTCCTTTGACCGCCACGGCTAAATTGGCAATTTTTAGGGCAGGAGCATCGTTAATTCCCTCTCCTAAAAAACCAACTTCATATTTTTTTTGCAAGGCTTCCACAATTTTGTATTTTGTCTTGGGGGATAACCTGGCAAATACTGAAAATGTATCACAAGTCTTTTCAAAATCTTCACCGGATAAAGAATCTAAGTTGCTTCCCAATACTACTTCTTTAACATCTTTGATCAATCCTATTTCTTTAGCTATAAAGCCGGCGACTTCCTTGCTGTCGCCGGTTAAAATTTTTATCCTCACTCCTAATTTTCCGGCCAGCCTGATGGTATCCTTGGCCGTTTTTTTCAGGGGATCGGAAAAAGAAAAATAGCCCAGAAATGTCAGACCCTTCTCAGTTTCATCAGAAAGATTTGTTTCTGTCACATTTTTATAAGCTACTGCCAAAATTCTTTTCCCTTCTTTTCCCTCTCTTTCTATTTCTTTGCCTATTTCTTTACCATTTCCTTGTTCAAATTTTGAACACAATTTCAAAATCGTTTCCGGCGCGCCTTTCACAATTAAGATTAAATTTCCATTTTCATCTTTCAAAATCACGCTATTTCTCAGCCTTAGAGAGTCAAAAGGAATTTCAGAAACCCCTGTCATTTTCTTTAAAGACTGCTGAATTTTTTTATCGGCTTTTTCAAAAAGAGCCAGGTCAAAGGGATTTAAAGTTGATCCGATCTCTTCTTTAATATAAGAAGAGCTCAAAAGTCCGTAAAGCAAACACTTTTCTTTATTTGGAGATGTAATTTTTTCCACTGATAACCTGTTTTCGGTCAAGGTGCCGGTCTTATCCGTACATAAAATTTCAATATTTCCCAAATCTTCAATAACGGAAAGTCTTTTAACCACCATTTTTTCTCTCGCCAGTTTTAATGCCCCCTTAGAAAGCGAAAAGGTTACCACCAAGGGTAAAGCTTCTGGAATTATGCTGACAATTAAAGCAACGCAAAAAATTAGAAATTCAAAAAAATTGGCTGTCCCTTTAATAATTAAATTAGCTAAAAAAACAAAGATAATTGAAACAACAACTGTCCTTAAAATAAGGCGGGAAAATCTCAGTAAATCTTTCTCGTAAGCGCTCTCACGGGTAATTCCAGAAACCAGTTTTGTAATCTCGCCAAAAACAGTTTGGCGCCCCGTACCAATTACAATTCCTTCGGCTTCCCCCGAGATGACGGCAGTTCCCGCAAAAAGAATGTTTTTGGCTTCAAAAATCTGTTTTACTTCTTTTAAAAGAGACTCAATGCTCTTTTGGCTAGGCAATGATTCTCCGGTTAAAACCGACTCATCAATTAAAAAATTCTCAAGTTTTAAAACTCTTAAATCGGCCGGGACAATATCTCCCGCCTCAAGTAAAACGATATCGCCCGGAACAAGTAAATTTTTGGCAATTGCTTCCTCTTTTCCTTGCCTTTTTACCCGGGTCTTTGCAGGAATATACTTTTTTAAAAGTAAAACTGATTTCTCTGCTTTAAATTCTTGGTAAAATCCTAAGACAACATTGATTAAAACAAAAAATAAGATTAAAACGCCTTCAATTATTTGTCCAATTGATAGGGTAATGATGACCGCGGCAAAAAGGAGATAAAAAAAAGGCGATTTGAACTGCCTTAAAATTATGTCAATTATTCCTGTTTCTTTTTCTTTTACTTCATTGGCTCCATAGATTTTCAAACGCTCCTCTGCTTCCTTTTCCGAAAGTCCGCTTTCTGAAGCTTTCAATATCTCAAAAACCTCCTGGCTGCTTTTTGCTGTACACTCAGAGAATTTCATATAACAATTTTCTGGAATTTTTTATTTAAACTTTAATTTAAATTCTTTTCTCTCTTTAAACTCTTGTTTTTTCCCCAGATTCCATTGCTGGACCGGCCTTAAATACCCTACCACTCTGGAATAAACCTCACATTGCCTATAATTTATTAAACTGGGATTTGCCGCAAAACATTCTTTACATTTAAAAACCTTTATCTTTTCTCCATTTTCTTCATATAATAATTCCACTCCATTTTTAATTGTTAAATCTTCTCCAATTTTTATTTCTTTCTGGCAATCATGACAATAATGATTCTTTTTATTTGCAGTTTTTGCATTGACCATAAAAATAAATTTAGTAATTTTTAATGCTTCGACTTCGCTCAGCATTAATCCTGAGCTTTATTGAAGGATTAATTTTCCCGACCTTTACCTCAGTTAAATTCGCTTTCAGCGACTAAAATTTATTTGTAAAAAGTGACGGGGATTCTTAACTCGTCGGTATTTTCCGGCAAACCTGAAGGATTATCTTTCTCTAAAATTAAAGTCCCTTTTTTGGTTTCAGGGTATTGAAATTCACTCACATTTTTCAAATTTCGCACCAAGCAAAAGCCATAATGTTCGGACCAGTTATCGCACCAATTACGTTTCCCGCTATATTTAAAAAAGCCATCTCCGTATTTTTTTCTTTTTCAATCATCTCTCTTAATCTTTGGGCTCCCTCCAGCCAGTCTCCATGCGAGATAGCTACTCTAACTTTTTTGCCTTCCATTCTTATTTTTGTTGTATCAGATTCAAATTGTTTAAAAAGAACATTTGGTGTGTCTTTGGCACTGATTTTAATTCCTGCTGGGGGTAATTTTCCTTTTTTAAAAGTAAACAGGGGGCGAATTCCTCTTTTTCCTATCTCTCTTAATAGATTAGCGACTAAAGAAGATATCCGACCACTGGCTTCAAGCCATTTTGGATCTTCAAGCATTAAATAAAAATGAACTTTTGGCAAAAATTCTTCCACTTCTTTTACAACTTCTTCTGCGTTTTTTCCTGATCGGATTAAGTCAATTGCTTTTAAAATAATTAAACCTTGGCTACAACTTGCGTTTTGGCTATCAATTACAAAAACTTTTTTCTGTTTTTCTAGTTCTAGAAAGTTCCTAGCTTGAATCGCCGAATTATAACTGCCCGAGTGCTTAGAAGTTATAGCTGGACAAATAACTTTATCAAATCGGGAAAGTTGCAAATTATAGGCATCCAAAAAATCTTTCATTGATGGCTGGGAAGTTTTGCCGAAGCTTTTAATTCCCAACCTTTCCGCTTCCCTCATTTTTTGAAAAGTGTTTTCGCCGGGCATGTTTTCGAGATCCGGCCAGTGTAACTTTACCGAAACAACCACGATTTGATATTTTTCAACTACATCCTGAGTAAAATCAGTTGTATCCTCAACGACGATGCCAATTTTTTCCATACCCAGTAGTAGAAATTCGACTTTACTTTATTGATTTAACAAAACAAATTAATAAATTAAAAGTCGAGATTCCTTTAATTTGCTTTACCCGGCAATATTTTGGATGTTTTTCGTTGAAAAACATCCTGTCGAATTTTCACTACCGGGCATAAAAATAACGTTTTTAAAATTGTAATTCTTCAACCTTTTCCCAGTTTATTTCGTTAAGAACTGTAATTTTATCATCGCCGATTATATAGAGATAATCGTCAAGATAAATTGCCCTTCTCGCAGAAATATCGCTGACGGCCCGGACCAAGTTCAACCTGTCATTTTTGTAAGAGAACACATAACCTGCTTGGCCAGCCGGCAGGAAAAATATTTCGTGCTTTTTATCCAACAAGAAAGCATGATGGGTATTGGAAATGTCGGACCAGCCCTCGTTTAAAATATATTTATCCAATTCCCGGGGATTTTCGGCTGAGCTGGCATCAAAAAGCGAGATTTTCACCTGCCAATTCTCCTGCCCTACTCCCAGAATCTTATCTTTGCTAATCGGGTGCAGATAAGAAGAGTAACCCGGAATTTTCAACTCTCCCTTTAATTCCGGCTTTTCGGGATTGGATAAATCCAATACATAAAAAGGGTCAATTTGTCTAAAGGTCACCAAGTAAACCTTGTCTTCAATGAATCTCACAGAATAAATTCTTTCTGTAACACCTAAGTCTTGAACCTTGCCTTTAATATTTAAATTGTTGTCCAAAACATAAACATCGTTTGAGCTTTCTCCGCTTCCCATACCCGAGCGAAGCGAAGGGTCGAAAAGAACGAATGTTCTTTGACTGCCGGAAAAGAATCCAAACCTCTGTCCGATGGTCGTGGCAATTCTTAAATAATTCCCGTATTCATCCAAAGCGAATTGGTTTAAGGGAATCCCCGGGATGTTTCCGCTGGCTTTTATTTCAAATCCGTCCAAACCGATTTTTACGATTCCGGTTTTTTCCAGCTCCCTTTTGTGGCTTTTATAATAATCCGACATCCGATTGGTTAATTCGTTTTCAATCCTTAAGGTTTCATCTCCGTCAAGAGAATTTAAGTATTTCATCCATAGGGTTTGAAATTCCGTCATTTTGGCTGCCTGGCTGATATCATAAGTTTCTAATTTTTCCATTTTTTCAATCAACCAGCTCGGAACCAGATCCTTGGCTTTTTCCTTCAAGAAATTAAAGTAAAATTTAATAATGCTTTCATTGAAAGAATAGGTAATAAAAACCGCATTCCCCGACATATAAACCACCGAAGAGCCGGAAGAACCTACGAATGAAATGTTTTTTTCTATTTTGCCGGTGTTCGGGTCTAAAATAAAAGCTAAAAAAGTTACGTCTACAGGTAAGGGCGTTACCGGATGGTAGATATCAACGCATTTAATTTCTATGGCAGTATTTTCCCATGTCAAAGGTTTTATCGGGCAAGGCCTTGCTT
>Ga0100389_1004086_pt1 | contig 11331 bp, 9 predicted proteins | sample CryGeymeta201513_FD_81537 | JGI IMG/M metagenome (GOLD analysis project Ga0100389, IMG submission 81537) | Groundwater microbial communities from Crystal Geyser aquifers in Utah, USA - Crystal Geyser metaG 2015-13 | ecosystem: Environmental > Aquatic > Deep subsurface > Groundwater | place: USA... | reverse complement strand
TGCGCAAGAATGGCAATGAGGTTTGGTTGGCGTCGTGGATCGCAAGGCCCGAGCGGGTCTGGCGCGCGCCCGTCCACCTCACATCTGCATCGCGCCTTCCCGCACCATCATGCTGTGGGCCTGCGCCTGATCCGGCGCGAAATCATCTTCGGGCAGAGCGCTTGCAACCTTCTTGAGGTAGACACTTTTTGCCAACCGAACCGAGATATACGCGAAAACTGCCGTATGCAGCAGCAATCCGAACGCAAGCCCCCAAAGACCGTAGAGATACGAGCCAACCACCAGAAACGGCCACAGCCCCACGGTGTTCTTGACCCAGCTGAAACCCATCACATAGGTTGGCTGCCCCAGACTGTTCAGCGCCCCATTCGAAATGGCAATCAGGCCGTTGAGGAAGGCGATGATCGCGAACGGGCTGCAATAGAGATAGATCAGCTCTTGCGCTTGGCCGGTCGCACCGAAGATCGAAACGATCTGCGATCGCAACAGAAAGAGCAGGATGGCAACCGCTGCAACGTAAAGCCCGAGAAACTTTGCGGCGTCCCTATAGGCTTCGCGCACACGCTCCATCTGGTTCGCGCCATAGTTCTGCGCCATGATCGGCCCGATCGCGCCTGACAGCGCGTTGATGACGGCAAAGACTACCGGAGCAAGGCGACCGATGATCGAGATCCCGGCGACCGCCTCATGCCCGAAGGAGGCAAACTGGCGCATCATCATTGCCTGCCCGATCGGTGCTGCGACAGACGCGAAGGCTGAATAGAGCGCATAGCTGCCGATCTCGTAAATGTGCTTGCGCATGGCCTGAAAGCCCGGAAACAGAATCTCCCGGATTTCACCCCGAAAGGGATAAAGCGCCACGGCCAGCGTGGCCGCGCGCGCCATCACCGTGGCTGCGGCCGCCCCCTGAAGCCCCATCCCGAGCCCGAAGATCAGGATCGGGTCGAACACGAGATTGACCAGCGCCCCGCACAGCGAGGGATACATTGCCTTGCGCGCAGCGCCATCGGCGCGCAGATGCGTGACGAGGCTCATCGAAATGCCGGACATGAACGTCGCTGGCAGCAGGATGATGATGTAGCTATAGGCCATATCGGCAAGCTCGCCCGTGGCGCCGATCCAGCCCAACAAAAAGTAGAGGTTGGGGATCATCAACAGGGGAACCACGATACCGACAACGGTTGACACCATGATTGCGGTGCCGGTCATCTCGCGCGCCTGCTGAGCATCGCCCTTTCCCAGGGCGCGTCCGACCAGCGTTCCGGTTGCGATCGAAAGCCCGATATTGATCGTGCTCACGAAGAACAGAAGGGTGCCGGCCATCCCGGCCGCCGCCGCCAGTTCCTTGTCGCCCAGCATCGAGATGAAGAGCAGGTCCATCAGGTCGACGACGTAGATCGCAAGAATGCCGATGCTGGCCGTGAAGGACATCACACGGACATGCTTTGACAGGCTGCCCTTGGTGAAATCTACACTCGTTTTCTTTGTCATGGTCTACACCTTCTCTTGATAATGCTGAGAAGCCGAGCGCAGGTGTCGAATGGCTTTGGTAGAATCTATCTCGAAGACGCCTCAGATTACACGCGGCCGTGAGAACGCCACAAGATCACCTTTGCGGAGCGTCGCTCATCCGTCTCGTCGTGAATGCTCTTGGCGACCCTCTCGGCCTGCTTTTCTTTCTTCCGGATTTTCATCTCATGTTCATTCCACTTGGGAAAAGGTGCTTGCGACAAGTCGCGTTGCGCCCTCCTATTGCAGGGACAACAGCCGGCTGTTCCCCGGATTGGCGGTCAGCGCGCGTGCGAGTGCGGCTTGCGCGGCGTCAGTATTGCCCATGGCGGCGTGCAACCGCACCACCATCGACCAGGCATCGACCAGTTGCGGATCAAGTGTCACCGCTCTCTCGAAGGCGGTGAGCGCCGCCGCAAAGTCCCGCGCCTGCAATGCTGCGCCGCCCATCTGCAACTGGGTTTCCGGGTAATCCGCGCGCAGGCGCAGCGCCTCGGACCATTCCTGCCGCGCCGCCGCGAGTGCTGTAGCCTGCGGTGTATCCAGCGTGACCTGCGCATCGATCAGCGCCTTGGCCGCCGCTTCGCGGACGGTGCGCCGGGGATCCGACAGGAGCGGTTCAAGCCGGGCAAGGCGGTCCTCGGGCGGCAGGCTGCGCAGGACCGAGGCGGCGGCAGAACGAACGAGGGGATCGCGATCGCCCAAGAGCCGGGTGGCGCGGTCGGCCGACGCCATATCCGCGACCGCCCCCAGGAGATCGAGGGCCGAGGCGCGCACCACGCCCGGCCCGTCCGCCCATTCGGCGATCTCCAGCAGCATCTGTGCCTGCCCCTGAGGATCACGCCGCGCAGCGGCAAAGACGGTCGCGAAATGTGGGCCGCGATGCAGGCTGTCGGGGACGCGCGACGCAAGGTTGCTGGCTGCCCACTCCGCGCTGCGGTCGGTATGGCAATCGGTGCAGGCGTCGGGTGATCCGGTCGCGGCAAGGTCAGGTCGTGGCACGCGGAAACTGTGATCGCGCCGCGTGTCGATGCCCATATAGGTCCGCTCGATCATATGACAGGACACACATTGCGCCCCCGCGCTTGCCTGCGGGTGGAAATGATGGTCGGGGCTGTCATAGACCTTGAGAGGCAGCGAGGGAAATTCAGGATTGCCTGCCGGGGAATGGCATTGCACGCAGACGGCGTTGCCTTCAGCTCTTAGCTGCGCGGAATGTGGGTCATGGCAATCCGAACAGCGCACGCCCCTCGCGTGCATTTTCGATTGCAGGAAAGAGCCGCCCTCGAACACCTCATCGAGGATCTGCCCGTCGGGGTGATAGATGCCCTCGCGCAGCGGTGTGAGGGAAAAGGCGTCGTGATAATCCGTTCCTGGCATCGGATTGCCATCCTGCATCGCCTCGCGGCGGGAATGACAGGTGAGGCATTGCATCACCTCGATCTCCTGCGAGGCACCCAGATCGACTGTCAGGCCTATCGGGGTCAGCCCGTCCTCCGGCTTGCGCGTCATGGGGTCGCGCGCCCAGGCGATGTGCGCGGCCCCCGGACCATGGCACGCCTCACACCCCACGCCGATCTCAGTCATCTTCGGGGCGTAGCTATTGGTTGGCGGATCGTAATTCCGGCTATAGCCGGTGGCATGACATTCCGCGCAGCGCGACTCCCAGCTCTTGTAGGTTCCGGTCCAGTGAAACCCGTCTCCGGGCGGCGGGACCGGATCGGGAAAGACCGGATACCAGCGTTTCCCGGCGACATCCCAGGCAATGTCATAGGCCTGCGTCCGCCCCGGCTGCGGTGAGAGCAGATATTGCTGCAAGGGGTCAATGCCTGCAACCCCGACAACCTGGTAGGCGCGACGTTGGCCGTCGGCACCTGCGGTTTCGATCATATATGCATCGCCGTCGCGAAAGAACCGCGTCACCTGCCCGCCATGCGTAAAGGTCACGTCGCTGAAATCGCCAAGAACCGTCGTCTCGTCTGGCAGAGTCCAGGCCTTGGCGTGATCGGAGTTGTGCCAGGCTGCGTCAACCTGCCTGTGGCATTCCGTGCAGACGGACGATCCGACATAGGCAGGTTCTGCCCACATCACGCCCGCTCCTAGACCAAGCTCAAGCAGCGTCGCAATTGCCAGAATATGTGGCCTTGCCTTTGTCAGGCACCGCATCATTAACCACATCTGTCAGGGCACCCCAAGATTGCCACCAGAATACGAACTTGCGGACGCGCCATCAAACCGCCCCGCGACACCCAGACTTGTTCCGATCTCGCATCGGCGTTCGCCTAATTAAAAAGTCCCGCCCCGTTGCCAAAGATCTGGATCGGCGAGGCGGAGAGAATCTTCTGCATGGCCGGCGTGTTGTCCTGACCGAAGTTATGCCCAGAGTTCAAACCGGCCCCGATCAGCTGCACCACTTCTGGAGAGCCCGCATATTTCGAGTGGCTGCCCGATGAGGAATCCTCGATCTCCGACAGGTCGATCACCGTGACGCCCAGGGCTTCGAGCTCTTCCGTGTTCGCAACCCCCACGCGCGGCACGCCGCCGGCGATCCTGGACGACAGGAGCAACGCCTTGTCATCCTTTGAAACAAGGACATACATCTTCTTCCGGATGGCGGGGGAAAGCTGCTTCAACTGTGTCCGAAAGACATCGAGATCGATGTCGGGTGCTGCCAGCATGATATGGCCGATCTCTCCGCGCCGCCCCAGAGTGCCGGCCTGTTGCAGGTCGAGCAGTCCCTCCATGGTCAGGAAGGTGCCCATCGAATGGGCGAATACATCCGCGCTTTCGGCTTTGCTGCGCACCATGATCTCGGCAATTCTCTTGACCTGTCCGCGCGCGACGAGCGTGCTGTTGAGATCATAGACATAACGCGAGGTCTTGGCCGCAGAGGCCCATGTAAAGAGCATGGGCACCCCCTTGAATCCCGTATCCTCGACAAATTGTGCCAGCCGCAGCGTCGCATCGCTGGACGTGTTGTTGAAACCGTGAACGAAAAGCAGCAACTTGCGATCCCCTCGCGGTCGCTTTGCCAGTTCGCGTTTGATTTCCGCGATCATCTCGGCATCCGATGCATAGCTGACGGGATTGATCACGGTGAAGTCTTTTCGCGGATCGGGCGGAAGTTTTTTGGGCCGCTCGAGCTCGCCTGCAACATGGGTCGGAGGGATCGTAACCTCCACCGAGGCAAGGCCGAGCCCTTGCACGCGATCCGGCCCGAGGAAGACGCCCGGTTCCTCTGATGGCCGTCGCGTGGTGGTGATGAAGATGCGGTTCCGCGTGACATCGGACAGCGAAGCGGCCGAGACCGCCGGGTTGTCAATGCCCATGATTTCGGGTGGCCGACTGCACCCGGAAAAGACCAGCGCCGAAAGCAGCAACAGCAAGGACATGGCGCGCATGGGGTTTTTCCGATCCATGATGCTCTATCTTCTGACTATGCGACAAATCTCTGGAACTTGTGTCATTGAAATGGGCGTTCGTCACTCAGAAAACGCTCATGTCTGGACTGCGGTTCAAACGGCGAGAGCTTAACCATCCAATCAAATCCTTACGAAGGTAAAAGACTTCCGCGTGCTGCATTCTGCCAGCACCAGCGTTCATCCTTTCGGGTAGAGGAATGTCAAGATCACCCGCACACCCCAACCTTCGGGGCTGTTCGGGCTGCTTTCGGCCCAGTAACGCAGGCCAGCGCCAAGGCTGACAGGCTGCTTTCCGATCCGGGTCAGCTTGGACACCTGAAAGTTGACCGGCACAGCCCAATCCTCGGCCTTCCAGTCATAGCTTGACTCGGTGTTGAGCGTGAAGGTCCAGGCATCGGGCGTGGTATAGCTCAGGAAGGGTTGCAGGAAGGTATTGCTGATGTCGGCGCGGTTGCCATCCCCCGCAACAGACCAGATATGGTTGGCCAGCATGCCAACCGTCCAGGGCCCGGTTTGCGACAGGGCAACCCCGGTGATCCCTGTCCCCCATTTCTCGCCCCCCAGAAGATCATCCGTGGCCGTCGGCAAGAGCGCGACCGGTCCGACCCCCCATATCACCTTGCCAAAGGCCGGCTTCTGCGGCGAGAAAAAGAAGCTCGCCGTGATGTCCCCCAGCCCGAACTGATCGCCCGCCCCGGGAAAGATGTCCTCTTGGGCGGTGATCGGCAGAATGATGCGCGTGATCAGGTTCCAGTCTTCGTTCAGGGTGATGGGAATGACCGGCTGGATGTTGAAATTCAACCTCTCACCATCGTCATTGGGGCCGATATTGCCATCATAGTTACCCTGAATGGGCACGCTGATCAGCGACGCCAACGGGTTGGCGAGCTTTTTTGCGAGATCCTGAGCCTCTTGCGCCATCGCGGGATTGCCAAGGGCCAAGATGATCGCCGCTGCCATCAGGGCAGATCGCGTCATCGACCGTCCTGCCGTCATGATTGTTTCCTTTCATTGACCCTCCGCATCCTTGCGAAAGGATGCGGAGGCATCATACTTGCAGAGATCACTCGATGATGACGACCACGTATTGCGTGCCGGTGTATTCGTAATAGGTCGCCCCGCACTGATAGTAGCCCGCCCCGTTGATGGTCACGGTCGCGCATCCTGCGGGCAGGGTCGAGACATAGACCGCAGAGCGCCGGACAACGCGCCGGGTTGTCCGACGGGCCACACCCGCCGCACTGACGGGCGTTGCCGGCCGTCCGACGCGCGCCTCGACGGGTTCACCCAACGCGCTTCCCGTGATCCATGACATTGGATCAGGCTCTGCGGCAATCGCGAAAGCGAGCACGGCCAGACCGATCATGCGGCGTCTGAAAACAGTCCTGTTCATCGTGTTCACCCCTCTCCGATGATGTTCTCGCCGTCAATCGTTGCGGGGTCGAGTTCCTTTGACCCCTCTGGCGGCGTGAAGTTGAAGGTATTGGCATCCGTTGTCACGCCGGGCTCAAAATTCCACAACTGGACCGAAAAGGCGGGCGCAGCCGTCATCCATTTGCTCGTGATGACATATTTTACCGGGATTGGATCTCCTTCGGAGCGCACCCAAAGCTGCCAGTCTATGTCCTTGGCGCGATAGAAGAGGTGATGCGCACTGACCCCGCCCACTGTGACCTCTCCAAGATACTGGCCCGTTTCGACCTCGAACATCAGACCTTCATAGGGATTTGCATAAAGCAGATCGGCCCCGCCGGTGACTTCGGTTCCAAGAACGGACCTGACTTCGTCGATCGCCTGATCGATGTTTCCTTCGACGGGAATTGAAAAATGCACTCCCAAGGCACTGTTCGAAATTGATACCGCCGATCCGTCAAAAACAATGGTGCTCTCGCCGAGGGGCCCCTCACGGACAACCCGGAAACCCTTTTCGCGGTCGAGCACAAGCGTGCCCGTCGCCGTCAACTGCATCTTTGCCCCGTTGCGCAGGAGGACGTCGGTTGCAGCATCTGCGGTAACGGTGAACGTGATGAGGCCGGCCAGATAATCCGACATGGCATGCAGGACTTCGTCGGCCTTGGGCTCGACCTCCTGAGCGAGGGCAAAGGTCGACATGGCACATAAGGGAAGGGCCGCAAGGACCCGCCGAAGGGCACGGCCAGATCCATTTTTGATTATTGCTCGAGACATTACGAGATCTCCTTTCGGACGCCTCATGATCGAGGTTGGCTTCTTGTTGCCCCTCACGCCCAGTAAGATTCTCCCGCGTCAGGTGACGCGTCAGACGGGCGTAACGATTCCGTGAAGTATCATATCAAAGGAATCATCCGAGCAAGTCGGAAGGCCCCTTGCGCAGTGCCAGGATGTCGTAAGCGGCGTGCAAAGGCAAATCCCCGGACCGACAAGGACACAAGCGTTGCGCCGTGAACGCCGCCAAGGCCAGGACCAAAGCAATCGGGCCGGAATTCCGGTTTCTGCGGCATCTTGGCCCGCCGCAGCCAGAGCGTGACATCTCCTTCGCTTCACGCTGTCCGGCGATCCTGTCGTCTCCAGAAAACCGGTGATCTTGTTCGGGATGCAGGCCGATCCAAAGCTGTTTTGCGGGCGGCATCCTGACCGGGATGGGCGTCAGGATCTTTCGGAACGTCATCCTTGATCATCTGACATGAGAATCAGCGCCCGTGCCGTGACCTCAAACATCCAACTCCTCCACGAACCGCGCATTCTCGGAGATATACTGGAACCGCAGTTCCGGCTTTTTCCCCATCAGACGCTCGACAAGATCGCTCGTCTCGCCCGGTTCGTCCTCGTCTATCGTCACGCGGATGAGCTTGCGCGAATTCGGGTCCATCGTCGTTTCCTTCAAATCCTTGGCGTCCATCTCGCCCAGACCCTTGAAGCGCGAGACGTCGATCTTGCCTTTGCCCCCCAGCCCCTTTTCGAGCCAGAGATCGCGCTCGGCCTCGTCGAGGCAATAGACCCGCCGCGCCCCCTGCGTCAGCCGGTAGAGCGGCGGGCAGGCGAGATAGAGATGGCCCGCGTCGATCATCGGGCGCATCTGGGTGAAAAAGAAGGTCATCAGGAGCGCCGCGATATGCGCGCCGTCCACGTCGGCGTCGGTCATGATGATGACCTTCTCGTAGCGCAGGTCGTCAAGCCGGAACTTGGTGCCAATGCCCACGCCGAGCGCCTGCGCGAGATCGCTGATCTCCTGATTGCTGCCAAGCTTCGAGCTGGCCGCACCCAGCACATTCAATATCTTGCCCCGGAGCGGCAAGAGCGCCTGTGTGCGCCGGTCGCGGCCCATCTTGGCCGACCCTCCCGCGCTATCGCCTTCGACGATGAACAACTCGGTGCCCTCGCGAGTGTTCGAGGAGCAATCCACCAGCTTTCCGGGCAGGCGCAGTTTCTTGGTCGCGGTCTTGCGCTGTGTCTCTTTCTCTTGCCGACGCCGCAGCCGTTCCTCGGCGCGCAACACCAGAAAATCGAGGATCGCACCGGCGGATTTGGTATCCGCCGCAAGCCAGTTGTCGAAATGGTCGCGCACCGCCCCTTCGACCAGGCGCGCGGCGTCCACGGTGGCCAGCCTGTCCTTGGTCTGACCGACAAATTCCGGCTCTCGGATGAAACACGACACCAGCGCGCAGCCCCCGGAAAGCAGATCCTCACGGGTGATCTGTGCCGCCTTGCGGTTGTTCGACAACTCGCCATAGGCCTTGATCCCCTTGAGGATTGCCGCCCAGAACCCGGCCTCATGGGTGCCGCCCTCGGGCGTCGGCACGGTGTTGCAATAGGACTGGATGAAGCCGTCGCGCGCGGGTGTCCAGTTGATCGCCCATTCGACCTTGCCCGGCAGGTTGTATTTCTCGCGGAAATCGACCGTTCCGGCAAAGGGGCGTTCGGCATAGGTGCTGGCCCCATGCAGGGTTTCTTCCAAGTAATCCGAAAGACCGCCCGGGAAATGGAAAACGCCTTCCATCGGTGTGTCGTTATCGGAAATGTCGCTCTTCCAGCGGATTTCGACGCCTGAAAACAGATAGGCCTTGGAGCGCGCCATCCTGAAGAGCCGCGCTGGTTTGAGCGTCAGAGAGCCAAAGATCTCGGGGTCGGGATGAAACGTGACCGCGGTGCCGCGCCGGTTGGGGGCGGCGCCGATCTTCTGCAACGGACCTTGCGGAATCCCGCGCGAGAACTCCATCCGGTAAAGCTCGCGGCCCCGTGCCACCTCGACCGCGAGATGATCCGAGAGCGCGTTGACGACTGACGAGCCGACGCCATGTAACCCGCCCGAGGTCTGATAGCTGTCGCCCGAGAACTTGCCGCCCGCGTTCAGGGTGCAGAAGATGATCTCCAACGCCGATTTCGTCGGATCCTTGGGATGCGGGTCAACCGGGATACCGCGCCCGTTGTCGCGGATGGTGACATGGCCATTGGCATGGAGTTCCACCTCGATCCAGGTCGCATGGCCCGCCACCGCCTCATCCATCGAGTTGTCGATGATCTCGGCCACCATGTGATGCAGCGCGCGGTCGTCCTTGCCGCCGATATACATGCCGGGGCGCAGGCGGACATGCTCCATATCCTCGAGCACCTGAATGGAAGAGGCATCGTAGTCGGATTTGAGGGTGGACGAGAGGAGATCGTTCATGCCGCTGCTCTTTTTGGTTTTATGGGTTGGGCAGCAGTATGGCAGAGGGGAGCGGATGGGGGAAGTGGCCCTTGCGCTCATTCCCGCTCCGGCCCGTGCAAACCCTTTGGAATCCGGGGGCGACTCCTATATGGGAAGTCAAACCGATCCGAAACCGTGCGATAGAGTCATGACCCCCAACGCCCCGATCACCCAGGATGTGCTGACCATCCCCCGCAAGCTGACACAGGGCAAGCCCAATATCGTGGGGCTCACGCGCGAGGGGCTGCGCGCAGCGCTGATAGCACATGGCACCCCGGATCGGCAGGCGAAGATGCGGGCCGGCCAGATATGGCAATGGATCTATCAGTGGGGCGTGCGCGACTTTCAGGCCATGACCAATCTGGCCAAGGCCTATCGTGCGGAACTCGCCGAGAATTTCGTGGTCGAGATCCCCGAACTCGTCAGCAAGCAGGTGAGCCTTGACGGCACCCGAAAGTATCTGGTGCGGATCGCCGGCGGGCATGAGGTCGAGGTGGTCTATATCCCCGAGACGGACCGGGGGACGCTGTGCATTTCCTCTCAGGTGGGGTGCACGTTGACCTGTTCGTTCTGCCACACCGGCACGCAGAAACTGGTGCGCAACCTCACCCCCGCCGAGATCGTCGGCCAGATCCTCGTCTGCCGCGACGATCTGGGCGAATGGCCGGTGGCGGGCGTCAGGCCGCCGGAGCGGCGGCTGCTCTCCAACGTCGTGCTGATGGGCATGGGCGAGCCACTGTATAACTTCGAGGGCGTGCGCGACGCGATGCTGGTGGCGATGGACGGCGACGGGCTGTCGCTGTCGCGCCGCCGCATCACGCTGTCCACCTCCGGCGTCGCGCCGCTGATCCCGCGCGCCGGCGCAGAGATCGGCACGCTGCTGGCGATCTCGCTGCACGCGACCACCGACGACGTGCGCGACCAGCTGGTGCCGATCAACAGGAAGTGGAACATCGCCGCGCTGCTGGACGCCTGCCGCGCCTATCCCGGCCTCGGCAACGCCAACCGCATAACCTTTGAATATGTGATGCTGAAGGGCGTCAACGACAGCGACGCCGACGCGCGGCGGCTGGTGAAGCTGATCGCGGGCATCCCGGCCAAGATCAACCTGATCCCGTTCAACACCTGGCCCGGCACGGTCTATGAGCGGTCGAGCTGGGAGCGGATCGAGGCCTTCGCCGAGATCGTCAACCGCGCCGGCTACGCCAGTCCGGTGCGCACGCCGCGCGGCCAGGACATCCTCGCCGCCTGCGGTCAGCTCAAGAGCGCCACCGAACGCGGGCGGCGCAGCGCGGCGCAGGTGGCGGCGCAGGTGGCGGCGGAGATCGGCGGCGCCTGAGCGCCAGCGCATGAAGGAGCCGCCCGATGGAGACCTTCACCTGCCCCGCCTGCGGCGAACGGCTGTTCTTTCGCAACGCGGTGTGCGGCTGCGGCGCTGCGGTGGCGTTCGACCCCGAGACGCGCGCCTTCGCGTTGCTGGGTGACGCCTGCGCGCCCTGCGCCAACCGCGACGCCATCGGCTGCAACTGGCGCGCGGGCGGCGCCGGGGGCGGGCTGTGCGCAAGCTGCGCCATGACGCGCACCATGCCCGACCTCGCCGTGGCCGACAACGCCGCGCTGTGGACCGAGGCCGAGGAGGCCAAGCGCCAGGTGCTGGCCAACCTGATGCGCTGGGGCCTGTTCACCGCGCGCGACGCCAGTCCGGCGCCGGTGTTCGACATGCTGGCCGAGCAG
>Ga0100389_1004083_pt1 | contig 11333 bp, 15 predicted proteins | sample CryGeymeta201513_FD_81537 | JGI IMG/M metagenome (GOLD analysis project Ga0100389, IMG submission 81537) | Groundwater microbial communities from Crystal Geyser aquifers in Utah, USA - Crystal Geyser metaG 2015-13 | ecosystem: Environmental > Aquatic > Deep subsurface > Groundwater | place: USA... | reverse complement strand
TGGACAGGTCCCAAGTTGGGAAAGATCCAGGGTTCTCCTGCGCGATTTCCCGCGCCACCGAGCGCGAGGATTTTTGCGAAGGGACGGACTTCTGGTTTTACGCGAATGGTGAGTGGGTCAGACTTGACCTAACCACCGCGCGTGATCCGGAGGTCCTTTCCCGAAAGGAAAACCGCGAGAATGTTTTCGTGGTTAGAATTTCGGGAAGAACTCTAAGACTTGCCGCCCAAGGGTGCAGGCAAGACCTCATTGAGGTTTTGCAAGCGCTTCAGGGCGTAATCAACGAGGTTTGCGCTTCGTTGAGAAAAGTCTAGGGGTTCCCCTGGACCCACCAATGGGTTACAATGGCGGTTGTGGCATGCAACCGGGGGAAGTTAGGATAATCCCAAACCGACTCAGTCGGAACCGACTCAGTCGGACGCATGCAACAGCGGGATGTGGTGGTCCAAAAGTAACAAACCACTCCTCAGCCCTAGTAGTTCTGGAGCTTCGGGCCGGCGAGGGGGAATTTGCGAAAGCTTGCAAATCCTCCCCGTCGGTCGTCGTCTTTGCATGTCATAAATCTTTAACCCCCGAGGTTAAAGAGTTTGTTGTCTAGATTTGTTTTGAAGAATTATCCTTGTATAATGGAAGTTGCAAGGATAATTCTTTAATGAGGAGGGGGAGAAATGAAACTTTGTGAGGTTTACGCTGTAAAAACATCTGCTGGAACTGAAACTAAGTGGGTTGTTGTGGCAGAAGATGGCAACGGTCAGCCTGAAGTAATTGTTGTAGGCAGTAAGGATGCCATATCGATTGCTTGTGAGATGCTACATTGTGACAAAGTTGTGGGAATGGGTGGCGCTTTTAGTCTAGACGACTTTTTATCTATAGCAAAAAATCACGGGCTTCTACGAAGAGTAAAGAACTGGGAGCCGTTTGGGTTGGGGGGAGATCATTAAGGAGGAGAGGCGGGCAAACTGTGTGAGCCAAAGGTTCATTAGTTTGCCTATCTCTTGGAGCTATTAAGAATGTTTGATGGTTGCAAGAGGTTGCGGGATCGGAATTCAAAGGTTTTTTAAGAGATGTCGGGGCTTTTGTCATAAATCTTTAACCCCCGAGGTTAAAGATTTTGATATACATGCGCTGTATAAGTTCAGATACATATTGGACTCTTTACGGGTTTAATATGGCGGTGGTTGATTTAACTAACTCACGGGCATCGAAAGCAAATTCTTTTGCCTTTTTATATATTTGCTCCGACTGCTCCTCGTTGTAGGTATGAGTTGAGAGGCTTCGCGCCGTAAGATAATCCAGCCACTTTTTGGGGTTGTCTATAAGGCCTGTTTGAGCGGCCGAACGAATGGTGTCTCTTGGGCTTTGGGACTGAAAACCCAATATGTAATTTGCGGTTTTCATAGTTTTCCAAGCTATTTCAAAACAAAATTCAAACCTCTGTATCACAGCGTCGCGAATGAATTCTGTTTTTTCTTCCATTAAGCTTTCGTCAAGGCGATCTAGGGCGGTATCTAAGTCTTTTATTTTCTTTTTAAGTTTTTGCTCTATTTGTTCCATAGCATAGCGTTTTCCAGGGCGGCTTTTCTAAACTCCGCTGAAGCGGGTTTTAAGTCAACTATATCAACTTTGTAGGGTATATCAGAGTTGTCCAGTTCTTCGGCAATTTCTGACAGCGCGCTTAGGGGAATTTTTCTTTTTCCTAAAACGCCTATGTCGTAGTCGCTAAAGGGCTGGTTGGAGGCGTTGAAATTGGTCAGTTAAGGCACTTTGACAACTTAATACTTAACTTAATGATGCAAGAGAGTTTCCAAACCTCCGTCCACAGCAGTACAGTTGCTGGCGGATAAAAACGGTGTAAGTTTGTACACACCCGGTGTGTGAAATCTCTGGGGATCTAGTAGAAATTTTCGCTGGTTACAATTCTAGTTTTAGCCTTTGGGTAGTGGTTAACCAGCGCGGTTAGCCCGGCGGCTTTTTCGGTGCCAAGCTTGATTTCAATGCCGAGAAGGTTGTTGGCGGCGCTAAGTATCAAATCTACCTCGGAACCTTGTTTGGTTCGCCAGTAATTAAGGGCGTATCCTGAATTGTTATAAGAATTTGCTTTAGTGGCTTCGTTCACTAAAAAGTTTTCGAACAGTTGACCAGCATCCGGGCGTAGATCAAGCGGTGATAAATTGTTGATTATGGCATTTCGAAGACCCGTGTCATAGAAATAAACCTTAGGAGATTTACTAATTTCGCGGCGCTTGTTCTGAAAATAGGGGTAGAGACGGTAAATAATAAAGCTTTGCTCAAAGATTTCTAAGTACCTCTTTACCGTTTCCTGATTCAAGCCAAGTTTGCTCGCCAGCTCGGAATAATTGATGAGTTTTCCGATTTGAAAAGCCAATAGTTTAAGCAAATTAACAGCATCACGCCGTTTTTCAATAAGAGAAAGCTCGTCAATGTCTTTAAAGGCTAAAGTGTTGGCCAGGTTAGTAAGGTACTCGGTGTTTCGGGGCTGGTCAATTAAGCGGGGGTATAATCCGTAAATGACTGCATTCTGCAGAGCCTGATTAACATCAAACAAATACATTTTTTTGTTAGACGGGCCCTCAATTAATTGCTCGAAAAGCCGAAAGTTGAGGCTTTTTTCTAGGCCAAGCTGGGTGAGGTACTCTGAAAATGTGAGAGGCAGGAGCTGATACTCAATAAATCTGCCAGCCAAACTTTCTGCCGCTTTATTTTTTATATTTAGAGAAGATGATCCGGTAATAATTAGGTTTATTTCGGGCGCCTGGTCGTAAATTATTTTAGCGGCGCGGCCCGGGTTGGTTAGAAGATGAATTTCGTCTATGATAAGCTGTTTAGTGGCTGGGAAAAGCTGTTTATATGTGTTTAAATCGTAGCTCTCTAGAGCTTTTCTAACCGGCTCGTTGTCAACGAGCAGATAAGCGGCGATTGGAAATATCCGCTTTAGGAGGGTGGTTTTTCCTGATTGACGAGGTCCTAAAAGCAATAGAATTTCCTTATACTTACTAAAGTGTGAGCTTATTCGGTTGTCTAAATGGCGGACAAGATTAGGCACGGTAGTAGTATTTTAGCACACACCTTTTTGGTGTCAAGCATTAAAAAGTCATACTATATTTACAGGTTTGGGGGGGTCTAGTTTTGCGGTTGGCCCTTCGACAAGCTCAGGGTAACTCTTATTGGGTTGGGTAAACCTTTAGAGTTCTGAGAAGCGATGGGCCCGCTCGCAAGAGTAGGGCAAATCCAATCGGGCCTTGGAGCCCGGAAGGGGGTGCGCTGATGAAGTGCATCTTGGCCGGACCTCCGAGGTCCGGGAAAAGCTGCTTGAGAGAGGGGCTCAAGCAGGCCATTATTCGGCGTGTCCGTGAGCTAGGGCTCGACGCGTTCGAGTACTACCCCTATGTTATAACTGGCTGTCCTGATGGGGAGGGAAGCTGGTTTCAGGCGACGGTGAACTTGTCCCCAGAGGCTGCGGCGTTAGCCAAAGCTGAGTACAAAAGCAGATTCACGTTTGGGTTCGTTCAACGGGTTGCCACATCCGTGGCCGCTTGTACAGACCTCATCACTCTGGTGGATATCGGCGGCTTCCCCAGCATTGAGAATCAGGCAATTTGTGCCGCCGCAACGCATGCCATACTTCTAGCGGGCGATTCGGACAAAGAAACTTGGACGGAGCGTCTCACAGTGTGGCACGACTTCTGCCGTTATTTGGGGCTGAAGGTTTTGGCCGAGTTACACTCGGACTACTTCGGCGTCGAGGATACGGTGGAAGGGGTTACGACCGACGGGACATTTCGCGGAACAGTGCACCACCTCGAGAGGGGCGAGTCTGTAAGCGAACGGTCTGCGGTTGTCGCCTTAGCGGATTACATCATTCGCTTGGTTGCTGCAGGCGAATAAAGTTTATCAACGCGGTATAGCAAAGCCGCCTTCGATAGCCTAGGCCATGGGCTTTCGTTGTATCACGCCCCAAGAAAAAGGAGGGTTCAAATGGCTTTCTACATGGTGTCTCTGTCAGGTGATACCCTGCGGGGTAAGTTCGGTGAGTCGGCCGACAATGACAAGATCGTCGCCGAACTGGACAGCACTGTCCAGGCGATGATTGAGTCAGGTGAGATTCATCCGACCCCCAATGCTATCAAGTTCGATGGCCCTGCGTCGCTGCAGGTTGTTTCGGTGCTTACGCACCGTCTCGGCCACATCGTCGGAGCCCTGGCTTTTCGCGATCCCAAGATGTTCGTGATCGACGAGGCCAACGGCACGGACTTTGTGGTGGCCCCGGGCACTCCGTACGAAAAGACGGTGAGATGCCGTGGCCGCATGCAGAAAAACCTGAAGACAGGGGCCGAAACCTTCGTGCCCGATCCAGTCTTCGTGGTGACCGTCAGCCACTCGTCCAATTACAAGATTGGCGATGTTCTGAGCTGACGCTGGGTCAAAACGGTTGCTAGTAATCCGTCCTGAGCGAAGCCAAGTCTGACTTGGCGGAGTCGAAGGAAAAAACTAGCAAAAACGGGAGAAACCCTCTAAGGTGAGCGAGAGCGCATAGTTCCTATAACAAAATCGGAAATGCGAATATCTCTTGCGGTGACCCTTATGGTATTGCTCCCTCCGGCACGCCCAAATGTGCCATAAGGCGAAAGGCAATATTCCCATCTGCGGATGTGGGTGATGCCTAGTAGCCGAATTGAAAAAGGGCTTAAGATACGATTGCCCTCTCTAAACCTGTAAGGTTTAGAGTCTAAAAACAAATCGTTCGGCGCTCCTCCGTGCGCTATACCTTTAGACGACTAGGCTTATTGCACAGGCTTGGTTGGACTGGAACGGAGGAAAGGTGCAGAAAACGCGTAGTTCGAAGAGGCGGGAGTTGGAATTGTTTTTGCGAAAGCAAGAGCAAGCCAGCTTCCCGCCTCCTTCACTAAATCCTTTATGTATTTAGAGGGTTTAGAGAAGGAAAAAAGTTCAAGTCGGGATACTCCCGAATCGGGAGTATCCCGTCTTTGGAAATTAGCTCATCATTCTAATCCTACCTTAACAGGAATGGTGAGCTCTATCTGGCTCAGGAGAGAGGGTAGGACCTTCTGGGCCGGATATAGCTAATCGGATTTGCGGAAAGCTTTTGTCCTAATTTAAGTTAGTTGGGATAAGGTATCAAAAGCTTTGGAGAGGTTTGATATTAAGAGTAGATTCTATTCTCTCAACGCGGGCTCTAAGCGTAAGATATTCGCTGTCAAAGAAATTTACGATAAGCCTTTGGTCACCTTTGATTTTTTTGATGCCTTTCTTTATGGAGTTAAATTCAGGTCTAACTTCGTTGAGGATATCGGAAGCGAGTTTTTCGTTGTTTTCCAGAACAATATCTTTAATACTTTTTAAGTCGTCTTTGGTTAGCATGTTTTTAATTTATCATGAAGTTAAAAATTATGCAAAAGGATGTATGCGTCCAATACATAGTCTTGACAAGTTGACAGTCCCGTAGTATGATGTACTTATGATCGCTGGGTTAGAGAGGTCCCGAGCGGGTTTTGATAAGGACAGACTTTGAAACAAGTCCAAAAGATAATTTTGGGTTTGTTTTACAATCTGTCCGCGTAGCTCAATGGATAGAGCGGGGGATTTCTAATCCCTTGATTGCAGGTTCAAGTCCTGCCGCGGATATTTTGCAGTCAGCGCATCCCGACAAAGTCGGGAGAGTGGGTTAGTTTCCTTGAAAAAAGGAATTAGCGTTCAAAAAACGCTAACGGGTTGCCCACGGCCCCTGATTGCAATCAAAAACTATCCCGGAAAGCGCGCTGGTCAAGTGTTTGTACTGATCGGGCGACGCGCGCTTTTCGGGTGTCCTTAGCCGGTGGCTGTTTGGATTGTTGAGGGTTCTCGTCAAAAATGACGGGATCGCTTTTCTCAACATCGCTACGCCACCGGCTTTTTCCTTCTTGAAATTCCTTTTCTTTCTGCTATCATTCTCAAGATATGAAAAGTATAGAAAAAAATTACGAAATAATGGTAATATTAGAAAAAGAAAACGCCCTTGCCAAAAACGGCGCGTTCTTTGATAACTTTAATAAACTCCTAAATTCGGCAGATGGAAAAGCCTTAAAAGAATCCTTTTGGGGCGAAAGGAAGTTTTCCTACCCCATTAGAAAGCTTGAAAAAGGGGTTTATACGGTAATAGAGTTTGAATGCCCCCCTGCTAAAATAAAAGCGATTGAGGGGAAACTAAAGTTGGAAAAGGGAGTAGTTAGGTATATGATAAGTCAAAGGTCAAAAGGAAAAAGTCAAAAGTGAATGTTAAAAGTAAAAGGTAATTTTTAACTTTAGTTTTGGTTTCTGCTAATCGGTTTTTGTTTATTGCGTTAAAAAGCCATTAAACAGTTAAACCATTTAGCAATAATAAAAGATGTCCCGAAGCATAAATAAAGCCATAATCTTGGGAAACTTAACCAGGGACCCGGAAATGAGGTACACGCCTCAAGGAAACGCTGTAACTAGTTTTGCTGTAGCCACAAACAGGCAGTGGAACACCGAAGATGGCACTTCAAAAGAAGCGGTGGAGTTTCACAATATTGTTGCTTGGAACAAGCTGGCGGAAATTTGCTCTCAGCTTCTTAAAAAAGGCACCAAAGTTTATATTGAAGGCAGATTGCAAACTAGAACCTGGGAGGACGATAAAGCCGTTAAACATTACAAAACCGAAATAGTGGCGGATGACATGATACTTCTTTCAAGCAAAAGCCCCTACGAGTCGGGGCAGTCCGCGCCGGAAGAAACAAAAGCATCCGCGCCGAAACCAAAAGAAGCCAAAAGCGAAAAAAAAGAAAAAGAAGAAAAAGAAACAGCCGTAGAAGGCACGGAGGAAGTGGATACAGAGGAAATGCCGTTTTAAGATGTATGATGTAGAAGCAATATGCCGAAAAAGCAAAAGAATAAAAAACAATTTAAAAAGAATGTAACTTATAAAAAAATTAAAGCGCGGATAGGGGAAATTGATTACAAAAACCCCTCATCTTTAACGAAATTTTTAAGCTCCCGATTCAAGATTTTGTCGCGCCAAAAAACAGGCGTCTCCGCAAAAGTTCAGCGAAAAGCCACCATTGAAATAAAAAAAGCTCGCTTTTTGGGGCTTTTGCCATTTACGGAAAGACACCAGATATGAATAACTAGATATGAATATCCTGCTCTGTTATGTTACTCCTTATAGCTTAATAGCTGTCTTAAATGGTGATAAAACCGTTCGCGTAAAGTTCCCCTATCCCGCCTTTTTTGACAATTATTCCGATATATGGGAGAGCGTTTACGGCGAAGCCTTGTTCCGTCTTGGTCTGAAAAGCCCTCTAAACACTATTGTGGTTTGCAATTCGCAGGATCTTTTATATCCGCTCATAAAAGGCAAATCTGTAAAAGTTGTTCCCGCGCAGGAAGCGTTTTCTGAATTTAATATCCCGATGATTTTCTTAGGCGAGAAAAGGGTTTATTGCCCGCAGGGGTGTTTTGAGCTTAATATAAACTCCGAAGCGGTTTTTAAATGGTTTGATTTTGAGGAGTCTGTTGTTAATGTGACCAACTTTTTTCAAAACCGTTTTTTGTACGGTCCCGCTCCCGCCGAAAGTGTTTGGGAGAAATCCTTTCAAAACGCCCTTATTCGGGCAAAAATGCAAGCGGCTTTTAGGCTCGTCTCGCCAAATTTTCTAGAAACGGTGGAAGAGCTTTATCTTTCTGGCGAAGCTTTGTATGGTTTTACCAATTTTCAGGAGCTGCTCTTGAATTTTTTGGACGCTATGGAGGTTTTGGGTTTTTGGCGTTTGTATTTTGATGACAAAGCTGTTCTGGGTCCTCTCGCGGGGCTTTACCCCGAAAAAGAAAGGGCGCTAAAAATTTTGAACAAATATCCTTTTAAGCGTGTAGCAGATGTGTTTATTGTTCCGGGAGTTGCGAGCGCGCAGATTATTTTTGAAGACGGCAAAAAGCAAACCCTTAATTTGGCGCGGGAGGGGATTCATTTAGTGCCTTTGTCTAAGGAGGAATTGACGGTTAAATTAAGGCTCAAAAAAGGGCATTTTGAGAAAAAGGTTTCGGCGGGGGTTTTCGGCGCGGTTTTTGATACCAGAAAAAGGCCCCTTGCGTTTTCCGATTTGCGCAGTGAGCGGTTTACAATGAGAGACAATATAAGAAAACAGGTAAGGGGATGGGGTTCGCAAATTCAAAGTTCAAATAACAAAGATTGAGGATGATAAAAACGGTTGCGCCAGAAAGGATTGCGGATAGAAAACAGTTTGAATTTTTTATGTTATGTTGAGGTCTCTAATTGTAAAAAAATACCGTCAAAATAAAACCAGCTTTGTGGAGCGAGGGCTCCCCGCAGAAGGGAAAGTTTTGGTTAAGGCTGGCGAAGTTGTTAAAAGCTTTTCAAAAGTGGGGGAATGTCTTTACAGCGAGAAATCGCAAAAAATATCCTTTGAGGGGGAACTTGTGAAAAAAGAGGGCGAAAGAGTTTTTGCCAACGAGGTTTTGTGGGTTTTAAGAAAGGGATTCCTAAAATCCAAAGAGGGCAAGGCGCCTTTTTCCGGCATAATTTCCCGTGTGGATGAGGAGCATAAAACCTTTTTTATAGAGCGTCTCGCGCGCGAATACTCTTTAATAGCGGGGGCGCCGGGCACGATTAAGAGCGTTATTAAAAATAAAGCGGTGCTTATAGAAACCACCGCTATTGAGGTTTTTGGGGTTTTTGGAAAAGGCGAAGATGTTTCAGGCGAGCTTGTGGTGGTTGGAGATTATAAGGATTCAGACGGCGTGGAAATTGATAAAAGGCATACCGGAAAAATCGTGGCATGCGGGTTCGTTAATTCTTATATGTATTCTAAAGCTAAACTGTTTGGAGTTTTGGGGTTTGTGTGCGGCGGTGTGGATTACGGTTTCTGCGAAAGCCAAGTTGGGGTCATTTCTCTTATTGCCGTTACGGGATTTGGACGCTTGCCAATGGACCCGGTTTTATTTAACTATTTCAAAGGAGTGGAGTCCCGTTTTATTGTATTGAGGCCGTCTATTCCGCAAATAATAGTTCCCGAAGAGCAGAGTTTAGAATGGGCAAAGGGAATTGACGGAGTTTACACAGATGTCCGCGAAGGGCAGGTTGTTCAGATATTTGACCAAAGCCGATACGGTTTAACTGGCACTATAGTTGGGATAGAGAAAGATGAGGTTAAAGTAGAGGTGTGGGAGGAAGGAAAAATTCTAAAACTTTCCCCCGAAAGCATTGGCGTTATCGCAAACCCCTAACTTCCCTTGACACATACCCTGTAGTATGGTATAATAGATACATAAAGTTGGTTTGTAACTGGAAGTTGCGAAAAAATTCCCTCCTCGCAAGCCATCGGCGGGGAAGGGAGAAAGGAGGGGAATGATGGATATAGAAACCTATAACGTCATCACGAGTGTCGTAGAGACGTATGCGATGCTGGTGGGGGAAAAGGGAGAGATTTCTCCTCGGGAACACCACTTGATCTCCGGCTTAATCGATGTGGGGCAATCCGAAGATTCAGCGAACCTTCGGGGGCAGGTGGTTCTCCATCTCGTTCAGTTTCTGACGGACTGACGAGGCGTCCCCTCAAAAAAAACCGCGTGCTGAAGTGTTCTGACCGGAGTGTTCTGACCGGGATGAATAAGACGCGCGGCGTTAAGCTCAAACGAGAGCGGGGACTTTGCTGGATGGAAACAACCGCCTAATGGTAAGTCCTAGGATTAAAATCCAAGGATGGCGGAAGTACCATGCAAAGCGAGACCGCAGGGCAATCATCGGGGGTTTGCAAGCAAGCATAGAAGTTTTACGCTTCTTGCAAACCCCTGCAGTTTTAATGTCATAAATCTTCAACCCCCGAGGTTGAAGGATTACAAGGAGAATCCTTAAATGAAGAATTGCGGATAGTTTTGTGGGTGTATGATAAAATGTACCTACCAAGCCGTCTGCAAACTGTTGCAGATTGGAAATCCTATCAAAAACCCGCTGCAAATACTCTTGGGTATAAGCAGGCGGGGAAGGGGGAAAAATGGAGATTTTAGTTTTTGATTTTGTGGTGTTGGGGGCGGTCGCGGTCCTCGTTTACGCGACTGTATTGCTACGGAGTTGCTTGGATGCGAAGGAGCAGTCGTCACGGAACCGGCAACTGCTTTTGGTGATTTACAAGATGCTTTCGGAGGAGAAGGAGGAAGGGGGATGGAAATCGTGAGGATGGTTATGGATGTGTTGCAGGTTATCATTGGTGCACTTGCAACGCTGGCGTCCCTCGTTTTGGCAATGCAAAACTTGTCGAGATGAGGGACAGAAAGGGCTAATGTGGAATTCTGCGTAAGCGGAGCCATCTTAGCCCTTTTCTTTTTCTCGGAGGTTGTTGACTCGGGTAAGTTTGGAATCTAGACTTATATCTAATGAATATAGAAATCGATCAGTCTGGGAAAATTGAAGCAACGAATAGGAAAACTATTGTGGCTTTTAGCAACAGTACACATCGTTCCGTTTCCATATCGTCTAAAGATAAAAAAGTATTGCAGAAGTTTTTTAGAGAAGCGGGAAAGCCTGAAATGTTCATTTATAGAGTGTTTGCAATACTGTGTTTTTATTTGATTAAGGAGGACATAAAGAAAATAGACTCAATAATTATAGATTTGGAATATTTGGGAAAGGAGTCAGTAGTCAAAGATTTAATTTTAAGTTTGATAAGAAGGAATAATCCTAGTTTTGATAAATCAAAAATAAAGTTTTCTTCCATAACAAAGAAGTCGCGCGCTCACTGGGAGGCATATGAAGTTTTTAAAGGGAAGAGAAAAGCAAACAAGAATTTAAATTATAAGGATATTCTAAAGTATATTATATAAAAAAAGATCGGGCGTTATTTGGCTAGGTAAGCGAGAGTTTTTCATCTCGGGTTGCTAGCCCCCCCGATCATTTGGTTAAAGGATACCACTAAATTAAACTCTTGTCAAGCGTTTTTTTGTCTCCTTGAGTTCAAGTTTGAAGTGCCCCAAACCTCTTAGGAGGTCAATATGAACTGGAGCGGGATAATCCCCGCCAGAGGCGGGCAGACCGAATTGGAATTTCCAACCCCCGAGGTTGGTTTTGCAGATAGCTGAAGCTGTCTGTGAACTATGTCTTTGACATTTCATCTCTCAAAACTTATCATTTTCCTATGTCCGCTTTAAAAACTTTGCAAAAATTCTACACCGTCCTTTTTGTATTACTGCTTTCAGTAGGTCTTTTTACCGGCGGCTACTATTTTGGAAAACGCGGTTTTGATATTGAATACAAAAAAAATCCTCCCGTCGTTCGCGTTGTAAAT
>Ga0100389_1004070_pt1 | contig 11351 bp, 8 predicted proteins | sample CryGeymeta201513_FD_81537 | JGI IMG/M metagenome (GOLD analysis project Ga0100389, IMG submission 81537) | Groundwater microbial communities from Crystal Geyser aquifers in Utah, USA - Crystal Geyser metaG 2015-13 | ecosystem: Environmental > Aquatic > Deep subsurface > Groundwater | place: USA... | reverse complement strand
TTTTTATTTCTGTTTTATTTTCCGGTTCTCGAAATTAAGGTTTTTAAAGTCTGTAAAGCAATTTTAACATCTAAAACAAATGATCGATTTTTTATGTAGAACAAATCATAAGATAGACGAATCTTTGTTTCTTCAAGCGAATGCGGTGGTATCTCTTGATGAGTTTGTGCCCAACCTGAAAGACCCGGCTTTACAACATTTCTAATTGTATAGTATGGCAATTCATTCTCCAAATTATCAAACAGTCCTTTTATGTCAGGTCTTGGTCCGATCAATGAAATATCGCCTTTTAGAACATTTATCAATTGTGGCAATTCATCAACACGACTAGATCTAATAATTTTACCGACTTTTGTAACTCTATTGTCGTCGTCTGTAATCCACTTCCCTTTGTCGTTGCTTGTCATACTTCTAAACTTATAAAGCTTTATTATTTTGTTATCCATACCAACCCTCTCTTGAACTATAAAAGGACTAGTCTTGCTCTCGAACCAAATTGCCAAAATAACAAAAGGATAGACAACTAGGGTGACAGCAAAAAGAAGCAGCGCAATAAGTAAATCCATGCTTCTCTTTAGAAAATCGTAAACGACCTTGTTTCCAGCGTAGATATTTTCGATAAACCAGAAATAATTCATCATAGACAGCGGAATCCGATCAAAAATATATTCGTAAATTTCATGAGTATTGATGAATTGGATTTTTTCAAAAATAAAATTGTAAAGTTTTGGCAGAAGAACCTCGACCTTGTTATCATTAAAATCAGCTACAATGATTGAAATATCTTTTGCTTCAATCTCTTCTAAAATTTTATTATCCAAATCACCCTCTGAATATTCATCTAAATCAAAAACCGAAGAAAAATAGAAACTGTATCTATCATTGTTATTAATTTCATGCTCGAGCTCTTTCATCTCGTGCCCTCTAGAAATTAAAATGGCATTCTGTTTTTGTTTCGGTGATATAAACTTAAAAATATAAAGTCGCCACATATAAATAAACAGAAATGAAACAACCAAGTAAATAAAGAGGTTTGTTTTAGGCGTGATACTAAAATAAGGAATAAAGTAAAAGAAAATAACAGTGATTAAAATATTAGAAATTTGCGCATTAAGTAGTATTTTTGGTAGGGATTTTTTTAAGATTAGTGTGTGTTTTTTGTAGAGCCCTGAGATATAAAAAGTAACGACCCAGACAACAAATAAAATAGAAAAAGGCATTAAATGATTTTTTAATGTATCTAATGTTGGAACATCAAAATAGCGTATTATCAATGTCACCCAAAGAGCCACGATAAAAAATAATATGTCCCCCACAAAAAGTATTAGTGGCTCTTTTTTGTTTACAATAGTCATTTTTACTTTATTATTAAGTATATTCAATAATATACTTATGGGAAGTAAAAAGCAAAACAAAAATCGAAAAAAAGTATTGCAAATAATAACTAAATCAAACTTTGGAGGGGCTCAAAAATATGTCTATGAGCTTTCTAAAAAACTGCGGTCAGATGGTTTTGATGTTGTTGTCGCTTTTGGCGGAGAAGATTTATTAAAAGAAAAACTTCAAAATGAAAACATAAAAACTATCCAAATAAAATCTCTGCAACGAGACATAAATATTTTCTCAGATTTAAAGGTTTTTATTGATTTGATAAAAATAATACATAAAGAAAAACCTGATATTATCCATTTAAATAGCTCTAAAATTGGCATAATAGGAAGTATCGCCGCAAGATTTTGCTTTACCAATAGAATAATTTTTACCATTCACGGACTAGCTTTCAACGAGGATCGCGGTGCAATCTCCAAAAATTTCATCAAATTCATCTATCTGATGGCTGTATTTTTCTCTCATAAATCAATAGCTGTTTCAGAAAGTGTTAAGAAAAATATTTTGAAAATACCCCTTGGTTTTATTGTAAAAAATAAAATAGAAGTAATTAAAAATGGAATAGAAAAAGTCGAATTCTACGAGAGAGATGTTGCGCGAAAATTTATCTCAGAAAAAATAGGGCAAAATAGTCAAAAAGAGCAAAACCTAGATAGCAAAAAAATTATCGGAACAATAGCAGAACTTCATCACATAAAAGGTATTAATTTTCTAATAGAATCTGCCAAGAAAATTTTAGCCAAAGAACCCAACGCGATTTTCGTCGTTTTTGGTGGAGGAGACGATAGAGAAAAACTTCAAAATCAAATTATTGACCTAGGTCTAGAGAAAAAGTTCTACCTTTTAGGTTATATTGATAATGCCCCTAAATATTTAAAAGCCTTAGATCTATTTGTTTTATCATCTATTTACGAGGCTCTAGCTTTGGTTATTTTGGAAGCCAAACAAGCTGGAATTAAAATCGCCGCAAGCAACGCCGGTGGGATACCAGAAGCTATTTCCAATTACGAACCATCAGTTTTATTTGAACCTAAAAATGTAGACGATATGACTGAAAAAATTTACAGCCTTTTAGAAGTGGAGGAAAAATATTCACCAGAAGATGAAAAAACTTCTAAAAATCAAAACCCCGATGACTCAATAGACCCAATGTATCAAAAAACTATTAAAGTCTACTTAGAAAAATAAATCCTAATCAAATACCCACAAATTCATTATCTGATAAATCTTTATGAATTGTTCTGTTGTATTTTTTCATTCCCATTAAAATACCAATACCTGCAAATGCCAACATTAAACTAGTTCCTCCGTAACTCATAAAAGGTAAAGTTAGACCCGTGACCGGCAAAAGACCAATATTCATTCCTATGTGAATTATAAGATGACTCATATATAAAATAGCCAATCCAACGCCAAAAAGTATTTCAAAATTAGTAAAACCATTCATCGAATTAATTAATATTCTCCATATAAAAACCATATAAAGAGACAAAAATATCAAAACCCCAACAAAGCCCCACTCTTCAGAAAAAGCAGCAAAAATAAAATCTGTTTCATATTCCGGCAAAAATTCTAACCTAGATTGTGTTCCATAACCAATACCCTTCCCTAAAAGTTGACCCGATCCAACTGCGACTGTTGATTGAAAAGCATTATAGCCAGTCCCTTGAATGTCTGAAAGAGGATTTAAAAAAGTCTTGATTCTAGCTTTTTGATAATCCTGAAAAGCAAAACCCCAGAGAACCAAAAAAGCCATAGATCCAGCTATAAACACCGTTAACAGATGCTTGTAAGAAATTCCTGAGACCAAGATCATACCCAGCCAAATCATAAAAATTATAAGCGCAGAACCAAAATCGGGTTGTAGTGCAACCAAGGCAAATATAATAAAAGCATAAACCCCAGATACAATAATATGTCTAAAATTTTTAATTTCGACATGGCGCCTCGAAAAATATTTAGCGAGTAGCAAAATTAAAACTAATTTTGAAATTTCAGCAGGTTGAAAGGTGAATCCTCCAATAGAAAACCAACTCTGCGCTCCTTGATATGTAGATCCTACAGCAAACAGGCTAAGCAATAAAAATACCACAATTAGATAAAGCCACACAATAACTTGAGTTCTCCTAAGAAATTTAAAATCAATATTACTCAAAATTAAAAAAACGATGAGAGAAATTACTAACCACATTGTTTGACGATAAAAAAAATTACCTGTATCAACAAAAGAGTTCATGGTTATAAGTCCAAAACCAACAATCGGCAATATTGATCCTATTAAAATCCAATCAATATCACCAAAAATATTCTTAAAAAACCTAGCTATCAAGCTCATAAATTGGGATTATTTCAAATCTTGTAGCTTCTGACTTGAAACTAATTGGCCAAGTAAATATGATGTTTTGTGAACCGTCTCTTTCTAATCTTCTTACTAATGTATTTGATGTTGCTAGCGCATTATCTTCTCTGTCATAAAGGATGACGACAAATCTAACATTTGTGAGTGCAGAATTTGTGTTGTTATGAACTGTTGCTGTTACACGAGGTAGTCCGTCTACTTGTAATATTTCCTGTCTTCTTATTGTTACGAAATTTTCTAAAGGCTCTTGTTCAAACCATTCAATTTCACCAAAATCAAAAGATACTCTGGCGACTTCTAGTTCACCTGTATTTAAATTATTTTCAATTATAGGAGTTATCTGATTTGGTCTAATATCTACAGTTCCACTTTTTTGTGTTATAGGAAATCCAGTGCGATCATATAAAACAAATTCATAATCGACTTTTCTAGCACCTGCGTTTGCATTTTGATTTTCTACATAAGCGACAACATTGTAGACACCTTTTGACACTTCAAAAAATCTCTGCCAATGAACAACTGGTTCTTTGGTGTTGGTAGAACATAAAAGTTCACAACTACCGCCACAATCAATACCCTGCTCATCTCCATTTTGTTTACCATCAAAACAGGTTGGCTCTTGGTAAAAAGCAAGAAAACTAAAAATTAAAATTGCAAAAGAAACCATTAATATAAAAATAGTTATAATTAAATTTCTTCTTTTTGTTCCCCAAGATGCCATTTGTTTTATTATAACAAATTTTAAAAAATATAGACAAAAATAAAAAGCCCTCTATCTTGGCGGCTACCTACTTTCCCCACAAAGGAGTATCATCGGTTCTACTGGACTTAACTACTGTGTTCGGAATGAGAACAGGTGTATCCCCAGCGACAAGCCACCAAAATACAAGGCTTTTTACTGTTTTAATGGCAAAATTGCCAAAAACTCTTCATAAACAAACATATTGAAATTGATACAATCAAGAAATTGTATTTCCACTCACATAAAAAGAAACTACCAAAGTTAATTAAAACTTGTGATCAGTGGTATTCAGATTTCCTAATGAGATGGGTTAATTAGTACACCTCAGCTAAATATGTTGCCATACTTACACTTGGTGCCTATCAACGTGATCATCTCTCACGGTCCTCATAACGATTCCTAATCTTAGAGCTAGTTTCCCACTTAGATGCTTTCAGTGGTTATCTAAACCTGACATAGCTACTCGACAATGCTCCTGGCGGAACAGCCGATACACCAGAGGTCAGTTCACCCCGGTCCTCTCGTACTAGGGGCAAGCCTCTTCAAGAATCAACGCCTGCAGCAGATAGGAGACCAACCTGTCTCACGACGGTCTGAACCCAGCTCGCGTAACTTTTTAATTGGCGAACAGCCAAACCCTTGGGAGCTTCTCCACCCCCAGGATAAGTTGAGCCGACATCGCTCGTTGTCCATTATTACTAATGGTGCGGACTATATCTTCATCCTTCTATAATAATCAATTATAGTTAGGAGTTGGCGTCTTAGCACTTTGCATTTAAAGCGCTCCGATCTGTTTTTAAATTAAGATCAAGTCTCTACGGGGTCATAACTAACTTGTACCTCATTGAATCTATAATGTGCGGAGAAATTATTTTCATAAATTCACAAACACTTTCTTTCAAGATTCTAATTCGATAGTATTTTTTATCTTTATTTAAACGAGCTCTTACTTCTATATTTCGTAAGGCATTTAACAATATCTTTTGATCTTTAAAAGAAAATTGTTGTGTGTTTAAGTAGATATCACTATCACGAGATTTGCTTCCATCATCCATATACCATATTGCTAACACCATGGGATTTAACTCTATATCTTTTGGAATAACTTTTGTTTTTCCTTTGTAGAAAGAATTATAGATTAATGTTAAATCTTTGTGTTGTTTGGTAAAGAATCTGTAAGCTATACGATCTCCGTTATTTTTTCGTTCAATTGGTGCTGATTTACAAAATCTTTTTAGACTATTGTATTTGAAATCAACATAATCTTTTGCTTTTATTGAATGATTTATTTCTAAAAAAGCATTAGATCTGCCAGGTATAATTCTCATATACCCATCACCAAGCAAACTACCAATAATTATTGATCGTTCAAGTTTAGTTAGACTTCCCACGGTATTGACCATTCAACTTAATATAACACAAAAGTATTGTATTAAGAAAAAATGGCGTTCACCGTTATAAGCCAAGATTTTTAAATAACATTTTCATTGGTTCATTGGTCTTGAAAATGTTACCCAAGCTATACGATCTCTCGTACCGCACCCCGATATGTTAAGGTGCCGAACACTACCGTCGATATGAACTCTTAGGTAGTACCAGCCTGTTATCCCCAGGGTAACTTTTATCCGTTAATCTCCGGCCGCATCTAACGCGTACCGTCGGTTCACTATGCTCTGCTTTCGCACCTGCTCGATTTGTACATCTTGCAGTCAAGCCAGTTTATGCCATTACACTATCGGCATGATTTCCATTCACGCCTAACTGACCTTTGTAGGCTCCTCCGTTACTCTTTAGGAGGATAGCGCCCCACTAAAACTACCCACCAGATACTGTCCCAAGTGGTTTTTGCCCAAATGGTTAGATTACACATTTCTACAGAGTGGTATTTCACTGACGACTCCACTTTTCCCAAAAGAAAAGCATCAAAGTCTCCCACCTATTCTACGCAGCAGAAGCGTGCAACCAATATCAAGTTGTAGTAAAGCTCCTGGGGTCTTTTCGTCTAGCTGCAGGTAGGCGGCATCTTCACCGCCATTGTATTTTCACCGAGCAAGTCCTCGAGACAGTTCCCAAGTCGTTACACCATTCGTGCGCGTCTGAATTTACCAGACAAGGTATTTCGCTACCTTAGGACCGTTATAGTTACGGCCGACATTCACCGGGGCTTATATCAGTCAGCACCAAACATTTTATCACCAAACTAAGACATTCATTCTTGATAAATTGTCTATTTTAGTTTAGGAACAAAATGTTTGGCACCGCCAATATTTAACCTTCCGGCATTGGTCAGGTGTCACCCCCTATACATCCTCTTGCGAGTTCGCAGGGAGCTGTGTTTTTGATAAACAGTCGCCAGGGATACTTTAGCTGCGGCCCATCCGAAGATGGGCAGACCTTATTCCGAAGTTACGGTCGCTTTTTTGCCGAGTTCCTTGAGGACATCTAACTCGTTCGCCTAGGTCTTCTCGACCAAATCACCTGTGTCGGTTTTAGGTACGGTTTGATTATGGTTATGCTTAGAAGTTTTTCTGGGAAGCGTTTTTTGATGAATTTCTCTTGGGCAAGCCCGCGAAATTTTCTCTCTAAATCGGCTTATATACTGCGGATTTACCTACAGTACGGCCTCTTAGTAAGAACCTAAATCCAATAATAGGCTCATCATAATACACTCCGTCCCTCCATCGCACCATAATCAAGTGACGGAATATTAACCGTCTGTCCATCGAATCCAACTTTCGTCATTTCCTTAGGACCGACTAACCCTCCGCTGATTGTCATTGCAGAGGAAACCTTGATTTTTCGGCGTGCGGGGATCTCACCCGCATTGTGGTTACTTGTGCCAACATTCTTACTTCGTGACGCTCCACCATGGGTCACCCCTTTGGCTTCAGCGCAGACACGAATACTCTCCTACCGCTCATGAATTCCGAAGAATCCACAAGCCCTCAGCTTCGGTATTATACTTAGCCCCGATAATCTGCGGCGCAAAATCTCTGAAAGAGTGAGCTGTTACGCTATCTTTAAAGGATGGCTGCTTCTAAGCCAACCTCCTCGTTGTCAGTGAAATTTCACCACCTTAAGTGCACTTAGTATAAATTTAGGGACCTTAGCTTGAGATCTGGACTGTTTTCCTTTAGACCGACGAACCTTAGCGCCCGTAGTCTTACTGCTATGTTTTTAATCTCTGGTATTCGGAGTTTGATAGGTTGGACGAGATTTCTCCCTGTTCCAACCTTCCAGTGCTCTACCCCCAGAGGGAACACATAACGCCATCCCTAAAGATGTTTCGGAGAGAACCAGCTATTACCAAGCTCGATTAGCTTTTCACTGCGACCCACAAGTCATCCCAACGCGTTGTACGACGAAAGGGTTCGGGCCTCCTCTTTTATTTCTAAAAGATTCACCCTGCTCATGGGTAGATCGCTTGGCTTCGGGTCTTAATCATTATCTAAACGCCCTGTTCAGACTCGCTTTCGCTTAGCCTTCGCCCCTATGGGCTTAGACAAAGAAAATGATTAAACTCGTTGGCTCATTCTTCAATAGGCACGCTGTCGAGGATACCAAAAATAAATTTGGTTCCTCTCCAACTATTTGTAGACATATGGTTTCAGGTCTATTTCACCGCCCTCACCGGGCTACTTTTCACCTTTCCCTCACGGTACTAGTTCACTATCGGTTTGAAAGAGTATTTAGCCTTACCAGTTAGTTCTGGTAGATTCACTCAGGCTATTCGTGTCCTGAGCTACTCAAGAGCTGTAACAAGAGAGATGATTTATTTTCGTTTACGGGACTATTACCGTCTAAGGTTTAACTTTCCAGTTAATTCAACTAATAAATCACTTTGTAACTCTCCTAGCCGAAGCTAAGTTACAGTCTTACAACCCCAATTATATAAATACAATTGGTTTGGGCTTCTTCCTTTTCGCTCGCCGCTACTAAGGAAATGTTGTCTGAATTAATCAGACTTGTTTTCTATTCCTCTAGGTACTGAGATGTTTCACTTCCCTAGGTATGCAAAATAGATTAAATCTATAATAACTGTTAAAAAACAGTTGGGTTCCCCCATTCGGAGATCTCCGGGTATAACGATTGTTAGGCATCTTACCGGAGCTTATCGCAGCCATACTACGTCCTTCATCGCCTCTTTCAACCAAGGCATCCACCATACGCCCTTAGATTCCCATTAGGAAATCTAAAAACCACTATATGTTTCTACGAGGTAAATTCTTACAAAAGTAAAAATTTACCTATTTTTTATGTTTGTGAAAATACAATTTCCTGATTGTATTTTTCAATATTACCACCCAAATGACGTTTAAGACTCTTAAATAAATTTGGATGGTTTGTTTATGTCAAAGTTCAATTTACGAAATTAAGATTTTAGGTTTTTAAAAACCGCTTATGGTTTAAAGCGGCCTCTTTGAAAACATCTAGCAGATGCTCTTAAACTGACCACTTGAACCTAAATCTTTTTCTCATAAATGTAGTGGCTATTATACGCATGCAAATAAATAAGTCAATACTTTTTAGCAAAAGAAAATTTGATGAAAAGTGGATAACAATTTTAAAAAAATTCATACCCTATTCACGCCCCACTAGCACCGCTTTAAACATCAATTACACAACCAAAAACCACCCCATAAATCAGAGGTGGTTTTTGCTTTTCTTCAAAAAACTTTAACTAGTTTTTCTCAGTAATTTCTTTTTTGATTTTATCAACAGCTTCTGCTGCAGCGTCTTTACCACCGATACCAAATGCGATACCTAGTGCAATAGCAAGAGCAGCAACAACACCTGTGAATAATGTTTGGATAAAGATAACTCCAATTCCAAGTTGAACAAGTGCAGCTAGTGCGGCAAAAATCCAAATTGACCATTTTGTAACTGAACCTAGAAAGTTTGCTGATTCTAGATTTGCAGCTTTAGCGCTGGCAACAACTGTTTTTCTAAGTGCTTCACCAATTAGTGCGGCAATAAATAGAATCAATACTGCGGCAATAACTTGTGGGATGTAATTAACAACAACACCTGATAGGAAGTCATTTACTTGTGTAAGTCCTAGAACATCAAAAGCTGTAATCAAGAAAACTACAATAGTAAACCATTTTACAAGTTCACCTAGGAATTTTCCTGAATTTAATTTAAAGCCTCCTTTTTCTATAACTTCACCAATTCCTGCTGAAGAAAGTGCGCTATCTAATTTAAGTGATTTAATTACTTGTTCAATCACTTTTGAAAGTGCTGCACCAATTATCCATCCAAGTAGGACGATAATAACAGCAATTATTATATTTGGAAGTACTCCGATTACACCATTCAAAACATTTGTGAATGATGATTCTAGAACTACTGTCCACATTTCTAATGTATTCATAAATTCTGTTAAGTTTAATTATTAATTTTTAAATATTAAGTGCGGTTTCGACCGCCACGTGACGACTCGATAAGTCGTACTTTTATTATAACATCTATAACTCAAATCCAAGTCTATCTATCACCACCTGGTGAGGATAATCGAAAACATCGCGAACTAGTCTGTCGTGTATTCCTAATCGATATTTGAAATCCTGCGACCCTAAAATGGCGTATCGAAGCTCTTTCCCTACCTCTGATTCGAGCGTTGAAATCAAATTTTTGAGACTGCGGTCTTTCACATCATCCGCTACAATCAGCATATCAATTCTGCTATCGTCGTTTTGAATGAAAATTCCAGAAACAGCGAACAGCTTTAATTTACCAATTCTCTGCATCCTCTTTCCCACATCGGCATGCTTGAAAGGTTCAGTATTAATAAGCAAACTTTTCAAGTGATTCAAATAAACAAAATTTTTATTCAAAACATAACCATTCACTCTTTTCTTTTTTATCCCAGTTTTTAACTTTATCTCTTTAAAAAAACTGCGCTTGCGAATTAAACCGACATTATCCAAATTACTAAGTTCTTTTTTAGTTTGTTGTTTGGTAAGTTTTGTCTTTTTAGATATTTCTGGCAGATCGAGATCCTCATCAGGATTGAATAGGAAAAGTTTCATTATTTTGACTCGAGCCATGCTCCCAAACAGCTTTTCAAGTATTTGCATTGACATATCTTTCTTTGATTACTGATTTAAATAAATTAACAAGAGACTAGTTGCTAAAATTGAAACAAAAACTAATATGAATGTTAACGATGTCTTGTTTAGCATAATTCCCTTTTAATAAAATTATTATAGCAAAAAATGGATGAAATTTATATAGATTCTTGATTCTGATTCTTTATTTCATATAAAGTTCATAAATATTTATTATTTCTTCAAAATCATTTCTACGATCTGAATTTACATACTCAGATATTTCGTTTAAATCAAGCGTCTTTTCTTCTGTTTCAATATTTATTTGTTTATATTTTTTTCGATTTGGATAGTAAAATTTTATTTCACCCTTTTTATAAGGAAAGTTTGTTACTTCACCAGTCAAAACCAAAGTCTTTTCAGAGTCCAAAATAGTGTCTTCGGCAATTTTAAAAACAATCTTTTCATCAGTATCTACCTCAAAAGGTTCAAAGACAAGCGTAAACCTACCAATATTGATTTCTTGTTTTAAAGTGTTTTTCAACAGAACATCCACAGTTTTTCCACTTTTTGAATAATCCAAGTTTATTTCGGGATTCGAGACGAAGACCTTGGTTCTGGCAGTTGAATCGCTTTGACCTTTTACAGCTTTTAGAACGACATTATAGACACCGGCTGAATTGTAGGAATAACTGATTTCATCCCCTCTCAATTGCTTGCCATCACCCATAGACCATAGCGCCTTTATACCACTTCCTTTTGATTGGTTGTGCTCAAGATGGAAATCAATTTCGGAATTAACCAAAGCGTA
>Ga0100389_1004066_pt1 | contig 11354 bp, 8 predicted proteins | sample CryGeymeta201513_FD_81537 | JGI IMG/M metagenome (GOLD analysis project Ga0100389, IMG submission 81537) | Groundwater microbial communities from Crystal Geyser aquifers in Utah, USA - Crystal Geyser metaG 2015-13 | ecosystem: Environmental > Aquatic > Deep subsurface > Groundwater | place: USA... | reverse complement strand
TCGCTCGCCAGCACGGCGAGCGCCCGCTGAAATAGCGGGCGAGTCCTGCTGGGCGGACATCATTACGTGCGTTAGACGAGCGATCCCCCTACGAATTGTTGCTCTCTTGTTTTAAAATAACTATAATTAGATAGGGGGTGACCAAAAATTAAACAAAACAATGTTGATCAAAATTTGCCAAATCTGCAAAAAACCATTTAAGGCGCTATCTTCTCCGTATATAAAATTCTGCTCCATTGAGTGTGTTGACGAAGCTTACAAAAATAGACAGCTGGATCAGGAAACAATCAACTATGCCATTAAGCTTATAGGGGATAAATCAGAGAGAGAGAGAGAGAGAGAGAGAGAGAGGAAATTAGCACTGAAACTTTGCGAGAATTTTTCTTTTTAGAAATTCTTAAAATAAATCACCTGCTCTCTAAAAAAGAATGTGAGGAGCAAGAAAAAGAAATCTTGGAAAATGAAAACTATGATAAACAAAAATAGAGAAAAAATCTCTTCAAAATTTAAAGAATATTACCGAAAATCTAACCATTTCTGCCCCTAAAAAACTGCCCGGCGATGGGCGTTTATTTTTAACGCGCTTCTAATGGGACCATTGATCATTAATCTTTCCCTTTAAGCTATGGACCTCGACTCTCCCGTTGAAACAATTCCCCGCGTCTCCGCAATTTACGCCAAACGGCTGAATCGCCTCGGCATCAAAACAGTCCGGGATTTGATTTATCATTTTCCTCTCCGCTACGATGACCTTTCTAAGATCGCCAAAATAGGCGACGCGCAGGCTAATGAAACAGTTACCGTTCGCGGACAAATTATAAACATTCACGCTTTCCGCACTCCCAGAAAAAGAATGTTTTTAATTGAAGCGTTAATTAAAGATAATAGCGGAACCATCAGGGCGATTTGGTTTAATCAGCCTTTTTTGTTACGCGCGTTAAAGAAGGGCGAGTGGGTTAGCTTGGCGGGAAAAGTCAATTACGACGGGAAAACGTTATTTTTTTCAAATCCGGCACACGAAACAATCAGATTGGAACAGCTTGGCGCGGGCAACAAATCGGCCAGTCGCCACACGGGCCGCCTGGTTCCGATTTATCCGGAAACAACCAAGCTCACCTCTAAATGGCTGCGCTACATTCTCGACTTAATCTTCCCCAAGGCCATCAATGAATTCAAGGATTTCCTTCCGGCGGAAATTAGAAAGTCGCAAAAATTGGTTGACTTAAGCGCGGCGCTGAAAAAGATACACTTTCCGCAAACACAGAAAGATATCGACGAGGCCCGCCGGCGCCTGGGCTTCGATGAGCTGTTCTTGATACAGCTTTTTATTTTACAACAAAAACAAAAATGGCAACTGAACCGGGCGGCAATAATTAAATTCGACCAAAATCTGATTAAAAAATTTGTTGCCTCTCTCCCCTTCAAACTAACTAATGCCCAAAGAAAAGCCTCCTGGGAAATCCTTCAAAATCTTGAAAAAACCACTCCCATGAATCGGCTATTGGAGGGTGACGTCGGCTCCGGTAAAACTGTTGTTGCAACCATCGCCGCGCTGCAAACTATTAAAAACGGTTATCAAGTAGCCTTTATGGCTCCGACTGAAATTTTAGCGCGCCAACATTTCGAAGGACTCTCCAAATCATTAATGAACCTCGGTCTGAAAATTGCGTTGACAACCAGTAGCGAAACAAAAATCAGCTACGACTCTCCTCTCGGCAACCACCAGAAAATTGAAGAAATAAAACCAAAAGATTTTTTAAGAATGACCAAAGAAGGAAAAATAAACATCGCTATTGGAACACATTCGCTGATTCAAGAGAGTGTCCAATTTAAAAATTTGGCCTTAGCGATTGTCGACGAGCAACACCGCTTCGGCGTCCAACAAAGAGCGGCTCTGCAAAAAAATATTATTCAGATAGAAGACGGCCTAAAAACAACAATTCCCCACCTGCTATCAATGACCGCCACCCCAATTCCGCGTACCCTCGCTCTAACAATATACGGCGATCTCGATCTCTCACTCTTAAACGAATTACCCAAAGGACGGCAAAAAACTATTACCAAGATAATTGCCCCCGCCAATCGGCAAAAAGCTTATGACTTCATCCGCCAACAAATTAAAGGCGGTCGGCAAGTCTTCGTTATCTGCCCCAGGATAGAACGACAATCGTCTGACGGCAACGGTAACGAAACCCGTGTCGTCAACAGTCAATCGCCAGACGTAACCACCGGACAAAACGAGCATCGTAACCAATTGACTCTTTACGACAAACGGAGGCTGCTCTGGGCTGAAGTCAAAGCCGTAACCGAAGAATATAAAAAGCTGTCTGAGAAAACCTTCCCCGACTTGAAGGTCGCGATGCTGCACGGGAAAATTAAAGCCAAAGAAAAAGAGCAAGTCATGCGGGATTTCAGAGAAAAAAAGTATGATATTTTAGTTTCCACCTCTGTTGTTGAAGTCGGCGTCGACATTCCCAATGCCACGGTAATGATGATTGAGGGAGCCGATAGATTCGGACTGGCTCAGTTACACCAATTTCGCGGCCGGGTCGGACGTGACAAATTTCAGTCGTATTGCCTTCTTTTTACCGACTCGGATTCCCAATTCGTCCGGCAACGTCTCAAGGCTTTGGTTTCCACGCAAAACGGCTTTGAGCTAGCCGAGAAGGATCTGGAGATACGGGGTCCGGGCGAATTCTACGGCACGCGCCAATGGGGATTGCCCGACTTAACCATGGCCTCATTGATGGATGTTGAATTAATTAAAGAATGCCGCAAGGAAGCTGAGAAACTACTAGCCGACGATTCTCCGGAATTAACGAACCATCCGCTCTTGGCCGACAGATTAAAAAAATTCCAACTGCTCGTGCATCTGGAATGAAACGTCGACAAATGTTGATCGGCCGCAGGGCCTGTTTCCTAAAATCCGAATCTCGAAACTCGAAACAAATTCAAAATTCGAATTCGCGAATGTTCAAAACGTTTTTGTCATTCTGGTTTTGAGCATTTAATATTGTTTCGAATTTCGTGCTTCGTGCTTCGGATTTAAAGAAGATGAGCATCGTAACCGTAACCGAATAGCGCCAAACTATCTAGGAACTCTCGCCTTAGGCGTCACCCAAAACTTCATATATTTACCTAACATCAGGCGCGTTTGGGCCTCCAATCCCGGTATGGCGCCGAAAAAAATTATCGTTAGGGGCATTAAAATCCACTGAAACACCATGTAGAAATGCTTACGAATCGGATGGCCGGGCGGACGCGGAGGCAACAAAATAGTACTGTAAATAGCGGAGCTGATTAATCCAACCATGGCCAAGGTCATTAAAATCCTGGTTAACCGAGGCAAATTATAAGATAAAACCATCAGATTAAATTTTTCTCCGCCCAGAGCAAGAGGCAGCCAGCCAAGCAAAAAGATCAAAAGCGCGTTAGTCCCCCACGACCAAAATCCCTCAAACTGATTGAAAATGTGCCGAATCGATTGCCGAAAAGGCATTTTTTTGTTTTTCAGGAAACCGTAAACAAAATAAGGAATATTTTCCGCCCCCCAGCCCCACCGCAATTGCTGCTTATAAACATTTTTCATGGTTCCTAAAAAGGTTTCAGCCAAATTGGCATCCATAGAAACCGGATAGTAAAGAGGGATGGTTCGATAATCACCGTCGTAGAAAAGCAAGCTCTTCCAAAAAATTCGCGAATCCTCGGAAATATTTTTGACATTCCAAAAATCCATTTCGACTATTGCCTTAAAGCTCATGGCGTGCGAAGAAAAAGTGGCCAACCTTTCCGGCCTTTCCTGCTGCATCATCTGCCAAAAGGTGCAAGAAGTTGCCACGACCCGCGATAGGGCCGGGGTATCCCAAATATTATTATTAAAAATCGGAACAGGCTGGAAGCTGGACCGATGAGGTTTCTCCGCCTCCAAAAAATGATATGTTAGACAACCGAAATAATCAGGATAAACTTGCGTATCAACGTCGAAAACAGAAGCAATAACATCTTCATAGGGAATTTTTAAATCATCGATCAACTCTTTGACTTTCCTGCCGGCCCAGGTTTCGTTAGAACCTTTACCGGCTAATTCGCCCGGAACATCTTTCGGATGAACAGTAATTAAAAACTCATAGAACATCTGGCCATACTTTTCCTGAATTTTTCTGGCGGTCTCTCGAGCCTCTAGCCCCGCCCTTTCTTCCGCCGCCAAAACAATAATAAATTTTTCGCTCGGATAATTGGTTTCTGCCAACGACCTAAAGGTCTCGTCCAAAACTTCAAACGGTTCTCGGTAAAAAGGGATAATAATTAAATGATATAATCGCCCCCAGCCCTCAACTCCTATCTCCCGATTCTTGAGCCTCGCCAACCAATCAACTTTTAAATCTTTTTGTATCCTCGAAAAAGTTACCCGCAGATGCAAAGCCAGATACAGAGTTTTCAAAAGCCAGTAAACATCAAAGGCGATAATAAAAAAAGCTATAAAAACAGGAGCAAGCCAAGAGCACAAAACCACAAACAACAGAGTTGCCCAAGACAAGACGCCCGGTAAAATTTCGAAAGCGCGAAAGATTACATAATCGCCTCCTTTCAGATCTGCTGCGTTACCGATTTTTAAATATTCCTTTTCCATAAAAGACTATGAAGCGTAGCTTGCCCTCCTACCTTTGCGTTCCCACGAGAAGGTGAACCTTGATCTCCTCGCAATATTGCGGGGCACTCTATTTCACCCTCCAAAATTTGCCCGAGCCAGCGGTCGGAATCGAACCGACGGCCTGACGCTTACGAAGCGCCTGCTCTACCGCTGAACTACGCTGGCAAATTTGGGAGGGCAAGTTGAGCTATGGGGGCAAAGGTGGGAGGGCGAGCGTGAGCGTCCCGCTCACAATAAGTTCAGATTTGCCTTCGCGACGATTTTTTCTATTTTATCCCCTCCGCGTCGCGCGTACTTCCAATAACCCGCCAAACCGATCATCGCCGCGTTATCAGTACAGTAACGGGAGGTGGGAACCAGAAACCGGGAATTAGGAACCCGAACTTTCACGGCACATGCCATTTGTTTGCGCAATTCTTTATTTGCGGCTACCCCACCTGAAAGCATCACGGTTTTGGCCCCATATTCTTTAGCGGCCCCTATCGTCTTACTCACCAAAACATCAACTACCGCCTGCTGAAAAGAAGCGCAGACGTCGGCCACGATCCCTTCGTTAAGATGTTTAGAATTTGCGGACAACTTTTTTACTAAGTATAGAACCGCTGTTTTAAGCCCAGAAAAACTAAAATCGGAATCAAAACCGTTAATCATCGGCCTCGGTAATTTAAACGCGTCTGGGGTGCCATTTTGCGCGTTAAGCGCGATTTCGGGGCCACCCGGATACCCCAAACCAAGCAATTTTGCCACCTTGTCAAACGCTTCGCCGGCCGCGTCGTCCCGCGTTTGCCCGATAACTTTGTATTTGCCCATACCCCGAAGCAAAACTAATTGCGTATGCCCGCCAGAAACTATTAAACAAATAATTGGGAACTGGGAACTGGGAACTGGGAACTGGGAATCTAAAAAATTGGCGGCTATGTGCCCCTCAAGATGATTAACCCCAACAATCGGCTTGTTCATGACTTTCGCCAAAACCCGCGCTGTGTTAACTCCCGCCCATAAACACGGCTCAAGCCCAGGCCCATTTGTTACAGCAATCAAATCAATCTTTTTCGGCTGGATGCCAAAATTTATTTTGGATTTATTTAATGTCGCTTCCAATAAAATCGGTAAATTTTTATAATGCGCCCTGACGGCTAAATTCGGCACCACGCCGCCATAAGGCGCGTGAATTTTAACCTGCGAAGAAACAAAATCAGACAGAATTTTCACTCTGCCTCCTTCAATTTTCAGTAACGCAACGCCAGTATCGTCGCAAGATGTTTCGATGGCTAAAATTTTCATTGATTTACGATTTATGAATTATGAATTATGATTTACTAAAAAATTTTTATTCTTAAATCTTAATTCCTAATTCTGAAAATAACATTTTTATTGCCTTTTTTCAATCTTTTTAGTAATATGTAGTGACAAATTCCCAATTTATACTTTATACTTAATACATAATACTTGATACCTACTCTGGCCCCATCGTCTAGTGGTTAGGACATCACGCTTTCAATGTGACAACAGGGGTTCGATTCCCCTTGGGGCTGCAATCACAGAAAACCGTCCGCGGAATACGGACGGTTTTCTGTAAAGACCAAAAAAAATTATTTGCCGATAATCTCCCCAACCCTTCTGGCATACCGGGAAAATATTTGCCGGCTTTTTTGCCTTAGGTCAGTACTTTTTAGAATGTCGATGCCTTGAGCCGGGTTTTTATCAATCACGTCCGAAAACAACCCGTGTTTCTCAAATTCTTGCCGCGCCTCATTACTAAAATCCGGCCAGACTTCGGCCAATTTCTTTTCTGTCTCGGTAGTGGGCAATTTGTTTTCGACTTTCATGAACGAGATAAGGATGGCGGCTAATCGTTGAACCTCAGCCAGCATACGATAGCTCGGGTAATCACGGAATTCCGAAGCACGCAACTCTAGCCTCAGAGCAAAAGAATCGTGGTCAGCCAACGACATCTTTCCGCTCTTTTTGCTAACCTTGGTATTTTTGCTTTTACGAATCAAAGACGTATTTGTTTTTCTGTTCGCCAGCCGATTTTCTGACGTAAAAGCGTAATTCATTACATCGCTTAAAACATAAAACTCAGCTTGGGAAACACGCGGATTAGTCAATAACTCCCCCGGCAAACCCAAATTAATATGCAGCGACAACAGCTTCTCTGAACTAATCTTCTTGGTTCCAGCACCGAAATCTTCCATGGGTAATGCGCCCATAACAGCTAATTCCTGAAGTATCCGGCCCTGCACCCAGGGACTATAAGTAAAACTGGGATTTACTTCCCATAACGCGTTTGAATATGTTCGGCTTTCCTGATAATTGGGAATGCCCAATTCGTTCAAAACCGCCACTTTATCTTCGGATAAATATTTTTCCGGCACCTCTACTTCTATGCCAATAGTCGGCAGGGGATTTCCTTCGCGGCTATATTCTTTCTCCTCTTCGGAATAGCGCCGGCACCTATCTACCTCCTTAGAAAAATCCTCTTCGCTGGCTGTTGGATGCTGCTTGAGAAAATTGTAAAGATGGAATTTCGTGGCCGGAACAGCTGTCGGCTCAAGGCCGCCACGCTCTAATTCAACGAGGCCCGACTTGATCCTGCCCATTACATCGCTCTCAATTACATTTTCCACTGGAGCCTCAAATTGTTTAAAAGTTCCGCCAAAAGGATGAAGCATGTTTGATCAATATTTTTTAATAATCTACCACTATTATACTACCCTGAAACATGCTAACAAGAACAGATAACGAGTTGGAAAAATTATTTTATCGTGTTAAGATTACCACATAAAAAGCAAGAAAATCAGATGACAAACGATCCCGACGAACCCAAAAATAATATTTCGGATATACCTCGGGGAAAGCCCTACGACCCGAAAGAAGTTGAGGAAAAAATTTACCGGCTTTGGGAGCAGTCGGGCTATTTTAATCCGGATAACTTACCAAAAGGTAATGGTAAAACATACACTATCCTAATCGCCCCGCCCAACATTACCGGCTCGCTTCATATGGGACATGCTCTGGAAAACACTATTTCGGACACCTTAATCCGCTTCCATCGCATGCGCGGATATAAGACGCTCTGGCTACCCGGCACCGACCACGCCGGCATCGCCACCCAGAACGCAGTTGAAAAAGAACTGAAAAAACAAGGTTTATCGCGCCACGATCTGGGCAAGGAGGAATTCTTAAAAAAGATCTGGGAATGGAGAGAAAAATATGGAAACATCATTTTAGACCAGCTCAAAAAACTCGGCTGCTCGCTAGACTGGTCAAGAACCAGATTTACCATGGACAAAGAATATCAGGAAGCCGTGAGAACCGCCTTTGAGCACTATCAGAAAAAAGGGCTGATCTACCAGGGCGAACGAGTTGTAAATTGGTGCATTAAAGACCAAACCGCCCTTTCAGACCTGGAATTGGAATACGCCGAAGAGAAATCAAAACTTTGGTATATAAAATACCCGATTGCGAAAAATTCGAAATGGAACAAGTTCGGCGTAGGCGCCAGCGAAATTCGAAATTCGAAATTCATAACTGTCGCGACAACGAGGCCAGAAACCATGCTTGGAGACACAGCAATAGCGGTTAATCCCAAAGACGAAAGGTATAAAGCTTTAGTCGGCCAAACCGTTATTCTACCTTTGGTTAACAGAGAAATTCCTATTGTCGCTGATCCTTTAATCGAGATAGAATTCGGCACCGGCGCGGTTAAGGTTACTCCAGCGCACGACTTGGCCGACAACGAGATCGCTTTCAAGAATAATTTGCCTATTCTGAAAATTATCAATGAGGTCGGAAAAATCATCAACGTCAACGAAGAATTCGATGGCCTGAAGATTTCTGAGGCCAGAGCCAAAGTCGTCGGCAAATTAAAAGAATTAGGCCTGATAGAAAAAGAAGAAGAATTCATCCACAATGTTGCTAAATGCTACCGCTGCAACTCAACAATAGAACCACTACCATCAAAACAGTGGTTTCTCAAAATGAAACCACTGGCGGAAAAAGCCATTAAGGCAATAGAAAATGGAGAGATAACCTATGAGCCGGAACGCTGGAAAGCTATATCGCTCGATTGGCTAAGAAACGTCCGCGACTGGTGCGTCTCGCGACAAATTTGGTGGGGACACCAGATTCCAATAGAAAACTGCGAAGACACTTTCGACACCTGGTTTTCTTCCGCTCTCTGGCCATTCGCCGCCTTAGGCTGGCCGCAAGAAACGAAAGACTTAAAAAATTTCTACTCCGCAACAGTCATCACTTCCGCCCGAGACATACTTCACCTCTGGATCTCCAGAATGATTTTTTCCGGCTTAGAATTCATGGACCAAGCTCCGTTCAAAACGGTTATAATCCACGCTACCGTTCTAAACAAAGAAGGAAAACGAATGAGTAAGTCTCTGGGCACCGGCATCGACCCTTTGGAGCTTATAGAAAAATACGGGGCGGACGCCACCCGTTTCGGCTTAATCTATCAGACTTTCGGCGGCCAAGACATCCACTTTAATGAAAACGTTCTAATGATGGGCAAAAAATTCGCCAACAAACTTTGGAACATCGCACGATTTGTTTCAACAAAAACCGAAGGCAATATTTTGGCCAACAACGAACCCGATCTTGACGGTGCCGACGAGGAGAGCCTCGCTTTAATAAAAAAACTTGGCGAAACAATAAAAGACACCACCGACAATCTTCAGAAATATAATTTTGGCGAGGCAGCGCACGTCATTTATGATTTCGTCTGGCACGACTTCGCGGATAAATATATTGAGCATTCCAAGACAAAAAACACAAAAGATGTTAAAATGATCTTGGTCTACGCCCTGACTACGATTTTAAAATTACTCCATCCTTTTATGCCATTTATAACAGAGACGATTTGGCAAGAGTTGGTGGAGAAAAATTTAGTAAAAGAAAAAATATTGATAGTGGCAGAATGGCCAAACCAACATTCGGTATTGTGAGCGGAACGCTCACGCAAGCTACGCTTAATAACGTATAATGTATGAAGTATTATGCGTTTTTACTCCCCGCTTTATTGTTTCCAAAAACAAGATACCCCGCAGTACCACGGGGGAGATTCATACATGATACATAATACATGATACTTTCGTATCTCTTCTATATCGCTCTCGGCTTTCTGCCCAGCTTAATCTGGCTCTTATTTTATTTAAAGAAAGATCCGCACCCCGAACCACAGCATCGGATCGTAAAAATCTTCCTCTGGGGGATGCTCATCGCCCCCCTGGCCGCGGTTGCCGAGCTTTTCCTGCTTTGGCTGACTAAACCAATGGGGCCGCAATCAATGCTTAGCGCCCTAACGAACGGATCGCCTTTTTTAAATCAATATACTGACGGTTGGAGAGCCTTAATCGGGCTGGTATTTTTTGCCCCGCTGGTAGAAGAATATCTTAAATATCGAATAGTAAAGGAGGAAGTATCAAAAGACCCGGATTTTGATGAACCCCCCGACGCAATGATATATTTAATAACTGGCGGACTTGGATTCGCGGCAGCCGAAAATCTGTTGGTCGTCTTGCAATTCCCCTTATTGCCTCTCGGCGCCGCCATAAATACCATTAGTTTGCGCTTCGTCGGAGCCACCTTCCTTCACGCCCTCGCTTCAGGAATAGTAGGCTATTTTTGGGCCAAATCTCTGCTTGAAACCCAAAAAAGGACCCGGCTAATTGCCAAAGGCCTGGTGCTTGCCATAGTTTTTCACGGGAGTTATAATTACATCGTGAACCTAAAGGACTCGTTCCCGTTCACAACATTACTGATCATTCCTCTTTTGGTTGCCATGGCTCTGTTTGTATCTTTTGGTTTTCGATATTTAAAAAATAAGCTTTCCGTCTGCAAAACAGAATGAGCCAATTACAGGCTGGCTACTCCCGCGAAGAAAAAAGACGCCACTCAGCAATAAAAACGAGGGGTTCGTTCCAAAAATTAACGAACGTTTAAAAACGATGCCAAAATGCGAATGAGTTGCCAATCAGCTAATTACGAATGACAAAAAGAGGGGGTTATTCGCGATTCGCAGATTAGCAATAATTAGCAAATTAGCATATTTTGATGCCTAAACCATCTTTCTTTCAAAAACTCACCGGCGTTGATGAGCCGGAAACAGAAGTAGAAATAGGCCCCGGGATAGAAAAGAGCCCAAAAGAAGAATTGCTTTTTGACGACCCCGATGAAAAGGAAACTGAGCAAACCGTTGCCGAAAACAACGCGATAGCCAAAAATAGAAAAGCCAAAAAAGTTCCGGCGCGCGAAGGAGCAGAAGAATGGTTGCCAGAATCGGAGGGACAGCTGACGATTGATGTCTACCAAACTCCTTCGGATATTGTTATCAAATCGACCATCGCCGGAGTAAGCGCCGATGACCTCGATATCGCCATCTCCAACGACATGGTAACCATTAGGGGCGCCAGAAAAAAAGACGAAGAGGTCAGAACCGAAGAATACTACTATCAAGAGTGCTACTGGGGCGCCTTTTCTCGTTCAGTCATCCTACCGGTTGATATTGAGGCCGACAAAGCAGATGCCGCTTTAAAAAACGGCATTTTAACCATCCGCCTGCCTAAAGTTGAAAAGGCCAAGACCAGAAAACTGAAGGTTAAAACGAGTTAAAATATTTTACTTATTGTGAGCGGGACGCTCACGCAAGCTACGCTTAATTGTGAGCGGGACGCTCACGCAAGCTACG
>Ga0100389_1004061_pt1 | contig 11362 bp, 7 predicted proteins | sample CryGeymeta201513_FD_81537 | JGI IMG/M metagenome (GOLD analysis project Ga0100389, IMG submission 81537) | Groundwater microbial communities from Crystal Geyser aquifers in Utah, USA - Crystal Geyser metaG 2015-13 | ecosystem: Environmental > Aquatic > Deep subsurface > Groundwater | place: USA... | reverse complement strand
GTGATCTGGCCGCCAAAATTGTGCAGGAACTGGCAACTCAGTTGACAGAACTGAGCCGCAAGGAGATCGCCAGCAAGTCGCTTGCCGAGCGCGGCGTCATCCTGGTGGCGGCCAACCTGACCGAGGCCATCGACCTGGCCAACGCCATCGCCGCCGAGCACCTGGAACTGCAAATCGACGCGCCTTGGGCCTGGCTGCCCAAGATCCGCCACGCCGGCGCCATCTTCCTGGGCCACCAAACCCCGGAGGCGGTTGGCGACTACACCGCCGGCCCCAACCACGTGCTGCCCACCATGGGCACGGCCCGCTTCTCCTCGTCGCTGGGGGTGGAGACCTTCCTGAAGAAGTCCAGCGTCATCTCCTACACCCCCGCGGCGCTTAAGCATGACAGCGACCACATCACCCGCCTGGCCGGGCTGGAAGGCTTGCAGGCCCACGGCCGCTCCACCACCATCCGCCTCGATGAGTCATAAGCCCGCCGAGATCCTGGCCGATGGCCTGGCCCGCATGGGGATAGTCCTGGCCCACGAGGCGGTGGACCGCCTGGCCCGCTATTTCCAGGAACTGAAGAAATGGAACAGCACCTATAACCTGGTGGGCAAGGCCCCGGACCAGGATCTCATCGAGAAACACTTCCTCGACTCCCTCACCCTGCTTCCTCTCATGCAGGAGTGGGGCTGCCCATCACCACTGCTCGACATCGGCACCGGCGCCGGCTTCCCCGGCCTGGTCCTCAAGGCCGCCCTGCCAGAACTCCAGGTCACCCTGCTGGAACCCCGGCAAAAGCGGGTGGCCTTCCTCAAGCACATTGTCCGCACCCTGGGACTGCGCGGCGTGACCATCCTGGCCGCCCGCCTGGAACCAGAGGGCCAGTTGGCCTATGCCGCGGCAAACCAGGCCAGCACCCCAACCACCCTGCCCCCCCACCCGGTCATCACCAGCCGCGCCTTCACCCGGATCGCCCCCTTTCTGGACCTGGCCGACCCGCTCTGCCCGCCCGGCGGCCGGGTCATCTGCATGAAGGGCGCCAAGGCCGACGAGGAAATCGCCGACTGGCGACAGGGCAACACCCCCACCCCATTCCACCTGGCCGAAACCCGACGCCTTAACCTCCCCTTCAGCGGCGATGCCCGGACCCTCCTGGTTCTCCGCCAAGGGGCCGGCTTGACCCGTAACTCACATAGGAGACAAGCATGAAGGATGTAAATTTGATCGCCAGGCACTGGCACCACCTGCCCATCGACGAGGTGGTGGCATTGCTGGAAGGCGACCGGGAGCGCGGACTTGACCGCTTCCAGGTCGAGCACCGCCTGGAGGCGTTCGGCGCCAATACCATCACTGCCCGCAAGGGGCAGGGGCCGCTCATCCGTTTTCTGCTCCAGTTCCATCAGCCCCTGATCTATATCCTGATCGCCTCGGGGGTAGTCACCGCCGGGCTGCGTGAGTGGGTGGATTCCGGGGTAATCTTCGGGGTGGTGCTGGTCAACGCCGTGGTTGGCTATCTCCAGGAGGCCAAGGCGGTCAACGCCCTGGCCGCCCTGGCCCGAACCATGACCACCGAGGCCACGGTTCTGCGCCAAGGGGAAAAAAGGCGTATCCCGGCCACGGCGCTGGTGCCTGGTGATATCGTTTTCCTGCAAAGCGGCGACAAGGTGCCGGCCGATATGCGGCTTTTTAAGGTGCGTGACCTGCAGATCGCCGAAGCGGCCCTCACCGGTGAGTCCATGCCGGTTGCCAAGGACCACGGGCGACATAGCCATGACACCGCCCTGGCCGACCGTCGCAATATGGCCTATGCCTCGACCCTGGTCACCTACGGCCAGGGCACCGGCATCGTGACGGCCACCGGCGATGACACCGAGGTGGGGCGCATCTCCCAACTGATTTCGGCGGCCGAGGCGCTGGCCACGCCGCTCACCCGCAAGATCAGCCAGTTCAGTAACGTCCTGCTCTACGTCATCCTGGCCCTGGCCGGGCTGACCATTGTTGTCGGGCTGCTGCGCGGCCAGACCTTTCTCGACATGTTCATGGCGGCGGTGGCCCTGGCGGTTGGCGCCATTCCCGAAGGCCTGCCCGCCGCGGTTACCATCACCCTGGCCATCGGCGTCTCGCGCCTGGCCCAAAAAAGGGCCATTATCCGCAAATTGCCGGCGGTGGAGACCTTGGGCAGCACCACGGTGATCTGCACCGACAAGACTGGCACCCTTACCGAAAACCAGATGACCGTGCAAGAAATCGTGGTCGGCGGCCTATCCTACACGGTGAGCGGCTCCGGCTACAACCCCTTGGTCGGCGCCATTACCAGCCCGGCCACCACTGCCGGCGGCGACACATCTCCGGCCTTACTGGAATGCCTGCGGGCCGGGCTGCTCTGCAACGACAGCCAACTCGTCGAAGAGGACGGGGGCTGGCAGGTGCATGGCGACCCCACCGAGGGGGCGCTACTGACCGCGGCCCGGAAAGGCGGCCTCGGACCGGCAGCGCTGGCCGCCAGTCCCCGCCTGGACACGGTGCCCTTTGAATCGGCGCACCAGTACATGGCCACCCTGCACGATGCCGGCCCGGACGCCCACCGGCTGGTCTTACTTAAAGGCGGGGTGGAGGCGGTCCTGGCTAGATGCGGAAGTCAACTTGACGCGCTGGGCAAGCCGACTCCCCTGCGTACCGCCGAGATCCATGGCGCGGTTCTGGCCATGGCCGCCAAGGGACTCAGGGTATTGGCCATGGCCCGCAAGCAGATGCCCCCGGCAACGTCGGCCATCCTTCATGCCGATCTGACCACCGGCCTGGTCTTTCTCGGCCTGCAGGGGATGATCGATCCGCCGCGGCCGGAGGCTATCGCCGCAGTAAAAATCTGCCAGGTGGCCGGTATCCGGGTCAAGATGATCACCGGCGATCATCCGGCGACCGCCGCGGCCATTGCCCGGCAGGTCGGGCTGTACGGCCAGGCCGCGGCCCAGACCATGACGGCCGGCGATGGCCTGATGTCGGGGGGGTCAGGGATGGCGGGAGCGGCGCCGGTGCTTACCGGCCCGGAGCTTGCCAAATTATCAGACAACGAACTGATCGACCGGGCCGAGGACACCGTGGTCTTTGCCAGGGTTAGCCCGGAGCAGAAGCTCCGTCTGGTCGAAGCACTGCAGGCCAGGGGCCAGGTGGTGGCCATGACCGGCGACGGGGTGAACGACGCCCCGGCCCTGAAACGGGCCGATATCGGCGTGGCCATGGGTATTACCGGCACCGAGGTGGCCAAGGAAGCGGCGGACATGGTGCTCACCGATGACAACTTCAGCTCTATCGAGGCGGCGGTGGAGGAAGGCCGGGGCGTGTTCGACAACCTGATCAAGTTCATTACCTGGACCCTGCCTACCAACCTGGGCGAGGGCCTGGTCATCCTGGCCGCCGTGCTGCTCGGCGTCACCCTGCCCATCCTGCCGGTGCAGATCCTCTGGATCAACATGACCACCGCCGGGTTTCTCGGTCTGGCCTTGGCCTTTGAGCCCAAGGAGGCAGGCATCATGCTGCGGCCGCCCAGGGCACCCAAGGCGCCGATCCTCACCCACAGTGTAATTTTCCGGATCACCCTGGTGAGTTTTCTGATGCTCGGCGCCGCCTTCTGGCTCTTCACCCGGGAGTTGGCGGCCGGTGCCACCCTTGCCGAGGCGCGCACCGCGGCAGTCAATGTCTTTGTCATGATCGAGTTGTGCTACCTGTTCAACTGCCGTTCGATGGGGAAGTCCGTTTTTCAACTCGGCTTTTTCTCCAACCCCTGGGTTATTGCCGGCGCGCTGGCCATGTTCCTGCTACAGTTGCTCTACACCTATCTGCCGGTCATGAACCGGCTTTTCCAAAGCGCGCCGGTTGGCCTTGGCGTATGGGGTCGGATAGGTGCGGCAGGGGCGCTTGTTTTTCTGATAATCGAGATCGAAAAATGGCTCTGGTTGCAAGGCCGGGCGGACAGCTGACCGCGGCCATCTGCAATAGAGTTTCCGTATGGGTACTATCTAATAGCGCCGACGCAGGTTCAGCAGGAACACCACATCCGGGGCAGTGCCCACCACCAGGTCTTCTGACACCGCCAGATCCAGGGCAATGGCCCTGGTGAGGTCCACCATGCCCCCGAGGATGAACTGGGCCGAGGGGCCACCCACTGCCTGGAAACCGCCGTCCTTAAAAAAGGAAGTGTGCCCGTCCAACTGCGTCTGCAGAGCCAAGTGGCGGAAAAGCTGCCAGTTCAAGCCAAGAGTGGCGAACCAAACCACGTTGAGCTGCTGGTCAGGGAGAATATCCCCGGTGCTCATGGCCAGGATACCGCCGCCGGCAAAACATCCCCAGGACAAAGGCGCCGGGCCGGGCGGGTGGTCTGCTTGCAGGGCCATGGCCAGGTCAGTGCTGCCGCTGCCCAGCAGGCGGTCGCTGTTGCCGGTGGGCAGTTTCAGACTGAGGGTAAGGCCAACGGGGCTGCCATTGCCGGACCACGGGCTTTGCCAACCCGCCTGCAGCAGCACGTCCCCCGGGCCATCGGCCTTACGGTCAAGGCGCAGCCGATCCTGCCCGTCCCGCTGGTACAGATAGAGCAAGCGCCGGCGGGGGGCCAGTTCCCTGCCCCCTTGAGGCATGCCGAAGGTATCGTGCCAGCCCTCGATGAAACCGTCGAGCACCCCGCGCCCGTGTTGTATCCAGGGGACCACCAGGTCGATCCGCAAGCGCTGCCCAGCCCCGTAAGCCAGGCCCAGTTCATACCGGTTGGTTTCCCCGTCCATGACCAGGGTTTCAGCATCGCTGCGCCTTTCCAGAAAATGGCTGGCCATCTGCACGGTGATCCCGACCTCGGCTGCGCCGCCGTCCAGCACGGTCGCCGGCCGGGCAACCGGCAGGCCGAACCCCTGCACCAGCGGGCTCAAATTGCGGGTAGGGAAAGGCCGCATTTCCATGCCCCCGGCCGGAGATGGCCGAAAGCAACAAGAAAAGCTAAGTAAGACGAGGAGCAAGGAGATAACAGAACAGAGTTGAACCATGGTGGTGAATAGCAAAGGCATGTCAAAATGTCAATCCAGCCCCGCGGCCTAATTCTCCCTGGCCGCGCCGATAGCGTTAGCAAAGATGATCAGCAGCCCGTGCAGGCTCGCAGGCAATTTGTCAAATTGAATGCCAAGGAACACCGTGGATTTTTCCTCGGCCTCGCCTTGCTTCCACCAGGCCAGTCTGCCGCGGATGCCGAGCAGAACGCCATCATCCGGAGTACCTACCAGCACCTTGGCTTTTTCCCCGACCAACGCATCAAGGTTAAGGTGCTGGGCGTGGGTGTTGGCCTTGAAGAGAACGCCGCCGAGAGAGATATCGCTCGACATCCCTTGCAAGGCGGTCTGGTCCTTTTTTTGTTTGTCCGGGTTGATTTCAACAACCACGGGGATCACCAGTTGTTGTCTGGATGACTCACGGATATTGAGTTGTGCCTCTTGGGCGATATCTCCCGCATGTTCATACAAGTTTTGCAGGAATTTGGTTATTCCCGGGAATTTTTCACAGGCGCCGAGCAGCGCGGCTTTAGGAATTTTTAGCAGATCGACCTTGGTCCTGCTGGTGATCGTTTTCTCGGCATTGCGGCCGCTGTCCAATGGAAAAACATTTCCAAAAAAATCGTTGACGACGAATTGCCGCCCGGATTTTTTTTCGGTGCCGCGTTTTCCCCGAGGCGGTCCAGGGACAACTTCGTCCAGTTTGCCGGACAGGACGAAATAAAGCGCCTCTTCCGGCTGGCCCGCGCCGACCACTTCCTTGCCGGAGGACAGGGTGAGCGCCCCCATGCTCCTGAACAGGGCTGCCGCTTCGTCAAACGCGAGGCGGGCCGCGAATTTTTCCAATATCGTGGCGGAAGAACCGCTCTGCCGCAGGGCCTTATGCAATATCTGCAACTCCTCCTCAGAGGCCGCGGAGATTTTCCATTCCTTGATTTTAGCGCCGATAGCCTGTAAAGGCATACCGGCCTCGATAAACAGGGCGGCGGCCCGGCCGTATTCATGCAGAGCCAGGACAAAGGACTTTTGCTTATAGAGAAAGTCGGCGTAAACCTTGTGCAATTCAGGACGATTGGGGAACATGGCGAGCGTTTTTTCAAAGTCTTTGGCCGACTTGATGTTAACCCGCCCTTCAACGATATGCAGGATAATACTGACTTCCTGGTGCCCTGTATCCATATCCTGCCCGCCTGTTCAGGTTTTTATCCTGACAAAACCTTAAACCGAACCTCCTGGGGCGTCAAGCAGAAGCTTTTGATGATCGAAACCGTACCCCAAGGGCACTCGGAGTCTAACGACCACCACATCCATCCGGCAACCGACCGTGGTGCAAGGAAAAACGAGTTGACCATACCCATGGAACCAACTACATATAGGCAGCAGGGGCTGGCCGCCGCCATCGGCGCCGCCCGGCTCATTCCCGAGGATAACGCCATGACCACCATCGCCACTTTGGGCCCCAAGGGTTCCCACGCCGAGACAGCCGCCCGCCAGTATGACGCCACGGCGGCAATCCACCTCTTTCCGGGCGTCTCCCAGGTCAAGGCGGCCTTCGAGCGCCAGGAGACCGAGCTGGCCGTGCTCCCGGTTTATAATACCAGGGAGGGTGAGAACAGGGAAAGTTTCCAGGCCATCGCCGACCTGCATCGTGGCACCTGGATCGACAACCTGGTGCTGCCGGTCAGCCTCTCCCTGGGCGCCCTGGACGAACACCTGCCCCTGCGCTACCTGGTGGGCAGGGCCCAGATCCTCAGGCAGTGCGAGGAATACATCGCCAGCCACTTCCCCGAGGCCGCCCTGATCGCCACCGCGGACCTCGAAGGCTTTATCGCCGAAATCCAGGCGGGCGGCCGGCTGGATCACGGGGTCATCGAGGCCGAGGCCGCCCTCCTCGGCCACGGCTTCATCATCCGGGAACGGGAAGTGGCGCCCCACAACCGCACCCGCTATGCGGTGCTGGGGCCGACCATGCCGCCCGTGAGCGGTTACGACGCCACCGCGGTGCTCACCGCCCCGCTGAAGGATCGAGTGGGCCTGCTGTTCGACATCCTGGGCGAATTCTCGGGGCGGGGCATCAGCCTCCAGGACCTGCGCACCACCTCGGACGTCAAGACCCAGAAACTCCGCTTCTACCTGGAAGTCGAGGGCCACAGCGAGGACCAGGAGGTCAAGGCGGCCCTGGAACGCATTGAACGGCATATCATCGGCGAGCCTGGCACTATAAAGGTGCTTGGCAGCTACCCGAGGGTAGACATCCGCACCAAGCTTATCGGCCACTGCGGCTTCATCGGCACCGGCGAGATGAGCCAATGGTTCGCCCGCCGCCTGGAAAACGAAGGGTACCGCACCATGCTCACCGGCCGCGGCACCGAGACGCGGCCCGAGGAGATGATCGCCGCGGTGGATGTGGTCTTCATCTGCGTGCCGATCAGCGGCACGGTGGCCACCATCGAGCAATACGGCCCGCTCATGCAGGACGGTCAGGCCCTCATTCTGCTGGCCGGCGAGGCCGAAACCACCCTGGCGGCGGCCATGGCCCACACCCGGCCTGGGGTTGAACTCATGCTGCTCCATAACCTTTGGGGCCCACAGGCCTCCACCATGAAAAACAAGAACGCCTCGGTGGTGCGCACCCCGCGCAGCGGCGCGCTGTGCAGTGAGTTCGAGGCCTTTCTCTACAAGCACGGGGCCGACATCCACCACGATGCCCCGGGCCAGCACGACCAGCTCATGGGCGTGGGCCAGAAGCTGCCCACCTCCATCTCCGTGGCCCTGGCCAAGACCCTGGCCGACAACCAGATCCCCACCGCGGCCATAGCCAGCCATGCCACCCTCACCTCGCTCTACGCCATCCTGGCCATGGCGCGGATCCATCGCCAGAGCCCGCGCACCTATGCCGAGATCATGGCCACCAAGGGCGCGGGCCGCAAGATCGTCCAGGACTTTGTCGCCAATCTGGCCGCCATCATGGACCTGTCGGAGACTGGCGACATCCCGGGCCTCTGTGCCCTCATGGAGGCCAACCGCCAGTATCTGTCGGATCAGTTTCTGGAAAGCTGCATGACCCAGTCCCTGGCCATGGATGAAACCCTGGGCCGGCTCATCAAGAGCTGAAGCGCGACGCCCATGCTCCCCATCCTTACCCTGGCCGTGCCCCCGCTCATGGGGGCCATTATCGGTTACGTGACCAATTACGTGGCTATCCGCATGCTCTTCCGGCCGCTCCGAGCCTGGCGGGTTCTGGGGTTCCGCCTGCCGCTGACGCCGGGGGTGATCCCGTCGCAACGGATGCAACTGGCGGAGAACATGGGCGCCATGGTGGGCGAGCATCTGCTGACCGGCCAAGACGTACGTCGCGCCCTGATGGAACGCGGCTTCCAGCAGGAACTGCGCCAGGTCGTCGCCGGTCGGCTCACCGCCCTGTTCCAGCGCGACCTAGGACCACTGGCCAGCCTCACTCCCGACCGCTTCCAGACCAGCTTCCAGGCCGGCGTCGATATTCTGCGCTGGCGTTTTTTAAAACACCTGCACGGTCACCTGTCCAGCCCCGAAGTCCGCGACCAGGTGGGGGCCGCCATTACCACATACCTGGAACATTGGCTTAATCAGCCGCTGCACCAGCGCCTGGCCCAAGAACATCTGGACGGTCTGATCACCTTTATGGAAAAGAGCCTGGCCAACCTGTTGGCCAGCCCGTCAACCACGACCTGGGTTCATGACCAGATGCACGAAGGTCTGAAGGGACTGCTGGTGGAGAAACGCAGCCTGCGGGAGTTGCTGCCCGAAGATTTCACCGACCTGCTGCTCAATCGAATCGAGCAGGCCACCCCCGACCTGCTCGCCAAACTGGCCGACCTGCTGCAGGAGCCGGCCATCCAGGCAAAAATCGCCAGGGCCTTGGGCAACGCGGCCATCAACTTCGTCTCCTCCCTGGGCCCGGTGGCCGGCCTGCTTGGCGGCTTCCTCAAGCCTGAAACGATTGCGGGCAAGATCCTGGGCTTTCTGCAAAGACCGGACAACGACCTCGCCCGCCTGCTGCTGGACGATACCGTCCAAGAGCGGCTGGCCGCCCTGCTGCGCGACCAGGCCGCCCAGTTTCTGGACCGGCCAACCGGCGCCCTGCTAACGGAGTTGGGCCCGGACAACCTGGAAAAACTAGGCGATGGCCTGGCCGGGCAGGCCACTGCCCTGCTTGGCAAACCCGGCACCGCCAGCCTGCTGGCCGGCCTCTGCCGCGACGAACTGCAAAAACGAACCGGCCTGCCCCTGCGGGAGGTGCTGGCCGGCCTGGTCGGCGAGGCGCACCTGGCCAGGGGCGCGGCCTGGATAAGCGACGAAACCGTGGCCATGGTTGGCAGCGCTACCACAAAACGCCTGCTCGACCGCCTGCTCACCGGCCTGGTGGAAGAAAAACTGCTGTCCCGCCCCCTCGGCCCGCTGGCCGATTTTCTACCCAAGGCCGTGCTGGCGGGCATCGAAGACTTTCTGCTCAAGCAGACGAGCGACCTGCTGGAGCGCGAGGTGCCAGGGCTGCTGGACGCCATCAACGTCCGCCGCATCGTGACCCGCAAGGTCGATTCCCTGGACCTCCTCCGTCTGGAGGGGCTGCTGCTCTCCATCATGCAGGAGCAGTTCAAGTACATCAACCTCTTCGGCGCCCTGCTGGGCTTTATCATTGGCTGCGCCAACCTGCTCTTCCTGCCGATGCCATGACCAAGACCACCCCCCTGCGCCTGCTGGTGATCAGCCAGTACTTCTGGCCCGAGTCCTTCATCATCAACGACCTGGTGCAGGGCCTGGGTGAGCGGGGTTTCCAGGTCACCGTGCTCACCGGCATCCCCAACTACCCGGCGGGCCGCTTCTTCCCGGGCTACGGCCTCCGGGTTAAGCGGCGGGAAGACTGGCACGGCGTCCGCGTCATCCGGGTGCCCCAGATTCCCCGCGGCCAGGGCAGCGGCCTCGGGCTGGCCGCCAACTTCCTGTCGTTCGCGCTAGCCGCCAGCCTGCTCGGCCCCCTGCTCTGCCGGGAGCCCTACGACCTGATCCTGGTCTTCGAGCCGTCGCCAATCACCGTCGGCCTGCCCGCCCTGGTCATGAAAAAACTAAGCAAAGCGCCCATCGCCTTCTGGGTCCAGGACCTCTGGCCAGAGAGCCTGTCAGCCACCGGCGCGGTGCGCTCCCCCTGGATCCTCAAGCAGGTCGAACGGCTGGTTCGTTTCATCTATAGACATTGCGACCTGATCCTGGCGCAATCCCAGGCCTTCTTCCCCTCTATCGCAAGCCTCGGGGTGCCGGAAGAACGGCTGCGCTATCTCCCCAATTTCGCCGAGGATCTCTACCAGCCCATGCAATTGCCGCCCGACGCGCTGGAACAGGCTATGCTGCCTAAGGGGTTCAAGGTGATGTTCGCCGGCAACCTCGGCAAGGCCCAGGATTTCCCCACCATCCTGAAGGCGGCGGCCAGCCTGCGCGATCACCCCGACATTCACTGGCTCATCCTGGGCGACGGCCGGCAACGCGCCTGGATCGAGGAAGAGATCAAGGCCTTGGGCCTGCAAGCATCGGTCCACCTGCTGGGCCGCCACCCCAAGGAGAGCATGCCCCGTTTCTTCAGCCTGGCCGACGCCCTCCTGGTCACCCTGAAAAAAGACCCCATCTTCGCCCTCACCATACCGGCCAAGGTGCAAGCCTACCTGGCCTGCGCCAAACCAATAATCGCCGCCCTGGACGGCGAAGGCGCCCGGATCGTCACCGAGGCCAAGGCCGGCCTGGCCGTGCCCGCCGAAAACCCGGAGGCCCTGGCCAAGGCCGTGCTTTCCCTGGCCGCCATAGACGAGGGACAACGGCAGGCCATGGGCCACAATGGCCGCACCTGCTTTGCACAAAATTTCGACCGCACCATGCTCCTGGACCGCCTGACCGGCTGGCTGCGGGCCATGCCCACGGCCGACCAGTTACATGGTTAGCATACGGCCTATAATGGCGCGACCCCAGTCCAATTGGGGGATACAGAGCAAGAAGGGGTCAGGTCTGGACCTTGGACAAAATGTCCCGAGGTCAGACCTGACCCTTTCCCTTTCCTGAAGAGTTGCTCATAAAAATTGCTTACCACATGAGAACATTCATTCCACCATTGCTTTCAGCAAAGCGTCCCTGGCATCCAAATAGAACTGAATGTCGATCTTGGTAGCCATGTCGTCGGAGAGGTCAAACAACTGGCGGCGGCACGCCACCGGCATCAGTAGGGCGGTCGCTCCTTTTTCAACGGCGATCTCAGCAATGGACACCGGGTTGTGGACCGGTTCGATAGAGCCACCAAGGTTGATCTCACCAACGATAATGAG
>Ga0100389_1004043_pt1 | contig 11386 bp, 11 predicted proteins | sample CryGeymeta201513_FD_81537 | JGI IMG/M metagenome (GOLD analysis project Ga0100389, IMG submission 81537) | Groundwater microbial communities from Crystal Geyser aquifers in Utah, USA - Crystal Geyser metaG 2015-13 | ecosystem: Environmental > Aquatic > Deep subsurface > Groundwater | place: USA... | reverse complement strand
CGGATGCGGAAAATCGGTGCTGTTGAAACATCTGAATCGATTGATCCGCCCTGATTCCGGCGTGGTTTTAATTCATGATAAGGATATCGGGCAGATGAATTCCGTTGAGCTTTTTCAAGCGCGCCGAAAAATCGGGATGCTGTTTCAGTCGGCGGCTCTGCTTGATTCTTTGACCGTAGCCGAAAATGTTGGTCTGGGGCTAAAAGAAGGATGGAAATATTCTCAAAATGAAATCGGCGATATTGTACGCGAGAAATTGGCTTTGGTTGGATTATCCGGTTCGGAGAATATATTTCCTTCAGACTTATCAGGCGGAATGAGAAAGAGAGTCGGGCTGGCCAGAGCCATTGCCGCCGACCCGGAAATATTATTATATGATGAACCGACCACCGGTCTGGATCCTATCACCTCTGATTTGATTAATGATTTGATGGTTAATCTTCGAGAGAAGCTTGATGTAACCTCAGTGGCGGTTACGCATGATATGACCTCGGCTTATAGAATAGCAGATAGAATTGTCATGTTATATGAAGGAAAAATTGAATACGACGGAACCCCTGAACAGGTCAAAAATTCGGGTAATCCGATAGTGGATCAATTTATAAACGGCCGGGGAGCTGGTCCCATCCATGTACAGTGAATAAGAAGATGAGCAAGAATTTTAGAACGGCTTTTGTTTGCACGCAGTGCGGCGCCATACACGCCAAATGGCAGGGGCAGTGCAAAGATTGCGGCCAGTGGAATATGTTGGCCGAGGAACGAATTATGAGCCGCGGGGGGAAATCAAAGGCCGAAGTTCATGATAAAGCGCAGAAGCTTTCTGAGATAAATCCGGAGACTGTAGTAGGGTTCAAATCGGGGATAATTGAATTCGACCGTGTACTGGGGGGCGGGTTATTATCCGGAAGCGCCGTTCTTCTCGCGGGCGAACCGGGTATCGGCAAGTCCACTTTGATCTTACAGGCGGCGGAGGCCTATTCGCGAAGGGGATTAAATGTACTATATATAACCGGCGAGGAATCGGTCGGCCAGTTGAAAAAAAGGGCGGATCGGCTGGCGGTAATGGGGAAAAATCTATCGGTCGCGAATCTGACGAGCCTGGAGCAGATTTTCTCGTGCCTTGAGGAGAATCAAAACCATATTGTGATTATTGATTCGATCCAGACAGTGTCGAGCGACTATTTTGAATCGCCGCCGGGAACTATTGGACAGATTAGAGAATCGGCGGGAAGATTAATCGAAAAAGCCAAGAAGGATGGATTCTCTCTATTTCTGGTTGGGCATGTCACCAAAGAGGGTCTGGTTGCCGGACCCAAGGTACTCGAACATATGGTTGATGCGGTGCTTTATTTTGAAGGAGACAGCCAGCATTTCTATCGTCTTCTCAGACCGGTCAAAAATCGGTATGGTTCGACTTTCGAGTTGGGCGTATTTGAGATGACGGTGGAGGGGTTGCGTGAGGTTGAAAATCCGTCATCATTTTTTCTCTCGGATTTTGGCGAGATGCAGAGGTCGGGATCAGTGGTGGCCGCATCATGCGAGGGGAATCGGCCGATTTTGGTTGAAATTCAAGCGTTGGTATCGTCGGCGTCATATGGAACTCCTCAACGGGTAGCGGGAGGGATAGATAATAAGAGATTAGCTCTTCTGCTGGCGATACTGGAGAAGAAGATCGGAATTCCGATGGGAGGCAATGATGTTTTTGTCTCTGTAGCGGGGGGGCTCAAACTCACCGAACCGGCCATCGATTTGACATTGCTTCTATCAATATATTCCTCCCTGAAAGACATGCCGGTCGATATTGCGACAGTTATTGCGGGGGAAGTCGGGTTGTCCGGTGAGGTAAGGCCTATTGGAATGGCGGAGCAAAGGATTAATGAAGCGGCCAAACTTGGGTTTAAACGAATCATTCTGCCAGAGCAGAACCTGAAAGGGATTTCGGAGAAGAATATAGAGATTATCGGTGTCTCTTCACTTGAAAGAGCGCTGGAGACGGCATTTTGAACAATTGTGGGATAGCTGAGTGAACTTCGGCAGGAAATCCCGATAAATCGGGACTGCCGGCGCAGTTTGAGGATTTTATGAGCAAAATTGAATTAAAGCCGCAGACTCTATTAATACCGCTTCCGGCGGCGATGGTATCATGCGTTGCTGAGCGACGCAGGCCGAATATTATTACTATAAGCTGGATCGGAATTGTCAATTCAGAACCGCCAATGTTATCGATATCGATCCAGCCCAAGAGATTTTCTTATAGCATCATAAAGGAATCCGGGCAGTTTGTGGTTAATGTGACTTCAGAGGAAAATCTTAAAGCAGTCGATTTTTGCGGAAATCGTTCCGGTCGGGATTATGACAAATTCAAAGAAATGGGACTGACACCGATTCCGGCTAAAATCGTCAGGGCGCCCTTGATTAAGGAGTGCCCGATAAATCTGGAGTGCATAACGCGCCAGTCGATGCTTCTTGGGACACATGAAATTTTTATCGCCGAAATTGTGGCTGTACATGTTGATAGTGATATTCTTGATGACAGGGGTCGCCCCGATATTGATAAACTAAAACCACTGGCTTATTGCACGCTTGCTCGAGAGTATCGGGGTAACCTGACGAAAATGCTCGGCAGATACGGCGAGGTCGCCGGCAAGAAAACCAAATAGGCTTATGGCTGAGGGATTCTCATTTTCTATTCGAGGGAGGAACAACCGTGCCCGATTAGGAATTGTCGACACAAAGCATGGAGGATTTCAAACTCCCGCCTTTATGCCAGTCGGGACATCCGGCGCGGTGAAAGCGATGACGGCCGGCGATCTGGAAGAATGCGGAGCTGAGATTATGCTGGGAAATACCTATCATCTTTACCTGCGCCCCGGAGAGAAGCTGATCAAGCAAAAAGGAGGACTCGCGAATTTTATTTCATGGAATAAACCGACCATAACGGATTCGGGCGGGTTTCAGGTATTTTCCATGCAGGATTTATCGAGAGTCGATGATGATGGAGTTACTTTTCGATCACATCATGACGGTTCTATGCATCGTTTTGATCCCGAAAAGGTAATGGAGATCGAGCGTGATATCGGCGCTGATATAATCATGTCATTGGATCAATGCGTGCCTTATCCTTCGGACGATAAGGCAATCGTGGACAGCGTCCGACGCACCTATGATTGGGCCCGAAGGGGCTTGACGCATTTTCAAAATCTGGAGAAAGCCGAGCCTACAGGTATCGTATTATTTGGTATAGTGCAGGGTTCGGTCAATAATGAAATGCGGAAAATTTCCGCTGAGCAGATAGTTGGTCTTGATTTCCCGGGGTATGCGGTTGGCGGATTGGCGGTGGGGGAGTCAAAAGAGGAAATGGAGGATACTCTTGCATTCTCTATCGAATTTCTGCCCCATGACCGACCCCGATATCTGATGGGAGTGGGATATCCGGAAGATATTCTAATGGCTGTTTCCTATGGAATCGACATGTTTGATTGTGTCCTTCCGACCCGCAATGCCCGAACCGGAATGGTATTCACATCAAATGGACCGTTGATATTTAGAAATGCCGATTGCGCCGAGGATGATCTCCCTCTTGATCCTAATTGTGATTGTAAAGTTTGCCGGAGGTACAGTCGGGCCTATATCCGGCATCTATATAATCAAAGGGAAATAACGGCGCTGGTTCTGGCCACATACCACTCCTCTTATTTTTATCAGAATCTTATGAGGAAAATTCGGATTTCAATCAGTGAAGGCTGTTTTGAGCAATTCAGAAAGGGGTTCCTTGCCAAATATTCAGGGCGAGAAGACATAACCGAGCGTGAATCTTAGAGTTGATAATTCTCCATCTTTATATATTATAAACCTGTTTCCACTGAGAGAATGTCCCCAGAACATGAAGCTGGGGTGTGATTCCTGATACCCAAATTCAAGAGTGTAGTGTTCTCTGACTCTGAATCCCATGATGACCCGATATCCATATTTGTTTTCTATGTCGGTCTTATGGATGGCGCTGTTGGCGAAAAGGCTATCGGTCAACTGCTTCTTCAATTTGAAGTGGTTTAAAGAATAGACCAACCCGCCGCCGAAGTATGCGGTAAGTCTCTTGGCGCCGCGATAAATGAGGGCTTCCACGCTCAGATCGACCGCCTGATTTTGTCCCTCCGGGAGACGGCGGCTCTTGAGATCGCTGAAGTTATAATCAACGGAACTCCTGATTATGACGGGATGAAATAGGAGATATTCGAATTTCACTCCCGCCTCGCCTCCCTGGCTAAGAATATCATTGGCAGGCCTGTATCCAACAGTAAGATGAATATTGGTAATCGCAACCGTATCCTGCTCGACGGGATTCTTGGAAACGATAGGAGCAAGCATAACAAATGCCATCAATATCTCATGCATCATGGTATCTTCCAACACTTTCTTGACCATATTAAACGATTTATAGACGAAAATCTATATCGATTTGTTATATGAATTCCCTATGAGTCCAATCGACAGGGATATTTCACTTGCCGATGATTGCGCCTTAGCCTATAATTAGGCCAATGAAGCAGAATGTCAATCTGTCTGAATCAACGATTGATCCTCTCCGTCTGCCTGTCCATCTGGCGATAATTATGGACGGCAACGGCAGGTGGGCGAAGAAGAGAAACCTTCCCCGGACAGCCGGACACGAAGCCGGGGTTGAAGCGGTCAAGCGAGTTGTCAGGGCCGGCGGCGAATTAGGGATAAAATATCTTACTCTGTACACATTCTCGCTGGAAAATTGGAAGCGTCCACGCGAGGAAGTAACGGCCATTATGAAGCTTCTCACGCAGACGACACGGAAAGAAGTCGATGAGCTGAATCGCAATAATGTGCGGTTGATTACGACCGGTCGAATTGACGGCTTATCATTCTCGCGGAGGCAGGCCCTGAAAATGGCAATGGAGAAAACTCGAAATAATAGCGGTCTGGTTTTGAATCTGGCGCTGAATTACGGAGGAAGGGCAGAAATTATTGATGCCGTGAGAGCGATTGCTTCGTCGGTAAGGGCAGGTCATATCAAACCGGGCGAGATTGATGAATCTTTGTTTTCCAACTATCTCTATACTGCGGGACTGCCCGATCCGGATCTTCTTATCAGAACGTCGGGGGAGATGCGAATTTCCAATTTTCTTCTGTGGCAAACCAGCTATACAGAGATGTATGTAACCGATGTTCTCTGGCCCGATTTTGATCGGCAGAATTTGATTGATGCCATTATTGAATATCAAAAAAGAGAACGCCGATTTGGAAAGGTCTGAGTAATTTTGAACAAGAATCTTATCACTCGAATAATTGTGGCGGCAATATTTGGCCCGTTGATAATCCTGTGTTCATACATCGGCGGCTATTGGTTGGCGGGGATGATATTGTTGCTTGTCGCTATCGGAATTATTGAGTTTCTGGCTAACGGCAATATAAAAGCGAATATGGTTTCATTTTGGATTACTCTACCCCTTGTTATCGGGACTGCGGCGGTCTCCATGTTGGTATCTTCGCAATCGGGATATATGGTCTTTATTGCATTTTTCCTATTGATTGGTCTTATTCTTTCAGTCTGCAAAATGCCGCCGGAGCTTCTTTACATGCGGTATGCAAGTCTTGTCTGGGGAGCCGTGTATCTGGGGCTTCTTTACCCTTTTGTATTCTATATTAGAAGTGAGTTTCCTGAATCCGGAGGCGACTGGCTATTGTTTTTATTTGGGACTATCTGGTTATCCGATACTTTGGCGATGTGGGTCGGCAAGACAATCGGTTCAAAAAAATTGGCGACTCATGTGTCGCCAGGCAAAACGGCGGAGGGTTTCATTGGAGGGATTTTTGGCGGATTATTGATAGCCGTGCTTCTTGGTTATTGGCGGCTCTCTGCGATTACGCTCCCGCTTCTTGTTGTCGCCGGTTTGTGCGTCTCCATTGTCGGACAACTGGGAGACCTGGTGGAGTCTGTTTGGAAAAGGGCGGTCGGTATTAAGGATTCTTCAGCAATCGTACCGGGCCATGGAGGAATACTCGATCGATTTGACTCACTTCTCTTTTCGGCGCCGATTCTCTATTGGTTCTTGAAATTTATAGTGTACGGGTAATTATGGTACGACCGGTGAAAGCGGTTGATTTCGTTTTTGCCGCGCGGCCGATGCTTCTTCTGCCGGTCTGGTCGATTTATTTAGTAACTTATCACTTTACGAACTATCCAGCGCATTTTGATCTGCGGGCGTTTATGATTCTGACCGGCATTAGTCTGATAATGGTTGGGTGTCATTATATCAATCAGATTTATGATTTTCAGTCGGATCTGATAAATAATAAAATCGGATTTCTGCAAAAGGAATTTATTAGCAAAAGTGAAATGATGGCCGGTTACCTTGCCGTTACCATGCTCGGGTTGACTATTTCCATATTTCAGGATTTTCGCTTTTTTGTGCTGGCAATATCAATGGTGATAAGCGGGTACTTTTACTCAGCGCCGCCATTGAGATTAAAAGATCGCCCGCTTTGGGGTTTGCTCGCCAACGGAATCGGGTACGGATTTCTTCTGATATTAGCATTACCAATTTATCCCGACTCCAATTTACTTTTGCTGATTTCATTAATGGTGTACTTTTTCCTGACTGTGTCTGCGATTTATCTTCTGACTATTATTATTGACAGGGATGGCGATAAGGCTGCAAGGAAGAATACCTTGGCAGTTCGATTTTCAGATAGGAATCTTATTGCTTTCGGAAGCTTGATGGCCATTGCCGCCTCAGTAATCGCCGGTCTGTTGGGTTTAATTCTGCTTATGGCGCTGAGCGCGTTATCCGCTGTATTATTCTTTTTTGCGCTCGCCAAACCACAAATGCCCGTTTTATTCTTTACCTGCAAATTCCCGATACTTCTATTATCGCTTCTGGCGGGATATTATTACCCGGTGTATTTGGTCTTTATGCTTGTTCTAATAATCTGCTGCCGATTATATTATAGGAAGAGATTCGGTATTATATATCCGAGGGTAGCGTGAATGAGAGCAGAAATTGAGAAATATTCAGGGAATAGGGTTAGGTTATGGTTGGAAAGTCCGGCTATTGACGGAAGCAAATTCGGGCGTACACAATGGTTGCTTCTCCTGATGTTAATTACTTTTTTTATGGCTTGTACCCCATATCCGAGATACCGAAGCGGCGGAGCTTTGCCGCCTGAAAGCAGGTCGATTGCTGTGCAGGAAGAATATGGACAGGACCAGATGCCGCTTACGACAGATGGGCTTCTGGAGTTTGGACGCATTATACAAAGCTATCTTGGAACGCCATATCGTGGACGTGCGGAAAAAGCTGAAGGAATAGATTGCAGTGAATTTACCGGCGAAGTATTCAGCAGGTTTGATGGTACAGAGCTTCCCCGTACAGCCGCCGGGCAATTTGAGATTGGAACAGAAGTAGCAAGAGGCAAAATCCGTTATGGGGATTTGGTTTATTTTAGCATTGATGGCAATACGATTTCCCATGTCGGTATTTATATTGACTTTGGAGAATTTATTCATTCAACAAAATCGTCAGGCATAATAATATCGAAACTGGATGACAAATATTGGAAGGAATGTTTTGCCGGCGCCAGAAGGATATTGCCTTAATGTTATTCATTTTTGGATGCCTTAATCGCTAAGAGGATTAAAGGCGCGTCGCGTCTCCTTCCCCCCAATGAATCGGGGGAAAGGACCTTATTCAACCGGGCGCCTTCCTGCGTAATCGGTTTATATGAAATCAGATAAATTAAATGCTAAGCTACAGAATCTTCCATCTTCGCCGGGCGTTTATCTTTTCAAGAACGCTGGAGGAAAGATCATATATATCGGCAAGGCCCGAAGCCTCAAGAATCGCGTGCGAACTTATTTTCAGTCTCCGCAGAAGCATGATATCAAGACGGCCCGATTGGTCGGGCAGATTGAAGACTTCGACCTCATGGTCACGGATACGGAAATTGAGGCCTTAATTCTGGAAGCTAACCTCGTCAAAGAACATAAGCCTCGCTATAATGTCAACCTTAAAGATGATAAGCATTATCCATATATCCGGGTGACGGTCAATGAGTCATTCCCGCGGGTTCTAATTGTTCGGCGTCTGGCGAAGGACGGCGCTCGATATTTTGGCCCGTATACCAGCTCCAAGTCGATGCGGAGGACGCTCAAGTTTCTCTGTAATCTATTCAAGATTCGTACCTGTAATCTGACCATACCGCATCCGAGCGGAAAAATTCAGAAGGTCTGTCTTGATTATCATATCGGCCGATGCGGAGGTCCGTGCGAAGGATTTCAGTCTGAGCAAGATTATCGTGAATCGGTTGATTCGGTTCTTTTATTCTTGTCGGGAAAGAACGAGACTTTGATTGAACTGCGGCGCAAGCGGATGGAGCATCTTTCGAACAAGATGAAATATGAAGAGGCCGCTATTGTCCGTGACCAGGTCACCGCTTTGGAAGCGGTCAAACAGAGGCAGAAGGTTGACGTCGGTAAATTGGTGAATCGCGACATTGTCGCCTTCGCGCGGGAATCAAGAGAAACGGTGGTTGTTATTCTTCAAATACGAGAAGGTATCATGATCGGCCGACAGGATTTTCAGCTGAGCTCTGAAGCTGAAGAAACAGATGAAGAGGTTCTTTCGGAGTTTGTCCGGCAATATTACAATCATCAGCCCAATTTACCTGATGAAATATATTTTCCTCTTGCTCTTGAAGATGAAGCTTTAATTTCTAAATGGCTTTCAAAATCAAAAGGCAAGAGGGTTCACATTTTCAGCCCCCGGAAAGGGGAGAAGCTTAAATTGGTTGATATGGCCGCCGCCAACGCACGGCTTCTTCTCGATGAATTGCTGATTCAAAAAAAGGGATACAAGGAACGGACTATTCATGCGGTGCAATCTCTGAAGGCCGAGCTTCATTTGGAGAAAATGCCTCGTACAGTCGCTTGCGTGGATATATCGAATACCGGCGAAACCGATGCGGTTGGCTCGTTGGTTTATTTCGAAAATGGGAAACCGAAGAAATCTCAGTATCGGCATTTCAGAATTAGGCAAGTGGTTGGGCAGGATGATTTCGCCATGATACGTGAAGTGGTCGGGCGATATTTTTTCCGCATCAAGAAGGAAAATTGTGCACCGCCGGACCTTCTGGTAGTCGATGGGGGAAAGGGGCAATTATCATCGGCGTTATCGGAGATAAAATCGCTTGGATTCGAAATGCAGAACATAATCGGGCTGGCAAAAAAATTTGAAGAGATCTACTTGCCTGATCATAACGAACCATTGAGTCTGCCGAAATCATCATCGGGGTTGCGGTTACTCAAGAGAGTTCGTGATGAAGCGCATCACTTTGCGGTCGAATATAATCGGAAAGTTAGAACCAAACGGACTATTCAATCTTCTCTGGATAAACTGGACGGAATCGGCCCAGGGCGAAGGGAACTGCTTCTTAAGCATTTCGGCTCTGTCAAAAGAATAAGGGAAGCAGCCCTTGAGGATTTATTGGGGGTCAAAGGGATTCCGAAAAACATTGCCCAAAAGATATATCAGGCCTATCATTAAGAAGCATTTTTTGCCATTGCAATTTAGCTCAGATAGCATAATTTATTATTATGCAGTCGCCGGATGAGAAAATCTATACCGTAACGGCTTTAACCCGCCTGATCAAATATACGCTTGAGGAATCATTTCCTTCAATTTGGGTTGAGGGGGAAATATCAAATTATATTCATCATTCGTCCGGGCATCGGTATCTCTCGCTGAAAGATGAGAATGCTACAATCAAGCTGACAATATGGCGATCGGTCGGTCAATATCTGAAATTTGAGCCTGAAGACGGAATGAAGGTTCGCGCCTTCGGGGATATTTCGCTGTACGAAAAAGGAGGAAATTACCAGCTAAATGTGAAAAAGCTAATACCGGTTGGAGTCGGCGAGCTTGAAATAGCATTTCGCCAGCTTTATGAGAAACTTTCGGCGGAGGGTCTCTTTGACTTATCCCGAAAAAAGCCGATTCCACTATATCCGATGAAAGTCGGAATAATCACTTCTCCGACCGGCGCCGCCATTCGTGATATAATCCAGATTGCCCGACGCAGAAATGATCTGGTCCAGCTCATTCTTTATCCAGCGCAAGTACAGGGAAAAGGGGCAGAATTATCAATAATTGCCGGAATAGATTATTTTAATCAAAGAGAAGATATTGATGTTATAATCGCCGGCAGAGGAGGCGGTTCGTTGGAGGACCTTTGGGTTTTCAATGAAGAGGCTCTTGTGAGGGCAATCGCTGGCTCCCGCAAACCGATTGCGACGGGGATTGGTCATGAAGTAGATACTACTTTGTCCGACCTCGCATCTGATTTGAGGGCGCCGACACCATCGGCCGCCGCAGAATTAGTAATATGGGATAAGCAGGCTTATATAAGCGGATTGCATGAGTATCTTGAAAGGCTCAGTCACGGGTTTTCGTCTTTGCTTGAAGTTAAAAAGGGGGGACTGAATCTGCTCATCAGCCGGCCTATATTCAGGTGTCCGGAAAACATTATCCTGAGTAGGGTTCAGTATCTTGATAATCTGGAAAGGCGATTTGCGACAGTGGGAAAAATCCTGTTTGAAAAACAGAAAAATGGATTATCTTTGGCTTTGTCTCGACTGGAGTCGCTTTCACCGCTGGCCATTTTGAAACGGGGTTATGCAGTAGTCAAAAGCTTCCCCGCAGGGTTGACAGTCAAGTCGATTTCAGCTATTAGTAAGGATGATATGATAGAAGCATTGCTGAGTGATGGCTCTCTTTTAGCCCGAGTCGAGAGTACCAGTAATAATAAAGAAATGAAATGACATCAAAAAAGAATAATAAGGATTTTGAATCTGCTCTTTCTCGACTTGAAGAGATTACGGACAAGCTGGAGTCGGGCGAAGTTACATTGGAAGAGTCAATTGAATTTTACACAGAAGGAATGGAGATTGCCGCTTTCTGCGCCAAAATGCTGACCGAGGCCGAGAAAAAAATTACGATTTTGAAAGAAATGAATGGTAAGCTTGCGGAAGTCCCGATCGACGAGCATAAAGGCGGTGAGAATCAATAAAATGGCCGTTGAAATGGAAACCGGTATTGCTTATATTGAAGGCAAGAGACGGCTGGTTGATCTGCTTCTCGATAGATATCTTCCTTCTGAAGATACTTACCCGTATGCTCTCCACAAGGCAATGCGCTATTCGGCGCTGGCCGGCGGCAAAAGGTTGCGTCCGGTACTAACCATGACCGCTTATGAATCATTTGGCGGCGCTGACGGAGATATAATCAATCCTGCCGCCTGTGCGGTGGAATTTATTCATACTTATTCGCTGATTCATGACGACCTTCCATGCATGGATGATGAT
>Ga0100389_1004010_pt1 | contig 11438 bp, 10 predicted proteins | sample CryGeymeta201513_FD_81537 | JGI IMG/M metagenome (GOLD analysis project Ga0100389, IMG submission 81537) | Groundwater microbial communities from Crystal Geyser aquifers in Utah, USA - Crystal Geyser metaG 2015-13 | ecosystem: Environmental > Aquatic > Deep subsurface > Groundwater | place: USA... | reverse complement strand
TAACAAATAAGTGTACAGGGTTTAGTACAGGAGGTACTCAGTGTTGTGCTCCTGGTGGTGGGGGAAAATGTGAAACTCTTGGTGGTATATGCACTGGTTCTTCGGGAACGACATGTCTTTCCGAATTTCGTAAAAGTCATGACGGTACTTGTGTCACTCTTGGTCAAAATTGTTGTACCAAGGAGACTTTTCCTGAATGTCCTTCCGTTTCGTGTAAAGGGAGTTGTGCTGTAGGAGACACTGAGGATTCCGTATCTCTTTGTAAGGATGTGTATAAAAAGTGTTGTACAAGTTCTTCTGCCGGTGGGGCAGGGTCTTGCGGAACACCTGGAACCCCTCCTTGTAGTGGAACCCCTGCTCCAGGAAATCCTACAACAATTCCATTCGACAATTCTCTTAAATTTGATACTGTAGAAGGAGTGCTTGGGAGTCTCCTGGGCGCCCTACGGGGCATCATCGTTGTTCTCGCTTTGATTGCGATCGTCATCGGAGCCATCCTCTATATCACCTCGGCCGGCAATGATAGTCGAATGACACTTGCCAAGGGAGCCATCACTGCTGCGATGATCGGGCTCGCCATCGGGATTGCTGCTCCGTCGTTTCTCTTGCAAATAGGGGATATCCTCGGCTGGGGACCAGTGACCAGTAGTTTGCCACCGGAAACGAGGACACTGACCGCGATCGCTTTGAGTGTTCTCCAATTCCTCCTCTCCATTGTCGGGACTTTGGCTATCATTATGCTGGTTGTCGGAGGTATTATGTATATGACTGCTGCCGGAAATGAAGACCGCATCGATACCGGGAAAAAGATTGTTCTTTATTCCATCATCGGTATCGCCGTCGCACTTGCCGCTCTCGTTATCGTGACGCAGATTGCAGTACTTTTCGCGTAGAAGAAAATGCTTGATTTTGTGCAAAGAAAAAAGCGGCTTGGATAGTATCTATCCTTGCCGCTTTTTGTTTTGTTGGAGATTGTTACATCTCCTTTTCAATTTCCACCACAATCATCCCGCGATTGTGGATAAATGCCACATCACAGAATGGGATGTTCGGGCCGATTGAAAGAATTGTTGCCTTTTCGATTTCGAATGATCCTTTCTGGAACGGATCGAAAGCTTGCTGTTCTCCGATTTTCGCAATGATTGAACCAAAGCGCCGATTGCCACCGACTGGAGCGTCTTTCAGAAACGTCCGTACATACGATGGATTGTTCTGCCATTCGCTGAGAGAAATTCCCTGTGATGGCACAGCACGGTATTCAACCACACTTTGCGTCGTAGGATCCCAGAAGGCTACATCCCAACGTACTTCTTTGAGGAGAAGCCTATAGGTGCCAGGTTCCAATTTCACTTGGCTCGTACACCAGCCCCGACCTTTTTCCCACGTTTCTTTACCCATAGGACAGATGATGGTTTCTATAAGATTCCATCCGTATGCATCGACACTTGTTTTTTTCAGAAAAGATGTCTTTCCAAAAAAAATGGAAATGGCAACGATTCCGATAACTATACCAGCTATCCATATCAGAGGTTTCCCCCAGTTGGATTTTTGAGATGTCTTAGCTGTAGCAGTAGTTGTTGACGTTACCATCCCGGATGGTTTTTGGAAGCGTGCCCAAAGTGTGCTGAGCTTCCTACCACTTTGTCCCAATCGAATGAGAACAAATGCGATAACAATCAACAGTCCGATTATCAAACTCCAGCTCATGATTGCCTCCTTCTTGGTTGCATGGGTTTAAGGGTTTCTGCAAGGATTTGCATCAGCTCTTGTTTTTGCTTTGGACTCAGCCCTTTGAGAAGCTCCTTTGGATCGAGACCTGCCGGTTTTCCAAACATATTAGACAACTGATCCATCAGGTTGGTTGGAATCGGGAAGATGGTTGTCGCTTGACCTTGAGCCATCGCTTCGAGTGTGAGAAGACTTTGGATGCGAACACCCTCTAGCTCTCCGCTGATCGCTTCGATGAAAGTTTTGCGAGCGTCTGCCTTCCCTTGCCCTTCGAGTATCAGCTTTTGCTTGTCGCTTTTGGCCTTGATGATCGTAGCCGATTTTTCCTGTTGAGCAATTTCTTCGATAGTGAGACTATCGAGGAGTGCCTTGGGAATCTCGATGTGAGCAATCGACACCGTCGGATCTTCTATGTGAGAATCCATAATGATGTTCCCTGTCTGGCTGACGTCCTTATTGGTTACAGGGGTGATATTCTCCCTGAAACTTCTATTCACTTCCTCAGCGAATCCGCGACGATCCCGCGCAAGCTCCACCCAAATTTTCTTCCCACCCGCTGTACGGACGTGATCCAGAATAGGTTCCTGGAAGATGTTCACGAGAGCAGGAATATCCTGTGGACTAGGGAGGAGTTTGACACAGCGCAGGAGATCCTGATCTTCCTTCGGCCACCGGAAGCGAAATGAAACATCCATTCCGATATTGGCTGTGCCGAAGATGCGATCCTCCTGTTCAGTACCGTCAGTGCTTCTTGACAGTTTCCCTTTGCGGGTAACGATGCCAGCACGTCTAGTCCCCTTTTCGGTCACGTCGAGCTCCACAATACCTGTAGGGTAGTGCAAGAACTTTCCGATAAGAAACGGAGCCCACCGCAAACCTGATGAAACGACGGATTGTGGATCTCCGAGAAGAACCATCACACCGCGTTCATTCTCGCGAATGATTTGGAATCCAAGAACGTACCAGAGGGCAACTGCAATGACCCATATTGAAATGGACCATGGCAGGACTAACATCGCGAATCCAGCTATCGCAATGGCGATAGCAATTTTCACCATACCGTTCATGACATTCTCCTTTCAAGAGAAATTTGATTGTTAAGGATAGTTCTGACTAGAGTATCTGGACAGAACCAATACTCACTGTTGTTACTCCTGAGGCACCGCCTCATTTTGTAACCGTCTATTATAGCACAAAATGAAGAAAAATGCAATAGTCAAAATATGCTTTAGAAAAGGGATATTTTTAGTACTTTTCTCTCGATTTCTGATTCAATCGGAGAGAGTATTTTTTTGGCCGTATCAAATCGTTTGACAAATATTTGTATCAAGATGTATTATTATATATGTAAGTAGTGTAAACTATCACACCAATCCTTTGCATATGTTTACGGCATAAAAGATACTATGTAGAGAATATCTATCAGCATCTCAAATTATCTTTAGTGGAATATATTTTTTTAAAAAGATTTTAGCAAAGGATTGGTGTGATAGTAAACAAAAAAATATGAGAAAAGACAATATAAATCCAACAGTCTTTGAAGAAAAAGAAGTACGACGTGCGTGGCACAACGAGCAGTGGTTTTTTGCTATAGCTGATATTGTCCAAATACTCACCGATTCGAAGGATGTTCAAGGGTATATAAAAGATATGCGGAGGCGTGACCCTGAGCTATCCAAAGGGTGGGGGCAAATTGCCACCCCCCTTTCAGTAGAGACAAAAGGTGGACCACAGAAACTCAATTGTGGGAGCCTACAGGGTATTTTTCGTATCATTCAGGCTATTCCATCACCGAAAGCTGAGCCTTTCAAACAATGGCTTGCCCGAGTCGGACAAGAGCGGATTGAGGAAATTCAAGACCCTGAGCGATCTATCGTGCGTGCTAAAAAAATATATGAGCAAAAGGGCTATAACGATGACTGGATTGCCAAACGGATGCGTGGTATTAATATACGCAATACGCTCACGGACGAGTGGCAGGGACGAGGAGCGAGAGGAGGATTCAATTTTGCTATTCTCACCAATGAAATATACAAGGGTACATTTGAAATGGATGCGAAACAGATCAAGGAATTCAAATCACTCAGTAACCCTGATAATCCTCGAGACCACATGTCTGAATTGGAGCTTATTCTCACTATGCTTGGCGAGGCGACAACGACAGAAATTACTACTACCAGAAATTCGAAAGGTTTGCCAGAACTTTCTCGAGATGCCAAAGATGGTGGACAAGTTGCAGGACGAACTCGTAAAGATATTGAAAGACAAACAGGAAAGAAAGTAATTTCAAGAGGTAATTTCAAGAATAAGAAACAAAAAACTCTTCCTAAATAAGGAGGAGTTTTTTATCGAGAGAAAATCTAGCGGACTTTCTCGACGAACCTTGTGAAGATTTCTGGATTTTCTCCCCGCCATAATTCACGAGAGCGATTCGGGAGAGTCTACTGTCAATCCTATCTAACAGATTCTACAAACTTCGTGAAAATCTCAGGATTCTCTACGGCCAACTGTGAAAGCACTTTGCGATCGAGGGCGATACTTTTCTTACTTTCCAGAGCGATGAAATCATTGTATTTCATACCGTTCAAACCGAGGGCGATATTCAAGCGAGTGATCCAGAGACTGCGGAAACTGCGCTTCTTGGCACGGCGATCTCGGTGAGCGTACGTGCCGGCCTTGATGACGGCCTCTTTGGCCTTAGTGAACAAATTCTTGCGTCCCCAACGGAAGCCCTTGGCAGCTTTCAAAATATTCTTGTGGCGTTTTTTGGTCATGACACCACGCTTTACTCTCGTCATATGTTTGCAGTGAAGTGTGAATTAGAATGAGTACGGGAGGGAGGCTTTGATGTTCTTGGTGACGGCTGGGTAGACATCATTGTCTTGACGCTTGGCACGGCTGGCTTTGCCGGTATCACGTGAGTTGTAGTGGTTCTGACCGGTGGCACGGGTTTTCAATTTTCCGCTTCCGGTGATCTTCACTTTCTTGCTCACTGATTTCCTTGTTTTGAGTTTTGGCATACTGTTATTTAAAAAATTCTTATATTCTTTATCTGAAGTTCTATTTATTCGGCGACGATGAGAGCGTTAAACCCCATAGGCCCGCGTTTCACCTCTTCTTCGAAGCGGTGAGGGATAGCGATGCCTCGGATGAACTCATGGAGGTTCTCTCTGGCTTTTTCTTGCATCGCTTTCTCTCTTCCGCGGAGGACTATCTCGATGCGAACTTTGTTTCCTTTGGTGAGAAATTTCTCTGCCTGTGTTTTCTTGAAGAGAAGATCGTGAGCGTCAGTACGGAAACCGATACGGATGCCTTTGGTTTCGACTTTCTTCTGTTTGGCTTTCTGTTGCTGTTCTTGCTTGTCTTTGCGGTACTGGAGTTTCCCGAAGTCAGTCACCTTGCACACCGGCGGTACTGCGAGAGGGGATACTTCCACGAGGTCCGCTTCCTGTTCCTTGGCGAGTACCAGGGCATCGGCAATGGTCATCGTACCATGATTGACACCGTTTATGTCGATTACAATCACCTCCGGAGCGAGAATCTGCTCATTGAGGCGTGAGCGTACCAGCACTTGGGCTTTCGGTTTCGGTCGGTTGTGACGTCTTCTTCTCATGTTATAGCTTCGTTAGCTTCGTTAGCTGCAATAGCTTCGTTAGCTTAGAAAACTTTTTTGTGTTTTCCTAAGAAGCTAAAGAAGCTCGTGAAGCTATAAGCTGATTTATGTGGAGTTGATGGGAATTGCACCCATGTCCAGAAACGGTTCTTCAAAATATTCTACAAGCTTAGAGTGCTTTGTGTAAATGAATGAGGTAGAAAGCAGACAAAATTCTCATTCATTTTTTTCTTTTGCAATACGATCGGAAAGTGTAAAGAAAAAGAAATACTTTCGTCACGTCTCGATTATATGACACCAGAGATTCCGTATCGAGAATGGGGATTCTGATGGCTACGCACTAAAAATTAGGCGAGAGCAAGAGCGAAAGAAGGAGCAAATGCTTGCGCGAATGCATTCTTTGCCTTTGTGATGAAGTTTGCATTTATCATCGTGATGGCGAGTTTTACGATCATACCATCGAGATCGGCTTGCATATTTTGAAAGTACGCCCTGTCGAGTCTAAACAACCCCCGCCCGCATCGCTTCACGTAGCGATGCGGGCGAGCCGCACATACTACAAAAGCGTTAGAGACGGTGAACGTCTAGATGTCACTCAATCTTCTTTTTAAATAAGCTCTTCCGAAGCCAGTCTTGAAATCCTCCTTTCTACTGAGAGCGTCTTCAAGCAGGTTATATGCTTCGTAGTAAAGGAGCTTGAAAGGGCTTCTATTTTTTTGTTGACTCAACTTGTTTGGAGTTGTGTTCTTTGAAATGTCGTCTGAGATTGTCTGTATGACCAATATACAGCTTTTTATCTTCCAGACTTTGTATCACGTAAACGTAGTACATAATCCTCTAACTTCTCATTGCTCGTTCGATCCGCCTTTTGGCGTCACGTTTGCCTATATCCGAGCGTTTGTCGTAGGTTTTTTTCCCTTTGCCGACAGAAAACTCCAACTTGACAAGTTGTTTCCTAGTATACAGGCGAATAGGCACCAATGTCAAGCCTTCTGTGCGATATTTCCCGATGAGAGAGCGGATTTCCCGTTTGCGGAGGAGGAGTTTGCGTGGACGACTGGGTTCGTGCTTGGTATCCTGATGGGCGTGCTGATAACGTGGTATCAGTGCATTGGTCAGATAGAGCTCATTTCCTTTCACTGTGACGAAGCTTCCTTTGAGGCTGGCGTGGCCTGTTTTGACCGACTTTACTTCGGATCCGGTCAACACCAAACCAGCCTCGTAACGTCCGTCCAAGGTATAATCGAAACCAGCTCTTCTGTTGGTTGCTATGACTGTCATAATGGTACCTCTACTGTAGCGAAAGAATGGCAGAATAGCAATTTTTCAGCTATCTAAAAATAGCATTGAAAAACTCTTTTCTTTTTAGCTTTTGTACGCTACGATGAAGAGTATGAAAAAGATACTGGAAGAAAAGATACGGACAGTGATACAGGGACTCCAAGAAGAGGAGGCGCTCCCTTCTTTCGGTGTGCCAGAAATCCGCGTGGAACGGCCGAAAGATGAGCAATTCGGTGAATATACGACAAATATTGCCCTCGTATTGGCGAAATTGGCCAAGAAGGATCCGATGGAAACGGCAGAGGCTATCAGTCAACGATTGACAATAAACAGTCAACAAGAAAAAACTTTTGAAAAAGTAGAAGTCGTGAAGCCCGGGCATATCAATTTCTATTTTTCACAAAAAACATTCGCTTCCTTTATTGCAAAAATTTTAGAGGAAAGGCAGAAATTTGGTTCAAGCGAAAAAGGGAAAGGAGAGAAAGTGAACAATGAATTCATCTCTGCCAATCCGACCGGACCTCTTTCAGTAGGGAATGGTCGTGGTGGATTCTACTCGGATACTCTTTCGAATGTTCTGCGGAAATCAGGATATGATGTTGTGAACGAATATTACGTGAACGATGCCGGTGAACAGACGCTCAAGCTCGCGCATAGCGTACTCGGAGATAGTGAAGCTGTGTATGGAGGGGAATATATCGAAGAATTGAAAAAAAGATTTTCCAGTGATCTTTCTTTGGAAGCAATCGCTCTCCTGGCGTCACAAGCAGTGCTTGATGATTATATCCAGCCAACGGTGGAGAAAGTGATGCAGGTACATTTTGATGTATGGACTTCGGAAAAGAAACTTATTGAAGATGGTTATGTTGAGAAAGCTCTCTCAATATTGAAAGAAAAGGAGCTGACGTTCGAGAATGAAGGCGCTCTCTGGCTCAAGACGACTGATTTCGGTGATGACAAAGATCGCGTGTTGGTGAAAAAAGATGGAGCGAAGACATATTTTGCTTCGGATTGCGGATATATTTTGCAGAAGATAGACCGAGGTTTCAATCATATTATCGAAACGTGGGGGGCTGATCATCATGGGTACGTTGTCAGGTTTCAGGCGGCAGGGAAGTCGCTTGGATTTTCGGGGAAAATGGATTTTATTTTGGTTCAGCTGGTCAAGGTGGTGAAAGATGGGAAAGAAGTGCGGATGAGCAAACGTGCCGGTAATGTTGTGACGATCGATGAGTTGATAGAAAAAGTAGGGCACGATGTGGCACGATTTTTTTTCTTGATGTATGCACCGGAGACACATATGAATTTCGATCTTGGTCTGGCAGAGGAGCGTTCACAGAAGAACCCTGTGTTTTATGTTCAGTATGCACACGCCCGTCTTTCGAGTATCTTACGAAAAGCCGAAGAAGAGAATTTTGGAGAAGAGAGTGGTGACTTGGATCTTCTCGTTCATCCGAAAGAGAGAGAACTTACTCGAGAACTTCTTTTCTTTCCTGAGCTTATTGAAATGGTCGCAACTGATTTCTCCGTTCATAAATTGCCCCAGTACGCGATGAGACTTGCGGATACGTTCCATTCTTTTTATAATGATTGCAAGGTGATAGACGAAGAAAACCGTGATATGAGTATGGCACGGCTTGAGCTCATCCGTGCGACGAAGATAGTTTTGTCAGAGACGCTCGGTTTGATGGGTATCGACGCTCCGGAGAAGATGTGATATATAAACTACAGCAGTCACTTTTACAAGAATTTTTCTACGATAAATATAATCAGTAAGAAATACGAAGATGGCACGACTCAAGAAAGAATACAGAGACAAATATAAGAGAGCCCTCGGCTGGGATGAAAATCTTTTACGTTTTGTTGTAAAAACTATCGGTTCGGCTGCATTGTTTTTCGTCGTTGCAATCGGCGTCGATGCGTATCACCTCTTTCATTAGATTTCTTGATATATGATCACTTTCTACCTGGTACGGCACGGGGAAGCGGAAAATAATGTGAATCATATCGGTAATTCACTTCCGGAAAAAAGACAGATGCACCTGACCGAGGAGGGTATCAAACAAGTTTCTGTCACAGCTCTATTGCTTTCTACGAAGGGAGTGGACGCGATCATCGCTTCACCGCTTGTGAGAACTCGCGAGACAGCAGAGATCATTGCAGAAAAAACAGAGAAAGAAGTATTGATCGATGCCCGTCTTCACGAGACCGGAATGGGTATCTATAATGGGGAACCGATAGAGAAGTTTTTCTCCAAATATCCCGATATGCGCGCGCGTATTACCACTGATGGAGAAGATGGCGCAGAGAGTTTCATCGATATGAGAGGTCGTCTCACGGCATTTTTGCAAGATGTGAAAAAAGTATATGCTGACAAAAAAGTCGTGCTTGTGTCGCACGGTGATGTCTTGGATCAATTCTACGGTTTACTGAACGAAGAAAGCATCGGACAGACGCTGGATGATAATTGGTATCCGGAAAAAGGGTCTTGCAAGGAGGTGATTTGGCGGAACAGGAATTGATTTTCTCATTTGTTTGTGATAGTATAACCGTACAATTTTGAAAGGCGATGAAGGAGCCCTTCCCAATCCGCCAGCTGGCGGAGGGCAGGCATCAACTCTGGAGCCGTAGAAAGAAATCTCACACTGAGACGTAGAATCTACCGGGTAAGCCCGTCATAGCGGAGATGAAGGGTAACTATTCGTAGTTACCAAAGTAAGGTGGTACCACGGTGAGCCTGTCGAACCGTCCTTAACACGATTTTTGTGTTGAGGATTTTTTATTTTAGAAATTTTTGTGTTTGGCACATTTCTTCGTTCCAAGTTCCGATGCTCGACACGGTACTCTGAAGTACCGCTTGCTCCGCTTCTCACTTGCGTCTTGAACTGTACTCAAACATAAAAATTTCTCTCCAAAATTATGAAGAAAGTAGAATCACAAGTGAGTTTCCCCCAGATGGAAGAAGTCATCCTCAATTTTTGGGATGCGGAAAAAATATTTGAGAAGTCAGTGAAGAAAGATTCTCCACAAGGGGATTTCATTTTTTATGAAGGTCCACCAACGGCAAATGGTAAGCCTGGGCTTCATCATATTTTGTCGCGATCATTCAAGGATATTATTCCGAGATACAAGACAATGAAAGGATATCGAGTGGAGCGTAAAGCTGGCTGGGATACGCACGGACTTCCCGTTGAACTTCAAGTAGAAAAATCGCTTGGATTGAAAAATAAACAAGATATTGAAAATATTGTTCCAGGTGATGTGAGAGCGAGCGTTATAGAATTTAATAAAAAATGTAAGGAGTCGGTGTGGGGGTATCGAGATTTGTGGGAAAAAATGACGAAACGTATGGGCTACTGGGTAGATATGGATCATCCTTACGTTACATATGAAAATGAGTATATCGAGTCGGTGTGGTGGCAAATTGCACAAATTGCTGAGATGAAAAATGAGAATGGAGAAAGTTTTTTGTATCGAGGACATAAGGTTGTTCCATATTGTCATCGTTGTGGTACAGCACTTTCTTCCCATGAAGTAGCACAAGGATATCAAACAGTGAAAGATCTTTCGGTGACAACGAAGTTTGAGCTGGTTGATGAGCCGGGTACTTTTGTGCTCGCGTGGACGACAACTCCCTGGACTCTTCCTGGCAATGTCGCTCTGGCAGTTGGAAAGGATATCGATTACGTTACGATTGAGAAAAAAGATGATATTACTGGGACTGCTGATCGATTTATTATTGCCAAGGATTGTCTCAAAACTCTTTTTGGTGAAGAGGGTTATGTCGTCATAGAAGAATTCACAGGAGAAAAACTTATTGGGAAATCATACACACCACCTTTCGATTATTATTTAAAAGATGAAACATTGGAGAACCGTGAAAAAGGTTGGAAAATTTATCATGCAGATTTTATTACTACGGATACGGGAACAGGTATCGCACATGAGGCACCGGCTTTCGGTGAAGAGGATATGGAACTTGGGAAGAAAGAGTCACTTCCATTTGTTCAGCATGTTGATATGGATGGTGCGATGAAAAAAGAAGTAGTTGATTTTACAGGTCTGGTCGTGAAGTCAAAAGATGATGCGCAATCAACTGATATTGCTATTATCAAATACCTCGCTCACAAGGGGTTGCTTTTTTCAAAAGAAAAGTATGAGCACGAATATCCATCTTGTTGGCGCTGTGATACGCCGCTTATTTACTATGCGAAACCATCATGGTTCATCCGTATGAGCGATGTCCATGATGCATTGGTAGCGAACAATGAATCTATCAAATGGGTACCAGAACATATCAAGGAAGGGCGTTTCGGAGAATGGTTGCGCGGAGCCAAGGACTGGGCTATCTCTCGCGAACGGTATTGGGGAACACCTCTTCCTATTTGGGTATGTGAAAAATGTGATGCCCGAAAAGTGATTTCATCTCTTGCAGAATTAACAGAGCTTTCTGGAAAAACATTGGAAGACATTCATAAACCATATATTGATGATGTCACATTTGTATGTGTATGTGGTGCCACAATGAAACGGACACCCGAGGTAATGGACGTATGGTTCGATTCAGGGGCGATGCCACTTGCACAGTTCTCATACCCTCACTCTGTGAATCAAAAAGATAAGAAAAATATTGAAACTGGAAAATATTTCCCAGCAGATTATATTTGTGAAGCCATTGATCAGACACGAGGTTGGTTCTATACACTCCATGCTGTAGCAACACTTCTTCATCTGGCTGGGAAAGTTCATACTGGAAATGCATATAAGAATGTTATTTGCCTTGGACACGTGCTTGATGGTGACGGGAAAAAGATGT
>Ga0100389_1003989_pt1 | contig 11473 bp, 6 predicted proteins | sample CryGeymeta201513_FD_81537 | JGI IMG/M metagenome (GOLD analysis project Ga0100389, IMG submission 81537) | Groundwater microbial communities from Crystal Geyser aquifers in Utah, USA - Crystal Geyser metaG 2015-13 | ecosystem: Environmental > Aquatic > Deep subsurface > Groundwater | place: USA... | reverse complement strand
TTATTAACATTCTATTGTTTATAACTTTATTAAATTTGATTTCTTTGATTGATATGAATTGTAGAGTTTTTAGAGATGCCCTATATTATTATTATCAAATCTTGTGAGTAACTCTAATGGAAATACAAAGCCTTTAATGAAATATGGATTTATTAAGCAAGCTAAAACAGATATAATAATCCAAAAAAGAAATTTTTTATTTATTTTTTTCTCTTTCCATAAAAGTGAGATAAAGTAAGAACCCATTATAATAATTCCCAGAATAAACAATCCTTGTGTATTGCACCATAGCAGCATTATTATTGGCAATAAGTACAGCACTTTTTTTTGTAATTTGTAAAACAACTCTAATATAATAAGCATTCCTGTGATGTATATAAAAGTTAACATTTCAGGACGAAGCATTAATCTTGATTCAATAATTAGAAAACCAAATAACATAACAATACAGCTAATGTTTATTGGGATTTTATTAATTTGGTTTCTTAAAAGCAATAAAAATAACAAGAGAAGGCTTAACAGCATTACAAAAAAACTTAAACCTTCGTAACTAAATATTTTATAGATTCCATAAATAGTTATTTGAAATAACCAATGTAAATCAATATAATCGTTATTATTTACGGTATAGGTAAAAGTATCTTTTTGAGGAAACGATAGATTTTCAATAATCCATTTTCCTGCTTTTAGATGAAAACCTGTGTCTTGGTCTGATAATAGTTTTAATGATAATGCCGAAACAAGCAAAACTAAGAGAATAAATGGAATGATCCATTTTGTTTTGAAAAATCCATCCCAATTATATATTCTATTATTTTCTTGAATTTTTTTTGTTTGCTTTTTCATTGTGCTTAATAATTATATTAACTTAATTGATTGCAAAAGTATTAATTAAATTTTCAACAAAAACGTTTTATCACCAATTACATTTATTCATTACCTTTGTTAGTTATTTATGCATTATATTTTCAAGTAAATGAATAATGATAATTATCATATTATTATTGAAAAATTAGATGTTTTTATAAGAAAATATTATAAAAACCTTCTAATTAAAGGATTTTTAATAAGTTTCGCTTTTTTACTTACTTATTTCCTTATTATTGGAATTTTAGAATATTATTCTTACTTTAATACTTATTTAAGAACGTTTCTTTTTTATTCTTATCTTCTTTTTACTGCTTTAACTTTATTTTATTATATTGTAATTCCTCTTCTTAGATTATTCAAACTTGGTAAAATTATATCCTATAGTCAATGTTCTGATATAATTTCAGTTCATTTTCCGGAAGTTAAAGATAAGTTGATTAATATAATTGAGCTTAACACTAACTTAATTGAAAGTATAAAAAATAAAGAATTGATTTTGGCTAGTATTAATCAAAAAGCCAATAATTTAAAACCAATTAATTTTTCACATGCTATTGATATTAGGAAGAATAGAAAATATTTAAAGTTTTTATTAGCACCAATGTTTGTTTTGTTAATGATACTTTTTACTTCACCTTCATTGATCATTGAATCTACAAACCGAATATTTCATTATCAAACTATATTTGAAAAACAGAATCCTTTTTCTTTTGAAATTCAAAATAAAAAACTTCAGGTTGTTCAACAAGAAAATTTTCAATTAAATATAAAAATTATTGGAGAAAAAATACCAACCAAAGCATACATCAAAATAGGTTCTTCTATTTTTCCGCTTGATAAACAATCAAAAATTTTATACAGTTATTTATTTAAACAAATAAATTTACCCATCACATTTCAGCTTCTTGCAGATGATTACCAGACCAAAGATTATACTATTGAAGTATTAAAGAAACCCTTAATTGTTAGTTTTGACGTGCGTTTAAATTATCCAAAATATACAGGGAAAAAAGACGAGAAAATATCAAACATTGGTGATCTTAATATACCAGAAGGAACAAAACTTACTTGGAATTTTAATACACTAAATACAAGCAAATTATTAATTTATTTCAATACTTTGCCTATTAAGCTTGAAAATTCATATAAAGAAAATTTTATTTTTTCTTATAATTTTTATAAAAGCTGTCAATACACAATAAAAGCATCAAACGAATTAATAACTGTTAAAGATTCTATTAGCTATTCTATTAATATTATTCAAGACCAATATCCTCAAATTGAGGTTTTTGAATACATGGATTCGTTATACAAATATTCTTATTTTTTTACAGGAAACATAAAAGATGATTATGGATTTAATAAACTCACGTTCAATTATAAGTTATTGAATATTAATGATTCCCTTAAAAAAACGGATATTATTAAAATACCCATAAACAATAATAATTTACAAAGTCAATTTAATTACTTTATTGATTTTGCGTCTTTAAACATTAATCCTGGTGAAAAGATAGAATATTATTTTGAAATATTCGACAATGATGCAGTTAATGGTTCAAAATCAACCAAATCAAAGGTTAATACAATAGAAATACCTACTTTAGAGCAAATTAATAAATTTACGGATAACAAAAATGACGAAATTAAAGATTTATTGAAAGATAAAATTGGAGAACTTAATACTTTGCAATCAAAATTAGAAAAGTTTAATAAAAAAGTACTTGAAAAAGAAAAACTAACATGGCAAGAAAAGAAAGAATTATCCGACATTTTAGAACAAGAACAAAAAATTAAAAATGATATTGAAAACATTAAGAAAGAAAATAGTGAAAAGAACGCATTCGAAAATGAATTCAATAAACCTGACCAAGAATTGTTAGACAAACAAAACAAACTACAATCGCTTTTTGATGAAGTGCTCAATGAAGAAACAAAAAAATTATTTGAAGAGCTACAGAAACTTATGGAGAATATTGATAAAAATAAGATTCAAGAAATTATTGACAAAATGAAAATGTCTAATCAGGATTTAAAAGACCAATTAGATAGAAATTTAGAAATATTTAAACAACTAGAATTTGAAAACAAATTAGATAACATCATTAATAAAATTGAAGAGTTAAAGCAAAAACAAGATTCTTTAGCGATACAAACAAATAAAACTTCTAATGAAAAATTGCCAAACTTGATTAAAGAACAAGATGAAATCAAGAAACAATTTGAAAATATTACAAAAGATTTAAATAAGTTAGATACGCTTAATAAAAATCTTGAAAAACCCAAAGACTTGATCAATACAGAAAAAAAAGAGGAAGATATTAAAAATGATATGAATAAGAGTAGCAATGATTTGAAAAATAAAAACAAGAAAAATGCCACCAAATCTCAAAAAGAAGCTTCAGAAAAATTAGAAGAACTACAAAATGAACTTTCTGAAATGAAAGAAAAAGAAGAACAAGAACAAAACGAAGAAGACATTAATAATTTGCGTCAAATATTAGAAAACCTTATACAAGTTTCTTTTAATCAAGAAGAACTTATTTTAATTACGCAAAAAATAAATGTAACTGATCCAAAATACATAAAACTGATTCAAAACCAAAATAAAATAGGAGATGATTTACAAATAATTGAAGATTCCCTTTTTGCATTAAGTAAAAGGCAAATACAAATTGAACCGATTGTTAACAAAGAAATAAACAAAATAAACAATTGTGAAAAGAAGACTATTAATTTTTTAAATGAAAGAAATATTTCAAACGTATTAGTTAATCAACAACTTGCTATGACTTCAGTAAATAATTTGGCATTATTACTTTCAGAGGCGTTAAATCAAATGAAAGAACAAAATAATCAGAATAAAAATTCTGGGAAAAAAGGAAGTACTTGCAAAAAACCTGGTTCAGGGAAACCAGATATAGAATCATTACGAAAGTTGCAACAACAATTAAACAAAGAAATTCAAGATTTGAAAGAAGGTAATATGCCAAAACCTGGAGATAAGGGGAATAATACAATGAGCGAAAAATTAGCCAAACTTGCTGCACAGCAACAATTATTACGTAATCAGTTAAAACAAGTGCAAGAACAACTACAAAAAGAGGGGAATGGCATAGATACTAAACAAATTAAAAAAATCTCTGATATGATGGAGCAAACAGAAACAGATTTAGTAAACAAAATATTATCAAAACAATTGATAGAAAGGCAACAAGAAATAGAAACCCGCCTATTAGAATCAGAAAAATCTGAGAAACAAAAATATTTTGATAAAAAAAGAGAATCAAATGAAGCAAAATATTTATATTTTAGTAACAAAATTTTAAAAATAGAGTATAACAGTTATAAAACAAATGAGAGAGAATTAATAAAAAAGAACAATCCTTTATACAACAGTTTTTATAAAAACAAAATAAATGAATATTTTAACAATTTTAACCAATAGAACATGAAAGGGTTTGAAAACAAGGAAATTAGCTTTAAATCTACATTGAAAAACTTTCATTTAATAGAACAGTTTGTTGATGAAATATCTGATTACTACCATATTAACAATACGTACTATGGTAATATTCTAGTTGCCATTTCTGAAGCTTTTGAAAATGCTGTTAATCACGGAAACCAAAAAGATGAAAACAAAAGTGTTACTATAAGATTTGAAAACGAACCCTATGGTTTTAATTTTATTATTAAAGACGAGGGAAAAGGATTTAATTTTAAAGAAATTCCTGAATTAAATGATTTTTTTGAGAAAACGCAACAAAAAGAAAGTCAGGGATTTTTTCTTATTAAAACGTTAACAGATGGAATTGAATTTAATGAAATAGGAAATGAAATAAAATTAATTTTTAAAATATCAAGCATTAATAAAGAATTGTCAATAAATAGAATGAATTCTTTAAATGAGTATAATTTAGAAATACTAAAAACAAATCAATTAAAGAATCAAGAATGAAAAAAAAAATACAATTAATTTTTATAATCAACAGATTTCTTTTAAATTAACTAATAAAAGATTAATTAGAAGCTGGATAATTCAAGTTATTAACAATCATCGCGTAGAAATTGATGAAATATCATTTATTTTTTGTGATGATTTTTTTTTATCCCAAATCAATAATCAATATTTAAACCATGATACATTAACTGATATTATCACTTTTAATTTAGGTATAGAAAAAAATTTGCTTACCGGAGAAATTTATATTAGTATTGAAAGAGTGAAGGAAAATGCAATTAAATATAAAACCACTTTTATTAATGAATTACATAGGGTTATTATTCATGGAATTTTGCATTTGATAGGTTTCAACGATAAAGGAAAAAAAGATAAATTATTGATGAAAAAAAAGGAAAATGAAAGTTTAAAATTATTTGATTTAATTTTCCATAAAATTAAATAATTATTTATGTTTCACGTGAAACATAATTTAATAAATAAAATAATAATTTAGTGCTTATGTTTCACGTGAAACAATTAATTATTTGTAATGTCTAAAGATTTTGATATAATTATAGTTGGGGGCGGTCATGCGGGGTGTGAAGCCGCAGCTGTTGCTGCTAACCTTGGTTCTAAAGTTTTGTTGGTTTCAATGAGTATGACTAATTTTGCTCAAATGTCTTGTAATCCCGCCATGGGAGGTATTGCAAAAGGGCAAATAGTTAGAGAAATTGATGCTTTGGGTGGGTATTCTGGTATTGTAACAGACCATACAATGATTCAATTTAGAATTTTAAATCGATCAAAAGGTCCTGCAATGTGGAGTCCAAGATCACAAAATGATAGAACACTCTTTTCAATTAAATGGAGGGAGGTTTTAGAAAATATTCCAAATTTATTTTTTAGACAAGACAATGTTGTTTCTCTTTTGGTTAAAAACAATAAAGTGGAAGGTGTAAAAACTGAATTAGGTATTGAAATTAAATCTGATTCAGTTATTCTAACAAATGGAACATTTTTAAATGGAATCATTTATATAGGAGAAAAACAATTTAATTCAGGTAGAATTGGAGAAAAACCCTCCATTGGTTTAACATCGAATTTAGTAAGTTTGGGCATTGAATCTAAAAGAATGAAAACAGGAACACCAGTTAGAATTGATGGAAGGTCATTAGATTATTCTAAGATGACAGAACAAAAAGGAGACGAAGAACCAAAGAAATTTTCATTTTTAAATACTCCCAAATTAATAAAACAAAGAAGCTGCTATTTAACATATACTAATAATCAAGTTCATGAAATACTAAAAACAGGTTTTGACAAATCTCCGATGTTTAAAGGTAGAATTCAGGGGATAGGTCCCAGATATTGTCCCTCTATAGAAGATAAAATTAACCGATTTGCTGACAAAAATGCTCATCAATTGTTTGTAGAGCCCGAAGGATGGAATACCCATGAAGTTTATTTAAATGGTTTTTCTTCTTCTCTTCCTGAAGAAATTCAATATAAAGCTTTAAAAAAAATACCTGGCTTAGAAAATGTAAAAATCTTTAGACCTGGTTATGCAATTGAATACGATTATTTCCCTCCTGAACAATTATCCATTACCTTAGAATCCAAAAAAATCGAAAACCTTTATCTTGCAGGTCAAGTTAATGGTACAACATGTTATGAAGAAGCCGCATGCCAAGGTTTAATGGCTGGTATCAATGCTCATTTAAAATTAAATGAAAAACCTCCTTTCATTTTAAAACGCTCAGAAGCATATATTGGTGTTTTGATTGATGATTTAATTACAAAAGGAACCAACGAACCTTATCGTATGTTCACTTCAAGAGCAGAATATAGAATGTTACTCCGTCAAGATAATGCAGACGTTCGTTTAACCCCAAAAGCCGAAAAATTGGGAATGGTTTCGGCTCAAAGAATAAAATTGTTGTTAGAAAAACAAAAGAATATTGCTGATTTATTAAGTTTTATTGAAAAATTTAAAGTTGAACCTGCGCAAATAAATTCTTTTTTAATTGAAAAAGACACATCTTCTATTGTACAAAAAACATCAATAAAGCAATTGCTAACAAGACCTCAAATTTTTATTTTTGATTTATTAAAATGTATTAGTAATTTTAATGATTTTGTGGTTTCTAATGTTATTAATGAAAAAGAGGACTGTTTAGAAGAGGTTGAAATATTAACAAAATATGAAGGATATATTTTAAAAGAACAAGAACTCGCAGAAAAAATTGGAAGATTAGAAGATTTGAACATTAATGATAATTTTGACTATCAAAAATTAAATTCATTATCATCAGAGGCAAGAGAAAAATTAAATAAAATTAAACCAAGAACTATTGGGCAAGCTTCAAGAATTAGTGGAGTTTCTCCTTCTGATATTTCAGTTCTTATTGTTTTTTTGGGTAGATAAAAAAAGTTTCAATTAAAAAAAAACAAACAAATACTTTTTTTTAAATTAAGCAAAAAAATTACTGTATAAAATCATTTTTATTTAAAAATTTTGTTAAAAAATGAAACAAATGACCATATTTATTTAAAACGCAATATTCTGCTTTATTTTAAACAATGGTGGTTTATAAAGAGGTATGTTGTTTTTTTTAAAAAAAGGAATTAAAACGTTTTATTTAAAGTCAGTGATATATACTTAGGTAAACAGGTCTTTTAGAAAAAATTAAAATGGTTGAAATAAGAAAAAAAAATATTAAAACAATTCTATTTATACTAACATTAATTTGTTTTTTTTTAGCCATTTATTTTTCCAAAAAAACAAATGATAAAAAAGACTATGACCTCATTGTTAAAAAAATTGAAAACAAATTACATTACAAAGAAAGCTATGTTGAAAAAATAACTTCTGATATTGCTACAAACATAAGGCAATCTAAAGCAATTCCTTTTAATATACTTGCTGAGAAGTACAATTCAAAATTATTTAGCGAAAAAGGTATAGATATATTTGTTTATAAGAATGACACATTACAATTTTGGTCTGATAATAGCATTCCTATTAATGATAATTTTTATAATGCTTATGAAAACGATAGTTACATTCGTTTATTAAATGGAAACTACATTATCAAAAAGAGCTATGAGCATCCTTATACAATTATTTCTTTAATTTTAATAAAAACAGAATATAAATACAATAATGATTATCTAATAAATAGGTTTCAAAAAGATTTTGACATACCCGACGATTTTAGTATTTCCGAAAATATTAATGAACAAAACATTCACAATAAAAAGGGTAAATTCCTTTTTTCTATTAATTCAACTTTTCAAATAGAAAAAAAATATAAAGAGAGAAATGCCATCATTTCAGGAGTATTTTATTTATTTACATTTATTTTATTATTATTATTTTTATATAAGTTATATAAAGCTTTAATGTTGCGTTATAAACAAAAAACATTAACTTCTTTATTCATAATCGCTATTGTTTTTTTAAGGGCTTTGATGTTTTATTTTAAAATACCGAATGTAGTTTATAGTATGACGTTATTTGGACCTACAATTTATGCTACCTCCGATTTTCTTCCTTCTTTTGGTGATTTTATAATAAATATAGTTTTATTTGCTTTTATAGCAATATTTCTTTTTAAAAATTATACCATCCTTCAACAAAAATTATTCTTTAATAAAAGATGGCTTTTTACTTTTGCTGTTTTTCTTTCTTTATTACCATTGTTTTTTTCTAATATCACCGTTTATCTTATTAGGAGCCTAATAATTAATTCAAATATTTCTTTCAATATTAATAATATTTTTGAACTTACTACATTTAGTTATATAGGTTTTATATTAATAGGACTGATTTTATTTTCGTTTTTCATAATTATAGAAAAGGTAAGCCGGTTTCTTATATACAGATTGGTTGATTTCAAAAGTTTTATAATTGCTTTGCTGATATCTTCTTTGATATATGTTTTCATTTGTTATATGTTTTTTAACCTTGATCTTTTAATGTTTTTGCCCTTTTTAGCAATATACATAATAGCTGCATATAATTTAGCAAAATACAATAGAACTATTAATGTTTCTACTATTACTATTTATTTAATAGTTTTTACTTTTTTTACAAATGTGGTTCTATATAAAAACAACGATTATAAAGAAAAAGAAAAAAGAAAAACCATCGCATTACGTTTGTCCAAAAAAGGCGACCCTATTGGTGAATATTTGTTTAATGAAATAAATAATAAAATTAAAGAAGATAAAAGAATTATCAATTGTTTAAAAAAATATCCTTACGACGAAATAGATATAGAAAAAATATTTCAAAATTATTTTACTGGATACTGGGCTAAATATGATTTACAGATAACTGTTTGTAAAAAATATGACAATTTAATTATTAAACCCGACGATATTGAAGTTGATTGTTATAATTATTTTAATAATAAAATTAAATCTAATATTGGGAAAAAAACTGGTTATGAGAATTTTTATAACGTAAATACAAATACTGGAAGAAATAGTTATATTGCTATATTTTCCTATAGACCAACTAAATATGATACTTTAATACCCTATTCAAAAATATTTGTTGAGTTAGACTCCAAATTTATGCCAAAGGAAATGGGTTATCCCGAATTACTTATTGATAACAAAGTAAATATATTTAGAGATTTTGGAAATTATTCTTACGCTAAGTATTATAATAATGAACAATTGTTGCACTATGGTCCATTCTTTTATAGTTTAAACGCAAACTATTATAAAGAAAATTCCTTAGAAGAATTTAATTTTTTAAGTAAAGATAATTATGACCATTTATTATATAAAACAGCTAATACTATTGTTATTGTAAGCAAAAGGAGTGATAATATTTTTAATATTATTTCTCCTTTTTCTTATCTTTTTGCTTTTAATTTTTTGTTGGTGTTGCTTCTTTCTTTTTTTATGAATATTCCATTAGATTTAAGACGATGGAAATTTAACTTTAAAAACAGAGTTCAACTATCTATGATTTCTGTTGTTCTTGTTTCTTTTGTATTTATTGGTGGAGGAGCTGTTTATTACATAATTAGTTTATACAACAACAAAAATCTTGATAATATTTCCGAAAAAACACATTCGGTTTTGGTAGAAGTAGAGCGTAATTTAGCTGATAACAAAGAATTAACAATTGATATGAATGATTATCTTTCTGACCAACTGGTAAGGTACTCCAATATCTTTTTTACGGATGTAAATTTATATGATTTAAAAGGTAATTTATTAACATCCTCGCAGCCCAAAATATTTGACGAAGGATTGGTTTCTAAAAAAATGAATTTGGAGGCTTATCTTCAATTAAAATATTATCAAAAAAATCTATTTGTTCATAACGAAAGTATAGGAAATTTAAATTACTTATCTGCTTATATTCCTTTTCGTAACAATGAAAATCAAATAATTGCATATCTAAACCTTCCCTATTTTGCTAAACAAAGTGAGCTAAAAAAAGAAATCTCTTCTTTTTTAGTAAAATTTATTAATATATATGTATTGCTGATTGCTTTAGCAATATTGATTGCTTTGATTATTTCAAACCGCATTACCAAACCCCTTCGATTAATCAGAGATAATATTTCGCAAATAATGTTAGGAAAAAACAACGAAAAAATAAAATGGAACAAAAAAGATGAAATAGGTAGTCTAATCAAAGAATACAATAGAATGATTGATGAGCTTGAAAAAAGTGCCAAATTATTAGCAAAATCAGAAAGAGAAAGTGCTTGGAGAGAAATGGCAAAACAGGTTGCTCATGAAATAAAAAACCCGCTTACCCCAATGAAATTAAGCGTTCAACATTTACAAAAAGCATGGAAAGACAAAGCAGAAAATTGGGAAGAACGTCTTAATAAGTTTTCAAAAATTATGGTAGAACAAATAGACTCATTGTCTGCAATTGCCTCTGAGTTTTCGAATTTTGCCAAAATGCCCAAATCAACCAACGAAGCAATTGAATTGGCAGAACTTATTCAAAGCATCATTGAACTATATAAGAATTTTGAAAATATTACAATTAACTTTAAAAAAGAACAGAATAAACAGTTTTATGTGCTTGCAGACAAAAAACAACTATTACGCGTGTTTAATAATTTAATAAAAAATTCGATGCAAGCACTTGATGACAATAAGAATGGAATTATTAACATTTCAATTATTAATAATGAAGAATATAATAAAATTTCAATTTCAGACAATGGCTCGGGGATCGCTAAAGAACAATTAAATAAAATATTTTCACCTAATTTTACCACCAAAACAGGAGGTATGGGGTTGGGTTTGGCTATGGTAAAAAGTATTGTTGAAAATGCAAATGGTAACATTTCTTTTCACTCCGAAGAAGGTGTTGGAACGACTTTTGATATTATTTTACCTATATATAAAAACGCAATATGATGAAAGCATTTAAAACAATAATTTTTTTTCTTTCCATTTGTTTGTTTGATCATTTAGGTTATTCACAAGTTGTTTATTCCTCTGAGTGGAAGAGCGATGCGCAAAAAACAGTGTATGTTACCAAATGGAAAAGCGAAGCCGACATGATTGTTTATAAAACCAATTGGAAAAGCGAAGCTACTTCCAATAGTGGTATATGGTATTTTACTGAATGGAAATCTGAAGCAGAATGGGTTGTTTATTTTACTGATTGGA
>Ga0100389_1003988_pt1 | contig 11473 bp, 9 predicted proteins | sample CryGeymeta201513_FD_81537 | JGI IMG/M metagenome (GOLD analysis project Ga0100389, IMG submission 81537) | Groundwater microbial communities from Crystal Geyser aquifers in Utah, USA - Crystal Geyser metaG 2015-13 | ecosystem: Environmental > Aquatic > Deep subsurface > Groundwater | place: USA... | reverse complement strand
TAATAGCGTTTATTGGCGAACCTCTTAAATAAATTAATACTTAAATCTCCTAAAAAATATAATGTTTTACTCTTTTTTAAAATTATATGATATTTTTTTTTGTTTTCAAACGTCAATTTTATCTTGGTTTAAATTCACCACTATGAGAATAAAATAGCAGATTATTTTGATAAGTTAAATGAAGTAAAACCTGATCACTTGCATGTTTTTTATAATCTTGCTTACTATATTCTCACAACCCTTTCTGTATAATAATTAAAGCAAAGTTACATAGATTTTTATTGTAGTCCAATAAAAACAAGAAAATTATTATACATCAGTTTCATCATAAATCATTCTCCTCTATGCTTAATGTTCGGCAAAAGCTAAGCTGAATTTGCAATTCAGCTTTTAAACACTTTGCAATTTGCAATTGCATTTTAAAGCAAACCTTTAAACTAAAAAGCCCTAGTAACAGCCATTAGCAATATTACTAAATGTTACCAAATCTATTCTCTTTAGGCAGCAATCATTTCTTAGAGTATCAGTATTAAAAATAACAATCAAATTGAATTCTATACATAATAATTTAGATATAAAACCTTGAACACAAAACAAGAGATCAAATTCAGCATGTAAAATGCTTATAAAATATACTTATTTGACCATTACCTATGTACAATTGTTATTAGTTCAATAAGTCAAAATTAAACTATTATGAAAGTGCAATCACTATTATTTTTTTAAGTATCAAATAAATCCAGAAAAAATGCTTTTTACATAATAATTTAAATTTGCATTTTTACATGGTATTAAAAAGTGCTTATGAGCTTGTAAATAGGTTCTTGCTTTATCATTTTTATAAACTCTACGCTGATTTTCGCCGACTTATACTAAACCGCCAACAAGAAATATAAAATATAATATTTTGGCTGGTTTTGTAAATGCCGACAGACTAACAATTGAGATTTATAAACGAAGTGAAATATATCACATACTTGTTAGCAAGTCGGTATTAAATTTTCGATGCTTTGATATTCCTAAGTGCAGTCTTATTATAGTGTCAATTTGCATTCAACAATAGCATATTATCAAATTATTTCATTTTTTTGCTAATTTTGCACAAACTTCAAAAGTAATGAATGGCGATATTAAGAAATTATTAGAAGCGCAAATTTTAGTGCTCGATGGGGCGATGGGCACTATGATTCAACGTTATAATCTCACCGAAGAACAATACGGAGGAAATCGTTTTCATAACTATACAACTAATTTAAAAGGGAATAACGATTTATTATCTATTACTCAACCTGATATTATTAAAGAAATTCATACTGCTTATTTAGAAGCAGGTGCCGATATTATTGAAACCAATACTTTCAATGCGAACACTATTTCTATGGCTGATTATCACATGGAAGAATTAGTGTATGAAATGAATTATCAAGCAGCACATAATGCAAAGGAAGCAGTTGCTGCATTTATTAAAACAAATCCCGAAAGAAATTGTTTTGTGGCTGGTTCCATTGGACCGACTAACAAAACCGCTTCTATGTCGCCCGATGTAAATAATCCTGCTTATAGAGCAGTTAGTTTTGATGATTTAGTTTACGCATATACCCAACAAATAAAAGGATTGATTGAGGGTGATGTAGATTTATTATTGATAGAAACAGTATTTGATACTTTAAATTGTAAAGCAGCTATTTATGCAGCCGAAGAATGTTTTGAGTCAATTGGGAAGCAACTACCTGTGTTGATTTCCGCTACCATCGCCGATGCAAGCGGAAGAACACTTTCTGGTCAAACACCAGAAGCTTTTCTTTATTCGGTTTCACACATTCCTTTGCTGAGTATTGGCTTCAACTGTGCCTTTGGCGCCAATCAATTAATGCCATATATACAAGAACTTTCAAACAAAACTCCTTTTTTTGTTAGCGCCTATCCAAATGCTGGTTTACCTAATGCTTTTGGTAAATACGACCAGACGCCTTCAGCAATGGCAAATGAAGTGGAAGCGTATTTAAAAAATGGACTTATTAACATTATTGGTGGATGTTGCGGCACAACTCCCGAGCATATTAGGGAGATAGCTCTAATTGCAAAAAAGTATAAACCAAGAGTGCTGCCAAAGCTTGAAAAAACAACTACACTTAGCGGGTTAGAAGCTGTCAATATATACAAAGGTTGCAATTTTATTAATATAGGAGAAAGAACAAATGTTTCCGGCTCCAAAAAGTTTGCTAGGCTCATCAAAGAAAAAAAATACGAAGAAGCATTAAGCGTTGCCAAAGAGCAAGTAAACGGAGGAGCTCAGGTGATTGATGTAAGTATGGATGAAACTATGCTTGATTCTGCGAAAGAAATGACCATTTTTTTAAATTCTATTGCATCCGAACCCGATATTTCTAAACTCCCTATTATGATAGACTCCTCCAAATGGGAAGTAATTGAAGCTGGTTTAAAATGCACACAAGGCAAATCTATTGTAAATTCAATTAGTTTAAAAGAGGGAGAAGCTAAATTTATTGAACATGCAAAAAAAATTAGGCGTTATGGGGCTGCCACTATTGTAATGGCTTTTGATGAGAAAGGACAAGCCGATACTTTTGAACGTAAAATTGAAATCTGCGAACGCTCTTATAAAATATTAACCGAAAAGGTAGGTTTCCCTCCAGAGAACATCATCTTTGACCCTAACATTCTTGCGATTGCTACTGGGATGGAAGAACACAATAATTATGCGGTCAATTATATTCGAGCAAGTCAATGGATAAAAGAGCATCTTCCTTTCGCTAAAATTAGTGGTGGAGTTAGCAATTTGTCTTTTTCTTTTAGAGGAAATGAAAAGGTTCGTGAAGCAATGCACTCTGTATTTCTATATCATGCAATAAAAGCAGGAATGGATATGGGAATTGTAAATGCTGGACAGTTGGAAGTATATGATGAAATTCCAAAAGAGTTGTTATTGTTAGTAGAAGATGTGATTCTAAACAGAAGAAAAGACGCCACTGAACGATTGGTTGTTTTTGCAGAAAACCTTAAAAACTCTGATAAAAAAGAAGTTAAAACTGATGAATGGAGAAAAGGGACTATAAAAGAAAGACTTTCGCATGCACTTGTTAAAGGAATAGTTGAATTTATTGATGAAGATATAGCAGAAGCTCGAAATTTCTTTAAATATAGCATAGAAATAATTGAAGGTCCTTTGATGGATGGAATGAATGCGGTTGGTGATTTATTTGGTGAAGGTAAAATGTTTCTGCCTCAGGTTATTAAAAGTGCTAGGGTGATGAAAAAGGCGGTTGCAATTTTATCTCCATACATTGAACTCGAAAAAGCCCAAAAAGGAAACCAAAGGAAGCAAGGCAAAATATTACTCGCTACTGTTAAAGGAGATGTGCATGATATTGGTAAAAATATAGTTGCAGTTGTTTTGGCTTGCAATAATTATGAAATTATTGACCTTGGAGTAATGGTGCCAACAGATAGAATAATAAATGCTGCAATTGAAAACAAAGTGGATATTATTGGATTGAGTGGATTAATTACACCTTCTTTAGAAGAAATGGTTTTTATTGCAAAGGAAATGGAACGTAATAATTTAAATATTCCACTTATAATTGGAGGAGCTACTACTTCAAAAATTCATACTGCTGTTAAAATTGCTTCAAACTATCATGCACCCGTTATATATGTTAGAGATGCTTCAAAAAGTGTTGGTATTGTTAGCAAATTGCTTTCTCCTATTGAAAAAGATATTTTTACTACTTCCATTAAGAATGATTACGATATTTTAAGAAATGATTATTTAATTAAACAGTCGGAAAATAGTTATAAATCATTAGACGATGCGAGAAAGAATAAATTAAATATAGATTGGCAAAATACCAATATCGTCAAACCTACATTTATAGGCAAAAAAATATTGTTTAATTATTCGATTGCAGAAATAAGTAAGTATATTGACTGGACTTTTTTCTTTCATGCTTGGCGATTAAGTGGCAAATATCCTGCCATTTTGGAAGACCCAATGAAAGGGGAAGAAGCAAAAAAACTATTTGATGATGCACAGGTATTACTTAAAAATATTATAGATAAACGTTTACTTCAAGCAAATGGCGTTTTTGCTTTTTATCCAGCAAATGCTGTAGGTGATGATGTGGAAATATTCGATAATGAAGCAAGAACAAATGTTATTTCTATATTTCATTTCTTACGCAACCAAGAACAAAAGGATCCTAATATTCCTAATTTGTGTTTGGCTGATTTTATTTGTCCTAAAGACACAAACACGAATGATTATATCGGAACTTTTGCTGTTACAGCGGGTATAGGTATTGAAAAACTTGTCAAACATTATGAAGATAAAAACGATGATTACAATGCTATAATGTCCAAACTTTTAGCAGACAGATTAGCGGAAGCCTTTGCCGAACTGCTTCATTACAAAGTTAGAACTGAGTATTGGGGATATGCTAAAGAAGAAAAATTTGATATTACTCAAATTCTTGGCGAATCATACAATGGAATAAGACCAGCAGCAGGTTATCCAGCTTGTCCAGACCATACTGAAAAGCAAACTATTTTCAATTTGCTAGATGCAGAAAAAAATGCGTCTATTAAACTAACTGAAACCTTTGCGATGTTTCCTGCAGCTTCGGTTAGTGGATGGTATTTTGCCAATCAGCAAGCAAAGTATTTTAATTTAGGAAAAGTTTCTAAAGACCAAGTTGCTGAATACGCTAAACGAAAAAATATCTCCTTTGAAGAGGCTGAAAAATGGCTAAATATCAATTTAAATTACAAGTAAAACCAACTAAATTTATTATTAATAATTATGAAAGTAATTGACATCATAAACAATTCAAAAAAAACACTCTTTTCATTTGAACTTTTACCACCATTGAAAGGTAATAGCATTGTACCAATTTATAAAGCCATTGACCCACTTATGCAGTTCAGTCCTTCGCATATCAATATTACTTATCACCAAGAAGAAGTAGTATATAAAAAACTTAAAAATGGCTTATTAGAAAAAAAACAGTTAGAAAAAGACCTGGAACAGTTGCTATTTCTGCTGCTATTAAATATAAATATCCCAATGTAGAAGTGGTACCACATATTATTTGTGGTGGTTTTACAAAAGAAGAGACAGAATATGCATTAATAGATTTTCATTTTCTTGGAATCGACAATATTTTGGTTTTACGCGGCGACCCACCCAAAACAAGCCGCACTTTTATTACTGAAAAAAATGGTCATTCGCATGCTTCTGAACTTATATCGCAGATTATTGATATGAATCAAGGAAAATACTTAGACAATGAATTAGAAAATTCAACTTCAACTGATTTTTGTATTGGTGTTGCTGGGTATCCCGAAAAACATATTGAAGCTCCCAATTTAAAATCGGACTTACGGTACTTAAAAGAAAAGATCAATAATGGTGCTGAATACATTGTTACACAGATGTTTTTTGACAATCAAAAATATTTCGACTTTGTTAAATTGTGCAGAGAAGAAGGCATAAATGTTCCAATTATTCCAGGTATTAAGCCAATAACAACGCTTAATGATATTAAGTTGCTTCCACAGATTTTTAATATTGATATTCCCGAAGATTTAGAAAAAGAAATTAAGAAATGTAGCAGCAATGAACAAGCATTTCAGGTTGGTATTGAATGGGGCATTAAACAATCGAAAGAATTAGTTAAATTTGGAGTGCCAGCATTGCATTATTTTACGATTGGCATTTCGGAAAACATTAAAAAAATAGCTGAAACAATATTTTAATACATAAAAACAATATTAAAACATATCAATATGAAATTTTTTATTGACACTGCCAATCTAAAGCAAATTCAAGAAGCCCAATCTTTAGGTATATTAGATGGGGTTACTACCAATCCTTCGCTAATGGCAAAAGAAGGCATCAAAGGACAAGCAAATATCATACAACATTATTTAGATATTTGTAAAACAGTTTCCGGAGATGTAAGTGCCGAAGTTATTACTACTGATTATGAAGAAATTATTAAAGAAGGGAAAAAGCTTGCTTCATTGCATCCTCATATCGTTGTTAAGTTTCCAATGATTAAAGATGGGATTAAAGCCATTAAATATTTTTCTGACCATCATATTAAAACAAACTGTACCTTGGTATTTTCTGCAGGTCAAGCTTTGTTGGCGGCAAAAGCTGGAGCAACTTATGTTTCTCCTTTTATTGGAAGGCTCGATGATACTAGTACCGATGGAATTTCATTGATACAACAAATAGTTCATATTTATCAAAATTATGACTACCAGACTCAGGTGCTTGCTGCTTCTATTCGACATCCTATGCATATTATTATGTGTGCAGAAGTGGGTGCAGATGTAGTTACATGCCCTTTGGATGTTATTCTTTCTTTATTTAATCATCCATTAACCGATATTGGATTAGCAAAATTTTTAGCTGATTATAAAAAATCTCAATAATTTAAGACGATGAAGGTTCATTTTATTGCTATAGGTGGCAGTGCAATGCACAATTTAGCCATAGCTCTCTGTAAAAAAGGTTATAAAGTTTCAGGTTCTGATGATGAAATTTTTGAACCTTCTAAAAGTAGATTAGAAAATTATCATTTGCTGCCAGAAACAATTGGTTGGAACGAAAATAAAATTACTAAAGAACTTGATGCAGTAATTGTTGGTATGCATGCTCGAATTGATAATCCAGAATTGATTAAAGCTCAATCTTTAGGTCTTAACATTTATTCTTATCCTGAATACCTTTACGAACAATCAAAAGATAAAATAAGAGTAGTCATTGGTGGAAGTCATGGTAAAACCACCATTACCTCTATGATTATTCATGTTTTAAACTATTATCATATTGATTGCGATTATATGGTAGGTGCTCAATTGGAAGGTTTTGATGTGATGGTTAAATTATCTGACAATGCAGCTATTACAGTATTAGAAGGAGATGAATACCTAACCTCACCCATCGATAGACGTCCAAAATTTCATTTATATAAACCAACTATTGCCTTACTTAGCGGAATTGCTTGGGACCACATCAATGTTTTTCCTACTTTCGATAATTATATAGAACAATTCAAGATTTTCCTTAATTTAATCGTTAAAAGAGGCTCTTTAATTTATTGTACTGATGATGAGAATGTAAAAACTATATGCGAAACAAATAAAAACGACATATATAAATACCCATATTCTTTACCTGCCTATACCATTGAAAATAATATTACAAATTTAGTATATAATAATAAAAAATACCCTTTAAAAATATTTGGAAAGCACAATTTACTAAATCTTAATGGAGCAAGATTAGTGTGTAATCTTTTAAAGATAGACGATGAGCACTTTTATGAAGCTATAACTTCTTTTAAAGGTGCATCTAAGCGATTAGAACTTGTAAAAAGCAATGAAACTGTTGCAATTTATAAAGATTTTGCCCATGCACCTTCTAAATTGAAAGCTACAATTAATGCTGTGAAAGAGCAATATCCTCAAAGAAAATTAATTGCTTGCATCGAATTGCATACATTTAGCAGTTTAAATGAAAAATTTCTCCAAGAATATCACCTTTCTATGTCTGCCGCTGATACTGCCATTGTTTACTACAATCAGCATACCTTGGAGCATAAAAAGTTGCCATATATTTCGCCCGAACAAGTTAAATCTGCTTTTGGAGGAAACAATCTTATAGTATATAATGATTCTAAGCGATTAATGGATGATTTATGCAAGATGGATATGAAAGAAAAAAATCTTCTAATGATGAGTTCTGGCAATTTCGATGGAATTAATTTGAACGAACTTGCTGATAACATTATAAAATAGTCATGATCATTTATTCCATTTATCGATGAATTACTTAGCACATACATTTCTTTCAGGTGAAAATCCAAAATTGATTGTTGGTGGAGTAATTGCTGATGCAATAAAGGGAAATCATCTTGATATTTATGAAAAAGATATTGCTCTTGGTATAAAACTACACAGAGCTATTGACCAATATACTGATTCAAATGATATTGTCCATCATAGTAAAGAAAGACTATATGGTAAATATCACAAATATGCTGGTGTGATTGTAGATATGTTTTACGACCATTTTCTTGCCAAGAATTGGAATGATTATTCAACAATTAGTCTTGAGCAAACTGCTTATAATACTTACGGATTGCTTCTAAAACATCACTCTATCCTACCTCCTAAAATAATCCGAATGCTTCCATTTATGATTTATTATAACTGGTTTGTTTCTTATGCAGACATTAATAAATTATCCTTACATTTTCAAGGAATGGCAAAAAGAACAACCTTTGTTTCAGGGATGGAAAATGTTACCGAAGACCTCTATAACGATTATTCCTTATATGAGGAAGAATTTAAGCATTTTTTTCCTCAAGTAATTGATTTTGCTAATAAATACTTAAAAATTGAATAAAGATTTCAAATCAAAGAAATTTTTAAAGAAATACAATCTTCTATACGACAATTGAAGGAAAAGCAAATAATCGTAGGGTAAAATTCATTAAATTATAAAGAAATTAGTACTAAAAAAAGCTGCAACAATTGAACATCAATTGTTGCAGCTTTTTTAGTAGCGGGGATAGGACTCGAACCTATGACCTTCGGGTTATGAGCCCGACGAGCTACCACTGCTCCACCCCGCAATATATATTATATTATTTAAATATTCTATTTGGAGTGCAAAGATATATTTTGTTTCTTTGTTATCAAAATAAATCTTAATAAAATTCACAAAATGGCTCATAAAGCAGGCTATGTTAATATAATAGGGAATCCAAATGTCGGAAAATCAACTTTAATGAACGTTTTAGTTGGTGAAAAACTTTCTATCATTACTCCAAAAATACAAACAACCCGTCACCGAATTATAGGGATTCTAAATACAAATGATTACCAAATAGTTTTTTCTGATACACCTGGTGTACTTGAACCTCATTATTTATTGCAAGAAGCAATGATGAAAAATGTAAGTAGTGCCCTCGAAGATGCCGATATTTTTCTGCTTATGACGGAAATAGATGCTGATTTTAGCCACGAAAAGGTATTATTAAAAATATTAGAGTCTAAAATACCCGTTTTATTGCTGATTAATAAAATTGATCAATCAAATCAAGAGAAAGTAAACGAAAAAATTATTTTTTGGAAAAGTAAATACCCTTCTTTTGAAGTGATTGCCATTTCTGCATTAGAAAAATTTAATGTAGAAGCTATATTAAACAAAATAATTGAATTGCTTCCAGAATCAGAACCATACTTCCCGAAAGACGAACTAACTGATAAGCCCGAACGCTTTTTTGTTTCCGAAATTATACGTGAAAAAATATTACGCTTTTACCAAAAAGAAATACCTTATAGCGTTGAAATAGAAGTAGAAACGTTTAAAGAAGAAGAAACAATTATCAAAATAAGAGCTATAATCTATGTTGCAAGAGATTCTCAAAAAGGAATCATTATTGGACATCAAGGAGCTGCCCTTAAAAAAGTTGGAACAGAAGCCCGTAAAGACCTTGAACGTTTTTTTCAAAAACAAGTATTCATTGAATTATATGTTAAAGTGAATCCAGATTGGAGAGATAATGAAACCCAATTAAAACGTTTTGGCTATATTCAATAAGATAAATTCGACAAACTTATTAGTTTTCATGCGTTAAGAAAAAATGTCGACTAATGCGAAATTAAATCCATCCTTTTATCCAATAAAAAAATATGGCACCATACTCTCTGGCAACGATAATTTCGTATTTAAGATGGTTCCAAAACTGATAACGAAGGGTAATGCTATTTCCAACGTCAGGAATCATTGATGTTCTTCCCCCTAGCTTTTTATCATCGAATGTAATATTTGCTGAAATGGAGTTTTCAAAAGTTGGAAACCCACCAACAATTCTAAAACCAGCTTTTCTAAAAGTTAAAACAGCTCTATAAGTATGTTCAGGTGAGGTAACTAAAACGATGGAGCTATCTTTTATTATACTGTTCAATAAGTATGAAATATTTAATGCTTGAGAGCGAGTATTTGTGCCTTTATTTTCATATATAATTCTATCTTCGCTTATATTTCGTAATATAAGTTCATCTTTTATCATTGCAGCATCATCATTTTTTTGACTTTCCGAAGAAGGCATTGCAATAATTATTTTAGCTGTAGGAAATTGATTCGCAAGTTGTGCGGTATAATATGTTCTAATTAATCCAGATTCACTTGGCATTCCGCTTCCACTTAATAATACAATATAAGCAGGCTTTTTAAGAATTGAACTGTTGGTCGTCCCAAGCCAATAATACAACCAAAAAGGTAAGGTTGTAAAGCTTAATATTACCACCAATAAAGAAAAACTTCCAAATGAGATGAAAGAAATTTTTAAAAATTTAATTGTAATTTTAATAAAACGTTTAAAAAATCCTTTATTCCAGAAATTAAATTTCATATTTTTAAATAAACTGCTATTTGCAAAGCAACGCTTCAAAAAAAAAAGCGGTTAAAACCGCTTAAATAAAATTAAAGGTTAACACACATTACTGGTATCAAGTAAGGATTAAATATTAAGCTTTCTTCATAAGCCTGTATATAATTTTCTGGGTCTGGATCGTTCATAATGATAATCATATCCGCCTTAATAGAATCTGAATATTTTAACAATTGTTCGCCAAAATTTCCATCTTTTACTGCTTCCTTTTCAATAAATTCTATATTGTTTTTCTCAAATTCAGGCTTAACAAACTTATTAATCAATGTTTTCATTTTAATTTGAGCAACACCAGATGGCTCATAAAGTTTAAAAATATGAACTTTTGCACCGAAAGCTTTAGCAAAAAGTCTTGCCCATACAATTTTAGGTCCAACCTTTGTAGTAGTGCTTACAGGAAATATAATGTTTTTCATTGCTCCTGAATAATCTACTCCTTTTTGAATAACAATATTAGGGCATTTTGTTTTTGAAACCAGCTTAAAAGCATCTGCTCCAGTAAAAAAATTGAAAAGATTTGTTGATTTACCTGGTGTTCCAAATAATAATAAACCAATATTTAATTCTTTTACAGTTTCTGCCAAAGTTGCAAACAAACTACCTTTTTTAATAACATAATTAACATCAATGTTATATTTATTTTTAACCTCAGTTGCAAGGTTTTTCAACTTTACTAAAGCACCTTCTTCCCCAATATTTTCTTTTTTCAGTTTAGAAATTGAATCTTTGGTAAGAATATGGGCAAGTGTAACTTTAAAATTTATTATTTTTGCTATTGATGCTCCATAATCAACGGCTTTTAAAGTAACATCTGAAAAATCGGTAGGAATGAGTAGTATATTTTCTGGCATATATAAATGTTTAAATTAGTTTTTTATTACAAAAATAGTATATTTTTTATAACATACAAGAAAAATATTTACAGATAATTTTTATTGTAATTATTAAATCTACCGTTATTCCTCATTTTGTGTATCTTTGAT
>Ga0100389_1003977_pt1 | contig 11489 bp, 10 predicted proteins | sample CryGeymeta201513_FD_81537 | JGI IMG/M metagenome (GOLD analysis project Ga0100389, IMG submission 81537) | Groundwater microbial communities from Crystal Geyser aquifers in Utah, USA - Crystal Geyser metaG 2015-13 | ecosystem: Environmental > Aquatic > Deep subsurface > Groundwater | place: USA... | reverse complement strand
GGGCGCAGGATGCGCGGGAGGTCGCGGACGCCTCGGAGGCGGGCAGGACGCCCGCCCCCGCATGAGCGAAAAGTATTTTCAGGCCGGGAACGCTTGACTGCCGACACAAGCTGGATAGTTACCGTGCTTAGTTAATTAAGTTTTTTAGCTGAACGCTGACCGCTGACAGCATCCAGCAGGAAACATGGTTTCCGTATGGATACTAGTATAGGTTCCCTGGGACGCCATGATTCACTTTGACCTGCACATCCATTCCGCCTTTTCCGACGGGGCCCTCTTCCCTGGCGACCTGGTCGCGAAGGCCCGTTGCCTGGAACTGACCACTATAGCACTAACCGACCACGACACCATGGCCGGCGTACCCGAGGCCATGGCCCAAGGGGCCTTGCAGGGGATCACCGTGTTGCCCGGCATCGAAATCAGCGCCTGGCACGACAACCGCGCCGTGCATATCCTGGGCTACGGCCTCAGGTCCGATTACCCGCCCCTGCAGCGGGGTCTGCAAACCATCCAGCAGGCCAGGCATACCCGCAACCTGGCCATGCTCGACAAATTGCAGGCTCTTGGCCTGCCAGTGACACACGCCGAGCTTGCCGGCCTGGCCCATGGCCAGGTAGGCCGCCCCCATATAGCCCGCTTATTGCGACAAAAAGGGGTGGTTCGCTCCCATGAAGAGGCCTTTGCCCGCTTTCTGGGCAAGGGCGCCAAGGCCTATGTGGCACGCCAACAATTCCCCACCCTGGCGGCGATCCGCCTGATCAGGGAGGCCGGCGGCCTGGCCATCCTGGCCCACCCGGCCAGCCTGGACCCCTCGCTCAACGCGCTGCCCGCCATCCTCCCCGCGTTGCAGGCCGAGGGCCTGGCCGGGCTGGAAGCCTTCTACCCCAGTCACACCCCCAGAATGGGCAGCCGGCTCGTGGAGCTGGCCCGGCTCCATGGCCTGCTGGTAAGCGGCGGCACGGATTTCCACGAACGCCCAACCTGGGAGGAACTGTTGGCGCGCATGAAAATCCCTTTCTCCAATCCAGACGAATTCGTATATTGGACCCAACAGCTACCCTTGCCGGCATCCGGCGTTCAGGAAAGCGCCGGCAACAACTAGAGACACGCATACCAGCGGCCCGCCAGGGAGAAGACCATCATGCACACCATACTCGTTGTGGACGACGAGCCTAATTATCTGGTTGTCCTGTCGGAGCTCCTGTCGGAAGAGGGCTTCGAGGTCTTCACCGCCAGCAACGCCGACAAGGGCTTGAAGATCGCCCAGGACACCGACTTGGACCTGGTGCTGACCGATATGCGCATGCCGGGCATGGACGGCCTGGAACTCTTGAAAACCCTGAAAAACATTGACCTGGATCTGCCGGTCATCATGATCACCGCCTTCGGCGAGGTGGACATGGCCGTGGCCGCCATGCAGGCCGGCGCCTTCACCTACCTCACCAAACCGTTCAACAACGACGAGCTGGTGGTGAACATCCGCAAGGCGGTGGACTACTATACGCTCATCAAGGAAAACCGCCGCCTGCGCGACGCCATGCGCGTCGGCCACGGTTTTGCCAGCATGGTGGGCACCAACCCCAGGATGCAGCAGGTTTTCCGGCTCATCGAAAAGGTGGCCCCCACCCCTTCCGCGGTCCTCATCACCGGCGAGTCGGGCACTGGCAAGGAGCTGGTGGCCAGGGCCGTGCACTTCAACAGCCCGCGCGACCAGGGGCCGTTCATCTCCATCAACTGCGCGGCCCTGCCCGAATCACTGCTGGAGAGCGAGCTCTTCGGCCATGAGAAGGGGGCCTTCACCGGCGCCATCGCCCTGCGCAAGGGCCGCTTTGAACTGGCCCACACCGGCACCCTGTTCCTGGACGAGGCAGGCGACATGCCCCTCTCCCTGCAACCCAAGCTGCTCCGGGTCCTGCAGGAGAAAACCCTGGAGCGGGTCGGCGGCAGCAAGACCATTCGGGTGGACACCCGCATCGTGGCCGCTACCAATAAAAACCTCCAGGAAGAGGTGGCCTCCGGCGCCTTCCGCGAGGATCTCTACTACCGCCTGAACGTGCTGCAGATCCATGTGCCGCCGCTTAGGGAGCGGATTGACGACATCCCCCCCCTGGTCGCCCACTTCATCGAAAAATACAGCCGGGAACTGAACCGGCCTAATCTGCAAATCGACCCGGAGGCCCTGCGCTACCTGACTACCCTGCCGTGGGCCGGGAATGTCCGAGAACTGGAAAATCGGATCAACCGGGCCTGCATCCTGTGCGCCAACGACTACATCGCCAAGAAGGATGTACTGGCGGAGGAAGACAGCGCCAGAAAGCCGGTGCGGACGGACGGCCTCGACCTGGACACACTGATGCAACAGAACGCCAGGCTGCCCGACGTCTTGGACGCCATCGAGGAGGAGATGATCCGCAAGGCCCTGGCCAGGGCCGACTACGTCCAGGCCCACGCCGCCGACGACCTTGGCATCACCAAGAGTCTCCTGCAGTACAAGATGAAGAAGTACGGGATCGACAAAAAAAGGTGACCCGGCCGAATGGCCAATCAAGGGGGCGCGATGCGGCCGCCGCCCCAGTTCAACTTGCTGCGCAGAATGTTGAAATAACCTTTCCGCGGGGCGCTGACCAAGCGCAGCGGCGTGTCCATCGCCTCTACTTCCAGAATGTCCTTTTCACCCATGTCCCAGACCAGGCGGCCGTCCACCATGACCCGCACCGGTCCCGCCAGACCGGCCACCATGGCGCGCAAGCGAAAGGCGGCGGGCAGGAGCAAAGCCCGGCTCTCCAGCATGAAGGGGCAGATGGGGGTCACCAGGATGGAACGCAGGCCGGGGTGGACGATGGGGCCGCCGGCCGAAAGGTTATAGGCCGTGGAACCGGTTGGGGTGGAAAAAATCAGGCCGTCGGCCTTATAGGTGGTGATCAATTCATCATCCGCCCAGGCGGAGAGGGACACTACCTGATCACTGCTGCCCTTGGTGATCACCACGTCGTTCAAGGCATGGTGCCAGGCCGTGGTGTCTCCGCCGCAACGGCGGCGGCCCTTGAGCATCATGCGCTCCTCGATCGTCACCGGGCTCGTGATAATGGTTTCCAGGTCCGCATAACGCTCGCTCACCGCCACCTCGGTCAGAAAGCCAAGGTCGCCCAGGTTGATGCCGACCGCCGGGATACGCAGGAGGCTCGCCTGATCCGCCACATGCAGCAGCGTACCGTCACCGCCGAGGATCAACAACATGTCGAGGTCAGGCGTGATGGCGTCGAACCCCGTCTGAATGGCCTTCGCCGCAAACCAGGCGGCCAGCTCCTCGCCAATGGCCCTGGCCGCCGGGGAGCCCTGCTTCAGGATGATGCCAACCTTGCGGATCTTCAACCTGGTCATGTCTGCCGTCATTGCCCTACCCGCGGGGTTGCCCCAACTCCCGGGAACGGCGCACCGCCGCCTCCACCGCCTCCATGACAATGCCACCGAAACCGGCCCGTTCCATGACCTGCAGGCCGGCGATGGTGGTGCCGCCCGGCGAGGTAACCATGGCCCGCAACTGGGCGGGGTGTTCACCGGTCTGCATGGCCATGGTGGCGGTGCCCAGCACGGTTTGCAACACCAGGGTGCGGGAGGTAACCTGGTCGAGCCCCGCCTTGATGCCGGCGTCGATCAAGGCCTCCACAAAACTCAAGACATAGGCCGGCCCGGAACCGGAAAGACCGGTAACCGCGTCGAGCAGGGGTTCGGCCAGGATGACGCTTACGCCCACCGCGTCAAAGAGCTGCCGCGCCGTTTGCAGGTCAGCGGCCGAGGCCAGGGTGCCGGGGCTTAAGGCCGCCGCCCCCTGCTGCACCAAGGCCGGGGTATTGGGCATGACGCGGATAACCCTGGTATTGCTGCCGGCCAGCGCCGCCTCCAGGGTGGCAATGGCGATACCGGCGGCAATGGAGACCAGCAGGTGATTGGCGCCAGCCGCCGGCCGGCACTGCGCCAGCACCTTCTGCACCACCTGGGGCTTGACGGCCAGTACCACCAGATCATTGCCCCAGACCGCGGCGGCATCCTCGAAAACCTGGACCCCATATTCCTTGTGCAACAACTCGCGTCGGGCCACATCCGGGTCGGCGACCGACACCCGGTCCGCCGCCACCAGTCCGGCCTTAAGCAGGCCGCGGATCATGGCTTCCGCCATGCGACCGCCGCCGATGAATGATATTCCGTCCATGGTCGTTTTCACCTTATGCTGTTTTTGGTATCCCGCGCCCCGCCTGTCCGACGAGGTCGCGAACTCATGGGTATGACTATTACCAGATGCCCGGACAAATTGCCAGGGGCCAAGTGAACCTGGCTCCGGTTGCACCGGGCGCCATAAGCCTAAAAACCATGCTGTTTGAGAAATTGCAGCAACTGCCGCGGCTGCCATGGCTTCTGCAAAACGAGATCCACCTGCTCGGCGGCCTGCCCCAGCAGGCTGGTATGGCCCGAGATGACCACCACGAGAAAACGCCGCTGCTGAAAAAAGGGCAAGGCCTTAAGAGCCAGGAGCCAGTCCCGGCCCGTGATATTCCGGCCCCGGTCGTCGGCCCGCACAAAGTTGTCCAGCAAGACCAGCCGGATGGTTTTGAGGTGGGCGCGCAGAAAGGTATCGGCCTCGGCAATGGAGGAAACATGATGGCAGCGCAACCCCACCACCCGACAGAAATTCATGGCCGTGGTGGCGCAGACGATATCGTCCTCCACCAGGAGGACGGCGGCCGGCCGGCCGCCGTCGGCGTGCTCCCTGCTGGCCCGCACATAGATATCGATGGTTTGCAGGCCGGTGCGCATGTCGGCGAACATGAGGCGCGGCAGTTGCATGAGGAGGTCCAACGGGATGAAAACCGGAGTGCAGGCCATGATCAGGGCCACGGCCGGCGCCAGGGTGGCCGCCCCGGCCAGGGTGGCGCTCACATCAAGCCATTCCACCGAGCCGAAGCCGCCCACCAAGTCCAGCCCCTCCTTGCCAACGGCGCAGAGCAGGACAATGGCCAGGGCCAGGAAGAGGCCACCCGCCAGCAGGATCGGCACGATGAGCAGCATCCGGGTAAGAGACCGGCCGGTCCGGGCCACCAGCAGCACCCGAGAAATGATGGCGAAATAGGCAACCAGGAACACCCCGGCGGCAAGCCACCGGCCGACCAGAAAATGCTGTAGCTTGTCTGGCTCCGTGGGTAATTCGTACCAGAGCTTCAGGTGGAAAAAGGCAGCCAGGGCGCCAACCGCGCCGAGCATGAGCAGGCCGGCGTGCAGCCACCCCCGGGTGCGGGGGTGGGCCAGGGCTTGGGAGAACTTGGCCGACCAGCATTGCATACCATGCAAAGTAAACGATTTGCCGCTGATTTTCAGGGATATTCCGGGGCCGGCCTTGAAAAAGGCCCGGATGCTTCAGGGTTCATAGCAACGGGCCATGGCCGTTGAATAGAGGCCGCCCGGGGTTTCAGCAACAAAGAGGGGCGGGAGCACGGTGAGCTCCTCGCCGGCCATGCAGGCCGCCTCCACCAGCACCAGCCGACCCGGGGCACCGGGATGGCTGTGCACCATCCGCAGCCGCTTGGGCTCCAGGCCGCTGTTCTTCATGCCCTGCATCAGGCTGGCCGCCCGGGCCGCCGGATAGACCAAGGCCAGCCGGCCGTTTTTGCCGAGGGCGTAGCAGGCCGCCATAAGCACCGCGGCCAGGTCGGCATGGATTTCGTGGCGGGCCGCGGCCTGCTCGTCTTGCGGATTAAGCCGTCCAGCCGCCAGTTGATGGTAGGGCGGGTTGCAGACCACCCAGTCGAAGCTCCCCGCCGCCAGCAGGTCTTGGCTCTGGCGCAGGTCGCCCGCGATTACCCGCAGCCGTTCCGCCAGATGATTGTCTGCCGCGTTGCGACGGGCCAGATCGGCCAGGTTCGGCTGGATCTCCAGGGCGGTGATGGTGATATCCGGCCAGCGGTAGGCGAGAATGAGGGAGATAATGCCGCAACCGGCCCCAAGGTCAAGAAGGCGGTCCCCGGGTTGCGGGGCAATGAAGTGGGCCAGGAGCACCGCATCCTCGGTAAAACGGTAACCCTGCCGGGGTTGCAGGCACTGGATGCGGCCGTCAAACAATTGGTCACGGGAGATACAGTCATCGGCCATGACCATCTCGACCGCAATACTCACTCGATGGCCTCGTCGGCCACGATCTTATACATCACCAACCCGGTGAGAATCTTGGGATAAAAATAGGTGGACTTGTGGGGCATGACCAGATCGGCGTCGGCCACCTGCCGCACCTGGCCCACCGCGGTGGGATTCATGAGGAAAAGGAGCGGTTCCCGGCCAGATGGCCTGGCCGCCTCCTTCACCGCCTGATCCAGAGCCTCGTCCGGATCGCTGAAATAATCCACCAGGTTCTCGTCGGCACAACGGTCGTGGGTGAGCCCCAGGCAGCGCTCCAGGAGCAGGTCGGAGAGCACCACCACGTCGAGCTGGCGCAGGGCGGGCGGATGGCGGTCGCCAAAGGCCGCCTCCATGGCCCCGTTCTTCAGGGTGAGCAGAAAAGCGCGGTCCGCGTTGGGATGGTAAAGGCCGAAGACGACCCGGCCTTGGGCGTTTTCGGCCATGCGGGCCAGGGTTTCGCTCAAAAGTACCTCACGGGAACCGCCGCCGATTTCCGCAATGGCAAAGGCGGGGGCCAGCCTGGCCAGCAGATCGTCCAGGGGCGCGCCGCCCGGCAAGCGCGCCAAACGATGAGTAGGAAGCACCGACAGGCCAGGGTCCTCCATGGCGCAGAGGTACATCATGGTGAAATTAAAGGGGCTGTTGGCGGGCAGAGGGCCCCGCGCCGCCTTCGCCTGCTCGCGCAACTGCAGGGCCGTGGTGTAACGATGGTGGCCGTCGGCGATATAGAGCGTCTTGTCGGCAAACCATTGCGCCACCTCGGCCAGCACCGCCGGGTCGTCCACGGCCCAGAGGGAATGACGGCCGTTGTCACCATCCACGGCCCGATATAACGGCGGGCCGGCGCAGACCGACTCCAGACCGTGCATCACCGTGCCCTCCGGATCCGGATAGAGGGAGAAGATCTGGCTGAACTGGGTCTCGCAGGTTTCCAGAAGCCTGAGCCGGTCGGTGACCACCCCCCGAAAGGTCTTTTCATGGGGCTTGACGATGCCCTCGCCAAACTCGGCCAACCCGACCAGGGCCACCAGCCCCTTGCGGACCAGGCGCCGCCCCGACGGATGGGAGTATTCCACATGGTAGAGGTAGAGGGCCGGTCGGGGGTCGCGAATAAGCACCTGCTCCCGCTCCCATTGGGCCAGCAGGTCGCGGCTGGCGGCATAGCGGCCGGCATCCTCCTCGGCGCCGGAAGTTTTTTTGCCCAGGTCGAGCCGGATCATGTTATAGGGATGTTTGGCCCGCAAGGCCGCCTCGCCAGCCGCATCGATGACGTCGTAGGGCGGGGTGAACACATCCTCCAGGCTTAAGACCGTGGCCGGATTGTAGCGCAGGCCGCGGAACGGCGCGATAATGGCCATGGGATACCTCATGATGGTCGCAAATACCGAGGGCCCGTTGGCCCCAAAAAAGAAACTGGCATACTAAATCGAAAAAGACTGTATTTTCAATCCCGATGATCTTATTTTTTTAAAAAAAGGGGATTAGGCTTTAGCTTATTAGGCTGTAGGTAAAAACCAGCAGCCTAAACCCCTTCCAAGTAACTTCACGGTAATTGCCTGAAATTATGTAGTTTGGATTTTGAATAGAATTTGGTAAAGACCAAACTTCATGATTCGACATTCCTGGTTCGATATTCAATATTCGCTTTTGTCTTTGGCAACAATTGGCGAAAAGTTACCTTATGATAAATCGCCCCGGGCGGCGTGAGCCCCTACAGCCTATTACCCTACAGCCTGCCCCACATTCGCGAGGTAATCATGTTCGAGATCTTCATCGACACCCACTTCTCGGCCGCCCATCATCTGCGCAACTATCCGGGCAACTGCGAGCAACCCCACGGCCACAACTGGAAGGTGCGGGTGACCGTGCGGGCCAACGAACTGGATGAACTTGGCATGGGCATCGATTTCCGCGCCCTGAAAACGGCAGTGAACCGGGTGATCGCCATCCTTGATCACCGGGATCTGAACGAGCACGAAAGCTTTAAGGCCGCCAACCCCTCGTCGGAAAATCTCGCGGTTTTCATCTTCGACGCCCTGGGCCCGGAACTGACCACGGATCGCTATCACCCTTACAGCGTCGAGGTCCGGGAAACCGATAGCGCCGGCGTGATCTATCGTGGCCGCTGAACCGACCCTGCTGGTCTCGGAGCTCTTCTACTCGATCCAGGGCGAGTCCACCCTGGCCGGCGCGCCGTGCGCCTTCATCCGCCTGGCCGGCTGCAATCTGCGCTGCTCCTACTGCGACGCACGCTACACCTACGAGGAGCCGGGGCAGACCCGCACCGTGGTCGAGCTTACGGCCTTCATTGCCACTCATCCGACCGCCCTGGTCGAGATCACCGGCGGCGAACCCCTGCTGCAGGATAATGTCTATCCCCTCATGGCGGCCCTGGTCGGGGCGGGCCGCACCGTGCTTCTGGAGACCAACGGCAGCCTCACCCTGGACCGGGTGCCGACGGGGGTGGTGAAGGTTATGGACATCAAGTGTCCGGCCAGCGGCATGCAGGAGGCCATGCGCTGGGAAAACCTTGCCTGTCTTACTGGCAACGACAACCTCAAGTTCGTGCTCAGTTCCCGGGACGATTTTACCTGGGCCGCCGACCAGTTGCGCGCCCACCTGCCAGGCCTGGGCCGGGACACCAACCTGCCCGTGGCCATCTTCTCGCCGGTCCTGGACAAACTGGCGCCGGCCCGCCTGGCCGCCTGGATCCTGGCGGAAGGGCTGCCGGTGCGCCTCCAACTCCAGCTCCACAAGCTGCTCTGGCCCGGGAGCCCACGAGGGGTCTGAAGGCGGTTGAGGTGGACGGGGTGGACATTATCCTCCCTGGTCTACTCAGACCACCACGTCCGCCCCCCGTCCACAAAACTACTACTCAGTCACTCTGGTCGATCTTCTCGTCGTATGCCGGGTCGCCGTGGCCAAAGACCACCTTACGAAAAAAGTCGATGATCGCCCGCCGCCGATGGAAGGTCTTGGCGTGATAGGGAATGATGGCCGAGGCCTGCATCTTGAAGATGGCCATCTTATACTCGATGTGGGTGGAGAAGCGGTTGTCGAGATACCAGGCGTAGAGCAGCCCGAAAAAGAGACCGGGCGGGGTGAAGCCCTCATCGTTGTTGATGAGGCGGGAAAAAACCCGGGGATTACCGGTAGCGCGCCGCATCCTGGCGAGATTGAGATAGCATTCCAGGTCGTGGTCCATGAGAAAGCAGCGCCGTTCCCCGGCCGGCCGCACGGTGAGCCGGTACATGGAACCCAGGCGCTCGCCTTCCTCTGCCACCGGTAGCACCTCCTTGATGGCGGCGTAATCGCCTAACAGCGACTCGCCCAATCCCACCAGAAAGGACAGTTCAAACCGGTACGGCCGCTGGAAGACGTCCTCACGGATCTTAATGCAGCGGCTGGCCGGGTCGTAAAAAGAGAAGATATTATCCCACTCCTGGCTCCGGGGCCAGGTGGCCACGGCCACCAATTCGACCCCGGCCAGAAAATCGAGGTGATTTTCGCGGATGTCCCCGTAACGCCATAGGATGTCGAGCACCGCCACTCGCACCGCGCCGTCCATGGCCAGCCCGTCCAGCCGTTCCTTAAACCGCCGCAAGCGCTGGTCGGCCGTGCAACGGTCGGCGCGCACCACCGCCCGCTGCCGGCCCTTGCCCACCGGCAGTTTCGCCGGTTTCGCCTCGGGCAGGTAGTCCTTGACCGCCCAAATGGTGCGAATGGCCCGGGCCAGGGCGGCCGGGTCGTGTTGGATGACCCCCCTCTCCCGCAAGGCCGCGCTCGAAAAAATCCGCGCCTCCACCGGATTGCAGCCCATCTGTCGCACCCGTTCCTTGTCCAGGAAGATGGGCACCTTGTCCTCCAGGGCATAGCCCTGCAGCACGGAACCCGGAATATCCTTCAGGGAAAGCACCAGCATGGCGTCAAAGAGCCCCGGCACCCCGCCCGGGATATTGCGGTGATAGGATTTGACCAGATCGGAGACGTGATAGCGCCGCCTGGGGTCATCATGCACCAGATCGGTTTCGCCCTTCTGAATCCAGAGGTTGGTTACCAGGATCTTCAACGCCGTCCGGTTCTGGCGCACCGCCTCGGCCAGGCCAGGCACCTGCAGGATGGGAATGATGCTGGTAAACAGGCTGCCCGGCGCAAAGACGATGATCCGCGCCCGGGCAATGGCCGCCAGAACCTCGTCGGGCACACAGGGCTCGTCGGCAAACTCGATGAAGACCTGATCGATGGGAAAGCCCCGCCGGGCGCTGCTGGAGCGATATTCCCCGGTGACCAGTACGCCATTGGCATAGAGGGCCTTGAGATTGGCCGGCGTGCTGGCGCAGGGCAGCACGGCCTCGGGCTGGGCGCCCACGAGATCGGCCAGCCGGGTGAGCCCCCGGATGAGGGCGCCAGGCTTCACCACCAGCCCGTCGGCCACCTCCCGGTAAATAGCGGCGGCCAGCAGCAGATTGCCCAGGCAGTGCGGCCGCCGGAGGGATACCGCGAAGCGGCGGTCAACAAAAAGGCTATCCAGCAAGGTGCCAAGTCCTTCTGCCATGGCGGGTGGCAGCCCGGCCAGGTCGACCCCGGCATCGGCCAGCAGGTTGGCGACCCCGGCCGGCGGCAGCGAAAAACGGAAGTTGAACAACCGGTGCAGCACCTGCGCCACGGCCAGACTCTGCGCCCCGTCCAAACCATACTGACTGCGAAGCTTGGCGTCCTGCACCGACGAGAGCAGGACATGCCGCAGGTCGCCCAAGGCGATAAGGGGGAAATCCTTCATGAGTTCGCCGGTGGAACCGCCGTCGTCGGTGACGCAGACGATGGAGCGCATCCTGGGAAACAGGGCCTTCATCCCCTGGAAGGGGTCACGAGGCCAGCCCGGATGCCGGCAATCGCCGCCCACCACGTTGGCCAGCCCGGTGCCGCCGCCGAACACCACCACCTCGAGATCGCGGGTGTCCATGGCCGCGAGCTGGCCGGCCAGCTCGGCCAGACCGGCGGTAAGGCTGTCGGGGCCGGCCGGCAGGCCGTTCAAGTCCAAGTCGATGAGTTTTTCCGCCAGCCCTTCCCGAGGCAACAGATCCAGGGGGCCGAAGCTGACCGCGGTCAGTTCCTGCAGGGCAACGGCAATGGCGTCCTTCCTGGTCAAGTCAGCACTCCAAGTTGCTGCATCAGGGGTTTAGACTGTAGACTGTTAGGCTTAACTATCCAGCTTGTGTCGGCAGTCAAGCGTTCCCGGCCTGAAAATACTTTTCGCTCATGCGGGGGCGGGCGTCCTGCCCGCCTCCGAGGCGTCCGCGACCTCCCGCGCATCCTGCGCCCGG
>Ga0100389_1003976_pt1 | contig 11489 bp, 12 predicted proteins | sample CryGeymeta201513_FD_81537 | JGI IMG/M metagenome (GOLD analysis project Ga0100389, IMG submission 81537) | Groundwater microbial communities from Crystal Geyser aquifers in Utah, USA - Crystal Geyser metaG 2015-13 | ecosystem: Environmental > Aquatic > Deep subsurface > Groundwater | place: USA... | reverse complement strand
CAAAATTTGTGTTCCGGGAGGGTATTTGAGCTATATTGAAGCAAAACAGGCGGACTGCAAAATCATGACTTTTCATAACAATCCGCTTAAAAAAGATTATTGGGATGAGATCAAGAGGGTAAAGAAATTCCCGACTTGGGATGAGATTGCCGATGAATATATCAGTTTGTATCACCGTTTTAAATGAGGAGGGCTCGATAGGGAAGCTCTTGGCCAGTCTGGCCCAACAAACCAAAAAAGCCGATGAGATTATCGTGGTTGACGGCGGTTCGCAAGATAAAACGGTCGAAATAATCAAGCATTATCAGAAGAAAGACAGATCGATAAAACTTTTAAGGGAAAAATGCTCCCGCGCCAGGGGAAGGAATTTAGCCGTTGAGATGGCCCGTAACGAAGTAATTGCTATGACCGACGCCGGGTGCGTTGCCCGAAGTGATTGGCTGGAAAAAATCACGGAACCACTATTCCACCTCGGGGGAGCCAAAGCTCACCCCCGAGGTGTTTGTATGGACTCCTCGGAGGCGGAGGTTAGAAATACACCCCGGGGGTGTACTGGTGGAGTGGATGTCGTGGCCGGGTTTTACAAGATGGTGGCCAAAAACTCGATGCAGGAGGCAATGAAAGCATTTTTAGGTATTCTACCCCAAAAATTCGACGTTGATTTTTTACCCTCCACCCGATCAGTCGCCTTTAGAAAATTCATATGGGAAGAGGTCGGGGGATTTGAGGAAAAACAAAAAAATACAGCTGAAGACACATTTTTTAACTATAAATTTCTGAAAATGAACAAAAAAATTTCACGCGTGAAAGATGCGATTGTGGAGTGGGGGATGCCGGGATCGATATATGAAGTAGGACGTAAGATATATGAATATGCGAGGGGGGATGCGAAAACAAAAATTTTCTTTTTCCCCGGAAAAGGCCTGGCGTCGCACAATATCAAGGCTATTTTCGTGATTCTGAGGTATCTTTTAGGATTAATCTTATTAATTTTGGGAATTTCACAACCTGTTTTACTTGTAATACTTGTTATACTTTTTTTACTTTATCTTTTCCGTGCGTTTCGTAAGGCCGGCTTATGGGGAATTATCTTGCAAATTATATCGGATATTGCTGTAATGTCAGGTTTTGCTTCAGGTTTGCTAGAATAGTAAGGTGGGATATTTTAAAGATACCTTAAAAGGACTTTCGTGGATGGGGGCATTAAGGGGAGCCGGACGTCTGATGGCTGTTATCCGAATTGCCGTTTTGGCCAGGCTTCTTGCTCCGCAGCAATTCGGACTTTTTGCTATAGCTTCTTTGGCAATTGCGCTCCTTGAAATGCTGACAGAGACCGGAATAAATGTTTTTTTTATTCAGGAAAAAGATAGGGTTAAAACCTATTTGGATACGGCCTGGATGATATCTATTGTCCGCGGTTTTGTTATCTTTCTTGTTTTGCTTATTACGGCCCCTTTTATCGCTCAATTTTTTAAAAATCAGGATGCAGTTGCCCTTTTAAGGGTAATTAGCATAGTACCTCTTTTAAGAGGTTTTATTAATCCGGCAGAAATAAAATTTCAGAAAAAACTGCAGTTTTCAAAAGAATTTAGGTTTAGGTTTTTTATTTTTTTATTCGACGGAATTGTTGCTATCATTGCGGCTCTAGTCACCCGTTCGGTTTACAGTTTGGTTTTGGGTCTTATCTCCGGAGTTATTTTGGAAATTGCGATTTCTTTTCTTTTTATAAAACCTGTTCCAAAGTTGTCCTTTGAGTCGGTTAAAATCAAAAAAATAGTTGGTAGAGGCAAATGGGTTACGTTGGCGGGAATTTTTAACTATCTGTTTCATAACGGCGACGATATTGTGGTCGGACGTTTAATGGATTCTTACTATCTGGGGGTTTATCAGCTTGCTTACAAAATCACTTCCCTTCCCATTTATGAAGCCGGAGAGGTTTTCGGAAAAGTTACTTTTCCTGTCTATGCAAAAATAGCCGGTGATAAAAAAAGATTGAAAAAAGCTTTTATTAAAATTACTTTGGCCATTTCAGCTTTGGTAATTCCCTTTGGACTTATTCTTTTTCTCTTTCCGAAACAACTGGTCCTTTTGCTATTGGGAGATAAATGGTTGGATGCAGTTCCCGTTATAAGGGTACTTTCCGTTTTTGGGGTAATAAGAGCCATCTCCGGTTCTTCGTCGGCTTTGTTTTTAGCCATCAACAAGCAAGAGTATGTTACAGCCTTAACCTTTGTCAGTATAATTGGTTTGGCCTTAACGATAGTGCCTTTGGTGGATAAATATGGTATCTTGGGTGCCGGATATTCAGCCCTGATCGGAACTTTTTTGGCAATTCCGGTAATAGGGTTTTATTTGTTGTGTATTTTTAAAAATTAAAATGGATAAACTTAAAAGCTTTAGTGAGGCGTTTTGGTTTGCTCCCGGCGACGTTTTTTTAAGGGCGGCCGAAAGGAACATTTGGGTTAAACAGTTGTTTAAACGGCCGGTTTTAGATATCGGTTGCGGTGATGCGTCCGTCAGCAGGCTGCTTTTTGAAAAGCGCCAAAAAATCGATTTTGGTGTGGATATAGATAAAGAAGCGGTGGGAAAAGCCGGAGAAAGCGGTTTTTATAAAAAAGTTATGGTTGCTGATGCTGCCCGCCTGCCTTTTAAAAATGCCAGTTTGCAAACGGTTATCAGTAATAGCACCTTTGAGCATATAAAAAATAATTTGAAAGCGATAGCCGAGGTTTCGCGTGTGCTTAAGGTCGGCGGTTGCTTTTTTCTTACGGTTCCGGGCAGGCGCCTTAAAAATACTCTAAAAGGAATTATTAAAAACGAAGACAAATTTAATCGTTTAAACCAAAGAATTAACCATCTACACTATCGTGACCATAGCGAGTGGATAAAGATTCTGCAAAAACACGGCTTGGTTGTTAAAACCTGTCGGTATTATTTTCCAAAGCGGGCAGTCAAAATTTGGCTTCGTCTTTTTCAGATTGCCACTTTTAGGCCTTATAAACGTGAACTCTGGTCGTACCTTAAAGATTCATCCTATGGCAAGTTTTTCCCCAAAAAACTAATTGCCAAAATCATAGTCTGGTATTTGCGGCCCTTTTTGCGCCGGACATTTGACAGGTCCGGCTGCTGGTTATTTGTAATAGCTGAAAAACTTTAAATCTGATGAAAATCGCCATTTTCCATAATTTACCCCCGGGCGGCGCCCTGCGCACTTTTAATGAGCAAGTTAAATATTTGTCGAAAAACCACGAAATTTGTTTATTTGAGATTAGCGATATTATCGGAAATCCGCGCGGGATTTTTGGCTGGCTGGAAAAAGATTTTAAAAATTTTATTTTTCTCGGGCATATTCACAAAGAAATTGCCCAACGTATTGATCGGGAAAACTTTGACGTGGCCTTGGTTCATGCGGACAAATACACCCAAGCCCCATTTCTTTTAAAATATTTAAAAACAAAAAGTCTTTATTATTGCCAGGAATATCTGAGGCTGGCTTATGAAAAAGAATTGGCTTTTTGTAAAAAAGTGTCTTTAGTTAAGTTTTTACACGAGCAATTGACGCGTTTTATAAGAAAAACAATCGACCGTCAAAATGCCCGCGCTGCGGATATAATTTTAACCAACTCCGGCTTTACAAAGGAAAAGATTGCCAAAGCTTATGGCCGGCCGGTTTGGGTTTGCTATCCGGGTGTTGACGCCGGCGTGTTTAGGCCCCTTGGATTTAAAAAAGAAAACCAGGTTGTTTTTGTCGGTACTCCTGCCAAGATCAACGGATTTGATTTGGCTAAAAAAGCCATAAACCTAGTCCCTTTGTCAATCAGGCCCAAACTAAAGGTAATTTCGGGTTTTAAATTAAGCGATCAGCAACTGGTTAGGGTTTATAATCAAAGTCTGGCTACGCTTTGCCTAAGTTATAATGAGCCGTTCGGTTTGGCGCCGATTGAATCAATGGCCTGCCAAACTCCGGTTATTGCCGTCGATCAGGGCGGCTACAAGGAAACGGTGATAAATTGCGGCACGGGCTTTTTGATTCCCCGAAAGCCCCAAATTCTAGCTGACAAGATTGTTTATTTAATTGAACATCCTCAGGCGGGAGAGAAAATGGGTTTGACAGGGAGACGGCATGTTGTCAAAAATTTTAGCTGGCAGACTCACAGCCGGAAACTGGAAAAATACCTGATTAAACTTGCCAACGATTTATGAAACCAAAAGTTTCAATTGTTATTGTTCACTACGCCAAAAAGAAGGTGCTGTTTGACTCTATAAAGTCGATTTATGCGTCTTGCTCCAAAGTTACTTTTGAAATTGTGGTGGTTGATAACGATGAGGTTAAATCGATAAATAAGCATTTAAAGAAAAATTTTCCGAAGGTTAAGTATGTGTCGGCGCCTGAAAATTTGGGCTACGGGAGAGGGAACAATCTGGGAGTTGAAAATGCGGAAGGAAAATATGTTTTTATATTAAATCCCGATACCGTTGTTCAAAAAAACTCAATCGAAACCTTGGTGAATTTTCTTGAGAAAAATAAAAAGGTCGGCATTGTGGCCCCTACTCTTTTGGACGAAAAAAGCAGGGCGTATCCTCTTCAGGGAACAAAGAGATTAACTCCCGTTCGCGCCATTTTTGCTTTGTCTTTTCTAAACAAGCTTTTTCCCGGAAACCCGATATCAAAAGAATACTGGATGCTTGGAATTGATCGAACAAAAGCCTTTGAGGCAGATGTTGTTCCGGGAAGCGCATTTATGATTAAAAAAAGTTTGTTTGAAAAATTGGGCGGGTTTGACAAAAACTTTTTTCTTTATTTTGAGGAAACAGATTTATGCAAAAGGGTAAGTGAGGCGGGTTATAAACTATTTATTCTTCCTGATGCAAAGATAATTCATTACTGGGCCGTAAGCACCCCTTTAAGCGACAAGATAAAAAAAATATTTGAGAAAAGTCGTTTTTATTATTTCAAAAAAAATTTTGGGATTTTTAATGCCTTGCTTGTAGAGTTTTTTTGTAAGAATAAATAAATGGAAATTGCAATAATTACTATAAAGAGAGAACATATAGATGATTTTGCAAAAGAAAGAAATCGAGCTCTGAGCGCAGTCGAATGGGGTAAATGGGTTTTGTTTCTGGATGCAGATGAGATTCTTTCTACCGAGCTTAAAAAAGAAATTGAAGATTTAAGCCCGGACCCGGAAATTTGTGGATACTACCTGACCCGCAAGGGGATCGTTGAAGAAAAACTCCTGCGCCTGGCGAAAAATGGCTGTGGTTTTTGGTACCGTCGGGTACACGAAACCTGGCAAGTTAGGGGTAAAACCGGTTTTTTGAAAAGTTCGATTATTCATGAAGAAGACCAAAATCTTTTTGAGATGCTCAAAAAAATCAATTTCTATTCCACCTTACACGCCGAAGCAAACAGGCAAGAAGGTAAGAAAGCGACTTTGTTAAAAATCATATTTTTTCCAAAATTTAAGTTTTTACAAACATTCTTGGTTAAAAAGGCTTACAAATCCGGTATGAGGGGATTTGTTTTTTCTCTTTTTCAGGGGTTTCAATCATTTTTATCATGGACCAAGCTCTACTTTTCACACTCTTAGCCGTTTTCCCTTTCGGCCGGCTTTTGGGTCATTGGCCGCTGGATATAGTGGTGGGATTCGCCTTTTTATATACCTTGTTTTCCAAAAGAAAAAAATCAATTGCTTTTAAAGCTTTTGCCGGTTTTGCCCTTGCGGCCGCTTTTTCCTATTTGGTTTCCGTTTTCATTCTGCCCGCCTCGGCACTGGCAACGGGGAGCTTGTATTTGTTCAGATTAATTGCCTATTGGTTTTTGCTGGACTTTTGCGTGAATCTGACAGCCAAAAATCCGAAGATTAAGCCGCTTATTTTTAAATCTTTAATTGCCGTCGCAGTGGCAATTGCCGTTTTCGGATGGGTACAGTATTTTCGGTACCCGGATTTAACCGCCTTAAAATTTTTAGGCTGGGATGATCACCTTTACCGGCTGGTTGGCAGTTTTCTGGACCCGGGTTTTACGGGTTTATTTTTGGGCTTGGGCGCCGTTCTCTCGTTGGGTACGGGACTGGCGTTACCGGGTTTTTTCGTTATTTCTTTAGCTTTTACCTATTCCCGGGCGGGTTACTTAGCTTTCCTGGCCGCCATGGCCTTTCTAGTCGGGAAAACAAAGAAGGCAATTTTGGCAATTCTGCTTTTAGGGGTAGTGGTTTTTTGCCTACCCAGACCGGCCGGTCAGGGGGTGAATTTGCTTAGAGCTTACAGCATTTCTTCCCGGTTGCAAAATTACGTTGAAACGCTAAAAATTGCTGGCCAGTCACCTGTTTTTGGAGTCGGATTTAATAATATTTGTTTTTATAAAGGCGACGCGACTTCCCATTCCTGTTCCGGAGCCGATTCCAGCCTGCTTTTGATTTTAGCCACAACCGGGATAGTTGGGCTTTTAATATTTGCTTACTCAGTGAGAAAGCTTTTTAAAACAATTAAGCGGGGAGTTTATTTCGATGTTTTTGTTGCTTCGGTCTTGGCTCTGGGAGTGCACAGCCTTTTTGTCAACAGCCTTTTTTATCCTTTTACCATGGCCTTTTTCGCCATCTTGATCTCCCTGCAGACCTTTAAGGGTAAAAGTAAAGCCTTAAAGTAGAATTGGTTTCGTTGCCGGCTTTATCAACTGATTTGAGAGTAAGGTTATTTTCACCGTCATTAAGTTGATATGGGTATGTAAAGCTGTCGTCATCGGCCACAGGAACAATCCGGTCGTTTATGGTTAGGGTTGAACCGGACTCGGTTGTGCCTGTGATGGTTACTGTTTGCTGTTTTGGTCCGTAGAATTTGACCCCGTCTTTGGGAGAGGCGATTTCGATTTTCGGGGATTCGTTATCAAAGACAATTGTATAAACAACGCTCTTTTGACTTAAGATTCCGGTTGGTCCTTTAGCGAAAGCAAAAATTGAGTTGCTGCCTTTAACTAAATCTAACTTTAAGGAAAAGCTGCCGTTATCTTTAGTCGCGATCTCGCTTTCCCCACCGTTAAAATTAATCATGACGGTGTTCCCCGGCACAACGGAGCCGAAAATCTCGAGGGGTGTTTTATTGATGGCTTCGGGTAGATTATCAAAGGTCGGGGGTGCCGGCGGGGCAGCGTTGATGTCTCCCGAAACAGATATTGGTTTACGAAAATCCATTATAAAAGAGGTAATTTTGGTGATGACAGGAACTCCGTAAAAAGCCAAAACTAAAATAATCGCCACCGACCCGAGAATAAAAAGTATCGCTTTTCTGGTATTCTTTTTTTCTTCGATTAGCATGTGGAGCCGATGGGTGGGATCGAACCACCGACCTTAGCTTTACGAAAGCTCCGCTCTACCAAACTGAGCTACATCGGCCGATGGCTCAGATTATATCATTTTATCACCTTACCGTTAACAATTTTAAAACCTTGTGATTTATAAAATTTTTCAACCTCCTTCTCCATACCTGTATCAGGTCTAAATTTACCAACTATTTGATCACCCAATAATTCACCGGTTTTAGTTACAAGTTTTTTTCCTATCCCATGGCCTCTATGGGTAGGATTAACCTGAATTGGTCCAAAATTATTGCCTTCACCATCATCTCCGACAAAAGCCGAACCAACTATTTTTCCATTTTTATCAATAGCCGATATTCGGGTAACACCGTTTGACAACAAATCAGTTTTGTATTCAATATCTTCCATTACAATTTTATCATTTTTGAATTCTATCAAAATATTCTTTCAGTTTCTTTCTTCCTGTCCCACTTTTCCACCACAACTCACGCTTTTTTGCTTCAGTCGAATTTCCAATTGTGGAGCGGGATACCAGAATTGAACTGGCTTCTCCACCTTGGGAAGGTGGCATACTACCGGTGTACTAATCCCGCCTACGCTACGCTTTGGCGGGCAAGCCCGCTTTGCATAGTAGCTAGATTATATCACTAGCGGGGTAAAGCGAGAATATTACCCGGGTGGATCAAGCTTGGATTAACTAGGCGGTTTTCACGCGCGATTTCACTCCATTTATAACCGTCGCCATAGGCTCTGATCGCAATGTTCCAAAGGTTATCTCCCTTGACCACCTCGTAAGTGGCGCCGGTTATCGATACGGCCGAACTTTCGATAGCGGCCGGTTTAGCTTGTAAGCTGCCGACGATAGTAGGTTCAACAGAGGGAATATCCAGCTTTTGGCCCTCATAAATCAGTCCTGGGTTGGTAAGCTTATTTTCTTTAGCGATATCCGTCCAGTTATAACCCGAGCCGATTTCAATTTCGGCAATTTTCCAAAGATTTTCGCCTTTGGTAACGGTATGGGTTTTGGCAAAGCCGGTTTGGGTTGTTTCACCCGCATTTTCCAAAAGTCTACCTTTAGAACTTCTGTCTTTGAAATAATTAACTACCAAACTTACGGTAACAACAATGACAATGGCTCCCAAAATCATGCTGATTCTGTTTTCATTTAACTTTAGAGCTTTGAGGAATTTTTTTATGTCAAATTTCATTCTGCGCCAATTTAAACGAAGAAAGCCCAAATGTCAAGAGGGATTTATCTTTTGCGGGGTCGAAGGGATTCGCACCCTCGATCTCCTCCGTGACAGGGAGGCGCGTTAACTGCTACGCTACGACCCCAATCCTTGTATTATAATTTAGTGATGAACAATCTACAAATAGCGGATCTGTTGCGCAATGTCGCTGCAGCCTATGAGCTTCGTAACGCCAACTCAAATAAATTCCGGATTATTGCCTACGAAAGAGCGGCCGATGCCGTAGAACACGCCTCAAGCGAGCTTAAAGACCTTTGGGATGAGGGTAAGCTTGAAGAGGTACCCGGAATCGGCATGAATATTGCCGCGCATTTGGATGAGTTGTTTAAAACCGGCAAAGTTAAGCATTTTGCCAAACTTCTGCAGGGTTTTCCCAAAATAATGTTTGATTTAATTAAACTGCCCGGGATCGGTCCTAAAACTGCATTTAAGATGGTCAAAGAGGGCAATATCCCCGGCGAAGTCAAACAGTCTCTGAAAAAAATAAAACAGAAAGCAGTTAGATACCTGCTTCCCTATGCCCAAACGCGGGCGGATGAAGTAATCGCCTGGCTTAAAAAAAATAAATTTGCCAAAAGGATAGACCCTTTAGGAAGCCTGCGGCGCCAGGCTTCCACTATCGGTGACATTGACATTGCGGTGGCCACCGATAAACCGGTAGAGGTAATTAACCACTTTATTAAATTCCCAAGAACGCAAAAAATTTTAGAAAAAGGCGAAACCAAAGCCACGATTATTTTGCCCGGTAACATCCAGGTGGATTTAATGACCCAGCCGACCGCCTCCTACGGCGCCTTGCTGCAACATTTCACCGGTTCAAAACACCACAATATCGTTTTGAGAGAGCTGGCTCTTAAAAAGGGTTTAAGCGTTTCCGAATACGGGATAAAGAAACTCAAGACTCCAGACTCAAAACTCAAAACCTTTGAAAATGAAGAGGAATTTTATAACTACTTGGGATTGGATTATATTCCGCCGGAGTTAAGGGAAGATGCGGGGGAAATAGAAGCTGCCAAAGAAAATAAATTGCCTAATCTACTGGAATATAAGGATGTCAAGGCAGATTTACAGGTTCACTCCAGTTTCGATATTGAAACTAGTCATGACTTAGGTATCAGTTCAATGGAAGAAATCGTCAAGAAGGCAAAAGAGTTAAATTACGAATACCTTGCTTTTACCGAGCATAACCCGAGTAAATCGAAACATACAAATCAACAGATCGTGGAAATATTAAAGAGGAAGCGTGAAAAAGTAGAGCAATTAAATTATTCAAGAGTAACGAACTCTGGACTTCGAGTCCAAAAAGTGTTCAATAGCCTCGAGATTGATATTTTGCCGGACGGTTCGTGCTCAATTCCCGAGGAGGGATTTAACTTCCTGGATTTTGTTTTAGTTTCTGTCCACTCGAGTTTTGATCTATCCCGGGACAAAATGACGAAAAGAGTTTTGGAAGCTTTGGCCTGGAATCCGAAAGTGAAAATCTTTGCCCACCCGACAGCCAGAAAACTTAACGAAAGAGAAGGAATCGAACTTAACTGGCCCGAGATTTTTGACACTTGCATCAAGTGTAACAAATGGTTAGAAATCAATGCCGATCCCATGAGACTGGACCTTCCCGACTTTTTAGTCCATGAAGCCGTGAAGGCCGGAGTGAAACTTACACTCGGGACCGATGCTCACGATAAAGAGATGTTAAATAATATGCCGTATGGCGTAGCCGTGGCCAGACGAGGCTGGGCCGAAAAGAGTGATATAATCAACACTCGAAGTTTAGCAGAATTTGAAAAGTTACTTTACAAAGGGGGTGAATAATTTGTGAATATAATTTACTTATTGTTATTTGTTGCCGTTATCATAATTTTGTGGGCGATTTCGGTTTTTAATTTTTTTGTTTCGTCAAAAGCCAGAATTAAAGCCTCGGTTCAAGAAATTGGCAACCAACTTAAAAGACAGGCGGAATTGATCCCGAATCTGGAGGAATCGACCAAGGGTTACCTGAAACATGAGAAGAACATCTTTGCCGACCTAACACAAGCTAGGAAGGCGGTTGCCTCGGCTTCAAAAGGAGGGGACTTGCAAAAAATGGCAGATGCGGGGAGTAAATTTGCCGATGTCCTTTCCCGATTACAGGTTATTGTTGAGTCCAATCCGGAAATAAAAGCATCGGAAGTCGTTAATAATTTAATGAATGAACTTCGCGATACGTCGGATAAAGTGATGTATGCCCGTAGGCTTTTGATTGACTTAACCGCCGACTTTAATATTAAAAGAGCAACCTTTCCCAGCAGTATTATCGCCAGTGTTTTCAAATTTGAAGAACTGCCGGGACTGATTGCTCCTGAAAAAGGCGGACACGTGGAGATAACTGAAGCGGAGACAAAAACGCCAAAAGTCAATTTTTAAATGATTAACGTCTACGAAGCCCAGGCGAAGAATAAGTTTAAAAGCGCTGTCATTGTGACCTTGTTTGTAATTTTTGTTTTCGTCGCTGCTTATATTCTGATCAACGCTCTCGGGTATTATTGGGGTTACCAACCCGGTGGCTTAGGTTTTTTTGGTGCGGCCCTGATTATCTCCGGAGTCTCCAGCTTTATCGGTTATTATTTCAGCGACAGGATAGTGTTGACAATATCCGGGGCAAGGCGGGCAGAGCGTAGAAAATACTTTGATTTTTATACTGTTGCCGAAAACTTAGCCATCGGCACCGGCCTGGCTAAACCCGCTCTTTACGTTATCCCCGATTCTGCTCCAAACGCTTTTGCGACAGGCAGGGACCCGGAACATGCCGTTATCTGCGCCACCACCGGTCTATTACAGAAATTAAATCGAACTGAATTGGAAGGAGTTCTGGCCCACGAGTTAACACATATTAAAAATTACGATACCCGGCTGCAGTCGGTTGTGGCGGTAATGGTAGGATTAGT